>Ga0364860_10798_pt1 | contig 15259 bp, 8 predicted proteins | sample ExccelAu500001D4_FD_206916 | JGI IMG/M metagenome (GOLD analysis project Ga0364860, IMG submission 206916) | Enriched cells from Trout Bog Lake Hypolimnion, Wisconsin, USA - BchlTB.Aug20.5000.01 .D4 | ecosystem: Environmental > Aquatic > Freshwater > Lake > Hypolimnion/Profundal zone | place: USA... | reverse complement strand
ACATCATCGAAGCCACCAAAGACAAGCGATATGCGCTGATCGTGCTCGATCCGATTTATAAGGCCATGGTGGGCAAGTCAGAGAATATGGCTGGCGGGGTGGGAGCGCTCTGCAATCAATTGGAACGCCTGGCCGAAGCCACTGGTGCCGCTATTGTGTTCGCCCATCACTTCACCAAGGGCAACGCCAAGAAAAAAGCGGCCATTGATCGCATGAGTGGCAGCGGAGTGTTTGCCCGTGATGCGGATACTATAATTACGCTGACCGAACACGGCATGGGCGAGCGTTGCTATACAATTGAAATGACGCTGCGCAATTTTGCTCCCCAGGAACCGTTTGTGGTGCAGTGGGATTATCCGGTGATGGTCGAGCGTGACGACATGGAACCGGATTTGAACGATGATGAATCCAGCGAAGATCTGCATGGAGTGGGTCAACAGATGTACGACATCTTAAAATCACAGCCGTTGACCAATGCTGAATGGCAATCCCAGTGTGCTGCGGCAAGCATATCGCGCGCTTCATTCTATCGAGTAAGGCGGTTGTTGCTGGACGATGGTTATTTGGACTACGATTCGAACAGCAAGTTGTGGAGCATTCGCAACGGCGCTGATGCCATACCCCAAACCGGTGAGACACATGAGACGGCGAGACTGTGAGACTGGCGAGGCGGGCGGGTCAAAATCGCATCGGGTTTTTCCGGTGCGATTTTACCGTTTTCGGGAACGATCGCGTATAAACGAAATACGAGCATTTTTGCCGATGGGGTAACTGGCGAGGACGAATTGAGAGTAAATGAGGACGATTTCAGCGCGAAGTGTGACGCCAAAAATAACCGGCGACTGCGTAAAACTCGATTTCAGGCGCTATGATTTCTGGAAAATCGGAATCTCTAGGTTCAGGCAGCCCAAAACATTTCATGGAAAACTTCTGCCGGCTGTAAGAAAACGCGCTCGATTGTCGTTATCTAATGTAAGGATCAACAACGATCCGAAACACCAACATATAAAATCTCATGCCCCTCAAGATCACCAATCCCAGAATCAGCATCGAGCTTGTCCAGGAACTTATGGACGAGCCGGCCTATAGCAACATTAAAGCATTCAGCGCTACTTATACATTTCTGCGCCGTATTATACGTTTCAGCCGCGACCAGAAATACGCATACATTCCGGCGAAGACGATCAAGGAGTGGTTCGCCAGCTACAAGGTTAAATACACCGACTGCCTGAAAGCTCTAGTTAAACACGAAATCATAGAAATCAACCGGCAATACATCGTCGGCCAAAAGACGCGCGGATACAAGCTGACGGAGAAGGGTGCCCGGTTGATGGCTGCGGGGGTGCTGGTGTATCTGCGCAGCCTGTTCACCGACCCCCAGCGCAAGCGCCAGATGCAGAAACGGGCCAGCTATCATCGGACGAAAGGCGAATCATATAGTTGCGAGTTCTTACAATACATTTCAGCTGGCCGGATGCAGTATCAATACAATCAGGATGCGGTAAATTTCATCCAGCAAAGCAACTGGCCCCACCTGACCAAGTTCGCCGCACTGACCAGTCTCGTAGATTTCGCCGAGCATGATTTCGTCCATCTGAAATATAATAATACTGATGGTCGGGTGTGGAATGAGTTTGTGGGAATGAAGAGTGAGCTGAGACGTTATTTTAGCATTGGAGACCTCAAGTATCGGTTTGTGATGGATATCCGCAGCTGTCATCCACTCTTTCTAGCGCATTACTTGGTCCATCGCGCTAAAAGGAAGGGATGGCAGACACACCATCCATTACTGCCCGGAGAACACCAGAAGACCATTGTGCAGATTGATTCTGGCACGAAATGCAATTCTAGCAAGCAAGTGTCATTCCTTAATTCCACTATTACCTCCACCACTCCCATTCTTCCTATTTCCAACATTCCCTCCAGCACCTCCACCACTAATAATCCAACCTCTCATTATGATGGGGGGAATTCGGATATATTGGCTGAACTGGATCGCTGGAATAGCTTCTTTAGCACCCCAGATACCGACCCCAAGGCCGTGCTAACCTCGGAATTGCGCTATTTGCGTAAATCTGTCAAAGACGCATTGAACACCACGATCAATGGCAGTGACAAATATCCAAAGTTCATCCGGTGGTTTAAGACGAACTTTCCACTGCTCCATGCTGTCTGGGCACGAACCAACATGGCAACGGTGGGCAATGAAATCTCCTGCTACTACGAAACTGCACTGATGCAGGACATGGGGCTTTACCAGTTGGCCGAGAATTTGGGGCTGCACCTGACCTACGAATATGATGGCTGCGGTGTAATGTGCCGGGAAGATGACGCCGAGGCACTGGCCAAGATCCAGCAGCTGATTGCCCATGTTCAGGCCAGCAGCGAACAAATGTGGGGTATCCGGCCGGTCGTGGTGGTCAAAACGGCTACGGGCGAGCAGGTGGACATGCAAACTGTAGGAACGGATGCGACGGAGAGACTTGGGGTTACGAAGCGGCAACGGGGCGCAATCCCAGCCACCCGCACTGTTGCTTCTGCGTCTCGGCGTCCATCAAATCGTTCCGTACGCCCAGATCGTAAGCCTCGCGGATCGTCTCGGCCATCACACACTTGAAATCGGGGCGTGGAATCGGGTCCTGCTTTCGACTGCTGGCGAACTTGTTGTATAAATTGAAGGCTTGGCCGATGGTTAATATACTTCCTGGGCACGGCTCCAATAGTTTGCCGGCGAACACACGGGCGAGCCTCTGGTGCAATTCCGGGCCTTGGACGCGTTCATTGTGGCTCTTGACGCCAAAGAAGCTGGTATCGGCCTCCAGCAGCGATTTAGCGCGGTTCACAACGCTCTTCACCGTGGCATCTGACCGGAAGGTGTAGAATACATTAGCCAGATGCCCATCGCCTTTCACCTCGGCAGCACATCGGGCCATCAATGCGCGATACAGGTTGCCCAGCTTTGCATCGGTAGTGGAATGGTATAGTTGGTCGGCTGGGTCGTAATAATAGAATTGGAGCTCGGCGGCGTAATATACAATTCGATGGCCAAGGGTTTCGTCACCCCCCAGACACGCGGCAAAGAAATCAATATTCGGCACTAATGGCGTGCTGGTGGCCAAACCCAGTGAGTCCGTGCCAGATTGCTCCAGGAATGGGCTGCCGAACACCTTGACCTGCATCGGAAACTTGGTGCAGAACCATTCGTTGGCCGTTTTGCATTCGGTCAGCCACGGGGATTGCGGCATACCCGGTGTCTGACGGTTTATGCGGGAGGGATTTGCCAGGGTGAGCATAGTAATCGGTTACGTTGATCCCATTCGCGCAGTTGGTCGTCGGATGGTCTGGGTTGCGGCTGGCTGGAGAACGAGCGGAGAAACTGCAATCGCCACTCGCTCTCCTGCCATCTTTTTCTCAGCTCACGCAGTTCATCCAGCTGTCGTTCGATCTGGTTCATGCGCGGCTGTTGGTTACTGGTTGGCCTCGGCGTATTCGGTCAGTTGCATAGTGCCGGGCTTGCGGATCTCACGCACACGGACGAGCGGATAACTATATTCATCGCGGCGGCTAGTAGTAACGTGTTCGATTTCAACTTCGACATCCATACTCACGAGTTGCTCCAAGTCAAACGTGCGACCAGATGCGTCAGCGAATACCTGCTTGCCTAGAAGACGAGTAAGCATGTTTCTGAGGTCGCTACCGCTATTCAAGTCGAGACGGTATTCGGCTTTGGCCAAGTTCTGGGTGTTGGGTAGTGACGGCACCTGCACCTCGAACAGCAGGCGTAAGACTTCACTGGCACCATCCAGACGCTCCACGGTCATTTTACGTACACTGGTGATCTTGGCTCGGTATCGGCCTTCGGGAATGCGGAAGTTGCTTTCACGTGGGACTGGGATGACGAGGGGCTTGCATTTGGGAATTAACATAACGCGCCTCCTCTGATTACGGGCGTTGCGGTTGATGATGTGCGGACGGCCACTAATGGGCGTTCCGCGATTTGTATAACTGGCATAATGTTCCTATATGGTTGTGCTCTCGCGAGCGGTTTATTCGCCGCAAGCACCACGAGGAATCACACGTCGAGCCGTGTTTTAATTTTGAAGGTCGCGCGTGGGCCATCTGGATGCCCGCGCTCTTTCAGTCTGAAGTTTGAGAAAGATGAGCTACGTTCAGCTCTACCAATTATATTATAAGTAATTAAACATCATGTCAATAGCGAAGTTTTTTGGTTGATGAAAAGTGCCATTAAATGTTCATCACCGGGTAGTCGGGGCTTGTAGAAGATGAATCTCGCCAATTTGGCGAGACTCTACCTAATCTCATGTCTGTCTGCGTAACGATCTGCGAATTGATGAACGGCAGGGGGTTCGGGGATGGAAAAATATCCGCTATTCAGGTCAGACCGTGCCGGGCTGACTTTGAGGCCGTTCCTAAACTTCAAACATCACGACCGGGGAAAATGTCATGAACATTAACCTTCAGGCGATCACAAATCTGATGCACGGTCTTCAGGGTGGCACTCTGCTCATTGTTTTCGAGACGGAACAAGCTCGAAGCCGTGATGCCCAACTTACGGGCAAACACAGCATAAGCCACATTTCCACGCTGTTTACGTAGAAATTGAGCCAGGTTTTTGTCCAGCAAAGTCCGCATTAACCAATTCTGGAGGAAACGGTGTTCCTTTTGCGGAATGTTTTAACTTGCGAGAATTCCTTAAACGGAATATTGATGTTTAGCCATAACGCAGACTGGGGCGTTGAATTTCTTTGGAGCAGGAAAAATAAAAATGATTCCAAAACAGCCCGATATTATTCAGTTGTTTAATAGCTTTCCATCACTTCGGAAGGCCGCTGAAAATAATGGATTTGATGCGACTGTCTTCTTGAGTGCGGCGAATCTAATTCAATGGGCTCATAATGCTAAGCTGAAAGAAGATGGAATGCAGGCGGCCTATTTTGTGGCATTGGTTATGAATAATTTCACAAAACAATCTGGGGAAGCAAAATTCGAATTCGCGAAAGCAGTCAGGTGTTGGGACGATGCCCACTGTTTAGCGTTTCGCACATGGGCTACTGATTATTTGGTCCCAGATTCACACTTTCAACCTGTTTTTAACCCGGACAACCGGAGAATTAACGAGATTTTATGATGTATATATTCAACACATTATCTATTTCGAAAACCAATCGGATTATATTCGGTTCTATAATTACTGTGGCTTTATTGACGGGGATTACACTTCAAGCGCAACCGGTGATAACGCAGCAACCTACAAATCAAACAATCATAAATGGAAGCAACGCGCTATTTAGTGTGTCCGTAACTGGTTCCGGCCCATTTCTCTATCAATGGCAGTTTAACAGCAATAATCTTCCGAAAATTGCGATTATTAACACGATTGCCGGCAACGGCACCAATGGCTTTTCTGGTGATAATGGATCTGCTACGAACGCAGAATTCCATACCCCAAGTGGATTGGCGTATGATTTTCGAGGTAATCTATATGTTGCAGATACCTATAATAATAGGATTCGTAAAATTGATACCAATGGAATCATAACAACCGTAGCTGGCTATGGTGCATCATATTATTCCGGAGATGGCGGATATGCAACAAACGCAGCGCTTGCATCCCCCCAAGGTGTGACAATCGATTCTAACGGCAACCTCTTAATTTCCGACACTGGAAACAACAGAATTCGTCGAGTGGATACAAATGGCATCATCACAACTATGGTCGGATCAAGGGGCGGTGGCTATTCAGGGGATGGCGGCGCTGCAACAAACTGTGAATTGTATAACCCTTTTAACGTATCAACGGATTCAAAAGGCGTTTTGTATATTTCGGACGCTCAAAACAACCGTATACGCAAAGTAGATACAAACGGTATAATCACTACATTTGCTGGAAATGGAGTTCCATTTTCCTCGGGGGATGGCGGAAATGCAACCAATGCTTCTATTTATTATCCGGTTGCAGTTGCCGTAGATAACGCGGGGAATGTATATATTGAAGAACAACAAGGCAATAAAATACGCAAGGTGGATACAAATGGGATAATAACAACGATTGCTGGAAACGGCACATCAGGATTTTCCGGAGATGGTGGCTATGCAACAAATGCTGAATTAAATACTTTAGACGGACTGGCTGTTGATAATGCAAAAAACATCTACATTGCTGATAGTAATAATGGCCGTGTTAGAGAAATAAATGCACAAGGTTTAATTACAACAATAACAGGAGATGGTGCGTACATTGGAGCAAGTACCGGGAACGGTAGCGCTGCTACTAACGCACATATAGGTTATGCCTATGGAGTTGCAGTTGATGCAGCCGGCAATCTTTATGTATCGCATTGGGGTGGCGTTAGCAAGGTAAGTCCATCCAATTTGCCGACACTGGCTTTAACTAATGTATCCAATGCAAGTGTTGGGGCTTATGCCGTTGTCATATCTAGCGCCTCAGGAAGTGTGACTAGCAGTGTGGCCTATTTAGCAGTAGTTCCTGGCCAGATTGTCCAACAGCCACAATCACAGTCTTGCCTCGAATCGAACAATATTGTTTTTTCGGTTGCTGCTACAGGGCCAGGAGTTCTTACCTATCAATGGTTCTTTATTAATACCAATTATCAAGCTGCGGCGGGAGCAGTAGCACAAGCACTATCTGGATTTGTATATGGTGCTTTAGTAACAAATAGCGGTGCTGGCTATACGACAGTCCCCAACGTAACATTTACCGGAGGTGGAGGCAGTGGAGCCAAGGGAACCGCTACAGTAAGTAATGGCGCAATTTCTGCTATAACAATAACAAATGCCGGTTCTGGGTACATTGCTCCGCCATATATTACAATTGATCCACCAAATGGTCTGCTTATCGGTAAAACCAACACAAGCCTCAATCTAAACCTAGTCACAACAAATATCGCCGGCAGCTATTATGTAGTAGTCTCGAATGTATTCGGGATTTTTACGAGCACTGTGGCAACATTAAATGTGTTGCTACCGTCCGCTAAACCAAGCATTAGTCAACAGCCGCTGAGTTGCAGTGCATGCCTCGGAAATAATGTCGGATTTTCAGCCATAGCAAGCGGAACAACACCATTGAACTACCAATGGTGGGAGACGGCTGTTCAGCAAGTTACTGCCGGAGCAATTCCAATTACAATTAACGGATTTGTGCTGGCCGCCAATATCACCAATAATGGAGCAGGATATTTAACTGTTCCTGCGGTCCAATTCGTTGGTGGGAGTGGCAGTGGCGCGGCCGGATATGCTACAGTGAGCAATTGTGCCGTAACCATAATAACTGTAACAAACGCCGGATCTGGATATTCAACGCCTCCAACAATTCAAATTCCAGCCCCATCTGCCATCAGTTTAGCGGGTCAGACAAACTCAATACTTTCGCTTTGGGCGGTCACCAATAGCAGCGCAGCAAATTACTTTGTTGTCGTTACAAACAATTACGGCAGCGTAACCAGCAGCGTTGCCAGTTTGACTGTTTTTCTTCCACCGCAAGCCTTTACAGCCATCAATACCAACAAAGGAAAACTAAAACTGAATCTCTCTGGAACGCCCAGTTATCCCTATATCCTTCAAACTGCAACCAATCTCACACAACCAATCAACTGGATCCCTGTGCTGACAAATCTGGCTGACACAAACGGTAATTGGAGCATTACCGTGACAAACATGTCGCAGAAAATCAGTTTTTACAGGGCAGCTGCTCAATAAAAAGTCAATATATCCTATTAAAACTGCGCTTAATTATAGATGGCAATTCATTTTTGAAAATCGTTGAAAGATTCGGGTTTCTGCTGCGTATTGAATAGATAAATTCCATTTCCAACTCGTTTTTGGGTCTGAATTGTTAGCTGAGCCTGTTGATATAATTAGCTGCGAAGATACTTGCACTGATTTTGAAAAATAGTTTGAAACATTTTTGAATCAGGCGTAAAAACGAACCGTTATGAAAAAGGAGCGGGCGAAATTAGGAAAACCAGCGAAACCGGGCAAAGGCATAATTTACGCGTTGTTAGGCTTCGCCAGCATTGTCATCGTCTTGGGTCTGCTGCACGCCCAGACTTTCTTGAATGGAGGACAATCAAGACCTCCAGATTCCTTCGTCCAGGTTGCAGCAGAGTCACAAGGACTGTCGCAAGTAGCCCCGGAAGATTTGCCGAGAGGTGGGACTTATTGGTGGGTGATGCCGAATGGTTGCGCCGTGCCGACCCCGTTTCTGCCACGCGATTTGAACGGGCCTGTATATCAGATTACCGACGCACAATTTTTGGTGGACACCACCGGTGGACAAGTGGCGTTGAATTCGCATCCGTTCGCTTTGCAACGGCAGACCACGGCGAACACGGTGGCAACTGTCATTGCTGCACACGCAGATGCGGTGGTAAACCTGATCAATCAGATTCAAGCCAGAGATGCGGAGCAGCAAATGCGCTCGATGGCCATGGCGATGGGTATTCCCTCCTTTGGTGGTGGTTTTGGTGATGGCGGTGGCGGTAGTGGTAGCGGAGTATTGCCTAGTGGCAGCACTTTCGTTCAAGATTACGGAACCAATCTTTGGGTGGCCCAGACGACCGTGGCAGCCGGATATTTGACGGCCATTGCAACCAACACAGAGGCCGACATTAAATATGAAATATTGTCCCGCACCAATCTTCTGCAAACCGACTGGCAATCGGAAGGCTTTATCTTCGGCTCGGAACTAACGAACTGGACGCGGTTGAGCGTAGCCCAAAATGGTCGGCCAATTTTGTTTATTCGCCTGCGTTCTTGGATTGACAGCTATGACATTGGCATCCCGGACTGGTGGCAATTAAAATATTTTGACACAATCGGCATTGATCCTGACGTCAGTGCCGCTGGCGACGGCTATAGCAATTTGGAGAAATTCCAAATGGGGTTAAATCCCACCAATTATTACAACACGAACGGCGTGCCGAATTTCTTTGGGTGCTTGGACGCGAGCGGAACCAATGCCTTTCTTGAATGGAGCAACGCGCCGGGGCCCGTGATAAATTACGTCATTCAGCGTGGCATTCAGGATACCAACACCGGCAACTACGTTTATACCCAGATTGGCCTCGTCAGTTCCAACGCGACCTTTTTCGAAGACGTTGGCGCGATCACCACCGCCAATGCTCAGGAAAACATTTATAATCTGTGGGCGGTTTATCCGGGCGGCAGTTATTCGGCCACTAACTCATGGACAGTCGCGTGGTATTCTTATGACGGCAGTTACGGCCCGCCCTATGGCCCGCCCATGCCCGGTAATTTTTGGGCGAACGCCGATACTGCCGGCACAAATGTTTTACTTTCCTGGACGCCGGCAGCGGGTGATGTCACCAACTACGCCATTTTGCGGGGTAGCTACAACCCCACCAACTACTTTTACAATTACACTTTGATTACCAACGTAAATCCCACCACGACCAACCTTGAAATTTTCGGGGCGTTGACGAATGACAGCAACTGGACTGTGGCCTATGAAATTGAGGCGGTCTATCCGGGCGGTGGAATCGCCACCCCCGTTAGCACCCTGCCGGACTATGTTACGACTTTTACATCCGTCAATGTCGGAGCCAATACAAACGCCCACGTCGGCCCCGGCAATTTCTATGGCTATACCGACTCGACTGGCACAAACATTTTCCTGACATGGAGTTCAGTTGCAGGTGCAGTAACCAATTACCTCGTCTATGGCGGGGTTCAAGACTCTACCACCGGCCTCATCATTTATCACCGGCTTGCCCGATTAGGGGTGACCACCAATTCTTTTGCAGTCATTGGTGCGGTGGATGGTAGCGGCAATAATCGCTATTCCATTTACAATGTTGTGGCGGTTTATACCAACGGCAGTCTGTCGCAAAGTGCGGCTTGGAATCCGGGCAATGGCGCACCCGCACCAGGAGCGCTTTATGCTTGGCTAGATTCGACGGGAACAAATGTGCAACTGGCATGGAGGGCGGCATCTGGTGCCGTCACCGAATATCTCGTTGAGCGGAGCGATGATTACGGCAATTATCCCTATCAAATCGGCCAGGTTGCTTCCAGCACCACCTCCTTGACGGATACCAATGCTGTCAATACTGGTTCTTTCGATCCAAATGTGACGGTGTATCAGGTGCAGGCTAAATATGCCAACGGCGGCTTGTCACCGGCAGTCACGGCGATGGTCAGCAACACGCCGGCGGGACCCACCAGCCTGACGGCGACCGTGGACAATACCGGAACCAATGTCACACTTGCTTGGACACAGGCTTTGGGCAATGTCTCCAGCTATACCATCCAGCGCGGCTTATTCAACCAGAACACCGGCAACTACTCCTATACGACCATCGCCACCGTCAGTACTGGCACGACGACACTCAACGTAATTGGAGCCATCACCAGCCCCAATAACTTCTGGGATGTTTACACGATTCAAGCGAATTATCCAAACAGCAGCGTGTCGGCACCGAGCCGCGCTCAGCTTTCACCAGCATCCGCCCCCCTGCCACCCACCGCCAACCTGAATATATCCGCGCAGTTGGTTCGCAATGAAAGTGGCCAATGGCAATTAATGTTCTCCGGCATCCCGACCAATGTTCAGACCGTCCGCTTGAATTGGTGTTTCTATGATTATTTCTATAACACAGGGCCACAAAACGGGAATATCAATCAGGACCTCAGTTCGTTTACCTATTGCCAACCAATCAATATTCCAGTCGCCAGTTTGACCAACGGGGTATATCTGATTCCTGATTGGCAGTTGCTTAATTATTTTCCTAACAATTGGTATGGTGATGTGGGGTATGTGCAGGGCATGGATGCCAACGGCAACCTCGGTTCCGCCTCACTGGTTGGTTACCTCCGCTATGACTCACCTCGTTGGGTGGACGGTCGCCAGCACTTAAAGCAAAACCTGCGGTTCCAACTTCAAGCAGCCACGGTAAGCCAGCCGAGTGCCCGACTGGCCGAACGCGCGGTATGGTTTGATCCGTGGTTTGAAGATATCGGCATTCCTGCCGACACAAACTATGTCGAAAGCAGTATTTTCCATTGGTCAGTGATGCTTGGGGCGTATACCACCTACGTCAAAATGGATGATGTCTGGCCCTTCACCGCAAATTACGAATTGCACCACAGCCTTTATGATCCGACTTATACTGGCCCCGCTGATTTCCAGTGGCAGACAAATTCATGGGGGTGGAGTTATTACGGCGACAGTAGCTCATTGGCGTTTCAAGGCTCGCTGGCTACGGTTCCCGCCCCGGCGGTTCTCGGTGTTAATCCGTGCTGGATTTTACAATTTAGTGGGCTGGGGTATACTTCGGGAACCACTCAAGTCGATCCCGTCACAGGCCTACCATTACCGCCAACGTGGACTCCTCCTTCCAACCTTAATGAGGTGACCGCCAGTGCTGATAATTATTATTTATATCTGAATGGCGGAAACAATCTGTTTGGACTGACTTACCAAGCAGCCGTGGTGAATACCGACTCATTCCGGACCTTGTCGGTTGGCGGTTCTGTCGCCGTAAGCAATATCACCTGCTTTTACAGCCAAACCGCGCCGCCTAATCTGTCACTGACCGATTATTATTTTGCACCGGTCAACACGCCGGGAACGGCCCTGCCGGATTCAAGCACGCCCAACCAATTATTTCCGTTGCCCTGTCTCACCGGCTTTGCCAATACCAACCAGACGGGAGTAATGATTACTTCCGTCGGCACGCCAACCACGATTGGTGGCTGGGCAAAGTTTTCGATTCAGAACGGCAGTTGCAGCAAGTTCGCCTACCTTGGCCAGTATTACGTCACGAATGCTTTTATCGTGACCAATGGAATTGTGACCACTAACACAACCGGTGTAGTTTCGCCCTATGGCGACTTCTTCCCGACCGCGCCGGGTGTGGTCGCAATGGTGACGATGCCTGACATTGACAACGCCTACGTCCAAGGCACTGGTATCGTGCGGGTAGTTTCCCTCAACGTGGACGCCAACCATGACGGCACAATGGATTTCACCTACCAAGGCTCGGACTTTGTATCGGCCAGCAAGCCGTTCCGGTTTTGGGTCAATGATAACACTGATGAAGGCGACTATACCGGCACCGGCATCCCCGGCCAAGGGAATCAAGGCGACGGCTTAACCGAGTTGCTGACGGCCAGCACTTCCACCTACTTTGGATCACAGCCTAGTTATGGTTGGGAGATTCATGGTCGCCGGGACTTGGTGGATTTCTTTCCGGTTTGCTTGAACATCGGCAGTGTGTTCCAGAGTAATGCCCTGAGTGCTGGCATCAGTGCTACAGACACCAATTACCAGTTTGTCTTGAGTCAGGCTGATAATGTATTGCGCTTTGCCTATACAAGTCTGACACCAACAAACTACATGTATTTTTTACAGGACATTACGGTTTCAAGCAACCTGGCCTATGCCTCATTAATAACGATTAGCAATACGGGTGTGGTATTACCGCAAGCTTTTTTAAGTAGTATTGCTACAAGTAATCAAAACATCATTCTGGTGGAAGCGGCGGCGCCCACCACACAGCCGCTGGTGTTGACCATTTACCACGGCACCAACCAGATTGCGCAAACCTCACTTTATTTGAGCATCAGTGGCGTGGAGCAGATGTTCCGGCACAAAAATTTACTGATGAATATTTCTCCAAAGATGCCCGACCGATTGACTGATGCCAGCGTGCCGAACGAGCCAGACACAATTAACAAAAACTTTGTTTTCCTGCATGGCTACAATGTGCTGCCGGATGAAGCGCGTGGCGTGGCGGCAGATATGTTCAAGCGGTTGTATTGGTCTGGTTCACACGCCAAGTTTTGGGCGGTAACGTGGGAGGGCGCTGACACCAAAGGAACATTCCCATTTTACAATAAGTTGACGCCAAACTACCACACTAATGTCTATAATGCGTTCCTGACTGCCACAAATTTGGCCAGTTTTATTGCCAGCCTGACGAACTCCGGGTCGGTGGTGGCAACAGCTCACAGCTTGGGCAACATGGTGGTACTAAGTGCCATTAGCGACTGGAACGCACCTATCAGCCAATACTTCATGCTGGATGCCGCCGTGCCCATTGAGGCCATTGATTCGAGCAGCAGTAATACCAATATGATTCTTTCTACTTGGCAGAGTTATAGCAACCGTCTTTTTGCCGCCAACTGGTATCAGTTGTTTTCCACCAATGATGCCCGCAGCACATTGTTTTGGAACAACCGCTTAGGTAATTTAGGCAATGTGGACGTGTATAACTTCTATTCGAGCGGCGAGGAAGTGCTGCGCTTGACGACGGATGATCCGCCGAGTTCCACCATAGGTATTTTGGCGAAGCAAGTCATCAACCGAGCTTCGCTGTTTGGCCTCTGGCCGGATGTGCCGTTTGGCACTTATACCTGGTATTGGCAGGAAAAGGGCAAAGGCACCTGTGATGAAGACGGGCTGATTGGCAGCTCGCACGGTGGCTGGCGTTTCTCTGATTATTACTACGGCGTGCCAGTGGTCTCGGCTAATTCAACCGCCTACACTCCGAATTCCATGTTGCCACAACACCCTTTCTTTGATTTTAGTCGTGCCGCTTTGGTTGGGCCACCACACCCAGATTTGGCGCTTACTAATACTGTCACCGGCAGTGCCTATGCCGCCGCCAACCGTAACCGTATCTTATCCGATGCTATTCCGGCCATGTCGCTGGTTGTGGGGGCAAATCCTGTGCCAAGCTTCGATAGCACTCATAATTTGAACATGAATACTCCTTTATTTCAAAACAGTTGGTCGCAAGGGCGGTCAAATGGTGAACAAAATAAATGGCATCATTCTGATTTTGTTCAAATGGCTTACACCTTTACCTATAAACTATTCAACCAATTCGTAACCACTGGAAACTTGAAATAATTATGAAAAAACTTGTCAAAATAGTTTGCTCGACTTTGCTTGCCTGGTCTGCTTACGCGCAAGTGACAAATTCCTATACATGGAAGGCAACCCTTAAAGTAATTGACGAAAATGGGGTAGCATTTTTCGGAGCATCGGCGAGCATAGGTTTTTACACGAATTCAGTTTCGACCGGCGTGAATGGCGTCACGGATACAGACGGCCTGTTCACGGTAACTCATGCGGCGCGGTCTGAAAATGCCATCGTAAGTTTTGAGGCTAAAAAAGAGGGATATTATTCAATCTTACAAGATATTGATTTAGGCCCGCCCTACAACTTGGAAAAATGGAGTCCCAGTAAAACTCTTGTGCTTAAAAGAATCGGTAAGCCGATTGCTATGTATGCTAAATGGGTAAATGAAAACCCACCAACGGCTGGCCAATCAATCGGCTATGATTTTATGATGGGCGATTGGGTTTGCACCGGGCATAAAGGCATAACCGCAGACATCATTTTTCAAAAATGGGCTTATCGGAAATCAGGATCAGACTATGAATACAAAGTGAAGGTCACCTTCCCGAAGGCCGGCGATGGCATTCAAATTTATACTATTCCAGATTCCGAAAAGGGGAGCGGCTTACGCTCGCCTCATGAAGCTCCATTGGACGGCTATCTGTCAGAATTAAATAAAGAGCGCAGTGCTCACCCTGGCCAGCCAAATAAAAACGACGATGATCCCAACCGGATTTATTTATTCCGTGTTCGGACTGCCTTGGATCAAAACGGCAATGTCGTGAGTGCCCGTTACGGCAAAATCTACGGTGATTTCATGCAGTTCACCTATTATTACAATCCCACGCCGAACGACCGGAACATTGAATTTGACCCGAAACAGAATTTGCTTGGAGGCTTACAATCCTTTGAGCAAGTCAGTCAGCCATAAATTATTTCACAACACCTACTGCCCACCCTACTAAAAAGGCCACTCCCTTAAAAAGAGTGGCCTTTGCTATTTCTAAAATTCTTACTTCTTCTTCGCAGCCCATCTCGCCTTCATCAAAGCAGAGAGTTTGGCTTTGGCGGCAGCACTCATCTTAAATTTCTTCTTCGCTGGCTTCACTACAACAGGTTTAGCAGATTTCTTGACGGCCTGAATCACCTTTTCCGCCACACTCTTCCCTTTCGCAGCCCTGACTTTAGCCCAACGAAGTTTAGCGGCAGCAGCAATTCTAGCTCTACCCGCCGCACTCATCCCACGTTTTTTAGCAGGTTTAACAACAGCAGCTTTGGTTCCACTACCTAAAATAGCAGCGAGTTTGTTTTCCAGTCCCGCAATCTTTTCTTTGAGGTTCGCGGCTTGACGG
>Ga0364860_10797_pt1 | contig 15279 bp, 8 predicted proteins | sample ExccelAu500001D4_FD_206916 | JGI IMG/M metagenome (GOLD analysis project Ga0364860, IMG submission 206916) | Enriched cells from Trout Bog Lake Hypolimnion, Wisconsin, USA - BchlTB.Aug20.5000.01 .D4 | ecosystem: Environmental > Aquatic > Freshwater > Lake > Hypolimnion/Profundal zone | place: USA... | reverse complement strand
TCATTGAGGTGATTCGCGGGGCGAAGACTTCGGACGAGACTGTGGTCTCGGTATTTCAGCTCTCTAAAGCGTTGGGAAAAACCCCGATCGTCGTTAAGGACGCTCCTGGTTTCTTGGTGAATCGCCTCTTGATGCCGTACTTGAACGAAGCGACCTGGTTACTTCACGATGGGGTTCCGATGGATCGCATTGATGAGGTCATGCTTAATTTTGGCATGCCCATGGGACCGATGGAACTCATCGACGAAGTCGGGGTCGATGTCGGTGATAAGGTGGCGCATATTCTGAACGAGGGATTTGGCTCGCGAATGTTGCCGTCTCCGATTAATGCTAAAATCGTCGCGGCAGGGCGATTGGGTAAGAAAAATCAAAAGGGCTTTTACGAATACGACGAAAAAGGCCGTGCTAAGACGCTTAACCCCGAAATTTACAAAATTCTCGGAGTTGAGCCTAAAGGTTCGGATATTTCGGACGAAGAAATTGTCAATCGCTGCACTCTGCCCATGATTAACGAGGCAACGCGCTGCCTCGATGAAGGTATCGTTGCGACGGCAGCAGAAGTTGATCTAGGGATGATCATGGGAACGGGCTTTCCCCCGTTTCGGGGCGGTCTCCTTCGTTATGCAGATTCGGTGGGCTTGCCCAAGATCTTAGAGCAGCTCAAGATGCTCGAAACTCGATTCAAGGCTCGGTATGAGCCGGCTCCTGGGCTAATTGCCCGGGCGCAGAATGGCCAACGTTTCCACGGGGGCTAAAACACTTCGCCATATTTGGCAGAGTCCTTGGACGAGCTGGGTAGGGTTACGCTACCTTCGTTCAAAAAAACACTCGCGCTTTTTGTCGTTCATCACCACGATTTCGATCGCCGGTGTCGCACTCGGCGTGTGTGCTATGGTCGTGGTCTTGTCAGTCATGGACGGCTTTGAAGAAGAGCTCAAAAAGCGCCTGATGGCGACAGACCTCCATGTTTTGGTCACGCCCTCCGAGCAGGCTATCGGATATGATCACGGGTTCGTACCCGAAACTTCGTTTTCGAACGATGCGCTTCAGGCCGTTCGCTCTGACTCACGCGTAGATCAGATTTGGCCGATGGTGACGACCGAAGCGATTTTACGCTCACGCCGTAAGGTCGCGGGCGTTTTGGTCAAGGGCGTTAGTCCAGAGAGGATGGAGCGCCTTCAGGCCCAGGTGACCGAGTCGGCTTCAGAGCCCATGCTCAAGCATGACGGTGTGAGAGTGCCTGGCTTATTTTTAGGCCAAGAACTAGCGTTTGAACTGGGGGTTTTGCCCGGAGATGAAGTGAGTTTGATTTCGCCCACCGAGACCGAGGGGCCCTTGGATTCTATTCCGAGATTAAAAAAATATATTGTTGAAGGAATATTTAAATCCGGATTACCCGAACAAGAAATGCACACCGTTTTTACGACCGCAGGGACGGTTCGGTCGTTCATTCGGAGAGCAAATGTCCTCAATCAATGGGAAGTCACTGTACATGGCTTTGATGAATCGCCAGAAGTTGCACAAAAAATCCGGGGGTTAGTCCCAGATTTTAAAGTCCAGGATTGGATGCAGCTCAACTCTCATCTCTTTTATTCGCTCAAGCTGGAGCGCGTGGCGATGGGAGTGATTCTCGCTTTTATTGTCGTCGTGGCGAGCTTTAATATTGTTACGACTTTAACGTTAATGGTTCTCGAAAAAAAGCGAGAGATTTCGATTCTTAAGGCGATGGGCGCGCGAGACGGTGAGGTGGGCGCGATCTTTCTTGCCGAAGGGTTATTTATCGGTGGCCTGGGCGTCCTAGGCGGAGTTGTACTTGGATTTTCAATCTGCGTGGCATTACGGCGCTATGAATTTATTAAGCTGCCAGATGTCTATCTCGATACCACTTTGCCTGTGAGTTTTAGGCCTGATTATTACCTGCTGATCGTGGGCTGTGCATTATTGATTGTAGTGGCGGCTTGTCTTTATCCGAGCAAAAGGGCGGCGCAAGTGCATCCCTTGGATGGAATTCGTTTTGGCTGAGTTAGGGCGTGTTCGATTCTTCGGGTTTGGAATTCTCGTTTTAGCCGTGCAAGCATTGACTTGGCTAGAAGCGGTCCAGGCTGACGAGGCCAGCGCACTGAGCCCACCTTGTCACGTGGGATTGGTCCCAGGGGCAATTGGAGCAAGGGGCGGGGGTGGCGCCTCACTTTTTATTCGTCCGCAAGACTACTTTTTAGATTTTGAGACCGCCTTAGTGGCGAAGGGATGCCAGGTTTTTAGATTTGAGCTGCCGGTAGATGGAACAATCGAAGAGCGGGGAATGGTTTTAAAAGCCGAGATCGAGCGAAATGAGGGAGGCGCACCGTTTGATCTTCTTGCACATAGCCAAGGAGCCCTCGATGCCCGATACGCGATTTTTTTGCTCAAAGGAAAGTCTGTTCGTTCGCTAGTTTCGATCGGCGCACCGATGGATGGAACCCCGAGCGCGAAATGGGCGATGGATCAGATCGAAAGTCATTCGTTTTGGTACTATTTGTTAAAATGGGTTGGGCAGTACGATTTAGAATCTTTACGCTTTATTCCCGAATTAGAGCCAAGATTTGTATTTAAACATGCAGACGCCTTTGCACCTCAACCTGGAGTTCGATACGCCAGTGCCGTTGCGCTCTGTCGTTCGGGTTGTAGCTTGCCTCTGGTTGTTTCGGGTTGGCTTACGGGAGTAGGGCCAGGAGATGGTTTGGTTCCTGCTCAGTCGCAGAGATGGGGCGCGGATTTAGGTGAGTACAATTTGGATCACCTCTCGACAGTAGGGGTGGATCGAGCAAAACATTTGGAGCGAATGCGATTTTTAGATCGATATTTTGACTGGATCCGCCTAAACTAATCTATATAAATTAGGTTCGTTAATTAGCTGTCAACTAATCGAAAGAAAAAAATGTCCCTTAAGAAAACCATTGTTGTTTTTCTAGGCGTTGTTTTTGGTCTTTATGAAGTATCTACACCGACCCATGCTGCGAGCCTGTGCTCTGATCACGCGCTTTATATTGTTGAGGGCGGTTCGAGTATGCCCGAGCCTCGGGCAAGTCTATTAAAGGCTTTGAACGAGATAACGATTTCACATCAGCTGGCACAAACTTATACTCAAGTCTCTTTCGTAGATCCTGCGCAAATAGAATCAAGCGCAATCAACGTCGAGTTGCGCCAGCAATGTCGACCGGATCTATTTGTTTTAGGGCATTTGCCTATGGCCTGGTGGACAGAAGCGAGTAAAGGGCTTGACCTTGGGTTATATTTTCACGATTCTGAGGATGAGTTGGCGCTCGACCCTAGTTCTCATTTTGAGAATCATATAGAGCATCGAGCTAATTCGTCGACTGAGCCATTTTTCTTAGGAAGATTTGTCGAGTGCCTGGGGATGCGAGGCGAGTTTTCGAGCTGTGCCCAGGCGGCCGTCGATTGGACCGAGTTTTCGCGGGCGAGGATTTCTCAGTTTGGAATAGAAGAAAGCTTGGGCGCTTGGGTTAGGTTCGATCAAGCGGATACAGTTGAATCGAGCTGGACCTACGAATTTCAAAAAAAACAGCTAGCTGCCGATCATCCATTTAGCCATACGAGTTTTGCTGAGGCGACTATTTCGTTTTTGTCTGGGATTTTTTTACCGGGCGCCTTTCTTGACCCTACCCAGGTTAAGGACCCTGCGGCCCTCATCGCCGTAGCCCAACCCTTAGGGCAAACACTGCTGAACGAAGCATTCCCCAAGCCTGTGGCCTCTGGAGAACCTGGGTCCTGGGTGGATGGTGCAACCTTTCGCTTTTTAGTTGAGCCTGCCATTCGATACGTCAATATGGATTATCGCAAGATTTTAGACCATCTAGTAGGAGCTGAGATCAAGCGGACGCCGATAGATTTAGTGATCTCGCTGTATTTTGACCAAGAATTAAAGATACCGCTCAATCAAAAGCATTCTTCTCGAATCATAGGTCTTTTTTTAGCGGTTCCCAAAGAAGTGTCGCTTCACTTTGCCATGCATGAAAACGAATTCGAAATGCTTCATCTCGCGGAGCGAAACAAGTGTTTTCGCCTTGAGGTCCAGTTTGGGTTCTTTAAACAGTGGATTAATATTCGCAGATTTGGATTAGATTTAAAGAGCGGTGTTGGCTCAGTGACGGCTGCTTTCTTTGATAATCGGCTTCCTGTGACACTTCGATTTCAGGCGCGACCTCCCACTCCAAAGCCCAAGCCAGCGCCAAAGGATTTTTGGCAGGCCATCCAGAGCCCTGAGCCTTATCTAGAGTGGTCGAGCTTTAAGTTTTAATGCAAGATCAGCCCTTCGCGTCCATACAAGGTAATCAAGAAGCCTATAAAAGCTAATGATCATCCCCTGATGTAGCATTTGTACCGGTATCCGTATTTTTTTTGACTTCGATTGGAGTGGGGCTTGGGTCCACCCAGCGGCAGGAGAGTCCAGATTCTTTCTCGAATTGATTGACGGCTTTGGCGATAATACCGTCTGGCCCATCCAAAGCACCTGGTTTATAAACTTTTTTGCATTGGAATTCGGTAAACTTCTTTGCGCATTCATTTACTTGAATGCGTTCTAGACTGGTTAATGGTTTTCGAGGGTCCGGATTGACCGAGCTGCAAGCTTTTCCTTCGTCCTCTTTGTCGAAGTGGAGCACTCCAGGAATTGCGTCACAATAGTCCGAAAAAGATTGCCCTCGCGCATTGAGCACATTTCCACCGGAGCTGTATTCCTGGATGGCGTAGTCGTCGGGCGTTAGCCGCGACGCAGGTCCATCGCTTGTGGTGACTTTTCCGTTTCCATAAAAAAATACGCCCTGAAGGAGGGTGCATGCCGCAACAGCGCGCCTTACGTTCGAGCAAGCTGTTTCGGGCATTTTTAATTGTGCGGAAGTGCGGGGGTAATTCTTGGTGGCGTCAGCAACTTCGGCTACGAGTTTACGTCTGACATCAGGGGCAAGCAGACGAGTGAAATCATTTTGAACTTCGCCCATATTAAAATGGTTTGCGGCGCTGCTCGAAGGATTGTTGTCCACCTCGCTGATTTGGCTTTTATAGGTCTGAATTTCTGCCGCCATCTGTTTGAGAAATTGTCTTTTAGCTTCTTCGCTCGCTTGGATGAGCTCCATCGGACTCTTGCCCGAGGGTGCCGGCAAGGGATAACGATCGTTCAACAGCAAAGTAAAATATGCGCTCGGCAGGTATTTCTTATTTCCCTTGGCATCTTCGGAGACCGTTGAGGTCTCTCCGTCGTATTTTGGCATGGCTCTTAGGAGTTTAGCTAGGGGGATAGTAGAGTCTGTAGGTGCTGAATCCTTGGGCGACGGAGGGGTATTCCATTGATGGTAAAAATGTAAGAAATCGCGGAGGGATTTTTCACCGATTTTACCCTTTGTGAGCTCTCTTTGGTAAAGAGTCATTAATAAATCTTGGAATTTGATTGCAGCTGGATTCGGCCGGTCGGGATTTGCGACTTGCTGGTTCATCGCTTTTTCTAAAACATCCATGACATGCCCGCTAACTCCACTGGTCTCTATCTCTGTCCCTTCGCCCGAAGGTGAATTGGCAACAAGATCGATCGCCCTCAAAAACTGACTTTCGGCGATCGCCAGAGAGGCGACGCCTGATGGAGTGGGCGTTACGATCGTTGAAGAACTTGAAGCAGTTTGGGTTTTTTTGAGTTTATCCTGCTCAAGAGCGAGTTTTTCGCTAAGGTCCTCCACTTTTTTTCTGACTAAGCTTAGGGTAGTTAGCCTATAATTACACTCTCCAGCGTAAGGCATCGCTTTGTAATAAATGCATGCGGCGATATCATCGTTTTTTTCTTTTTTGATTTGGTCTACAATTTTTTGGCTAAGCGATTTAGGCTGCTTAAATAAGAGGTCGGCGGCGAGCGCTACGATATTGCTAACGACGGATTGTGCGAGGACATTGTTTTTAAAGGGTGATGCAGCGGCATTAGTTAACCCGTTTGCCATGGTTGTTTCGATAGCGATCTTTTGAATTTGATTAAAACAAATATCATCTGATGACGCTGTATAGAGTTGTAAAAATGAACCGCTTAGATCGCTGATGGCACCCCAGCCGATCGAATCGCTGGGACCGGAGCGAGTAGGCGATCCACCGTTATTCAATTCGCCCTCTCCTGTTGTGCCAAATGCTGTGTTTGCGCTAAAGCCAGAGCTATTACTTGGGTTAGAACCGTTTGAAAAGAGCGCCGCGTACGGGTTGTTCATGCCGCCCGCATTAAAATAGTTTCTATAGGTCAGTCCACAGCCCCCGGGTAGGTTAATCGCTTTACCATTGATTTGGGCTATAACTGAGGCGACGCCCGGGTTTTTAGCACTAAACGGGCAGCCGATTTGGGCGGTAGCTTCGATTTTTTCTGTAGTACTATCATCTTCTTCGCCATCATCTTTTGCAGCAAGAGCAGCCGGCGCAGTTAAAATCAGAAGAAGAGACAGTGTTGAAATTCTATTTTTGCTGATCCGAAAAATTTTAAGAAAAATTCGCATCGATTACCTCGCTACCAAGGATTGAGCAAAGGTGTTTAACTTCGTTCCGGCCTCAAGTGCCTCCTTAGGCTTTCCTGTCCAAGTGAGGTAATGCAAAACGGGCTGTGATCCTGGGCTGTGGGATGCTGCCGTTAAAAATACAGCCTGTCGTGTGATTTGTGACCCAAACTGAGTTTCTAACAAGCAGCCTGGAAAATTAAATCCTGCGGGGAGCGGTTTGAGCGTGGCGTCGATCTTTGAGAGGGGTGGGGTTTGTCGATTTTGGTGCGAAAGCTGGGTGTAGAGGTTCACTAGATCTGCACAAATTTGCTTTCCTGCCCCAGCGAGATTCTTGGTATTTGTGTCGGCGGGGACTTTTATTCCAGTTAAGTAGAGATGAAAGGCGCGGTCATCCCGGCTTTCAAATATCCTAACTTTTTGACCAAAGGTTTCGGTAGAGAGGTATGTGTCCCAATGTGCATGATCAAAATCGATGAGTTGGCTACCAGGCAAAAGGGCTGGAGGGTGCCACGCAGTGTCTTGTGAAGCGATTGCGCAAATTCCGACGGCAATCAATGGTAGAGCCAAGCTATTTCGAACTATTGAGAGCATCCGACACGTTCTCCTGAGTAGGTATCGGAAGTGCTTGAACAAAAGCTTACTTGGTCCGGTGTGTTTTTAGAGCAGGAGATGGGGGTGCTAAAAGCGCCAGATATTTGACATAGAATTAGGAAACGTAGCTCTCGGTATTCCAAGAATCAGATAATGTGGTCTTCCCGAGCACAGGGATATTTAATATCGGGTGGCCACCGCCTTTGCGGACATCCAAGGATCGCACTGAGAGAACGCAGCGCAGTCGGTTCAAATTATCAAAACAAACGGAATGCCCAGAAGTAGGTGGAACTTTGGTGGTTTGGGACGCCATATGCGTGCGTTTGGTGCGGATGGTTATTTTGGATGCTAGAGGACCTTTAATAGATTTAATTTAAATTGAATCTTAGAAATTGAGGTGATGTATATATAGCAAAATAAAAGGACAAAATTTTCAAATGTCGACTGTGTCTCCAAATGGGGTTTCTAGAAATGTCTTAGCTCTAATGGGCGGTATTTTTCTCTTCAGCCGTTTTGCCAGTGCAGGGCTGCAGACCGCACTCGTATATAACGGTCCAGGATCTTGTACGGATAGCGCAGATACTTGCGCATTTTTAGCCTCGGAAGTAGCCAATAGGGCAGGCTTTAATCCTGTCTATGTTGGGCCACAATCTGAATCTGATACGGTTTTTACTTCAGATGTTTCGGTTTGGATCCAGCCTGGAGGGGTTTCGTCTCAAGCCGGAAAAGCGATGAGCCTCGAGCTCCGCGATGCAATTCTTCGTTTTGTTGCTCGTGGTGGAGCCTATGTTGGCTTCTGTGCCGGGGCGTTTATGGCTGCCGATAAATTTTATTCGGATGAATATGGCCTGGGTCTCATTCAGGGAGATGCGATTTTATATCCTACGGAGGACAGGGAGGACAAAGCTCACGTCTTTGACGTAGGCTTTAGTCATGGGCCAAATAGGGGAGTTTATTGGCAGGGTGGTCCCTATTTTGCAGAAGAATCTTTAGCTCCGGATGTGAAGCCTTTTGCTTGGTATCCTGATCACAAAATAGCAGGAGTTTTTGCGCGTTACGGATTAGGAAGGGTGGTCGTGATCGGAGCACACCCCGAGGCATCAGCCATTTGGTTTAAAGAAGAGCACCTGCCCAATCCTGGGGATACTTGGCCTATTGCTATGAGGATGATCCGTTGGGCGGCCGGTAACGAGGAAGAGAATCCATAGTGTGTATGTTGGCTACTAAAAATCGAGACACTATAGGACGGTTTTTACCGTCATAAGTTGAGAATGAGAGTTACTCGGCCGGTTTTGGGGAATCCGTCTAAAATTTCCTTTTCTATGATCCTTTTTAGATATTCGGGTTGAGAATCCGTGACGGCAAACCCAAACTTCTTGTAAAGTCCCATGGACCAGGGCGTGGACGAAAATGTGCGTAAGGTGATCCCGGCAAAGTGATGGTCCTTAGCCCATTCTATGACGTGGGTCAGCAAGGATTTTCCGATCCCAAGGCGCGAGTGGTACGGATCGACATCGATTTCTTCGAGGTGAGCCGTACGCTCAAATACATCAGCAGCAGCAAATCCGAGAGCGGTATTCTTATCTTTTGCAATCCAAAGGCGTTGCCTTGCCGAGTATTCTGCCAATTCACTAACGCTAAAGACAGGCCAAAATGAGGGATCAATATTGATTTCTTTTAGTCGATTTGCCCCGCTTTTTTCGATCTTTTGGAGTTGCGTCCAATCATTAAAGGATTGGGTGATCGTCCAAACCATTAAAGTGCAATTCCAGCAGTATGGAGGCAGGCGGCCAGAGGGCGTTCGGCTGCGGCACGCATTCGCCTCAAAAGTTCCTGGCAGGACAAACTGGCTTTGGCACTTCCCATGCAAATCGCATATCTGTAATAGTCATTCCAAGAGCCGCTCCCGAGCTTTTGACTATATTTCTGAGGTGTATACACCTTTTTGAAATACTCATTTGAATCGGTCGCGGATTCCGCCCTAAGTTCATCAAGCGGAACTCCCGTCATATTCGAAAATGTTTGCTCCCATTCCGTAAAAAAGTCCTTAGACCAATTGATGTAGGTTTTGTCGTCCAGCCATTTGGGATCTTCGTTGCCTTTGAGCAGACCCACTTGCGCGTAAATCTTAGTTTTGATGTGTGTTGTATCCCAGATATCAGCGAGGGATTCTTTTTGACCAGCTAATTGCATAAAGCGTCGATGTATTCGAGCGTCACCCAGATCTCTAAATACAATTCGCCCGGTGGGGCGCATATTTGCCTCTAATTCGATTAAGAAGTTTTGAGAATGGGGCGAGCTATAACTTACGCCAGCCATCGCGGCCAGTTCGGCCATGGCACGCGCGAGAGGCTTGTTATAATTTTCGTTCCAGAATGCGGCAACCTCGGCGTCTGTTTTGGCGCCGTTGAGACGCGCGATTCTTCGCCCTTCGTCTTCGTGGAGGGCAGAAAATCCCGGGAGATAATATTGATCCCCCTTTGGTAGGTCGCCGAGGAGACGAATGACCATGGCTTGGTCAATTCCTTTTAGTCCAAAGATCACGGGCTCGCGCATAACGACAAAGTTTTTAAATCCACCGCTTCGGCGATTCGCCAATTCGACCAAATCGTCAATGGCACGAATTTGTTTTGCATCCTGAACGGTTTGATCCTTGTCGCCGACGAAATTGCCTCCGGTTCGGTCGGTCGAAACTTTGGCCGAAAACTCAGCGCCAGTGACAGGATCATGGACAATCAAACTCCGTGACTCAGTCATGCGGCCAATAAAATCCCTATGCCTTTCGGTCGGAACCCCTAATTCGTGAAGGTGGCGCTCTAATATTTTATAATATTTGGTATCCTCTGGGCTTTTGATCCATCTCACAAAGGTTTGGCCATCGTGGTGGATCATCAGCGAGCTGAGGACATCTTGAGGAATTCCGGTGCCAAAAAGTTTGGCTACTTTTTCAATCGGAATTTCATAGTTTTCAAGAAGAAAGGGGGCCATGCTTCTAGAAGTATCTGCAGCATTGGATTTAATCGCCCATTTTGAAAGCTGCTGAGTACCGCTGGAGAGTGGGGGTTCATTCTTTAGCCGAGAATCGTTGTTACCGCTGCTCGCAGGATCTCCGTGAGTGATCGAGCTGCCTAACAGGAGCAGCGTGATGAGAAATAGCCACGGCATCTTCATAGGCTAGTCGTTCCTTCTCTGAGGCACTCAGCAATACCGTTGCTACTAGGATTTTCTGCATTTTCGGCGCTCTCCCTTTTTCTGGCGACGAAATCGATCATTGCTTTTTGGGCGGGGGTGGCATTGAGCGATATTTCTGTAAGAACTTCTTTAATGCGGGGATCCGATACATATGGACCTATTGCATTCATCAGTGCTCGAATTAAACGGGGTGAGGATCGTTCTGAACCTCTGATAGAAATGGCAAGTTTATCGGCGATGAGTGTTTTTAGACGATTTAGTTCTGTGGCTGCCAATTGATTAACGGTATCGGAGCTAGTTAGGGTACGGCTGACTCGAGTGAGTTCTGCTAGATTCGCAATAGCTCCGGCTTCAGAGTAGGGGTCAGATGATTTTAGATTGTCCGCAATGACTTCAACCTGAAGGGAGAGCGGCATGGTTCGAATTGCACTCCTCGCTGCGCTTCGTGTCACCTCTGGAGCGTGCGGGTTGATCCACCGGCTGAGTAGGATTGCCATCAGCGAGCCTGAATGAACCGATCCTTGGAACCAGGTCAAAAACGCGGAGACGTCGAGATTTTTTGGCAGTTTTTCTGGATTGATTTGAGACAGTGTATTGGCGGGAGTGTTGAACCCAATTTTAGAGAACTCAGTAAAAAATTCGTTGGCTTTTTCAGTTCTTGGCGCACTTGGATGAGCGTTTTCATAAGAAAATATAGTGAGTAAGCTATCCATCGATGACAATTTAAGTAAATCGGTGGCACTCATGGTTTCAAAAGCTTTAATCACGTTTTCGGGTCTCAATTGAGCGTAAGCTTGTAGCACCGGGTTTTTAGTTGATCGTGCTAATGTTCCCAAAGTTCGTGAAAGTTCGGGGCGCCCGGAAGCTTCTGCGGCCGACAGCCGCAGCAATATTGGATTTTCAGACTTCAATCCAGAAAGCAAAAGGTTGTCATAATCAATTCTAGATAGACGTTGCGCTTCCTCAAACCAGGACTGCGCCACTTCTTCAGTGAGGTATGACCACTTTCCGGTCATTAGTTTCATCAAAAGAGGTTGGGGTTTAGACGTATTCGTCAGTAATTCAGTTATGCGATTAAATGCGGCCGCTCGTATTCCTGGATTGGGATTTTCAGTTAATGGATCCGAAGCATCTAAATCCTGCGCTCTCAAAGGTTTTGTAATATTAATCGCGAAAATTCTGAAATCAATGGGGGCACCTTCTGTTTGAATTCCTGGACCTGTTCCAATATTCAAGTTTTTCGCAAATTCAAGGGCGGCTTCCCGATCAAACTGGGTTCGATTCTCGTCACGATAAATTTCGTAGGCAATGCGGAGGCGAGTCGTTACTGTCCTGGAGCTGTTAGTAAGTTCAGATACGTTGTAGGTTTTAGCGACCTCAAGTAATAGTTGATTTGCTTGTTCAGCAAATTTTTTGATTTCGGGATCCTTTTGACCCAAGAGATTTGCCAAGTCTAGTGTTTGGGCATTAACGACTGTCGCTCCGATTCGCGCGCCCAATCGTTGATCGAATGTTGATTTAGATTTAAGAAGCTGCTCGGCAACTTCTATTTTTAGATCCTCCGACGAGGATTTGAGCAATATGCCGGCTGCTAAGCGAGTCACCGTTGAGTCATTCAAATAGAGAGCCCTCCGGGCTATTGCTTCAAATCGAGGACCGGCTTCCCCTTCTTGCCATTTGTGTTCGATCCCAAAACGTAAAAATTGCACTGCGGCGTCGGCAGTAAAATTCTTCACCGTTGTTTGCAGATTGATCAATCGAACCTGATCCTCAATGGAGGAGTGAGCCAAATGTGCGTAGCCCAAGAAACGGATTACTGGATCTTTGGATTGAATCACGCCCAACGTCCATTGATCAGCTTGGGCTGAGTCCATCCGATTTTGAGTAAGTGCGAGCCAACCTAGCTTGGCAAGCCATTCGTTATATGAATTGGCGCGATGTCCCATCCGGGAAAGCTCTTCTTTAATTTCTTCTCCGAGATCATCGCGAGACAGGAGTTGTTCAACAACTTTGTATTCTACGGTTTCTTCTTCGAGCGCTTTTTCGTTGAAATCATCAGCCAAGGTACGGTGGCCTAATTGATTAAAGGCAATACTAAGTGCGGCTTGGGTCTGGAAGTTAGAGAAGTCATCCAGTTTTTTGTAGAGTAAAGCAGAGTCCTTTTGAGCTTGGATTGTATTTGTGGTGATTTCGGGCTGCGCATTTCTAATTTGAACCGCGTTAGTTCGAACGCGGGTCTGCAGTTGTTTTCTTTCGTGGGCTTCCGCCTCGGCTAGGCTTGGATCCCAGGGACGGTTTTCTGAAGAAATAGCCTCATCCTCGGTTCTTCGGGCAACGGCTTGACCCCAATCAGACTGTTTCGGAAAATCTCGAAGTTTATCTTCGATAGAAACAAAAATGCCTGATTCAATGGATTCTCGAATAGCTCTGATACGATTTTCTACAACCGGTAAAAAGGTCGGCGGGTCCAGCTGAAGAGTCGCTAGCGATTTAGAAACCATCTTGTAGGCAGTATTGGGCCAGCCAGCCCACCCAACATAGTCAATGGGTTGGGCTTCGGCCTCTGGGAGGGGGGCGTCCGAATTAAGAGCGAAGTGCAGAAGGGCCCGAACAAATTGTTTTTGAAGGGCCGCTTCGCTTGCGTTGAGAGGTGCATCCATTAGGCGAAGCTCGACCTTGCGGATTCGTGGATCGAGATTAAAGGTTTTTCGCCAGATATCATTTTTAATATCAAAGTCTTGCGTGACAAATTCAGGCGGAATCACGTCCTGAAAATATGGAGTCACATCCATCTGTGTGTATTTTGACTTTCGCCCTAATCGTTCGTTAAAAAAATGATTGTTGTAGAGGAGCTGCATGAGTTCTTCTTCAGTGCCGTGAAAATCCATCAATCGGGCAAAGAGTTCGTGTGAAACGTCATGAGGCAAAGCACTATTGAGGCGGTTGGGACTCTGAAAGAGTAAAGACATAGTACCGCGATTGGCTAAGAATGCCGCCAAAAAACGGGCAAATGCGTGAGGCTTTCCTTTAAACGGTTCGAGATCGACGTTGACATGTCCGCCGCCGGCTCGCGAGGAGGGGATCATGCCTAAAGCATCAAATGTTTCAAATACAGCGCGGGTTTGTTCCGGGGATTCGACTCCCTTTGGAGTAACGACTTCAATATGGCCGCCGCGTTCGGAACTGTCGACGAGCTCACCCTGCTCGTCGTAATCTCGGCCGACGCCGTCCCACTCAACCCGCCAGGATTTTCCTGTTTTATCCTTAAATTTGAATGCAATCACCAAGGCGTGGCCATGCTCTCCGTCGGCGACCTCGAGCGGCGTGGGATTGCCATTGATTCGCTTAGCTAATTCCTCTGCAACTTCTTTGATTACGGCTGTTCTTTGCTCTGGCGTATAATCATAGTTTTTTGCGAGCCAGGCTTTTTTGTTGTCTGCCAGTCTAAAGTCGGTGTAGATCGAGCGTGACGCGAGTGGAAATCGCGTCGTGTACTCGATACCTGTATCAATTGTGTTTATGTCCACCTGGCCTGCTTTAAATCCGCCCGGTGGCTCGTACTTGCCCAGAGTGCTTATTTCTTCTGAAGAAAAGTCTTCGGAGAGTTCAGGATGGGCTGGACGGACGTAACGTTCGATATTAGGTTCAAGATTGGCGACGGTGATCCAGGTTCGGAGCGATTGCTGAACTTCTAATCCAGTGGGATTGCCCCAAGCTGCAAGACTTCGAATCCAAGCCCGGGTGAGCTCCTTGATTTGGCTCTTTTTTAAGTCACTCAAAAATGGAGCGTTTTCCCAAGTCCAAAAGGGGACCCAATAGTCTGGCGAGATCGTGCGCGATGATTTACCCATTTTGACTGCTGCCAATCCCAAAACTTTTAGCGCTAAATCGGCCTCTAGGCGCGTTACGCCAAAACGCTTGATCAAATCAGCAGACGATGCCGAGCTGCCGGTGTAAAGCGACCATTTTTGAATAGGTTGAATACCCGCATAATCATTCGCTACGTAACGGCTGATAACAGAATACTGAAAAGAGCGCCTCACCGGATCGTGTTTAGTGCCGGCTCTTTGTTCGTTGGCATATCCCCTATTGCCATTAAGCGATCTCAGTTTGGGGCTGTTGTCTAGAAAGCGGATTACGCCACGAACCTGGGATCTTGCGGCGATCTGGGCATCGCTTTGGACGTTTTTATAATTGCCCAGTTCGATATTGCTCCCGCCGCGCATTCCACCTAATACGATCAAGGCTTGGCCCATACGAAAGACTTCAGCCATTTTGGCTTCCATCACGGCTATTTCTTCGGGGCTCTGATTCGGCCGCTTGGGGAGTACAATCCATTGATGACCCAAGGACTCAAACCTCGATCCGGCGTTTTCGAGGGCTCCTCTAAACCAATCGAGCATGAGTTCGAAATCGCCATAACTGGGTTGAGGTTTGAAATTGATCTCCCAGCCTGGTGCTCCCGTACCGTGCACAGCGAAGATGTATTTTTCGGGTTCGCCGTAGAGGGGGCTCCAGTACTGGTACATGATTTTTTTTGATAATTTTTCATTATTTAGGCCAGCAAATTTTCCTTTAAAGATACTCATTCGGGTTTTGGGCGTTAGGAAAGAAAAAAAACGGTTGCCGCCCGCGTCTATAGTTTTGTTAAAGGCTTCGATGAGTTGATTTATGTCGGAGGACTTAGGGTCAATGTCGTTTAGTGCACTGAGATCCCAAGGGACCTCGTTGTAATTGACATCGCGAACCCCAGTTTGCAGGATTTTTTTGGATTTGATTCCGCCCAGAAATTCGCGTAAAAAAATTTCTCGTTTGGAGTCTTCTATATTCGAAATGTATGTTTTAAATGCAGTTGCGTTTGGGCCCATCACTCGGGTGATTAATCCCGATGACCCCTCTTTTTCTCCCCCTAAACTCACGACATCGTCATCGGTTCCTTCTATCGTGAGTGGAATTCGCTCCCCAGAAATTGAAGACC
>Ga0364860_10795_pt1 | contig 15295 bp, 14 predicted proteins | sample ExccelAu500001D4_FD_206916 | JGI IMG/M metagenome (GOLD analysis project Ga0364860, IMG submission 206916) | Enriched cells from Trout Bog Lake Hypolimnion, Wisconsin, USA - BchlTB.Aug20.5000.01 .D4 | ecosystem: Environmental > Aquatic > Freshwater > Lake > Hypolimnion/Profundal zone | place: USA... | reverse complement strand
TTGGCAGGCTGCCTGGGTTACGTCAACGCTTTTCGGGTTTGTGCACACCAGCAATGGCGGCGAAAACTGGATCGGCATTTTTTCCGCGGCGGCGGTGGGGTTCATCTTCTGCGTGAGTATTCGCGTGACAGGCTCGGCGTGGTGGGCGATTGGTTGCCATGCGAGTTGGGATTGGGCAGAGACGTACTTTTACGGCACTGCGGACAGCGGCCTGGTGGCACCTGGGCACTATCTAAACTCCACGGTTGCGGGCAATCCCTTTTGGAGTGGGGGCGCGGACGGGCCGGAAGGCAGCGTGCTGATTCTGGGTGTGCTGGCGATGATGCTGCTTTGGCTGCTGGTGATTTATGGGCGCAAGGCGGTGCGACAGTCTGCGATTGCATCAGGGGAAGAGATCTCTGCCTGAGGACTGTGGCTACAGAGTTATTCTGTAGCAGACTATGCCTGACGCTGATTCCACGCCTGAGATGCCTGTGCGGTTTCCGCGCACGCCGCGCAAGAAAAACCGAATGAGAATTGCGGGCTGGGGTTTGGCCGCTCTGTTGACGCTCCTGCTGGTGGCCATTGCTGTGGGCGTATTTTGGATGCGGTCGGCGACCAGGGCCGCGCTGCCGCAGTTAGATGGCGATCTGCATCTGGCGGGACTGTCTGCTCCGGTGATGGTGCGCCGCGATGCACACGGTGTGCCGCATGTGGAAGCCGCAACGCAGAATGACTTGTTTCTGGCGCAGGGCTACTTAACGGCACAGGAGCGCCTATGGCAGATGGATGCCTTCCGCCGCAACGCGGACGGCGACCTGGCCGAGGTCATGGGCTCTGCACTGGTGGCGCATGACAAGATGCAGCGCGTGCTGCAAATTCGCCTGACTGCACAGCGCATCTATGGGAATTTACCGGCCGAAGAGCGGGCACGGTGGGACACCTACGCGAGCGGAGTCAATCTTTACATTGCACAGGCGGAGGCTGCGAACTCACTGCCTGTCGAATTTCGGCTGCTGCGGTATAAGCCGCGGCCCTGGACCGGCGCGGACTCTGTGAGCGTTGGTTTGATGGAAGTGCAGGAGTTGGACTTTCATGCGGAGACCAAGCTGACGCGGGCGCTGATTGCGGCGAAGCTGAATGATCCTCAACTTGAGGCGGATTTGTATCCGGTGGGGTCGTGGAGGGATCATCCGCCGACGGGGATTGCGGTGGACCTGACGCAGCCGAGGCCGATGCCTGCGAGGTCAGATGAGGATGACGATGAGGAGAATACGGAGGCGCGACTAGCTCCGAATTTTGTGCGTCAGGCGACGAGAGGAGCGGGGGCTTCAGGCGCTGCAACATCGGCGACGGACGAGAAAAGCCTTCGCTCGGCTGCCGATCTGTTGAGCGCGCAGCCGGTGTGCGATGGGTGCGCGTGGGGATCGAACAACTGGGTCATCTCCGGCCAGCACACGGCGAGCGGAAAGCCGCTGCTCTCGAACGATATGCACCTTCCGCTGGTGGAACCGAACATCTGGTATATGGCGGACCTTAGCGCGCCGGGATTTCATGCGGCGGGAGTCACGCTGCCGGGTGTGCCGTTTGTTGTGGCGGGGCACAATGAGCATGTGGCGTGGGGATTTACGGCACTGATGGCGGACGTGCAGGATCTTTATATTGAGAAGCTGGACGGCAAAGGGAACTACGAGGGCAACGATGCGCAGTGGCATCCGCTGGTTGTGGATCATGAAGTAATTCATGTGCGCGGCAGTAAAGATGTTGTGGTGGATGTGCAAGCGACCGATCATGGGCCGCTGGTGAATTCGGTTTCAGGACATGAGTACCAGCCGATTGCGCTGAAGTGGACTATTTACGATGCTACGCTGAATGCGATTCCGCTTTACCGAATGGATGTGGCTTCGAATTGGACGGAGTTTTCGAAGGCGCTGGAGGACTGGGCCTGGCCCACGCAGAATGTTGTTTACTCCGATGATCAGGGGCATATTGCATATCATGCGGTGGGGAAGGTGCCGGTGCCCTTCCTCGACAACGAGGTTCCATTTCACCATGGAGATCTGGATACGCGCGTAGGCACAAACGAATTTGCAAATCCCGGCTTTGCTCCGGGCACCTATTTTCCATTCGACATTATGCCGCACTCGTTTGACCCTCCCTCCGGTTTTCTGGCCACGGCAAATTCGCGCGTAACAACGGAACAATTTCCATATCCGCTCACACATGAGTGGATTGATCCCTACCGCATTGAGCGGATTTACAAGTTGCTGGACGGGCGGAATGGGCTGACGCCTGCGGACATGATTGCAGTGCAGACGGATGTGTACAGCGAACTCGATCAGGAGATGGGCCACCGCTTTGCTTATGCGATTGACCATACGGATGGGCCTGCGGGCAATGGCGATGAGCGGATGAGGAAAGCCGCAGACCTGATGCGCACCTGGGATGGACGGGTGACGACGGATTCGGCGGCTGCTTCGATTGTGACGCAGGCGCGAGCGGCTCTGTGGCCGCTGATTCTGGAACCGAAGCTGGGCAAGGACGCGGCGAATTATCACTGGGGCGAGTCGAACTTTGCCGAGGAAGAGATCGTGATGCACGCGAAGCAAGCGTGGCTGCCGAAGAACTATAAAAACTGGGACGCTCTGCTGACTGATGCCGTGCGCAAGGGGATGGACAAGGGCGAAGCACCTTCAGACTTGGCGCGGTGGACGTATGGGAGCTGGCACGTGATGGATATTGAGCATCCGCTGGCCAGGTTTCTGCCGCTGGTGGGGCGGATTGCGGGCACCGGCAAGCAGCCGATGAGCGGCGACACGACAACGGTGAAACAGATTGGCACAGCGGTCGGTCCTTCGCAACGATTCACGATGGACTGGAGCAACATAGACGGGTCAACGGAAAATATTGTGCTGGGCGAGAGCAGCAATCCTTACAGCGCATACTTCCGCGACCAGTGGAGTGCATGGTATGACGGCACAAGCTTTGCACTGCCGTTTACACAGGCGGCGGTAGCGAAGCAGACAACGCATACGCTGCGGTTGAAGCCATGAAAAAGCAGGGACCAGGGACTAGGGACCAGGGACTAGGTATCTACGGACCAGGGCTGATCTTGCTTGGCGCTTTCATCGCTGTGGTGCCGCAGTTGATTCGGGGGAATTCCTGCGGGCATGACTTTAATGTGCATCTTGGCTGGATTGCCTGAACGCGTGGAAGCATGGGTTGTTTTATCCGCATTGGACGGCGAGCGCGAACTATGGGGCGGGGGAGCCGCGGTTTGTTTTTTATCCGCCAATTACATGGATGGCGGGGGCGGCGCTGGGAGCGATTTTGCCGTGGAGTTGGGCACCGATCGCGTTTACGTTTCTATGTCTCGCGGCGACAGGGCTGGCGACGCGTGCTTTGGCGCTGGAAGCACTGAGCGAAGCTCAGGCTACGCTGGCGGGATGCGCAGCGATCTTTTCAGGCTTTGCGCTTTTTACGGCGTATGAACGGGCTGCGTTTCCGGAGTTTACGGGCGGGTTCTGGCTGCCGTTGCTGTTGCTGTTTGCGCTGCGGGATCGGGGGCTGAGCAAGGGTACGGGGCATCGACCCTTTCCTCAAAAATTCCAAGAAGCAGGTCCTTCGATTCCGCTTCGCTCCACTCAGGATGACAAGATTGGGCGCGGAGCGAAATTGGCGGAGATGATTTGGCGGGCGCTGGATGGGTCGGCTGTGCCGCTGGCGCTGGTGCTGGCGGGAGCGTGGCTTTCAAACGCGCCGCTGGGCGTGATTGCGAGCTATCTGCTGGCGGGCGTTGCACTGATTGCTGCGGTTACGAAGAGGAGTTGGGCGCCGGTGGTGCGCGCGGCGCTGGCGACTGGTTTGGGATTGGGGTTGATTGCGGTGTATCTGCTGCCAGCGGCGTTGGAACGGCAGTGGGTGGACATTAAGCAAGCGACGGACGATCCCGGATACAACTTTGAAAATAGCTGGGCGTTTGCGCGACATGCGGACGCGGGGCTGGCGTTGCATGATGTGGTGCTGCGGCAGGCCTCGTGGATTGCAGTGTGGATGATTGCGGTGTCGCTGATTTGCCTGGTGGTGGCGTGGCGGCGTGGGACGCTGGCAGAGCAGATGGGCACGGGGTCGCGGGGGTGGTGGATTCCGCTGGCGGCGTTGCCGGTTGTGATTCTTTTTCTACTGTTTCCGATCTCGCGGCCGGTGTGGCATCTGTTGCCGGAGTTCCCTTACTTGCAGTATCCGTGGCGATGGCTGGAGGCGCTTGAGGCGCCGATGGGGATATTCTTTGCGGCTGCGGTGTGGCCGGCTGCGCGGCGGTGGCGACTGGCGACTGGGATGGCTTGCGCGGCGGTGTTCGTTGCTTCGACTGTGTACGCGGGGACGGTGTTTTTCCAAGTTTGCTATGCAGAGGACACGGTTGCGTCCACGGTTGGGGCGTATCGGTCTGGAGCGGGGTTTGAGGGCATGTATGAGTACGCGCCTCCGGGTGCAGACCTGACGATGATTGCCACGGGGCTGCCCGCTGCATGCCTGGTGAATGACGTGGCGGTGGTGCTGGGAAAGCCGAACGTGGGAGATGCGGGCGGGAATCCGGTGTGGGGCGCGGATCAGGCGGGATGCGAGGAGACAGTGCCGCAGTTTGATGGCTCGTCGCAGCCGGAGCATCTGCGCTTGCGGGCAAATATGGATCGGGCTGGGGTGCTTGTGTTGCGGCTGCTGAGCTATCCGGCTTGGACGGTGCGCGTGAATGGCGTGTTGCAGCGCGATCTGCCGGAGCGGACGGATGGGTTGCTGGCTGTGCCTGTGACGGCGGGACCGGTGGATGTGGCGGTGGACTGGCGGATGACTGCGGATGTTTTGCTGGGGCGGCTGATAAGCGGATTTTGTGGGCTGATGCTGGCGGGGCTCTGGTTTGTGGAGCGAAGGCTGGAGGGTGCGGGATTAAAATGAAGGAAATGTCCGTTGACGTAAAAACACTGATCCATGCTGGCGCCGAGTTGACTGATCGCGCTCTCGAAGCTCTGATTCCAACCGCAGACACCGTTCCGGCGTCGATCCACGGAGCGATGCGCCACTCGACTTTTGCGGGCGGAAAGCGGCTGCGGCCGGTGCTGGCCATGCAGGCAGCGGCGGCAATTGCAGGTTCGGTTCCGGCGGGGATTGAGAACCTGGGTGCCGCGCTTGAGATGCTGCATACCTACTCGCTCATCCACGACGACCTGCCTGCTCTGGACAATGACGATCTGCGGCGCGGCAAGCCTACTTGTCATGTGGTGTTTGGGGAGGCGATTGCGATTCTTGCGGGAGACGCACTGCAGACGCGCGCATTCGAAGTGCTGGCGGGGCTTGCGTGTCCGGCTGCGGCAACGGTGAAGATCATCGGGCTGATTGCGAATGCTGTTGGTACGGTGGAAGGCATGATTGGCGGGCAGGTGCTGGATATTGAGAGCGAGCACTTGAAGCCAACGCCGGAGCTTGTGGATTCGATTCATCGGGCAAAGACGGGCGCGCTGATTCGCGTGAGTGTGGTGGCGGGCGGTGTGTACGCCGGTGCCACGGCAGAAGATGTTGCGCGGCTGGATAGCTTTGGTCGCAAGGCCGGGTTGGCGTTTCAGATTGTGGATGACGTGCTGGATATGACGGTGGATTCGGCGCAGCTGGGCAAGACAGCGGGGAAAGACCAGGCCACAGAGAAGGCGACATGGCCAGCAGTTTTCGGCATTGAGCAGAGCAAGAGGGATGCGGCGACACTGATTGATGAAGCCTTTGCGGCGTTGGAGCCGTATGGGTCGAGGGCGGATGGGCTGAAGGCTGTGGCGCGGTTTCTGGTGGATCGGAAAAACTAGCTGCTAGCCTCTAGCTTCCAGCTTTTCAGGCGTGCGCGCCCGTGAAGCCCGATCAGAACCACGATATGAATTGGATTGACGGACTTGAACCTGGGCTAGCGGCTAGTAGCTAGAAACTGATCAAAGATGCTGACTGAATCCGACATCCTGAACGCGTTGCGTGACTGCTTCGATCCTGAGGTGAAGCTGAACCTTGTGGATCTGGGGCTGATTTATTCGGTGGCTACGGGGCCGGACCCGGACTCGACGCCGAAGTGGCCCCGGCAGTGGGTGAAGGTGACGATGACGCTGACCACGCCGCAGTGCCCGGCCTCAGGGCTGATCTTTGAGCAGGTAAATAATCGGCTGGCGGGGATTCAGGACATCAGCAAGGTGGAAGTGGACCTGGTGTGGGAGCCGAAGTGGACACCGCATCGCATCAGCGAGGCGGGGCGGAAGCAGTTGGGGATTTGAGGGGTCGAGGTACGATTCCGTCGGGCTGAAGATGCTGCGGACGATCACGATCCTGAATGTGCAAAGAAAGGCCCGGGGCTGAAGCCCGCGCGAGTTTGAAGATTTTATGTGGGGGTTGAAACCCCCGCCTCCTTCCGGAAGAATAGAATCCAGAGTTTTTCGGCAGCCCGTAATACCCTGCATGATGCACTGGTCAGTAATAACTACTTGGTGAAAATTTTGTGGAGTTTGTCGCGCTGGACGGCTACATCTTCCACTGCACCCTGGGCGCGGGCAAGCATGAGCTGGACTTCGTCGAGGTAGACGGGGAGGGTTTCCCACCATGCTTTGAGCGAGTCCTGCTGATCCAGCATGGCCAGCGCGGTGCCGGAGACAGCAGAGACCAGGCCGGCACGACGCTTGCCCTTCATGATGAGCACGCCACCCAGCACCAGTGAACCAACGGCGGCCATGCGAATCCAGTTGAACTCTTCGTTCTTTGCAGAGCGGATGGAGGCTACGGACTTCAGCGGGTGGGAAGTACTATTTGCAGGGGTTTCGGCTTCTGTTGCGGATTGCGAAAGTGGCACAACGACCATGGGGTTCTCCTTCTGAACATTCTCATGAGTAATCTATAGGTCCTGATAAATCGCCACTCAGTAGCTAAAGACCCCCTCATTTTGAAGTACTTATCGGCGCGACTCAAGTCATGCCCCTAAAAACAAACATGGAGTTCGCATTGCCCCTACGGGGCTAATTCTCGATGTGAACACGTCCCCAGGAGTGCGTCCGCCAGGGCGGACTTCTCCTGGGCTAAATTCCTGCTGTCCCTCCGGGACGCTTTTTGGCTGGATATCCAAGTTTCATCCTTTCGCGGGTCGGCGAAGCCGGTGTACGACAGGCACAAAACCCCTGCTGCGGAGAGTTTTGGCCCGAGTTGCGAATTTGTGCTCTCTCAAAATCCAGCTTCGACAATTTAGATGCGCGACCCGGCCAAGAACGCGATCAGTCGAGGTCGAACTCGCGCAGAGGTTTTCCGTCGGGTGCTTCCTTGGCTTTGCGCAGTGCCTCGGCGAACTTCTTCTCGAACAGGTCTTCCTTGTTTCTTTCCGCGTCAACACTTTGGCGGAAGAGGGACTCCTTGCGCTCGTCCTGCTCGCGCATGGCCTGGGCTGCGGTTTCCAGATCTTCAAACATGCGCTTGCGGGGAGCAGGAGTGTGGCTGACCAGCAGGCCGGTTGAGCCGTCGATCTTCATCATTGCCCCGCAGTCCGGGCAGGCGATCTCAAATATTTTGTCTTTTGTCCTGGGCATAACCTTGCCTTTGGCCTTCGGCGTACCAAGAAGAATTGTAGGCTCTTGGCGGGCAGCTTGCACAGGGCGGAGGTGAATCAGGGGCTTAGGCCTCGCGGGTGCGGAACTTGCGCAGGCGACCAACAAGCGATGCAGGACCGCTGGCGGTGATCAGGACCTGGTTGTCCTCATAGGCGCGGGAGTGAATGACCATGCCAGCCTCAATGGCGGCCAGAACAGCGCCTTCCTGTTGGGGGATGCTGAAATCGGCCTCGATGACCGGGTCCGTGAACAGTGCGGCATCGATGGCTTTCAGCAGGTCCTGGAGCCCTTCGCCAGTGAGTGCGGAGACTGCTGTTTCTTCCCCGGCGATGCCGCGCTCGCGCAGTGCGCCGCGCTCTTCCGGGGTGAGCAGATCAATTTTGTTAAGTACCTCGATGCGCGGCTTGGAGAGAACCTCAAGCTCGCCGAGGACCTTCTCGACCTGGGACTTTTGCTCGTCGGCGTAGCCTGCCGAGGAGTCGCGCACATGGACGAGTACCTCGGCCTGGGCCACCTCTTCCAAGGTGGCGCGGAAGCTGGTGACGAGGGTATGGGGCAGGTTGCGGATGAAGCCGACCGTGTCTGAGAGAAGAATTTTGCGGCGGCTTGGCAGCTCAATGGATCGCAGTTTTGGGTCGAGGGTGGCGAACATGTGCGACGAGGAGAGCACCTGTGCGCCGGTGAGGGCGTTGAAGAGGGTGCTCTTGCCGGCGTTGGTGTAACCCACGAGAGCGACTGTGGGAACCGGCGTGGCTTCGCGGCGCTGTCGCTGCTGCTTGCGGACGCGGCGGACAGCCTCAAGATCCAGCTTTACCTGGTCAATGCGCCGCTGAATTTTGCGTCGGTCGGTTTCAAGCTGGGTTTCTCCGGGGCCGCGGGTGCCAATGCCGCCGCCGAGCTGCGACATGGACTTGCCACGACCGGTGAGCCGGGGCAGCATGTACTCCAACTGTGCGCGCTCGACCTGTAACTGACCTTCGCGGGTGCGTGCATGGCGGGCAAAGATGTCGAGGATGAGCTGGGTCCGGTCGAGCACACGGCAGGGGAGAGCCTTCTCCAGGTTTCGGAGTTGCGTTGGCGTGAGGTCGTGGTCAAAGAGGACGAGGTCTGCGTTTGTGGAGGCGGCTACACCGGCTATCTCTTCCACTTTGCCGGAGCCAACCAGTGTGGCGGGGTCGGGCCTGGAGCGGCGCTGCATGATCTCCGCAGCTACCTCGCCGCCCGCGCTGGCCACCAGCTCGCGAAACTCGGCCAACGATTCGTCGGCATCCATGCCGGGTCCGGAGGAAACAGGGGAGTTGGATTTCAGGTCAGTTTCAAGCGGGTCACTATCGAGGGAAGAACGCAGCTCCCCCCTCCGCGCCGTGGCGCGACTCCCGGAGGAAGCTGATCCAGAGGTCTCCAGTCCAACCAGGACAGCGCGTTCCAGCTTCTGACCCCAGCGACCGGTGCCACCGGGATTGCCCGTAGTGCCCGTTGATGTGGAACGGGACGTTGTCCGTCCCGCGTTGCGTCCGGCATCGAACTGCTCTGCGGCTGGCAAACCTGGATGCTCCCGAACTAGCTTCTTCAGGCCTGGCCTCTCTCGGCGCGCTATCGGTCTACTGTTGCCGGAGCCGCGGACGGCATGGCTGTAACCGGCGTTGGACCAGCTCCTGTTGCCACGCCAACCGGTCGATGCTCGGTGTGCATCACCGTCCGGTTGCTCACTACGGTAGAGATTGCATGCTTGAAGATGAGCTGCTCCTGGCTGTTGTTTTCCAGCAGTACGGAGTATTTGTCGAAGGACCTAATCTTGCCGGTGAGCTTGACCCCGCTCACCAGGTAGATCGTGATCGGTGTCTTGTCCTTCCGAACCGTGTTCAGAAAAGTGTCTTGAATATTTTGTGCCGGCTTGTTTTCCATGTGCCGATCTCCTGCTTCTTGATTTGGTTAACCACTCCGCACTCTTGCGGTAAAAAATACACGGGCAAGCCTCCAGAAACCCCGGAGACATCATTTCCCGCAATGTGAACACGATAGAACGGTTTACCCCACAATTTCAACTCCGCCTCACCAACCCGAAGGCTTTCCGAGCCAGCTTTCGGTTCTGCAGGCTACATCCGTTACGCACATCACCGCCTGCGTACCAACCGGCTGATAGCATTTAGGCGTGCCGAAATTGACAGAAACCTCCGCCCAAAAGCCCCTGCAGACGCCCGTGCCCATGCTTGACCTGAAACGGCAGTACGAGCCGCTTCAGGCTGAACTGTTGGATGCGGTCACTCAGGTATTGGACACGCAGCAGTTCATTCTGGGAGGGCCTGTGGCGGCGTTTGAGAGCGCCGCGGCTGAACAGTTGGGCGTTGCGCACGCCGTTGGGTGCTCCTCCGGCACCGACGCACTGTGGCTGGCACTGGCAGCCGCGGGCATCGGGCCTGACCACGCAGTGGTCACCACCCCTTTCAGCTTCTTCGCATCGGTAAGCGCGATACTGCGGGCGGGGGCCACGGCGGTGCTGGCAGATATTGAGCCGACTACATTTAATTTGTCGCCGGTGGCGGTGGAACGGGTGCTGGCTGGACCGGGCAGTGCAGCGGTAAAAGCGATACTGCCAGTGCATCTCTACGGACAGGCTGCGGATTGGCCCTCGTTTGCGGACCTTGGCAATCGATACAGTCTCAAGCTTATTGAGGATGCTGCCCAGGCCTGGGGAACCGAGTCGAAGGGTGTGAAGGCTGGCGGACTGGGCGATGCCGCCGCATTTAGCTTTTATCCCACCAAGAATCTGAGCGCTGCCGGGGATGCCGGGATGGTGGCGACTAACTCCGATGAGATTGCCGAGCGTGCACGGATGCTGCGGCAACACGGAATGAGGCGGCGCTACTATCACGATGAAGTCGGGTGGAACACGCGCATGGACGGCTTTCAGGGGGCGATACTCTCGGTCAAATTGAAGTACATTGACGGCTGGAACGATGCGCGCCGGAGGGCAGCAGCGCGGTACGGCGCTTTGTTTGCGAAAGCCGGCTTGTTGGAGGCCGGGCCTTATCCCACACACGGAGTGGTGCTGCCGCATGAAGTTCCGGGGACGAAGCATGTCTGGCATCAGTACGTGATTCGCACGACGAAGCGGGACGCTCTCCGAGCCTTTCTAACTTCGCGCAGCATTGGCTCAGAAATATATTACCCAGTGCCACTGCACATGCAGGATGCGCTCAAAGGGCTTGGCTACAAAGAGGGAGACTTCCCGGAGGCCGAGCGCGCTGCCCGCGAAGTTCTCGCGCTGCCCATCTTCCCCGAACTGCGAGAGGACGAGCAGGAGACCGTGGTTGCAGCCATTTCGGAGTTTCTGAGTTAGAGAGTTGATTAATCCGGCCCTTAAATTGTGTCGGGGTTTCCCACTCTTGCGCCAGAGACAACGCGCAAGGATGGGAGAGCACACTGCTGAATTCGGATGATAAAGAGTCGGATCAGGATGCTCTGAAGCCTCACGCTTAAGCGTTAAAGAAATCTCCAAGCCCCGCTCGCACCGCATGGGCCGACATGGAAGCCTGTATCTCCAGCGCCAACTCCAGTGCGGCACGTCCCTGACGCGCCGTTACCCGAGGCGGCTTCCGAGTACGCACAGAATCCAGAAATGATTCGATCTCCAGTTTGAGAGGTTCGCCCTGCGCAACCTCCGGCTTTGCAAACGACAATCCCGGCGCTGGCCCTGCTGCTCCAGACGCGCCACCTGCCGCTGCCAACTTCGCGAGCGCAGCAGCATCCAGTTTTCCAGTTGCAAGCGCAGCGGCCAACTCCGGAGGCAGCCCACTCACGGCACCATCCATCCGGATCACGAGCAACTCCCGCCGCGCATAATCCACGGACACATACTGCCGCGGCTCAAACCAGCGAAGCTTTCGCACCCGCTCCGTGGACACGCGCGACGCGGTAAAGTTCGCTACGCAGCCGGACTCAAACTCCACGCGCACATTGGCAATATCTACCTTGGGCGAAAGAATCGGCAGACCCACCGCGCGTACTTCGCGCACCGGCGAGTTGGCAAATGTGAGCACAATATCCAGATCGTGGATCATCAGATCCAGGACCACATCCACATCCAAAGCGCGCGGCGTAAAGATGCTCAACCGGTGCGCCTCAAAGAACATGGGCCTTCGCAATCGCGGCTCAATGGCCAGCACTGCGGGGTTAAATCTCTCCAAATGTCCCGGCTGCAGAATCCGCTCATGCTTGTCGGCACGCGCAATCAGGTCGTCAGCTTCCGCCAGGCTTGCGGCCAGCGGCTTTTCGACCATCAGGTCGAGCCGCGCATCCAGCAGTGCCGCAGCTACGGCATGGTGATGCACTGTGGGCACAGCAACAACTGCCGCATCCAGCTTGAGGTCGGCTGCCAGAAGTTTGTCAATGGAATCAAAAACAGGAATTCCGTACGCCGAGGCAGCCTCTGCGGCGCGCGCGCTGTCCGGCTCGACTGCCGCTACAAGCGCAGCGCCCATGCCGGCCGTTTCCAACTCGCGCAGAACGCGCAGATGATTGCGCCCAAAGGCTCCGGCACCGGCAACCGCCACGCGCAGGTTCGTTCCGCTTGCTATTTTGCTGCCTCTTTCTCGCCCTCAACCGCCTGTAAACAGCGGGTGTAGAGCTCGAGCAGCTGCGTCACATGCTCTTCCGGCTTTGGAGCCGAAGCTCCGCTGAACCCTGTTGAACCTACTGCCGTGCGGCCAACGCCTGTTGTTCCGGCCACAAACTTGAGCAGGTCAAGTGCTATATCTTCGTTGCGGCGAGCGCCGAGGCCCGCGCCTGTTATGGTTTCCATCCTGATTGTGTCTCCGAAGAGAAGGCTACCAGAAACCGGCCCACTGCTGCACATGCCGGCGCGCACACGACCTGGCACACCACCTTGCAGCACCCGGCTCGATATACTTGCACCCATGCAGCCCGTCAGCGCCATTCAGCCGGTCAGTATCGTCGTCACCGTTCTGAACGAGGCCCAGGATATTCCCAACGTCATTGCAAGCCTGCTGGCGCAGACGCCGCCGGCTGCCGAGGTCGTGGTGGTGGACGGCGGCTCCACTGACGGCACATGGGAGTTTCTTGCCGCCACTATGGCCGCGGACCCGCGCCTGATGGCCATTCGCGATGAAACGTGCAGCCTCAAACACTCTGCCGGACCCGTCTCGCGCGGCCGCAACGTCGCCATTGCCGCCGCAAAGTCAGACGTCCTAGCCTGTGCCGATGCAGGATGCAGCTACGCTCCGGACTGGCTCGCCAACCTGACAACGCCCCTGGTAGCCGGCAACGCAGAATACTCCCTCGGCGGCACCTGCCTTGACCCCGACGACTGGACCGTGTGGGATGTGGCTTCCGCGCCGTATTTCAGTATCAAGCTGTCTCCCACCGAGCCGACAAAATCCTGTACCGCCCGCTCCATGGCTTTCACGCGTTCCCTTTGGCAACGCATTGGCGGATTTCCTGAATCTGTTCTGGTGGGCGAAGACACGCTCTTCGATATGCAGGCTCGTCGAGCGGCAACGCCTGCCTTTATCAACAACGCAAAGGCTCTGTATCGTCCCCACAACACGTTCCGCAGTGCGACGCACCAGATGGCGCGGTATGCAGTCAGTGACGGCCAGTCCCGCGTCCGCTGGGCGCGGCTGGTCCGCAATACGCTGCGCTGCCTCATTCACCTTCTCGCGGTATTCTGCCTGTTCTGGAGCCTTCTACCGTTCCTGCTCGTCTTCGCCTTTGAATCCTGGAGCGCATTTCATCGCGACGACAAATACATCGTCCGCTTTGGCCCGGGAGCGCTTGTTGCGCGCATGGCGTTTTCGCTTGCTGTCCCCTGGGTGATTGCCGTGAACCACATGCGCGGCCTCTTCACGCGTAAGTCGCTCACCAACCGCCAAAACGCATAGCTAACGCCGACTCGCCACGTAATACAAAATGGCAAAAAAGTGCGCTGCGCTTCCGGCCAGCACAAATACATGCCATGTGGCATGAAAGTAACGCAGCCGGTCCAGCGCGTAGAACGCGACGCCCAGCGTGTACGCCGCGCCGCCCGCTGCCACCCACAACACTCCGTGCCAACCCAGAGCCGCAAACAACTGCCGCGCTGCAAATGCAATGAGCCAGCCCTGCAATAAATAAACCACCGCGGATGCGACTGCGTACCTGCGTTCAGACAGCCTGTCCATCGCCAGGCTCTTGAACACTACGCCGGCAACCGCAAGCACCCACACGATTCCAAATAACCACCAACCAAAGAGTCCACGCAGCGTTACCAGCGTGAACGGCGTATACGTTCCTGCTATCAGTACATAAATTGCCGAGTGATCCAGCACATGAAACACATGCCGGGCTCTGGTGCGCACCAGTGAGTGATACAACGTGGAGCACACGTACACCAGCACCAGCGAACCCGCAAAGATGGAACAGCTCACCAGCACACGTACCGGCCCATGCCACGCCGCAACCACCAGCCAGACAGCAGCCACTAACGCCAATACCGCGCCAATGCCATGCGTTATGGCGTTAGCCAGGATGTCCGAGAGTCTTGCCTTTGTAGGCACACCCCGATCATAGTCCTGCAGCCTTCCCGAATCGGTACGCGCATCGTCTTCGGGAAGGCGCTATGCAAAAAAACGCTTTCTCTCCCTCATCTACCGTTGAGCCGCCGCGCACAGCACACTAACCTCCAATCAACAGCCCTCCCCCCGATGGCTTGAACACTCCGGCGGTAAACCTTGCCTGTCGCCTTATGCGCACCGCACAATTCGAGAGCAATTGATAGATGCCAGCCTGATCCTACTCAACCACCAGTTACCGATCTGACTTCCAATCTGACTCAGATTGCGCTCGACTATCAGCAGCGTCTCAGACAGAATCCACGCGATGCGGAAGCCCTCACGGGCATGAGCCTTGTAGCTCTTGCGAGCCACCAGGATCAGGCGGCTGTCGCCATGGCGCAGGCAGGCGCCTCCGCCGCTCCCCACAGCCCACTTGCCTGGGTGGCGCTCGGCCAGGCCCTCAAGGCCAGCGAACACTTGGAGCCAGCCGAACTTGCTTACAGGCAAGCCATCCGCCTCGACGGGATCAACGCTCTCGCGCACATGGGGCTCGGTGAGTTGTTGATTGCGATTACTCGACCCGCTGAAGCAGTCCGTGAGTTTGAACTTGCCCTGCAACAGCGCCCCACACTGGCCGCTGCGCATCTTGGACTCGGCAACGCACTTGCCTTTCTTGGGCTGGATCAAGAAGCGTTAGATAGCTACGAGCAGGCGCTGACCTATCAACCCGAGTTGCCAGAGGCGCACTTTGCCGCAGGTTTTGCGCTTGCTCGTCTCGGTCGTACAGAGCAGGCAGAAGCCCGCTACCGCCGCGCGGTCAGTCTGCGGCCTGACTTTGCTGCCGCATGGGTGAACCTTGGAAGTCTGCTCCGCGAACAAGGCAAAGACATCTACGCGGAAGCCGCCCTGCGTCAGGCCATTGCACTGCGTCCCGATCTAGTCTCAGGCTGGGTAAATCTGGCTATTCTGGAGCGCGAACGCAATCGTCCCAGAGCAGCGGAGGCCTATCTGCGCAAGGCGTTCGCGCTCAACCCATCGCAAGTGGAGACACTCATAGCGTGGTGTCAGTTTCGAGTTGCAGAGCGCGACCTGCACGGCGCATGGCAGTGGCTCCGCTGGGCACAGGCACGACAGCCCGACCACGATGAG
>Ga0364860_10794_pt1 | contig 15299 bp, 12 predicted proteins | sample ExccelAu500001D4_FD_206916 | JGI IMG/M metagenome (GOLD analysis project Ga0364860, IMG submission 206916) | Enriched cells from Trout Bog Lake Hypolimnion, Wisconsin, USA - BchlTB.Aug20.5000.01 .D4 | ecosystem: Environmental > Aquatic > Freshwater > Lake > Hypolimnion/Profundal zone | place: USA... | reverse complement strand
GACAATCTCAACTCCAAACAGAAGGAACTGTTCAACTTCCAGAAGATTGCGGCTACGCTAGCCGACTATGGATTTAACTGCATTAAATTAGCCGACGATTGGCAGGGAGCAGATTTCCTTGCGTACCACATAAACGGCGCAACGACATTGAAAGTGCAATTGAAGTCGAGACTAACAATCGACCAAAAGTATTGTAAAAAAGACATCTGGATGGCATTTCCACATAAGAATTTTTGGTATCTCATTGAGCATGACCGCTTAGTCGAGAAGGTGCGGGAGAAGACCGATTGGCTCAACAGCTCTTCGTGGATAGATAAGCATGGGTATTCTTCTGTATGCATCAACGCAGGCTTACTAGGGATTCTCGTTGAAAATAAACTCGAGCCAAGCTCCGGCCCTGCTCTCAGTGAAGAGTAGGTCAAACCGTAAGTTACGATTATCTGCCGGACACCCTACCAGAGGCCCCAGGCGCGGCTGATGTAGTCGGAGAGGGTCATGGTGACGAGCACGAGGAACATGAAGAAGCCCACGGCGACCGTGGTCTTGATGAGGTGCGACTGATACTTCACGTGCATGAAGAACAGGATGACGATGACGCCCTTGAAGCTGGCGATGGCCAGCGCAATGATCGGATTGAAGACGCCAAGGTTGATATCGGCCGCAAAGACAGTCAGCGCCGTGCACGCAAGCAGCGTGGCGAAGACCAGCGCGTACTGGGCAGGCGAGACGACGTGGTGCTCGGCGTGCTCCGGGTTGGTGACGTTCGCGGCATCGTGGAAGTGCTGCTCGACGTGTTGGGGTTCGTGGGCCATCGCAATTCCCTTCTGAGTTTCTAGTGCGCCAGCGGGTGACGGTTGATGAGGTAGAGCAGCGGAAACAGGAAGATCCATACAATATCGACGAAGTGCCAGTAGAGGCCGAAGTTCTCAATGGGCGCGACGTAGCCCGCGGTGAAGTCGCCGCGTTGCGCGCGCGCGAGCAGCCAGAAGAGCAGGCCGATTCCGATGATCATGTGCAGCGCGTGCATGCCGGTCATGGCGAAGTAGAGGAAGAAGAACATCTGCGTCTTCTGCGCGGCGTCGGGCGGCAGAGGATTGCCCACAGGCTTGCCGGTGTTTGCGTCAACCGGAGGATGGATGAACTGCGATACGTCGAAGCTGGCGCCGGGGACATGGTGCAGCTCGAACTTCTCTTTGTACTCAAAATACTTGACGCCAAGGAAGGCGCATCCGAAGACCGTGGTGAGGACGAGGAAGAGCACCAGCAGGTTTTTCTTGCGCACTTCCGCGGCCCACACGCCGAGAGCCATGAAGAAGCCGGAGGTGATGAGGATGGCGGTGTTGGCAGCGCCCATGCCGATGTTCAACGTGTTCGACGCGGCGACGAAGGCGTCGTAGTACCAGTTGCGGAAGAGAAGATAGGCGAAGAAGAGCCCGCCGAAGAACATGATTTCGGTGAGCAGGAAGAGCCACATGCCGAAGCTGCCCGACTCACGCTGCTGCTCCTCGGTGGCGAAGTGATGGCGGTGCTGCGGCAGGACGACGTGCTCGTGCTGCTGCTCGACTGCGCCGGGACCAGGGGAGTCGACATGCGTGGTTGCGATCGCGCTATCCAACGTGGGTCACCTCTTGTGCGGTCTTGTGCTCCAGCCACTCATAGTCGTACGCCTCGTGGTCCATGATGGGGATCTCGGGGAAGTTTTCGGTCAGCGGCGGCGATTGCGTCTGCCACTCGAGGCCGGTCGCCTGCCAGGGATTGTCGCCCGCGATGGCCCCATACTTCAGCGACCACGCGAGGTACAGCATGGGCATCAGGTAGCCCACGCCAAGCACAGTGGCCCCCGCGGTGGAGAGCACGTTGAGCACCTGAAACTCCTGCGGATACGCATGATAGCGGCGCGGCATGCCCAGGTAACCGAGGACGAACTGGGGCATGAACGTGAGGACGAAGCCGATAAACGTAACCACGGCGGCCAGCTTGGAGAGCGCCTCGGAATACATTCGGCCGGTCATCTTGGGCCACCAGAAGTGCACGCCCGAGAGGAAGGCCATCAGCATTCCGCCCACCATGACGAAATGGAAGTGGGCGACGATGAAGTACGTCTCGGTAAGCTGAATGTCCATGCCCAGCGAACCAAGGAAGACGCCGGTGAGGCCGCCGATGGTGAACAGGCCCATGAAGCCGAAGGCATAGAGCATGGGCGTCTCAAAGGTGATGGACCCCTGCTGCAGCGTGAAGCACCAGTTGAATATCTTGATGGCCGATGGAACCGCGACCAGCATGGTGAGCAGCGAGAAGACCAGCGCCGAATAGTTGGAGACGCCCATGATGAACATGTGGTGCTCCCATACGAAGAAGCCGAAGAGGGCAATCGCAACCGAGCTGAACGCCACCGCTGTGTATCCGAAGACGCGCTTGCGGCTGAAGGTGCTGACAACTTCGGAGATGACGCCCATGCCGGGCAGAATCATGATGTAGACGGCGGGGTGCGAGTAGAACCAGAAGAGGTGCTGGAAGAGGAGCGGATCGCCGCCCTTGGTGGGGTCGAAGACGCCGATGCCGACCAGGCGCTCCAGTATGACCAGGACCAGTGTGATGGCCACCACGGGAGTGCCCAGCACCATCAGGATGGAGGCCGCGTAGTGCGCCCACACAAACAGCGGCATGCGGAACCAGGTCATCCCAGGACACCTCATGCGGTGAATGGTGACGATGAAGTTCAGTCCGGTAAAGATGGAGCTGAATCCGGCGACGAAGATCGCGGAGGCGGTGGTAATGACATGGGTGTTCAGATAATGCGTGGAGAGCGGCGCGGTAAAGGTCCAGCCTGTATCGACGCCGCCGAGGACCAGCGCGGTGAGCGTCAAGATGCCGCCGACCACGTAGAGATACCAGCTGAGCAGATTGATCTTGGGGAAGGCGAGGTCGCGCGCGCCGATCATCATCGGGATGAGAAAGTTGCCCAGCGTCGCCGGAACCGATGGCACCAGAAACAGGAAGATCATGATGATGCCGTGCATGGTGAAGAACTTGTTGTAGGTGTCCGACGAGACGAGGTCGGGCTGCGGCGTAAGCAGCTCCAGCCGGATGAGTCCGGCAAACGCTCCGCCGATGAAGAAGAAAAACGTGATGGAGATCAGATAGAGGATCGCGATGCGCTTGTGGTCGCCGGTCAACAGCCAGCTCAGCAGGCCGTGCTCCGCGTTGATGAAGTTCTTGCGGGGAAGCTGCGCGGTGCTCTGGTCGGGCAGATTGAGAATCGTATGGCTGGATGCGCTCATGGTTTCACCACCCCTGACGCCGTTGGCACCGCCTGGTCGGACTGCGATGTGGTCAGCGTCTGCTGCACTCGATCGTTGCTGTTCAGGTTCTTGAGATATTCGACCAGGTCGATCAGGCCGTCTTCGCTGATCTGGCCCTGATAGGTGGGCATGATGGGCGTATAGCCCGACGTGACATGCTGCGACGGATTCAGGATCGCGTCGCGCAGATACGCGTCATTCACCAACACCTCGGAGCCATTGGTCAGCCGCAGCCTGGAGCCGTAGACTCCGGCCAGGTTCGGCCCACGCGCCGCGGCGTTGCCGGAGTGGCACGCATTGCATCCCATGCTGGCAAAGATCCGCTCGCCGTTCTGGGCCAGCGACATGCCGCTGGTGGACTGCTCGGTCCACTTCTTGTAGTCGGCCGGCGAAAGCGCAGTGATGGTGCCGATCATGGCCGAGTGGTTGGTGCCGCAGTACTGGGTGCAGAAGAGGTGATAGGTCCCCGGCGTGGTCGCCTCAAACCAGACCGTGCTGTAGCGGCCGGGAATCGCCTCGCGCTTGATGCGGAAGGCGGGAATCGAGAAGCTGTGAAAGACATCCTGCGAGATCATTGTCAACTGGACCGGCTGGCCAATGGGCACATGCAGCGCATTGATCTCGTGCTGGCCGCCGGGATGCTCCGCCTTCCACATCCACTGCTTGCCGACGATGTAGATGTTCATGGAGTTGACCGGCGGGTTGTAGATACGGAAGTAAAGCAGCGCTCCCCAGATGAAGCAGATCAGAAAGAGCCCCAACGGTATGATGGTCCAGGTTGCCTCCAGCAGGGTCGATCCTTCAATCTGCCGGGCCACTGGATGGACCGCCTTGCGATAGCGGATGGAGAACGTGACAATCAGGGTCGCCACCAGCAGGACCCCGACCAATGTGATGGCGAGCAGGAAGAAGTACAGCGCGTCCATATACGGCGCGATGGTCGACGCCTCGCTGGGAAAGAGCGCGGAGGCGTTGAGCCACTTCACCAAAAACTGCCATAAGACTGGACTAATCCCCATGGTTATCCTTCATCACCGTTCGCTTACTGGACAGGTCGTGGTTGCGGCCGAGTTGCAGGTCCCGCCGAAACATCACAAACATGAAACTGCCAAGACTGGCCACCGTCATCATGCCTCCCAACTGGACGACTCGCGCCACAATCAGCGAGTGCCGGTTGGTCTGCGGATCGTAGTGATAGCAGTAGGTGAGAATGTTGGCGACCGGCGAGCCGATGCGGTTGCCGGACGCTTCGATCAGGCCCAGCAGAATGTCCTTGGGCGAATACTCCACGCCGAGGTAGTACTGCGCCAGACGACCCTGCGTGGTGACCACCTCGATTGCGCTGGCGTGGGCGAACTGCGTGAGCTTGCCATCCGGCCCCGGCACGCGCACATAGCCAAATCCGGTCGCGTTGGAGACGGCATCGATGGCAGCCTGCTGCCCGGTAAGGAAGTGCCATCCGTCCGCCGTCTCCGGGCGGCCATAGCGCTTGACGTAAAACGCCTTCTTTTTCGCGGCGATCTCCGGCGTCTCGCTGGGATCGATGCTGAGGATGACGATGTCGAAGTCCTTGCCCGGAGTGAGATGGACCATCTCCAACGCGCTGGAGAGGCCGTCCATCTCCTCCGAGCAGAGCATGGGACAGTTGTAATAGACCAGCGAGAGAATCGCGGGATGCTTGCCGAAGTAATCTCCCAGGCGCACAATCTTTCCCGTGTCGTCGACAAACTGCGCGTCCAGCGGAAGCATCTGATTGAGGCGCTGCGTCACACCAACCTGTTGCAGCACAGTGGGCAGCTGGTCGCCCGTGTTATCACCCGCCTGCTTGTCGCCATAGCTGGAGACCTGGCCGAGCGCGGACGCGCACAGCAGCGCGCTCATCGCGCCCTGCGCTATGGTCCGCCGAATTGTTCGCCAGCACTTCATCTTCAACTTTCTATCCCCTGCATCCGTTCCTTGCTACCGGTGCTACTGCCGCGTTCCTTGCGGCGGCGCAGCTTCTGCGTTCGCGGAGTTCTCAGCTCGCCCGTAGATCATCTTCTGTTGCCGCGCCTCGATTGTTGTCAGCTCGAATCCGGTGCGCGCGAATCCGGTTGTCAGTGGGGTTTGGATCTCTGGCCGGGCCGCGTAGGCAACCGAATCGGCAGGCATGGCAGTTTGATTCGCAACCGGCAACCCGCGCTGCACAATCAGCTCCATGGCGCGTTCGATGGGGACGCGAATCGTTCCCGGCTGTCCGTCGACCAAGCTGTAGTGTTCCAGCAAAATATCTTCGCGCGCGTGCAGGTCGGCCGTGGCCTGGTTGCCGTCGTCGATGTCCAGCCGCGGCTCGGGAAAGTTGCCGGTAATCCGCTGCAACTGCTTCTGCTCAATCTCCGGATTGCTGACCAGGTCCCTGCCCTTGCCGCTGGGCGGCGCCGCGCCCGATGCAATCGTCCACTTGGTCGCAGGCCCGTCCTGCTTTTGCCACTGGGCGTTGATCGCGCGTCCCATGTAGTAGCAGAAGAAGAAAAAAACAAACAGGGTGGCGAAGAGGCCGCTGAGAAACACTGCCACACCGCGGACGTTGGCGTCCGATGTCTCGTAGCCGGGGTGTTCGGCGTCGACCTGGACCGGCCTGGTCTTGCCGTTCGCGTCCTTGCCCGCGTTATGGCTGTCAGTATGCATGTTCAGGCTCCATAATCTCTTCCAGATGCGGATCGTTGGTCGCGACCAGAGGCCGCCGCATCAACTGAGTGATGTAGTACGCCGACCACAGAGCAAGCAGCGTAATCGGCACCGTAATGTAGGCCAGCATTCCGAGGTTACCTGCGATGTGCAGGTTCCCCGCCGAGTCGGAGAAGTTCGGCTCGATCAGCCAGAACATGTCGACCAGGCGCGCGAAGATCATGAAGCACGTCAGCCAGATCATCTTGCGCTTGCTGCGCTTCAGATCACGCGAGAGCAGCAGGCAGAACGGAACCAGCCAGTGGCATACGAAGTCCAGGGTGCAGATGGTCCACCATCCGCCGTGAATGCGGTTGAGGTACCAGGGAATCTCGTCGGGGAGATTGCCCGACCAGATGATGAGAAACTCGGCGAAGCAGAGGTAGATACTCAACATCACGAAGGCGAAGGCAAGCTTGCCCAGATCGTGCTGTTCGGTGGTGCGCAGCAGCGTCTTCATCGGCTCGTGGCGCGATAGCAGAACCACACTGAGGATGCCCAGCGCCAACACAGCATAGCCCTGCGCGACGAGGAACTGGAGCCCCCAGATCGACGAGTACCAGGTGACGTCGAGCGACTTGATCCACACGATCGCACCCATGGTCATCAGGATGACGTAAACCAGAATGCCCGGCCCGCTGAGGTTCTCGAACCGGGTGCGCCAGCGCTCGTAGCTTGCCCGGGTACCGCTCGCCGGGTCGGCATCGCGCTCCAGCGACCACCGGTTCAGCAGGAACATCAGCGTGAACAGGACCGCATAGATGATGCAGTACTCCACAATCATGGCGTGCGGATTCAATATGGGACGCTTGAAGCCCGCGGTCAGCGCCTGCTCGTGGGTGATGAGGTGATTCGCATACGCCTGGTTGGTGGAAGCTGCATCGGGGTAGCGAACCCACTGGTACAGAAACCCGCCGATCCGCGGCACCAGGATCGGGACGAACAGGAGCGCCACTAGCGGCAGCGTGCGCGTCATCGCCTCCAGCGGACGGCGCAGCAGCAGCCCCCACTTTCCGCCCGAGACATACTGCAGCATCAGCAAGGCAAGCGCGCCGCCGGCAAAGTTGAAGGCGGTCATGTAACCCATCAGGTAGGCACGAAGGATGTGGTTCCTGCCCTCGTTGGAGTAGGCAAAGGGCAGCGTGAGCAGGGCGAAGAGCGCAGCAACCAGCAGAGCGCGCCTGCGCCACGCGACCAGCACATCAGGTGCGTTCAGCGACGACGGGAGCGCCCGTAGCCCGCTGTGGGCGTGCGCTCCATGCTCTCCGTGTTGTTCGTGTTGCGATGACATTGGTTTCGGCCTTGGTGAAAAATCGTTCTCTATTGCTTGTTCGGGCTTGCGGGAGCATTCGGCTGGGCCGCCGGATATTTTCCATTGGCACTGGGCGGCAGCTCAGCCGGGATGCCGTTGTCCTGATTGTTGGGCGTGCCGTATACAGCGGTCGGGGGAAGTGCCCACTCCTTGGCAAAGTTGGCGGGCAGACCCTCGCTCTGGGCGATGGTGGCGAGCGACTCGATACGCGCGCCGGGGGGCGCATCGGCGGGCTTCGCATCCTGACTCAACTGCAGCGCCTTGATGTAGGCAACGATCGCCCAGCGGTCCTGCGTCGAGACCTGCGCCTTGTAGTCGGGCATGGCGCCGTATCCGTTGGTCATCACACTGAAGAAGTGACCCAGCGGCGCAGCCATCAGCCGCGCGGTGTGGAAGTTACCCGCCGGACGATAGCCGCGCTGTACGATCATGCCCGCGCCATTGCCCACGCGCGAGTGGCATGGCGTGCAGTAGATGTTGAAGCGCTCCTGGCCGCGCGCGAGCAACGACATGGTCACCGGGAACGGCATCGCATTGCCCTCCTTGCCGTCCACTAGCCCGGTGTAGAAGTATGCGTCGTCGTGGAGCTGTCCGCGCGCCACAGTGTTTGCCACCTGCGGGCGGGCGGAACGTCCATCAGGATAGAAGTCCGTGCCGCGCTGTGGAATGAACTTCGGCTGGTCCTGCATGTCCTGGCGGCAGCCGGCGAGCAGGCCCGCGGCGGCAATCGCGCATACCGCAACGATTCGATTCCATTTCGCCAAGCTGTTTCCTCGAACCTCGAACCTAGAACCTTGGATCTGTCTCACAGCTCCACCTCCACGACGGAGACCGGAGCGAACTTCTCCAGAAATGCCCGCGTTTCGAGGATGGAAAATTGCGGGTCTTCTGCTTCAAGGCAGAGGAAGAACTTGTCGGTGGACGCACCATCGCGGAAGCTCGGCGCATTGAAGAGCGGATGGTAGAGCTGCGGCAGGCCACACAACGCAAGCATGCCAAAGGCAGCCGAGAGTCCGGAGAACAGGATCGTCCACTCGTACGCCGGAATGATGAACGCCGGCCACGAAAAGAGCGGCCTGCCCGCGACGTTCATCGGGTACGACCATACCGAGATCCATGTCTCCATCAGAAACGCAGTAATCAGTCCCATGATGCCGCCCAGCAGGCAGACCAGCGGCACGCTCGTCTTGTGGAAGCGAAGCGCAACCGCGGCCTCTTCCACCGGGTAGGGCGTGTAGCACTCCATGCGCCGGTAGCCGGCCTGGCGCGCCTGCTCGGTGGCGCGAACCAGTTCGCTTGGAGTGTTGAACTCCGCCAGCAATCCGTAGATTCCCTCGCGCGGCGTCATCAGAGCGCCTCCTCAACAACAGTTTCGGCGTCCGCCCCGCCGGGACGAATCCTGCTCTGCGGAAGCATCATGCGAATCTCCGACATGGGAATCATGGGCAGGAGGCGCACAAAGAGCAGGAAGAGAAACGTGAACAGCCCCCATGTGCCGACGAACGTCATGTAGTCCCACTTGGTGGCGCGGTAGGTGCCCCAACTGCTGGGCAGATACTCGCGATAGAGGCTGGTCACCACAATTACGAACCGCTCCAGCCACATCCCCGTGTTCACGATGAAGGACAGGATGAAGAGATACAACACATTCACGCGCAGCTTGCGCGACCACAGCGTAGTGAGCGGAATGGCGAGGTTGGAGAGGATCAGCAGCCAGTATGCCCAGCCCATGGGGCCGAACATGCGGTTCCACATCATGAAGAACTCCCAGTGGCTGGCCGAGTACCACGACATGAAGACTTCCATGCAGTAGCCATAGCCGACGATGCAGCCGGTGGCGAGCATCACCTTGGCCATGTTGTCCAGATGGCGCAGCGTGATCAAGTCTTCGAGGTGGTAGAACTTGCGGATGGGAATGGCCAGTGTGAGCACCATGGCAAAACCGGAGTAGATGGCGCCGGCAACGAAGTAGGGCGGGAAGATGGTGGTATGCCAGCCGGCCATCGCGGCCACGGCGAAGTCGAAGCTGATGACCGTGTGCACGGAGAGCACCAGCGGCGTGGCGAGGCCGGCCAGCAGCAGCGACGCCGATTCATAGTGGACCCAGTGGCGCGTGGAGCCGCGCCATCCGAGCGCCAGCAATCCGTACATGTACTTCGCAAAAGGCATCACGGCGCGGTCGCGCAGCGTGCCGAAGTCGGGGACCATTCCGATGTACCAGAAGACCACCGAGATGGTGGCGTAGGTGGAGACCGCGAATACGTCCCAGGCCAGCGGGGAGCGGAACTGCGGCCATACATTCATGGTGCTGGGATAGGGAAAGAGCCAGTAACCCAGCCAGGGACGCCCGACGTGGATCAACGGGAACATGCCCGCGCAGACCACCGCGAAGATGGTCATCGCCTCGGCGAAGCGGTTGATTGAGTTGCGCCAGGTCTGCTTGAAAAGCAGCAGGATGGCCGAGATGAGCGTGCCGGCGTGGCCGATACCGATCCACCAGACGAAGTTGATGATGGCGAATCCCCACGCGCCGGGGATGGTAACGCCCCATATGCCTATGCCCTTCAGGAACAGCCACGTCACAGCGACAACAAACAGACAGGCAATGCCGCCGGCAACCGTCAGACCACCGAACCAGCCAAGCGGTGTGTTGCTGGTGAGCACCAGGCCCGCAATCTTCTGCGTCACCGACCGGAAGGTGTGGCCGTGCGCGATCACCTCATACTCGCCAGTGCGGGAGTCGATCCTTGGATCGTCGATGGGGGACTTCGTCGCCATGTTATCCAAGCTCCGGGTTTGGGTTGATGACGCCCGCCGTGTATGTTGTGCGCGGGCGGAAGTTCAAATCCGCGAGCACCTGATAGTCCCGCTGAGTCGCCTTGCGCTTGGCTACTTCACTCTTCGGGTCGTTGAGATTGCCGAAGCTGATTGCGGAGGTGGGGCACGCCTGCTGGCACGCAGTCACGATCTCGCCGTCGCGCACCGCGCGGTTCTCCTTGTCGGCCTCGATCTTGGCCGCCTCGATCCGCTGCACGCAGTAGCTGCACTTCTCCATCACGCCCCTGGAGCGAACCGTAACGTTGGGATTGCGCATGAACTTCAGGCTCTCGGTGTCGAAGTCCGAGAAGAGCAGGAAGTTGAACCGCCGCACCTTATACACGCAGTTGTTGGAGCAGTAGCGCGTGCCGACGCAGCGGTTGTAGACCATGGTGTTCAGGCCCTCGGGCGTATGCACCGTCGCGCCCACCGGGCAGACCTGCTCGCATCCCGCGTTCTCGCAGTGCTGGCAGAGCATGGGCTGGAAGTGCGCGCGCGGCGCATGCAGATCACCCTCGAAGTACGTATCGATGCGAATCCACTGCATGTTGCGGCCGATCTTCACCTGCTGGCGGCCGACCACCGGAATGTTGTTCTCCGCATAGCAGCTCACGACGCAGGCGTTGCATCCCACGCAGGAGTTCAGGTCGATCGCCATGCCCCACTTGTTCTGCAGCTTCTGCGACGAAACGTCCTTGTGGTCGTAGCGCCACGCGTCCGGGAAGAAGCTCTCGTCGTGGCCCGGCTTCTCTCCCAGCGGGGAGTATCCAACCTTGTCGACCAGCGCGCCGGAGGCCCCCTCATGCGCAAAGTCGGGGTTCGCCTTGGCCTCGGCCAGCGTGGCGTAGCGAATGATCGCGCGCTCCATCGCCTCGTGTCCGGGCAGCGAGTAGATGCCCTGCTTATCGGACTGCTTGTTGTTGAGGTCTTGCTGCGCGAAGCTGCCGCGATGCTCGATGGTGTCGACCTTGGTGACGCAGAGGTCGTAGGTGCCGTCCGTTTTGGTGAGACTGCCGATCGCCGCGCAGGGCGCATCCGCAGTGCGAAGATAATAGGCGTTGAATCCGACTCCGGCACCGACTCGGCCCGCTTCAACCCGCCGTCCAAATCCAAGATGCAGGGTCACCGCGCCGTCAGCATGTCCCGGCACAACGAGCGCTCCGGCGGTCACTTTGCGGCCGCCGACTTCGATCTCCACCGCGTCGCTCTGCTCCAGTTTCAGAGCTTCCATCGTTGCCAGGCTCATCAGCGCGGCATTGTCCCAGCTCAAATTGGTGACCTGCTTGGGCAACTCCTGCAGCCAGCCGACGTTGGCGAACCGGCCGTCGTAGAGGGATGGATCCGGTTTGAAGGAAATTTCAAGTCCGCCCGAATGCAAGGGGATTTCTGTCTTGTTTGGGATATAGGTAAAGCCGTTCGCGCCCCTCACCGAGGCTGGCAATGGCATGGATTTCGCCGCAGCAGGCACACCCGGAGTCTTTGCCGGGCTCGGCGTAAACGCAGTGCCTTCCACCCAGCCATCGTGCAATGCCCTGCGCCACGCGGTAGCAAAGTCGCCGCCTGCCTTCGATCCGATGTAGGTCTTCGCATTGGCCTGAACCACGTCGAAGGCCGAGGCCTGCGGATTGTCCAAAAGCGTCTGCAACACCTCATGCGCGCTGTGCCCGCCATAGAGCGGCGCAATCATTGGTTGGATGATCGAGATCGTCCCGTCGTAGGCGCGCGCGTCCGACCAGCTCTCCAGATAGTGCGTCTTGTTCACATGCCATAGCGAAACCGCGCCCGTCTCGTCCACATGCGAGCCGAGATGCACCGTGTTGGGGACTTTATCGAACGCGGCCGCAAACTCCAGGTCGGCGGGCGCGGCGTACATCGGATTCACGCCGAGCATCACCAGCCACTGCACCTTGCCGGCGTTCATGTCGCCGACCAGAGACTTCAGATCCGCAACTTGCTCCGTCGGCATCGGGTTGACGGTCTCGGTGTAGATGACCGTCTTGCCGACGTTGCCCAGCTTGGCGTTGAGCGCGTATGCCGCGGCATGAACAGCGGGCGAGGCCTGTACGCCAGGGATGACGACACACCTGCCTGCGTTGGCCTTCAGGTCGTTGTAGAGCGTGGATGCGAACTTGCGCTGCTCCGGGGTCCACGGATAGCCCACATCGATGTCGTCCAGACCGTTGGCGAAGACCGCAATCTCGCTGGGCTTCAGCGCCAGCCTGTGCTCTGCCTTGAAGCCTGTCACCGTCGCCATGGTTTCCACGACGTACATGCGGTTCATCGGCTTGCCTTCTTCGTAGCGATGCCGCTGGGAATAGGCCGCGGCCATGGGCAGGAAGCCGGGATGCGCGATGCCTCCCAGGAAATCCGCGTCGAGCGAGAGGATTACGTCCGCATTCTCCAGCTTGTACTGCGCATCCATGTAGCTGCCGAAGACCGCCTTGGACGCGGCGCGCGATGAGTCCGAGTTCACCGGCTCCCACTGCACTAATTTCGCCTGCGGAAACTTCGCCTGCACCTGATGCCACTGCGCCGCCAGCGTCGGCGAGGTAATCGTCTCGCTGAGGAAATAAATTCCTTGGCCGCCGTTCGACTGCTTCAACGCGGATGAGAAGGCCGCCTGGAAATCCGCCCACTCGCTGGTCTGCCCGCGGAAGTGCACCTCTTTGGAGCGGTCGGGATCGTAGAGGTCGAGCAGCGTGGCCTGGGTAAACGCGTCGGACTTGCCCTTCGACATGGGGTGGTCAGGATTACCATCCACCTTGATGGGTCGGAATGCGTCGGATTTGACCAGCACCGGGATCGCGCCCGTCGGGAAGGGGAACGCCGTGGCGAAGTACATCGGCTTGCCGAGGATGAGGTCCTCGGGCGCCTTCACGTAGGGGAAGATCGGCTCGTCCGGCTGCTTGGTGCATCCGGCAAGCCCGGCCAGCGCCAGCGATGCGCCCATCACCTTGAGGAAGCCGCGGCGACTGACCGCGTCCACCCACTCACTTGCCTGCCGCGGGAACTCGCGCTGCAGCATCTCGTGGAAGCCGGGCGTCTCTGCCAGCTCGTCGAGGTTCTTCCAGAAGCGTTTGCCGCTTTTGCCCTCCAGCTTCGCGCGCACCTCGGCCAGGGTCAGCTTCGCCGGCGCAATATGGGTCACCAACTGCGCGCTGGATTGCCTGGTCTCCATCCCGGTCTCGTTTGTCGTCTTCATCGGTGGCATGTCTCGCAGCTGGAAAGCTCGTTGGGTGGGCGGATGTGATACTGCGTCGTCAAATAGCGGCCAAGATCCGTCTGGCTGGTGAACTTTCGATAGCTTGCCGGGACCATCACCGCCATGGGCGGGCCGTCGCTCACGGTCTGGTCTGCGCCGGTGGCAGCGTGCGGCTGCAACTTCATCCCAACCTGCGCCTGCAGCATCGCGATCTGCGGACCCACGCCTTGCAATGGATCGTTGGCGGTGCAGGCCACGCTCTGCGCCGTCGGCCCCGTTCCGGTGTCTCCCTTGCTGGTCGGGGCGCACCACACCGGCTTGCTGGTGGAGGGCCCTTCCCACGCCATGTTGTAGATCTCGCTGGTGGGTCGTAGATTCACCGCCGGGTTGCGATGACAATTCAGACACCACTCCATCTGCAGCGTGTTTTCCATGTACATCAGCGGCATCTGGTCCACGCGACCATGACAACTGGCGCATCCGATCCCCTTGTTCACATGGATCGAGTGGTTGAAGTAGACATAGTCGGGAAGGTCATGCACCTTGATCCACTGGATGGATGCGCCCGTCGCCCAACTGTCTCTTACCGGTTGCAGCAGCGCCGCATTGGTCCATATCTGCGCGTGGCAGTTGATGCAGGTCTTGGTGGGAGGAATGCCCGCATAGCTGGAAACCTCAACCGTGGTGTGACAGTACTGGCATTGCAGGCCCAGGCCCTCCACATGATGCTTGTGGCTGAAAGGGACTGGCTGGTCCGCGCGCTGGCCCTGCCGGGTCACCCACGGAGAACGCTGCAACTGGTCCAGCGTGACACCAAGCACGATGACGATCAGGCCCGTTAACACCAGACTTGCCCGTGCCAGTGCGTTCGAACTGCGGTCAAAAACCTGCGCCATGCGTGCTTTCCCATCTCCTCAGCGTTTCTGGGTGGTTAGCTATGGATGCTTTAGGGGATTGATTCGTTTCAGCTATTTTTTTCAGCGGGTTGCACTTGGGCAGTTACGGAGTCGGCGGTCGTAGCGGCGCCGAGGTCCGTATTGCGCAAGGTTAGCGAGCAGTGGCGGAGATAGATCAGATAAAGGCAATTTTGTCAGTGATGAGCATCACACCCATCGGACACGTCGAGATCGAGTATAGCAGCGGAAAAATGACCTTTCCAAGCGAACCGCCCCTCTCACAACTGATTTTTATGCACAGTAACCGATAATCGGACGAATAGCCCGTTGCGAACTGCAATCCCGCCGCAGAAGACTTTTTGTGGCTGACTGCGATACCGTCGAGGGATGCCTCGTCCACGCCAAAGCCCACGCTCTCCTCGTTACGATTTCGCGCTCGCCTGCCGCGAGCTCTCTGCAGCCGACCCCAAACTCGCCCGTCTCATCGTCCGCGCCGGCCCCTTCACTTTGCGCCTAGCCAGCACGCAGTCGCCCTTCGAGGCGCTGGTGGAGAGCATCATCTACCAGCAGCTGCACGGCAAAGCGGCGGCAACGATTCACCGCCGTCTGCTGGAGGGATTCACGCCGATCTGCGGAGTGGCCCGGAATGGAGATCCCCTCCATTTCTCCGCCGAGCACCTGATCGACTGCCCGAACGAACAGTTGCGCGCCGCCGGCCTCTCGCACAACAAGAGCCTCGCGCTGCGCGACCTTGCGACCAAGACGCTCGACGGCACCGTTCCCACGCTGGTCCAGATCCGCCGCATGACGGACGAGGCCATCATCGAACATTTGACTCAGGTGCGCGGCATCGGGCGGTGGACGGTGGAGATGCTGCTGATCTTCCGCCTTGGCCGACCCGATGTGCTGCCGGTGAGCGACTATGGCGTGCGCAAGGGCTTTGCGCTGACCTTCGGCAAGCTGAAGCCAACCGACAAAATCACGCCCGCCGATCTGCCGAAGCCTGCCGAGATGGAGAAGCGCGCCGAACGGTGGAAGCCCTGGCGCTCGGTTGCAAGCTGGTA
>Ga0364860_10791_pt1 | contig 15355 bp, 13 predicted proteins | sample ExccelAu500001D4_FD_206916 | JGI IMG/M metagenome (GOLD analysis project Ga0364860, IMG submission 206916) | Enriched cells from Trout Bog Lake Hypolimnion, Wisconsin, USA - BchlTB.Aug20.5000.01 .D4 | ecosystem: Environmental > Aquatic > Freshwater > Lake > Hypolimnion/Profundal zone | place: USA... | reverse complement strand
CCCAAATCAATCATTGGCAAAATATTTGCACAATGGAAAGGTGTTATGTTTTTCAAAAAAAAGAAGGTTATGACTGATAAAACAACAAATAATAAGGATTACAGTGCAGAAAATGCCGACAACTTGGCACAAAATGAAAATATGGATGAGGCACTATCTGAAGCATTAAATTCGGATGACAGCCGTGCAGGCAGTGAATTATCGGAAAGTAATGATGAAGAGGTTGAAAAACTTGAGGCTGAAATAGCAGAACTTAAGGACAAACATCTGCGGATGGTAGCAGAGTTTGACAATTTCAGAAGGCGCAATGCGAAGGAACGGCTGGAACTTACCCAAACGGCCGGTAAAGATATTATTACCTCGCTGCTGGTAGTGCTGGATGATGTGGACCGCGCATCGAAACAACTGGAAACCACAACAGATATTAAAGTGCTCAAAGAGGGGATTTCATTGGTTTTTAATAAATTCCGTAATATTATGCAGCAGAAAGGCCTGAAAGCCATGGAAGCTGTAAATAAAGAATTTGATGCAGATCTGCATGAAGCAATAACTGAGATCCCTGCACCAAACCCAAAAATGGTGGGCAAAGTGATAGATGTGGTTGAGGCAGGCTACTACCTGAATGATAAGCTGATAAGGCATGCGAAGGTAGTGGTGGGGAAATAAAAACACACCCCTGACCCTTAAAGGGGAAACCCTGTCCCTAAAGGGTACCACTAATTGAGCTGTTGGCTAAGATGTTTGGTTTTGGAAAACAATTGAGCACAATTGTTTTTTAAAATCAGCTCAGAATAGAATATAAGAGGGAACCAAGAATTAAGCTTTAGTTTTTTAGTCAGCTATGGCCGGCAGTTGAACTGAATAGTTTTCCTATACTGTCAGCAATGACCGGAATGCTTGCTGTGAATATATAATACAAAAGTGCCCATTTTAAATTGAAGTAAACATTATTAACGAAACAAGGGGAAGTCCCTTCAGGGATTTAGGGTTTTTTTATGGCAAAAAGAGATTATTACGAAATTCTGGGTGTTACCAAGTCATCTACAGCCGATGAGATTAAAAAATCTTATCGCAAAATAGCTATGGAGTTTCATCCGGACAGGAACCCGGGAAATAAGGAAGCTGAAGAGAAATTTAAGGAAGCTGCTGAGGCTTATGAAATACTGAGCAGTCCGGATAAAAAGGCGCAGTACGACCGTTTTGGGCATGCGGGCATGGGCAACCAGGGTGGTTTTGGCGGCCATGGCGGACCAGGCGGCATGAGGATGGAGGATATATTCCAGAATTTTGGCGATATTTTCGGAAATGATATGTTTGGCAACATGTTTGGCAACCAGGGCGGCGGCGGACGCAGGCAGGGTACAAGGGGCGCCAATCTGCGTATAAAGCTGAAGATGGACTTTACCGAAATTGCCAATGGAGCCAATAAAAAAATAAAGGTTAAGAAACATATACTGTGCCAGCAATGTGCAGGCAGTGGCGCCAAAGACAAGGGTGGCATACAGACCTGCCATACTTGTCATGGATCGGGGCAGGTGCGGAAAGTGACGAGTACCTTCCTGGGCCAGATGCAGACGGTTACTACCTGCCCAACCTGCAACGGTGAAGGAAGTACTATAACCCAGAAATGCGCCAATTGCAAGGGCGAAGGCCGCGTATATGGCGAAGAAACACTGAGCCTGGATATACCTGCCGGCGTGCAGGATGGTATGCAGCTAAGCATGAGCGGGCGAGGCAATGCCGGCGAGCGTGGCGGCCCTCCGGGCGACCTGCTGCTGCTGGTAGAAGAAGAAAAACATGAGTTCCTTACCCGCCATGAACTGGATGTGGTTTACCAGCTGCATATATCCTTCCCTGAGGCGGTATTAGGCCTGCAGGCAGAAGTACCAACCATAGACGGAAAGGCCAAAATAAAGATACCTGCGGGTACCCAAAGCGGGAAGATATTCCGGCTGAAGGGAAAAGGTTTCCCGGCATTCCAGTCGAGCTATGAAAAAGGCGATGAGCTGATTGAGGTAAATGTATGGTCGCCACAGCACCTTAGCCACGAAGAAAGGGACATGATAGAAAAGCTGAAAAACTCACCCAACTTCAAGCCCGGTCCTGAAGCGCGCCAGGAGCGGGAGGAAAGGGGATTTTTTGATAAGATAAAGGATGTGTTCAGTAGTTGATAAATTACTTACTGTCTTGTTTAAATACTTTCATGTATTTCATCTCTATTTATTAGTATGGGAAATTTTATTTTAAAATGTTAACGAATTAGTTACCTTTGTATTGTTGCGTAAAATAGTAACATACGGCAGTAATTTTATAGATTTTTACTCTGAGCAAAATAAAAATGTTCAGGACAAGATTGACTATGTATTTGAGTTAATCAAAACTTTGGATATTATTCCGAACCGGTTCTTTCAGCATTTGGAAAGTACTGATGCACTTTTTGAAATACGTGTAGAATATGAGGGTAATATTTACCGGATCATTTGTTTTTTTGATGAAGGTAATCTTGTTGTGTTGATAAATTCCTTTCAGAAAAAATCACAAAAGACACCAAGGAAGGAAATAGAACTTGCGAAAAGCCTTAAAAAACAATATTTCATTGACAAAGAAATTGATAAAGCAAATGAAAAACGTAAAAAGGTCAAAAAATAAAATAGAATCCTGGGATACGGTTCTGGATGAAAAATATGGAATGAGGGGTACACTTGCCAGGACTGAATTTGAAATGAAGTCGCAGGCATTCATTCTTGGCGAGTTATTAAAAGAAGAGCGTGCAAAAGCCCACATGACTCAGGCAGAAATGGCTGAAAAAACCGGAACTAAGAAAAGCTATATTTCCAGAATTGAAAATGGCCATGCTGATATTCAACTATCCACACTCTACAGGCTGGTAGAGCAAGGGCTTAACCGGAAACTGGAATTAGCTATACGCTAGTAGAAATTTTCCCGCCCCCCGAGGTGAGCCAGGAGCGGGAAGAAAGGGGATTTTTTGATAAGATAAAGGATGTGTTCAGTAGTTGATAAATTGGTTATTTTAATAATCCCGTTACTTAATTTATTTTTCCACTTTACTGTTTTTAATTAATTTTACTTTATGACTGCTACAGCACTGATAATTGAAATTAATAAGTTGCCGCTTAAGGACAAATTAATACTTGTTGAAGCGACATTAAAAACAATACGGCAGGAAAAAACACGTTCATTGGAAAATGCCGTACAAGCCTTGTATGCAGATTATAAAAATAACAAGGAATTGACCATCTTCACTCAACTTGACTCTGAATCATTTTATGATGCAAGGTGAAATTTGGTTAATCAATCTTGATCCCACAGTTGGCGCAGAAATAAAAAAGACACGCCCAGCTGTAATCGTAAATGATAATTCACTTGGGAAACTTCCGCTCAAAATAATAGTCCCGTTAACGGATTGGAAATACCGCTACGATGTTGCTCAATGGATGGTAAAAATTCTGCCTGATAAAATTAACGGGTTAAGCAAAGATTCTGCTGCCGATTGTTTTCAAATCCGGTCTGTTGCTGAAGAAAGACTGATAAAACGTTTGGGTATTACCAGTAATGCTGTAATGGAAGAAATTATTTTAGCTCTTAAACTTGTACTGAGTATTGAATAATCTATCAGCCCCAAGGCGAGCCAGGGGCGGGAGGAAAGGGGATTTTTTGATAAGATAAAGGATGTGTATAATAGCAGTTGATGGCTTGGTTGATTTAACAGGCTATGATGCTTTAAGCATTTAAATTCCTTGTCTTCCTTTTGTAATTTCTTCTGGCTATTTGCGCTTAATATTATATATTATTTTATAAAATTCACATTTAGTTACAGCCCTTGAGGATAATGAAGACTATAGTAATTGGTAAGCGAATATACACTACCTCACCAGTAATAAATCGCCCTTGTACACATGTTTGTTATATATGCTACTGGTGCAGTATTGCAGGGAATACATAAACGTACCTACATCCTGGGGTACACCCATGTATTTACCGTCCCATTTTTCATTCATATTATGTGCTGAGAAAACCATATTTCCCCAACGGTTATAAATAGTGAAGGAATAATCAAAAATATCGCAGCGCTTGTCGAGTATAGGGCCATAGGTATCGTTTTTGCCATCTCCATTCGGGGTAAAGGCGGCGGGGAATATAGCCTCACAGGTACACAATACGGAAGCCAGTGTCATGGTGTCGGTGCCCATGCAGGCATCTTCAGTAACAGTTATCCAATAGGTTCCTGCTGCATTGACTGAGATTGAATCGGCTGTGGCGCCGGTGCTCCATAGAGCAGTAGCACCGGGAGGCACGTTGGCGGTAAGTTTTACATTAGCAGGGTTCTCTTTACACAAAACGGTATCATGAAGCTGCTGGAACAGGTTGGGAAAACTGACCCTGATGCTGTCGGAATTGTAACAGGATAACACACTTATGGTGAGATAATACAAACCGGTTTGGGTGGCAATATCCGTATTACCTTTTGATCCGTCCTGCCAAAGATAATTATAGCCTATAGCAGGGACACCTAACAACAGAGGCGCACAAACGACAGTATCGTTGCCGAGTGAGAACCCAAGGTCTATACCGGTATCGGCTACATGAAACGTATCAATGATGCTGGCGGCCTGGCAGGTGCCGGATGCAACTACCCAATAAGTACCACCGGCAGCAATAGTATCTGTTTGCGTTGTGTCTCCATTGCTCCACAGATAGGGCGTATAGCCTGCAGGTGCATAAAGTACGGTATGTGCATGCTCACAAATGAGCGTATCTGTATTCTGATAAACGGTATCTTTTTTGCCAATGGCCACGGTAAAGATATCCATCAGTATGCCGCTGCCGCAATTGCCGGTGCCATAGAGCTTGTAGGTACCTGGCTTATAAACTGTGATAGACGTATCAGTTCGGCCATCATCCCAACGGTAATAAGGATAACCGGGAGGCGCCTTTAAAACAGCGCTGTCTGAAATACAGATCAGGTTTCGAACAAAACTTGTATCTGCAGTATTATTCAGGTATTTTACAATAAAAATGTTTTCACTGGGCTGCACCGGATCATACAAAAAACTGCCTGCAATATGGTAAGGCCCTTCCCAAAAATCAGTGCTTACATAAATATTCCCGGCTGCATCGGCGCCTATTGAAATTTCATCATCACCTCCGGTAGGCAATACTGCCGCTTTTACGTAACTGCCATCAGCCCTCCATTCAGCCAGAAACATAGGGTCTCTAGATTCCCTCGGAGAATCGATATGCTGGCCACCTACTATGATGTAATTACTGCCATGATGCCCCGGTGTCTGGTCTCCCATTCCACCGGCTATCCATACATTACCGCACAGATCAGTGATTACCGCTACCCCACCCAACTGACCATTGCCAGTTACGGTGTTCAGCCAGCTGATGTTGCCTGAGGAATCGTATTTAACCAGGTATACATTGCAAACCGTATCCGGCTCTAATACCTGAGTGCCGAAAAAAGCTTTTGGGCGCCATGAGCCGCATATATAGGCACTTTCAGAAGAATCGACTGCAATTGCCGACACCCAGCTTCCAACCTTCCCTATACCGGTTTCATTTTTTGCCCACAGTGTATTATAAGCTGAATCCAGCCGCACTATAAACATACTGCTATCTGCATTGACCATAGTATACGGACCAAAAGTAATAGCAGGTGAAGTTGATGTTCCGGCCAGATAAATTTTACCGGCAGGAGAAACAGCCACATAGGCTATTTCATTTCCTGCGCTTCCCCAGGATTTTGCTGCAAGCACATTACCCGATGAATCAAACTTCACCAATGCAAAATCGGAAGTGTTGCCGGCAGGATTAGAATTATGCAATGTGAAAGGGCTAATAGTTATGGCATTAGTATCAAAAACGAAGGTCATATAAATATCTGAGCGGTAAACAAGGATGTTTCCGGGCGGGCTGCCGGGACAAATGTTCCGGGCGAATAATACATTACCCGATGGAGCAAATTTGATAAGGTAAAGCATGGATACCTGAGCAGGATTATGCAGGGTAAAGCTGTCGATAGTGATGGAATCACCGGTATAATAACCATACAGGTAAAGATTGCCTGTATTATCGCAGGTAATATTAACCGGTTTGGCAAAACCATGATTGGTGGTCTTTGCCCAGACAAAATTTCCGGTTGGGTCATATTTAGCTATTACAGTACCGCATATACCATATTCCGGCAGGGAAAACCCGGGAAATTTCAGTGTACTGCCTGCATAACCTGACGAATAAACATTGCCCCACGGATCAACGGCATTACCATATCCTTCTGCTCCTCCTACAGTGCCAGATGCCCATTGCCAGCCCTGCGCAAAAAGGGGGCTGCAATAAGCAATGGATAGCAGAATAATAAAAAAGATAAAAAGTCTTTTCATAGTCTTTATATACCGGATCAGATAAACTGCCCTATAAACGAAATAAATATTTCATTTATTGCATTCTTAAAATAAAAATCACTGAACCAATTACCGCAGCTGCAATAAGAATTATTTCTTCATATAAAAGTACGGACATTCTGATGATATTATTCCTTATTTTTTTATTAAGAAAAAAACTGCAGTTATATAATCAAATTGTTTCAGGGTTTAAGAGCCTCGAATAATATTTCTATCTGATGTCGTTTTAATTATACTGTTTAATAGAGGTACTACTAAATCGGATTTATAGCTATTCTCTGTCTGATCAGATAACTAATTCGCTGTTTCTTTTTAGTTTTTAATAAGTTTGCAGCTTTAAATGACCTGGTTTCGATGTGAAAACAGATAATTAAGATTTTTTTAGATGAATAATCGAACATTCCCTTTTTTACTGGCACCATTCCTGCTGTTGCTTATTATGGCTTGCGGTAACAAGGGCAGTAACAACAATTCGGAATTAATTACTAATCCGGTTTATCAAAGCGACCCTGAATTAAAAAAGATAACCGGACAGATAAGTCAGGCACCTGAAGATGCCGCGCTTTTTTACCGTCGTGGAAAAATGCTGCAAAGAATGAAGCTGGACTCCGTTGCCATAAAAGACTATAAAAGGGCTACGGAACTGGATAGCAACAAAGCTGAATACTACAGTGCAGTGGGTGACCTGCTGTTTGAGAACAAAGACCTGAGCGGCTCAGTGCCCTGGATACAAAAAGCTATTGCCAAAAACCCGGCAGACACCAGGGCGCGGCTAAAAATAGCCAAGGTGTTTTTGTATATCCGTAAATACCCCAATGCCTTTGAACAGATAAATATAGTACTCAGGAACAATGCCTATGACCCTGAAGCTTATTTTCTGAAAGGCATGATCTATAAGGATATGAAAGACACAGCCAAAGCAATGTCGAGCTTCCAGACTGTACTGAATGTAGCACCTGAGTACCGGGATGCATTAATACAACTTGGCTTGCTTTACAGTTATAAACAGGACCCGATGGCGCTGAAATATTACGACAATGCATACAACCTCGACAGTACCGATGTTTTCCCTTTATTTGCAAAAGGGGTTTATTATCAGAATGAAAAAAATTATGAACAGGCCAAAGAAGAATATCATCATTGTATCCTCCGTAACCAGCATTACGTAGATGCCTATTTCAATATGGGCTATGTGCTGATGCAGCAGGACTCTGTGCAGAAATCCTTACACCAGTACGATATAGCTACAAAAATAGACTACATGAACCCGACAGCTTACTACAACAGGGGAGTGTGCTGGCAGATAATGGACAGTATTAAAAATGCCGTGGCAGATTACCGTAAAGCGATTGAACTGGACAGTACCTATAAAAGCCCGAAGGAAAAGCTGAAGAGCCTGGGACTACTTAAGTAGGAAATGGGGAATTGGAATTTATCACTAATTGGCAGCAGACATTTAATTTGAAATTTTAACTTTAGACTTTAGATCAACAAAACATATGGCATTAATAGCACCGTCTCTGCTATCAGCAGATTTTTTGAACCTGGGAACAGATATAGATATGATAAATAACAGCGAGGCCGACTGGTTTCACCTCGATGTAATGGATGGTATGTTTGTACCCAACATCAGTTATGGAATGCCCATAATAGCTCAGATAAAAAAACGGGCTAAAAAAACCTGCGATGTGCATCTTATGGTAGTAGAGCCTCAACGCTATCTTGAAGACTTCAAAAAAGCAGGCGCTGATTACCTGACTGTACATTACGAAACAGGCTATCACATTCACCGCACCCTTACCTCAATAAGGGCTTTGGGCATGAAGGCAGGCCTGGCTATCAATCCGCACACACCGGTGGAAATGGTACAGGATATTATTCATGAAATAGACCTGCTGCTGGTGATGAGCATCAATCCTGGTTTTGGCGGGCAGAAATTCCTGCCTGCAACTATTAAAAAGATACAGGAAGCGCGTCAGTTAATTGATCAGGCCGGCAGTAATACGCTGATTGAAATTGATGGCGGGGTTACACTGGAAAACATTTCAGAAATAATAGCTGCAGGCGCCGACGTACTGGTTGCCGGTAATACAGTATTCGCCTCTGCAGACCCCACTGAAACTATCAGACAATTAAAAAGAGCTGGAAAATAAAATTACTTTCGTTACGTTTAAGTGTTTGTATGCTCCAAAGAAGTTTATTGTTATCTGTAATTTGTTTATTTTCTTTTCTTGGTGCATTTGCGCAGCGGGCAGTCATTACCGGATTCGTTCACGATGAGCATGGCAAACCGATTGAACAGGCTGTAGTGGCTGAAGAAGCTACTGGCCTGGGGGTATATACTGATACCAAAGGTTTTTACCGGTATGAAATACCTGCCGACAAAAGCATCAGCATCATTTTTGGCTTTACTGGCTATATTACCCAACAAAGATTTCTGAAACTCAAAGCAGGCGATACCCGTACTATTGATATTGTACTAAGACCTAACAGTGCAACTTTTCTGGATGCCACCACCGTAAAGGGCGACCGCAAAAGGATCGAAAATATGGTGCCTATAGACATCACTAAGGTAGATATAAATCCCGGGCCTATAGGCGGTGTTGAAGGGCTGATTAAAATATTAGTTGGTTCTCATGATGAGCTTACATCGCAGTACAGCGTGCGTGGCGGCAGTTTTGATGAAAACCTGGTTTATGTGAATGACTTTGAAATATACAGGCCGTTCCTGGTAAGGTCGGGCCAACAGGAAGGGTTAAGCTTTATTAATCCTGACCTGGTATCGAATGTAAATTTTTCGGTAGGTGGTTTCCAGGCTAAATATGGAGATAAAATGAGCAGTGTGCTGGATGTAACGTATAAAACACCTACAGAATTTGCCGGATCGGTTTCTCTGAGCCTGCTGGGCGCAAGTATGCACCTGGAAGGCATTTCGAAAAACCAGAAGCTCACCTACCTTATAGGCGCGAGGCAGAAAAGCAATCAGTACCTGCTGCAATCGCAGCCTACCAAGGGTGTATACAATCCATCGTTTACCGACCTGCAGGCACTGGTAGATTACCGCATCAATAAAAACTGGCAGCTGGAAGCTATCGCCAACTATGCCCGCAACAGGTTTACCTTTTTCCCTGAAACCCAAACCACCAGTTTTGGTGTGCTTAACCAGGCCTACCAACTTGATGTGTTTTACAACGGCAGCGAATTCGATCAGTTTGATTCCCGTTTCGGAGGCATCTCCGCATCGTACCATGCCGATGATTCTAAATTAAAACTGAAGTTCCTGGCCTCTGGCTTCCAGACCAATGAATTTGAAACCTATGATATTACCGGCCAGTACCTGTTTGGAGAGTTGCAGACAGATATGAGCAAGGCCAATTACGGCCAGATAAAAACCTACCTGGGCGCCGGCGGAATTGAAGATTTTGCCCGCAACTATCTTACCGTAAATGTAGGCGACATTGGCTTTCGCGGCTCCTACGATGCCAAGAACAATTTTATCCAGTTTGGCGCCAATGGCACTTATACCCAGATCAGTGATAACCTGCACCAGTGGGAGCTGCGCGACTCGGCAGGGTTCAACCAGCCCTATGAACCCTACAGCCTGCCAATGGCCTATTACTTCAATTCATCTGCCAATTTCGACTACACCCGTTTCAGCGGCTTTATACAGGATAATATCCATCTCGATTCTGCAAACAGGCTTACTGCAACCCTTGGAGTACGGTTCAATTACAGCTTCCTCAACCAGGAGTTCATTACCAGCCCGCGTGTGCAGATGGCCTACAAGCCCAACTGGCAGAAAGACTGGGTCTTCAACTTTGCTACAGGCTTTTATGCCCAGCCTCCCTTTTACCGCGAAATGCGCGACCTTGAAGGCAATGTGAATACCCAACTTAAAGCACAGCAATCTTTCCAGGTGCTTCTGGGCTCCGACTACAACTTTGTATTGGGGGCTAAGAAAGATAAGAAATTCAAGATCAGGGCCGAAATATACTATAAAGACCTGTGGAACCTTGACCCTTACCGGTATGACAATGTGCAGGTGCAATATACGGGTAAGAACGATGCTGTAGGTTATGTGTATGGCGGAGAAATAAGGCTTTATGGCGATATAGTGAAGGACGCCACCTCATTTATCAGCATAGGCGCACTTAAGGCTATGCAGCGGATCACCGACAGTGGCAGCCTGCCGGGTTTTAATAATTACTTCCCCCTGCCATCTGATCAACGTTTTACTCTTGGTATGTATTTTGAGGACTACCTGCCCCGGAATAAAAATTTCAAGGTGCACATCAATGGCATGTATGCCAGCGGCCTCCCGGTTGGCTCGCCCTATGGCCATATGTATCAGGATATATTGCGGCTGCCTGCCTACAAGCGTGTAGATATAGGCTTCTCTGCATTGCTGCTGGATGCCAAACGTAAAGAACGGCCTGCACACAGCTTCTTCAATAACATCAAAAGCATATGGGCGAGCCTTGAGGTCTTTAACCTGCTGGGCATACAGAATACCCTGTCCTACACCTGGATACAGGATGATACCAGCCAGAAAATTTTCGCGGTGCCCAACCGGCTTACATCGCGCCTGCTGAATGTAAAACTGTTGTTTAAGTTTTAGGGCTTTCAGGGCCATGTCAGTAGAATAAGCTTTACTATATTTAGTCTACTGGTTCACCGCAACCCAGTACCTACAAGTTATTATTCATAAATATGGGTTGTCTCCAAAAGGCTATCATAACCACAAATGGGATAGCCGCCTATTGGGCATTGTGTTCTTTTGTTTTGTTTAGTACAAATAGTGCCCCGCCGGGGCAATGTAATTGACTTAGGTAATTTCAGAACTCCTTGCCCTTTCATCTGCTTTGGACAATTATTCGCAGATTGGAACTACTAAAATTTAAAAGAGTAACATTCTCCTTGCCCCAATGTCGTTTAGTTAAGGATTTTCAGCATTTCCAAACCTACATTCGACCCGCTACGGGGTCGGCAATTACGACTGATTACCGGTGGTTTCACCACCGGCTATTCACATTACAGCCCTTTCGGGCATTCTTAACTAAATTACATTGCCCCTTGCCCCTCCCGATGGAAAATCGGGATAAACTTTCGCACACCCACAAAACCCACGCGGCAAGGGGAAATGCGCCATAAAGCTCATTTGACTTCATCACTTTTTTCAACAAAAATGCCGCAATACAAAACCATAGCCCGCTGGGTTTTCCAGGCCTATTTCTTTATTCCGATCATCCCCAGGTGTGTATGGCTGAATGAATCATTATACTTCAGGCCGTAGCCCATTATCCGGTCGAATGAGGAGTGAGCCCAAAGTAATAATCCAATAAACAATACAACCGTGTTAGGATACAGGAACCCAGTTATGATCAGCAAACCGGCCACCAGTTTGTGATGAAACAAATTATACATTACGGCCCCTGTCCTGCTACTGACCAGGTAACCCAGCATACTGATATCGGGAGACAGGAAAAGGATGGGCCATAACCACCATGCAAAATGGATGGGTTGATAATAGAGCGCCAGTATTGCTATTGCCAGTTGTGCGGCTTGTTCGGCCTTGAGAAGGTTGATCATATCTTTTGGTTTTTATGATGCAAATCTCCGATGAGCAGGCGACTGAATCCGTTAACAAAAGATAAGAAATGCTACCGCCTTCTGAGCCGGTTCCTGATTCTGCTCAGGCTTACGGGCGTAATACCCAGGTAGCTGGAGATATAGTGCTGCGGTATGCGCTCTATGATTTTTTGCTTGTTGCCCTGCAGCAGTTGTATATACCGCTCCTCCGGGCTCAGCATCAGCAACCCTTTCATTCTATCCTCCAGCCCTATGGCCAGGTATTCGGCAAGCAGCCTGCCGAAGCGCTCCCATTGGTGCGACTGATCGAATAAATGCAGCAGATCGCTGTACCTGAAAACGAGCAACCGGCAATCTGTAATTGCCTCTATAGTGAGTTCTGATGTTTTTTGACTCATGCAACTGATATAGGCGCTTACAAAATGACCTTCGAAATAGAAGTAAGTGGTTTTCTCTTCTCCATCATGAGTATAATAATGCCGCATACTCCCATCCAGCATAAAGCCTACATCACGCGCTATTTTGCCTTCCTGTGCAAATAATTCGCCTTTATTTATAACTCTTTCTTCAAGGCACGGCAAGAGCATATTCCAGTCGTGATCTGAAAGTTTTACAAAGCGGCTAATGGCCTTATGCAGCCGGGACAGCTCCTGTTCACTCATGATGTGAAAATAACAAAAAATAATTTTTGGGTTGATGCAGAACTTCTGTGGCTTAAAAAAAGAGAGACCAAGGGTTACTAAGCAGTAAAATTATCTGAACTCAACCAGCCATCGAATTTGCTTATGGCCAAAAATAAAAGTTTTTGAATCGTACGATTTTTCGGGTTTATTATTGCGTATAACCGGATTCCACGGGGCCATATTCTTTATTACCCTCAGCGCTTCCTGGTCACATCCTCCGCCTATTCCTTTCACTAGTGAAACATCTGAGATTGTACCATCTTCATTAACCATAAATCTTATCACTACATCGCCATGTATATCCAGGTCGCTGGCAGTTTTGGGATATACCATACTTACTTTAAAATAGTGGTCCAGGTCATAAAGAGGTAAAGCGGTTTCCTGGCCGGTATTGATCCAGAAATCTTCATCAGGGCAACCTGATATTTCAGCATTCGCGCCAAAGCAGGTGCATTTTTTATGGCAAAATATAACTGCAAAAACTAATCAAACAGTTACAGTTTCACCCATTTGGTTACCACTTCCTGATCACCCGATCTCAGCACCAGATTATAAACCCCGGAAGCATACTTTGAAACATTCTGCGAGTAAGTATTAGCTCCTGCATTCAGCATTTTTGTTGTCCTGCTCATTTGCTGGCCTGCTTCATTAATAATAGTCAGTGAAGCAGCAACAGGGTCAGATGCATTTACAGTTACGTTCAGGTAATTGCTGGCTGGATTAGGGAATACATTCACTGAAAACCGGGGCAGAATACCGGCAATCTGCAGAGAAGATGCAAAAGACACATGGGCTGTATCGGTAACACCAATGCCCAGATTGTTGTAGCTGCCAGAAGGAGTAGACTGCAGTTTCACAGGCCGAACCATATAGTATTTAAGCCCGTTGTGGCCGTTTACATCATGAAAGGTTGTAGTGGTAAGCAATGAAGAAATCAACTTAAAATAACCAAATGCGCTGTCGGCACGGTATACATAATATCCCAGCACAGCAGGATCGGGAGAGGCGGTCCAGCTGAGGGTAGCGCCACTATGTACAGGGGCGGTAATGGTAAGATGGGAAATGGGTTGAATGTAATCAGTACGCAGCGTAAGATCGCCCATGAGTGCAGCATGAATATAGCCAGCACCATAATTGCCGGGTTGATAGAGTGTGCCATCATTGTTCTGTGATAACAAGGCCCCGTAACCTATATTCTCGCCAAGGGCCATGTGATGGAAGAACCAGTTGGGCCGGCCAGCCCAGCAATTGGTAAGGAAAGGAGGATTGGCGCAAAGAGGGGCACGCAGAAAATTGTTCTGCACATTCCAGTCGCCGAAATAGCTGCCGAAGAGCATCATGAATATACTGTTGCCGGCATTGGCTGCAAAATCGGTAGTAGACCCAATGCCACCAGCACCGGTGAAACTGCCACCTCCGCAACCATAGGCCCACTGATAGGTATCTGCATTAATTGTAGTGATCAACTGGCCCGGAGCAACTACGGTGAGGCTGTCATTGGTTACTATAGGACTGAAATTGCGCCAACCATTGGCAGCAAAACCTTCACCACCAAAATAACCGAAGTCATCGTGCAGTACAGCCCTGTGGCGCATGGTGAGTGAGTCCATTTTATAGCTATGGTCTTTGGCAAGATAGCTGTTCATCAATTGCACTTCAGTAGCACTGAATGCAGGCATGTTCCAGAAGTCCACACGACCAATCTGGAGCAATCCAGCAGACGGTATTGGCACCTGGTCCCATTTGCCATCGCCCGGGGTATTCCAGTTGGCTGAATAACTACCGAGGGTATTGTTGACTGAAACATCGGTCCAGCCGCTCATGCACGAGTACCAGATATCGGCAGGCCATGCGCCATCATGGTAAGGCACATGCCCATCGGGCGGATAATAAGTAACCGTATCGAAGTCGCCGCTGTATGGCACTGCAATATGGCCAAGGATTAATACCGCCTTAACATCGGGCAGCGCGGCATAATCACTGATGATGATATCTTTCACATTGGTATCGGGCAGGCTGCGGGAAATATCATGCCGGCGCAACTGCCAGCCATCACCACTTATATCCTGCATTAACACCTGCAGGGCAGCAGCGCATGAATCGGTAAATGTGCTGTCGACCAGCATAATCAGCGTACCTTTATTGTGAATAGGTGGGCTCTTGATAGCAGCAAAAATATAGCCGGTAGAAACCAATGAAGAGCCAGTGGCAATAACCTGGTATTCGTAGGCCGAATCGACAATGACAGCAGCATCGCCATAAGCGATGGAACCGGCCGGGAGGAGCGCGATTGGCGATCCGAAGGTAGTAGCAGTTTTAGACTTTTTATATATAGTATAAGTAGGTGTACCAAAACCTACAGGCTTCCAGTGCAACGTAATTGAAGGCGGGGATACTACATTTGTGGCAGTAAGCTCCACAGTAAGATCTTCAGTGGCTTGCCCGGATGCAAAATTTCCTGCCAGCAAAAGCAAAAACAAAAGAAAAATTCGTTGCATAGAGTTTGTTTTTGCTAAGATAGTGATAATTAGTGTAAATTGTAATAACACCTTAAAAATGCGAGAAAAGACTTATTGCAGGCAGAGAAAAACATTTGAGTGATCTCTCACTTAATTACATTTGCAATTATACTTAAATCAACCAAAAAATATTTTACGA
>Ga0364860_10582_pt2 | contig 15368 bp, 14 predicted proteins | sample ExccelAu500001D4_FD_206916 | JGI IMG/M metagenome (GOLD analysis project Ga0364860, IMG submission 206916) | Enriched cells from Trout Bog Lake Hypolimnion, Wisconsin, USA - BchlTB.Aug20.5000.01 .D4 | ecosystem: Environmental > Aquatic > Freshwater > Lake > Hypolimnion/Profundal zone | place: USA... | reverse complement strand
TTGTGCCCCAAATCGCCGTGAACGGCCAAATTAGGAATAGGAATCCTATGTAGCCGTAGATGGTGATTCGCTGTTGGAGCGTGGTCTTGGGTTGAACGACCAGTTTGTTCAGCGAACTGTCGGCATTGGGCATGCGCCATTATAGTGAACTCAGCGAGGTCTTTAGAAGCTGAATCACCTCAGCCTGCCATATTCCTTCACGCCCCTTTCTGACCTCGAGCCAAAGGCGTTTGGCTTCGGCATCGAAGGTAGCCTCCAGCGTTCCCTTTTGCCCTGGGGCCCGAATGTGCCAATGAACGCCATTCGGATACTTCTTCAAGGAAAGGCGTTCAAATTGAAGTCCCAGTTCGGCTAACGCCAGTTCGAACGAGTAAACGTCCTCGATACTCTCGGAAACGACCGTTTCTTTCACTGGTTCAAGCATGCCGTTTTCTGTCGGATTGTGCGAGCGGGTACAACCCGGGGGATGGGTTTGATGTCCGCGTTCGCGGTTTTGAGTTTTCTTGTCGGCCACCCTACACAAACTACACAGGCCACGCCAGCACAGTTTCAGCTAAAACCTCGATTTGAGCTTGCGGCCCCACTGCCGACCGTTCCGGGAGTGATGATCGACTCGTATGCAAACGGTGTCGGCGTCGCTCAGCAGTTGGCACGATCGTATGGGCTACAAGCCCGGATTATGTGGATCGACGGGACCGCTAACATCGAGCGGTTCAATACGGAAACCAAGATCGTCGATCTTGTCCGCCAAATCAAAGAGGCCGGATTCAACACGATCGTTTTTGACGTAAAGCCGATATCCGGTCAAGTTCTCTATCCAAGTGCGATCGCGCCCCGATTGACGGAATGGCGTGGTCAAACGATGTCGACCGAATTGGATCCTCTTCAGATCATGGTGCGGGAAGCGAAGGCTGCCGGGCTATGGATGTTTGTGAGCCTCAACGCTTTCAGCGAGGGGCACAAACTTTTCCAGACGGGGCCCGGGTTCGGCAAAAAGGATTGGCAGTCGGTGGTGTATGCACCAAAACCGATGGTCAAACTCGACGAGAGCAGCTCGTACGATATCAATACTCAAATCAACAAGCCTCTGCCAGGCTTGATTACCGAGTTTAACTCAATCGTCGATTTGCCCAAGAACGATCCGGACGGTTTTGCGATCCTGCTGGGTCGAGATTTCCGGATGCAGAACAAATTCGATGCGGCGGCATTGAGTATTGGATTGTCACCATTGCCGAAGGGCTCTGTTCTGCTTTTCGCAAATGGTGCTGCTGCGACTTTTCTCAAAGACAACTACAAACTATTTGGGCAAGTCCGGTTCGATACCGAGGCTGAATACATTCCGTCTTCGGATCCTCGGGAGTTGCAGTATCCGCTGATGGTGAACCCAAATAATCCGGACGTCCAGAAATACGAGCTGTCGATTGCCCAGGAGGTCGTGCGGAACTATCCGATCGACGGCATTATCTACGACGATCGCTTCCGATACGAGGGAATGAATGCTGACTTCAGCGAACTCACGCGGGAAATGTTCGAGCACCACGTCGGTAAGAAGCTCAGTTGGCCAAACGATGTCTTCAAGTTCACCTTGAGCCGCGCGATGATTCGCGGCGTGAAACCCGGACCCTACTTCGATGCGTGGATGGGGTGGCGTGCATCGATCCTTCACGAGTACCTAGCAAAGGCTCGTCGCGCCGTCAAGGAGATTCGTCCAACGGCTCAGTTGGGGCTTTATGTTGGGTCATGGTATGGCGATTACCCGGCGTTGGGAGACAATTACAGTTCGCCTCTGAGCCAAGCCGGCTTTTGGTTCATGACTCCGAACTATCGGAAAGCAGGGACGGCGTCACTTCTCGATTTTCTGATTTCCGGTTGCTACTATGCAACTCCGACGATCTACGATGCGATGAGCCGGGGAATCGGGATTGGCAACTCCATCGAAGCGGCAGGAACACTTACAAACCGGATCGTAAGAGACGAATGTTGGACCTATGCCGGGATCGACCTCGACGACTTCAGGGACAATCCGACCGGACTGCTGAATGCGCTTCAAGCCGCTTGCGCATCGACCCAAGGGGTCATGGTGTTCGACCTGTCGCACGGTGTCGAGGGTTGCTGGCTCACTCTAGCAAAGGCTTTCTCGCAGCGAAAGCGACCGCCTCACGCAAGCGTCCAAGCCCTGGCAAACGTTCGTCGAACAAGAGCCCAGCAGGACAAAGCGGGTGTGGTGGACCCGCCGATCATCATTACCGCCGGTAGCGCGGGAATCGGACAGTAATTCTCTAAGCGTTGTAGCGTTGGAGGGATTCTGTGGCCTTCAGCATTAATTGGCGCTCTCCGGTATCTTTAGGGGAGCATGAACCTTACTCCGCGTGCTCAGGAAGTACTTGCCGATCTTCTTGAAGGAAACCGCCGGTTCCGTGAGGGTGAACCGCAGACCTATAGCTACTCTCCGGCAGATCTACTTACGATCTCTCGAAACCAGGATCCACGAGCGGCGATTATCGCTTGTGCAGACAGCCGTGTTTCGCCCGAACTTGTTTTCGATCAACCTTTGGGCTCCATTTTCGCTAGCCGCGTACCCGGAAACGTCGCGAGCGATAGCGCCAAATGGATGCTCGATATTGCCGTAAACGAATTCCATGTCCCGCTCGTAATGGTTATGGGCCACACCGGCTGCCTCGCCATAGGTCAACTCTTGGATGGCGATAAAGGGGGCGCCGGAGGCCTACATCGATTCAGCGTCTTGAGTGCCGTTTACAAAGCAAAGGCCAACAATCCGGAAGATCTGTATCTTGAGGCCGTTAAGCAGAACGTGACTCAGACTGTCGAGCATCTGGCGCGAGACTCCTATTCATTGAGAGGATCGTTGCTCGATGGAACCACGTCGATTGTCGGCGCGGTGTACGAGATGGAAACCGGTCGGGTCCATATTCTCGAACACACGCTCGACGTCTACGGAAAGTTCTAGAGCGTTCTCGTCAAGAGAGTTTTCGGTACCGTCATGTCGTCCATGGCGTACCGGACGCCTTCTCGTCCGAACCCGCTTCGTTTGACGCCACCGTACGGCATGTTATCGAAACGCAGCGTGGGGTAATCGTTGACGATCACTCCACCAACCTCAAGTTCTCGGTACGCCTCCTCGGCAACGCGAATATCTTGAGTGAAAACTCCGGTGTGAATTCCGTACTGCGATGCATTGACGGCCCCGATTGCATCGTCGATCGTGTCAAACGGCGCAACTGTAAGGACAGGTCCAAACGCTTCTTCGCAATGTAGCCTGGCGTCCGAAGGCACGTTTTCCAATAGTGTCGGTTCTACAACTTGACCCTTACGACCTCCTCCAGCAAGGTAGGAAGCACCCTTGGATACAGCCTCGTCGAGCATGTCGATTAGCTTGTCGGTAGCCTCAAGGGAGATCATTGGTCCGCAGACAGTAGATTCCAACATTGGATCACCTTTCGGACACATAGCGGTAAGGTCTGTTAACCGCTTCCTGACGTCGTCGTAAACACTTGCTGCAACGAGGACGTGTTGAATCGAAATGCAGATTTGACCGGCATAGCCGAATCCGCCGGCAACGATCCGCTTTGTTGCCCAGTCCAAATCTGCATCGGCGCACACAATGGCGGAGGCGTCGCCTCCCAATTCAAGCGCTACGTGACGATCTGGCATCGACTCCTTCAGTTTCCAACCTACAGCGGCCGAACCAGTAAAGCTGAGCATTCGGACTCTCGGGTCGGCGAGGGCCTTCTGGACATGAGAGTGGTGCCCGCTCCATCCATTCACAACGCCGGGCGGACAGCCTGCGTCGTGGATGAGGCGTAGGAGGCTCAAAGTCGAAATTGGGGCCAGCGGCGAGGGCTTGACGATAACCGTGTTGCCGGTTGCCAGCGCCGGTGCGATCTTGTGAGCAGTGAGATTGTAGGGCCAGTTATACGGCACGATGCAGAAGATCGCACCAATAGGAAACCGCTCAACCGAACACCGATAACCCACGCCCCGTGGATCGGTGTCGACCGGCATCGATTCCGTTCCGTACGTCGACATCAGGTCGGCAGCATATTCGAATGTCAAGGCGAGCCTGGCGACCTCGCCACGGCTGGCCGTGATCGGCTTGCCGATCTCAAGGGTGAGCGTCTCAGCGAGTTCATCCGACCTTTCGCGAACAAGCCTGGCTATATTCCGGAGGAGTTCTTGGCGACGATGACGCGGGCTATGTCGCCAAGTCTGGAATGCGTCGTGGGCCGCATCGATACAAGTTCGGAGTTCGCCCCATCCGCCCTCTGCCGCCGTCCCCACAATCTTTCCGTCGAACGGCGCGCGAACAACCTGCTTCCCAACCGATTGGTCGCAAGGCCCTCCGACGAAGAACCCATCGATAAGCATCTCGGCATGCATCGGCTATAGGGTAGCAGACAGGGAAGAGCGTTGTACTTCGTTAGTGTTCGAGGGAAACTACAATGCCTTGGCTTTCCCTCGAACGCTCTAACGCTGCAACGCTAGCGAAGCGAAACGCTTCCCCTACATCGCCTGTGTGTAGACGGCTTTGATGACTTCGTCGCAGGTTGTCCAGCCGGACATGGCTTTGAACTTGCCGTCTTCCAACATCGTTCGATAGCCTTGCCGTTTGGCGGCATCGACCATGCTTTGGTAGTCGGACATCTTGGCGACTGCGACGCGGAATTCGGGGGTACCGAGAACGAGCTCGAACACTCCGATTCGTCCTTTATAGCCGGTTCCTCGACAGTCGCCGCATCCGGCGCCCTTTGCAAATCGCCCCTTCTCAAGATCTTCCGGAGTCAATCCGAGCGAGTCGATCTCGTCCTGAGTCGGCTTATAGGCTTGGCGGCACTTGGGGCAGTTCAAGCGAACAAGTCGTTGAGCAAGAATTGCGACAAGTACGCCGGCGATCAAGTACGGCTCCGCGTTCATATCGACCATACGACCGATCGTCTCGATCGCGTTGTTGGTGTGGAGAGTGCTCATGACCAAGTGACCGGTTAGGCCGGCTTGGATGCCGATGGCGAGCGACTCGGGGTCGCGCATTTCTCCGACCATCATGACGTCCGGGTCTTGCCGCAAGAACGTTCTCATAACCTTCGGGAACGTCATTCGCTCGGTGACCTGCACTTGCGCGATGTTTCGATCGTATTCGTATTCGATCGGGTCCTCGACCGTAACGATGTTTCGATTTCGAGAGTCGAGCGTATGAAGTGAAGCGTAGAGTGTCGACGTCTTTCCGGATCCGGTGGGTCCCGTAACCAGAATCAAGCCGTATGGCATCTGGACAGCTTTCGCCCACTTCTTGAGAACGTCTTCCGGCATGCCCAGCTTTTGAAGGTCGACCTTCATCGCATTCGGATCCAAAAGACGCATAACGAACTTCTCACCGTTGAGACATGGGATACATGAAGAACGAGCGCTTAACCGGCGGCCCAAGTACTCCATGTCGATACGACCGTCCTGAGGTTCGCGGTTTTCGTCGATTCTCATCCCGGACGCCAGCTTCAATCGGGCGAGTACGTTTTGAGCTTGCTCACTCGGCAACTGGCCAGTATCGTGGAGAATTCCGTCCTGGCGGTAGCGGATCTTCAACTGATCCCTCTCCGGCTGCAAGTGGATGTCGGACGTGTTCGTATCGAGGGCATTCATGAAAATGCTGTCGGTAATGCCGACAGCGATCGACATGTCTTCGCCTCCCATCTCACGGATGGAACCTTGTTCGCGAAGGACGAGTCGGAATCGTTTTGCGGCGCCGTAATTTGTTTGCGACTGATCGAGAAGTGCCATGGTTTAGTAGGGGTCTGCTGATTCCGGGCTAGCGTTTGCTATCAGAATATTGCGTCAAATCGTTTGGTTAGTCACACAGTATAAGCCTTGTTGCCTTGAATAGAGACGGTGCACTCATAACCAAGCAATCTCCTCATACTCTGCTACTCGTGGACGGTTCACCGACGTTCGAAGATTCAAGTCGCCTCAAACCCAAAAGGTAACATCTTGGGGAAGACTAGGAGACACGCGCATTGTCTAGCCATAAAAAAGAAGCCAAACACCAAGAACCAACGATCGAAGAGCAACCGAGCACGGAAGTATCTGGAGAAGAACTCGGAGATGTCGTTGCCGCGGACCTTGAAGCACTGTACCAAGAGATCCAGCAACTCACTAGCGAGCGGGACGAGGCCAAAGAGCAGGTCCTCCGTGCGCTAGCCGACCTTCAGAACTATCAACGCGACTTTCAGAACTTCCGGAAGCGGAATCAACAAGAGATGGCGACCTTTCGCCTCATGGCTACGGAGCAGTTCGTTACCGAGTTGCTGCCCGTCCTCGATAACTTTGAAAGGACGATCTCGCATCTCGACGCAGGAGCGACGGTCGAGACTCTGATCGGCGGAATCAAAGCCGTCGAACGACAACTTCGAACTGCCCTTGAGACTCAGAGCGTTCGGAGGATCCAGTCCGTCGGCGAACCGTTCGATCCAGAGTTGCACGAGGCGCTGGGAACGGAAGCGACCGACGAGGTTCCGGAGGATACGGTAACGGTCGAGATAGAACCCGGATACAAGATGGGAGAGAAGGTAATTCGTCCGGCTCGCGTAAAGGTCGCCAAGAGGCCATGAGTCGGAAGCACTTCGGAACCGACGGCGTTCGGGGAGTTGCCAACAAGAAGCTCACGCCTGAGTTGGCGATGGACCTTGGGCAAGCGGCAGGCCGATGGCTGATCGAAACGGATCAAGTCAAACGCGCCGTCATTGGTCTCGATACTCGAAGGTCTGGACCGATGTTGGGTGCGGCTCTAGCCGCTGGACTTTGCTCGGTTGGAATCGACGTCGTTTCGCTCGAAGTGGCGCCGACTCCGGCGATCGCATTTGTCGCTCGGACCGGCGAGTTCGGCTTAGGTGCGATCGTCTCGGCAAGTCATAACCCCGCGCCCGACAATGGTATCAAATTCGTTGGCCACGACGGTCGAAAGCTGGCCGACGAAGTCGAATTGCGGATCGAGCAGCTAATGAACTCGACCGAACCTGGCCCAACCGGGGCAGGCGTCGGAGTTTTCACTACCGATCGAAGCGGGCTCGCCGGCTACATGGCGCTCCTTGAAAGCGTCGTTCCAGAGCGACTAGCCGGGATGAAGGTTGCCGTCGATGCCGCACACGGCGCCGCCTATGAATTGGGACCGGAGATTTTGAGACGTTTGGGAGCCGAGGTGACGTTGGTCGGAGCGGATCCAGACGGTATGAACATCAATGCCGAGGGGGGCGCGACGAAGCCAGATGTCATCCAGGCCTTGACGAAGACAGTTGGGGCCGACATCGGAGTGGCATTCGACGGCGATGCGGACCGCGCTGTATTCAGCGACGAATTAGGACGCCTTATCAACGGCGACAGGACGATCGGGATTTGGGCTGCCCATTATCAGCAAGCAGGCGAACTCGTTCCACCAACTGTCGTTGGCACCGTAATGAGCAACGGTGGATTCGCGGCCTATATGGACGCGCGAGGCATCAAGCTGGAGCGGACCCCAGTGGGTGACAAATACGTCGCGCAGAAGATCGACGAGACCGGCGCCTTAGTTGGTGGAGAGCAGAGCGGACACATCATCTTTCCGCGCAGGGGCCCGACCGGCGATGGCCTGGTGACCATGCTCGAGTTGCTTCGAGTTCTGAAACGCGAAGGCCGAAAGGCGTCTTCGTTCTATGACGAATATGAGCCATGGCCGCAAGTCATGATCAACGTCGGTGTGGATTCGACAGATGGCTGGAAAGGAAAGGTCGCTCCCGAACTTGAACAAGGCGAGGCGGAAATCGAGGGACACGGCAGGATCGTAGTCCGTCCTAGCGGCACTCAGCCGGTGATTCGCGTGATGGTCGAAGCCGACGCTTACGATTTGAGGGATAGAGTCGCGAATCGGATCGTCGAAGCGATGGAAAGGGAACTGGGCGGTACCGTACACGGCCGCGTGGACTTAACTTATGCTCTTGGCGATTGATGTAGGCAATACCCATACCGTCTGCGGAGTGTGGTCCGGTGAAGAGTGGCTCGCAATATGGCGACGCACGACGAATCGACACGTAACTGAGGACGAGCTTGCAGCCTGGCTCAAAGGGATGTTCGATCTCAGCGAGTTGCCTTGGCATATCGATGCCGTCGTCTGCGGGTCGGTCGTACCCCAAGTCGACTTGACGTGGAGTCGCGTCGGTGAGCGTTGGCTGAACGTTCCTGTCCGATTCGTCAAGCTGGGCAGCGACGTCGGGCTGACCGTGGAATATGATCCACCCCACGCGGTGGGGGCCGATCGAATCGCCAATGCTTTGGGCGCCCTGGATCGATTTTCACCACCGATAATCGTCGTCGATTTCGGTACGGCAACGACCTTCGACTCGATCGATGCCGCCGGAGTTTACGTTGGAGGGGCGATCCTTCCTGGAGTCACCCTCTCAAGCGAATCGCTGTTTCAAAAGGCAGCCAAGTTGCCGACTGTGCCGTATGTCGCCCCGCCGACCGCGCTCGGCAGAAATACCGTCCATTCGTTACAGTCTGGGATCATGTTCGGATATGCCGGAGCGATCGACTCGCTCGCCCAAAAGATCAATCACGAACTTGGCGGAGATGCGAAGATCGTCGCGACCGGTGGACTAGGGAACCTGTTCTTGGGTATCTGCACCTCGATCGAATCGTACGAGCCCAACCTTACGTTGGATGGTTTGGTGATCGCCGCAGAGCGCCTTAACTCTCGGTGCCCTTAGCCTTCGAGCTTATTTCGAGCGATCAAATAGTCGATGAACTCGGCGACGCCAGCCTCTTCATTTGAGGCCACCTGAATATCTGATACCGCTCTCACCTCTCTGACGGAGTTGGCCATCGCTGCGCCAATCCCCGCCCACTGCACCATCTCGACGTCGTTCAAGTAGTCGCCGATTGCGGCTGTTTCCTCCTGCTTGAAACCCAGCGACTCGCTCAATACCTTTAGCCCAAGGCCCTTATTTGCCTCGGGTGAAAGGACTTCCAGGTACTCGGGCTCCGACTCGGTAAGGGCTGCCAACCCAGGTGGTAGAAGCTCTTGGAGGGCCTGGTGATGTCCGTGTATCCGGTCTGGCGAGTCTATTAGGATCAGTTTGAGCAGACTGAGTTTACGGGCCTCGTCCGGTGTAGCCCTTTGCGGAGTAACCGCTCTTACCCTCCGCTTGTAGATCTCGCCCCATTCCGATTCGCTCAGGAAGAACAACTCGTTGCGCATATAGGCGCTGGTGTGTACTCCGACTTGCTCCGTGTACTTAAGAGTGATATCTACCGCTCTCGGGGACAGCCCGATATAGAGAAGTTCTTCGCCGGATGCGCTTACGACATGGGAACCGTTGCTGCAGATCATCGCGCGACCTAGACCCAATTCCTCTGAGAACAGCTCGATACTTGCGGCAATTCTGCCGCTTGCGGGAACGACCTTTATGCCCGCGTCGGTGGCTCGACGAATGGCATCGATATTGGAAGGGTGGGGAAGGCGCTCTTTGGTCAACAAGGTCCCGTCAAGGTCGACGGCTAGTAGTCGGATCGGCATCTGCCTTTGATTAGACCCGGACCAAGACCTCTTCTCGATTAAAAAGTGCCACCGCCGTCCGAATTGCTATACCGGCAAGCACAGCGCTTACAAGGACAGTGATCCCCACCGCGAGCCAATCGGTCTTTCCAAGGAGAGCTGCACGGATGTTGTTGGCGGTATTCAGAACCGGCACACAGTTGATCCAGAGTTTGTTGCCCAGATCGGTAAGCCCGATGACCTGGCTAAAGACGGCCGGCATGATAACGATGAAATTGACGATCGCAAGATAGGTCTGAGCCTCTCTTGGGTTCTTGGCGTAGCTGCTAATAGCGATCAACACGCTGGCAAAAAAGGCTACGAGAGGTAGGAGAACCAGGATAATCGTCGCCGCGGCGATTGGCGTTACGCCAAAACCGTCTTTGAACATCTCATGACTTCCCGGTAATTTGAGCGTCGACGCAAGAACCATGCCGACAAGACATGAGGCACTGCTGAGGAAGCACACGCTGGCAAGCGCCAAGAACTTTCCGAGCACGATCTGGTTTCTACCAACCGGAGTGATAAGGAGGGTCTCCAGGGTGTTCTTGTCCTTCTCACCGGAAACCAGGTCAGCGGCCATGCTCATTCCGCCACTGAACGCGAAAAGAACGATCATGTAGGGCAGCAATGCCACGATCATTGCACCTGCGCCCTTTTCACCGACTTTGACTTCTTTCGGAATGAGCTTGATGTGCTCGGCAGCAGACTCAGGGATGTTCTTGTCCTTCAGAGTTTGAAAGAGGTTCTCCTTGTTAGCTGCCGCAAGGGCCTGTTGGAGACCGCTGAGGGCAAGGTTCCCCATCTGCTGCTTCGGGTCGTAATAGGCTTCTACCCGGACCTGGCCATCGGTCGTCGGTTCCATCGGGGCAAGAACTAGCTTTGCCTTTTCGGCCTGGATTAGCTTGACGCCTTCTTCGATCGTAGGCACAGTTTTGATCGTGAGGCCACCTTTTTGAATCGCTTCGGTCAAGGCGCCGCTGCTCGCGACCAAATAGACGGTCGCCTTCGTTCCACCGACGGCGGCGCTCATAACGAAGCCGAAAAGCTGGACCATCAAGATGATCAAGAAGATCGGCATTACGAATGCGTTAAAGCGGACGCGCTTGTCGCGAAACATCTCACGGAGCTCTTTGCGGACGATGATTAGGATGTCGTTCATACCGTGCCCTGCCTTGCGCTCACGTACCCGGCCTGGAATTTCACCAGTTGAAGGAATGCGCGCTCAAGGTTATGCTCCCCAGTTGCTTCCCGCATCGTATCGGGAGTTCCGCTGGCAACGAGAACTCCGTCGTGGATAACCGCCAAGTCATCGCAAAGCCTTTCGACTTCGCTCATGATGTGCGTACTGAATACGACTGTCTTTCCGAGGTCTCTGGCTTCCTCAATGAACTCCATTACGGTTTGGCTTGTCACAACGTCCAATCCGGCAGTCGGCTCGTCGAAGAAGAGAACCTTGGGGTCGTGAAGGATCGTTCGAGCGATGCTCACCCTCTGTTTTTGGCCGGTGCTGAGCTTGTCGCACAGCCTATCTGCAAACTCTTCGATCTGGAGTTTTTCGACTACGTACCGGATGCGATCCGCCAATAGCTTTTCATCGAGACCGTAAAGCCGTCCGAAGTACTCGAGCATCTCTCGAGAGGTGAGTCGTCCGTATAGCGCCGTCGAATTCGACATGAATCCGATGCTCGCCCGAACTTCCTGGGATTGTTTCTGGATATCGAACCCGGCTACTTCCGCCGAACCCTCAGTTGGCTTGATCACCGTAGACAACATTCGTAGGACGGTCGTCTTTCCGGCGCCGTTTGCGCCAAGTAGACCGAAAATGCGTCCGGGTCTCGCTTCGATATCGATGCCGTCAACGGCCTTTTTGATGCCGGTCTTGGGATCATGAAAGTGTTTTTTAAGCCCGTGAGTCCGAACCATCATCGGTTATACGGGGTGGAAAGGCAAAAGGGTTCAGATAGCGCACGCCTTGTCTCCCTTGGGTTCATGGAAAAACAGACGTTGTAGTTAAAAACGAGTAGTGTAGAATAAACTAAATAATGCAAAATATATGCGATAAGATCGGTTAATCTAACGAACGTCATGCAATAAAAGGCATTGAAACCCTATGCAAACGGTTAAATTGAGTGCAAAATAGATGGGTCTAGGTGTGTCAGCCTAGGTCGGAGTCATCTATGAACTTCAAAAAGATCACACTCTCTCTTCTGTGTGGTGGAATCGCTGTGGCGGCTATGGGCCAGGGTGGACTCACTTCACGAGTATTCACATACGACGGATCGATCGGGACCAACGGAACCGCTACGTATGTCTTGAACGGCGATGGCGGAAGCGCATACCTGTTCTCTGGCAGCGTGAACGGTACCGGCAACTCCAACGGGATCGTTGGCGCTTCGACGACAAATGCGGCTTTCTTGGTCAACACGGTCGTCAACGTCAGTTCGTACGTGTACATCAGCGGTAACTTTGGCGGGGTTTACAACGTCCAGGGTATCGGCGCTGGTGTCGACGTCGCTCAGACGAATCAAGTTGAGGTTCGAACGAACCGAAGCCTGACCTTCACCGCCGCAGGCTTTTATGGCCTAGGATCTGCCGTGGGAACGATCGAGTACACGATGTCCCTTCTTCAAGACTATCCCAGCAATGGCGTTGTCTTGGCAGGTACTGGCCCAGCGCTCATCGACAATAACTTCAACGGTTCTACGCTCAACCTGAATGCGGTAACTCAGTTGCCGGTCGATGGTCGAGCTACTCTGCAGATCACGCGACAGCTAACCTTGACCCAAGCGGCTCAGGGTGGCCACTCGTACTCGGCTGCCGGCACCATCCAAGTCGGCGTTAACTAGAAATCACATTTAGGAGAGGTAACTGTGGTTTTGGAGGGCGAAGGGCGATAAGCCCTTCGCCCTTTTGCGCGTATCTTTACGCCACATGACCCGGCGTCCGTTTCATGTCACACAAAACCGGTTCTTGTTTAACCGGTTAAGGACATGTGAGAATATTGTCGCACCGCCATTCATAAAGATTGGCTGGGAAACGGGAGTCTTAACTTAATGAACTTCAAGAAAATCGCACTCACTCTCGTATGCGGAAGCGTGGCAATGGCGGCAATGGGCCAAGGGGCTTTGACCTCTCGCGTTTTCACTTACGACGGCTCTGTCGGCACTAATGGCCAAGCCACTTACGTCTTGAACGGCGACGGCGCAGGCGCATATCTGTTCGCAGGCAGCGTCAACGGAACAGGCAACTCAAACGGCATTCCTGGCGCATCGACCACCAACGCATCATTCCTGGTTAACACGATCGTAAACGTCAGCTCGTACGTTTACATCAGCGGTAACTTCGGCGGCGTCTATAACGTGCAGGGAATCGGCGGCGGCTACGACGGATCTGAGACCAACCAGGTCGAAGTCCGAACGAACCGAAGCCTGAACTTCACGGCTGCCGGCTTCTATGGCATGGGCTCCGCGATCGGCACGATCGCCTACACCATGTCGCTTCTGCAGGATTATCCTAGCAATGGCGTCGTTCTCGGCGGCACGGGCGTTGCCCTCGTCGACGACAACTTCAACGGAGCTACCCTCAACCTCAACGCGGTAACCCAGTTGCCAGTCGACGGTCGAGCTACCCTTCAGATCACGCGACAGCTCACGCTGACCCAAGCGGCACAGGGCGGCAAGTCCTACTCGGCTGCTGGAACGATCCAAGTAAGCGTCAACTAAAAATCAGGTTTCGGAGAGGGAACTGCGATTTGGGTGCAGGGGAGGAGTCCCCTGCACTTTTTAACGCCTTAGTAGGCGTAATTTCCATTCTGCGCGTCTTCGATGTAGCGCGCAAGAAGATCGATGCATGCCTGAACGTCATCCTTGTGAACGGTCTCGTTCACGGTGTGGACGTATCGAGATGGGATCGAGAGCGTGAAGGACGGAATCCCTCCGTGCAAGCGTTGTATACCGCCGGCATCGGTACCGCCGCGTGAGAGGATCTCCATCTGGTGCTTAATCCCCTTGTCCTCGGCGATGGACCGAAAATGCTCAACGACCTTAGGGTGACAAATGAGTGAGCTGTCCATGATTTTGATGGCTGCGCCCCCACCGAGTTTCGTGATCTGGTCCGGTTCTGGAACGCCAGGTATATCGTTCGCCAGGGTGATATCCAATGCCACCGCGATATCGGGATGGATCGCCCAGCCTGCTGCGCTTGCCCCACGAAGGCCGATCTCCTCTTGAACCGTTGCGACGGCGTAGACGTCGATTCCGTGGTTCCCAACCGCCTTCAGGGCCTCAATCATCACGAACACCGCTACGCGGTCGTCCATCGACTTGCAGCTGAAGTGGTTTCCGATTTGTGAGAAGCGACCGTCCATCGTGACCTGGTCACCGAGGCGAACCTTGGCTTTAACTTCGTCGCCGCTGAGACCAATGTCGACGAAGAAGTCGTCGAGCTTTTGACCCTGCGCCTTTTCGGAATCGCTAAGCAGGTGCGCCGGTTTTGTCCCGTGCATCAAGACTCCCGAGATCGGTCCCGATTTTGTGTGGACGACGACTCGTTGACTGTTCATTTGTCGCGGATCCCAGCCTCCAAGTGGGTTTAACCGCATGAAGCCGTTTGAGTCGATGTATTTGACGACGAATCCAATCTCATCCATGTGGGCCGCGATCATCAGCTTCTTGGCATTGCTGCCCTGATCTCCTCGCTTGATGCAGGTGAGATTGCCCATCGTGTCCGTCGATATCTCGCCAAGTCCCGATAGTTCGCGATGCACGATTGCGCGCACTGCGTCCTCGTAACCGGAAGTCCCGTGCGCCTCAGTGAGCTCCTTAAGCAGGTCGATATTCACGCGAGGTTTTTACCCTAGCGGGAAGGGGCGTTAGGTGTCATGCGTTAGGCGTTGGGGCGGAATAGGCCGGAGCCGCATCGAAATCGCGAGCAAACGTCGAATTCCGCAAGTTTCTCAGAATTCCCAACACTCAACGCTCAGTACCTAGCACTCAAGACTCAACACTCAACACCCAACACCCAACACCCAACACTCAGTACTCAACCCCCCATCGCTCAAACGCCCAATCCTTGGCTCGGAGTATCTTATTTCCATGCCACACATGTTTCCTGCCTTGATCGCAAAAGGGATCAGTCAGGAATTCCATCCTTCAAAGCCGGTGCTATCGAACGTCGATCTCACAGTGCATCCCGGTCAGATCCATGCGGTTGTGGGGCAAAGCGGAGCGGGGAAGTCGGTGCTTGCCGACATCCTGGGGGGTGTGGCAAGACCAACGTCAGGCACGATGCACCTTCAAGGTCAGTTGACGGTGCTTCGAAACGAACTAGAGGCAGTTGGCAAGACCGTTCGTTACGTCAAGCAGTTCTGGGATCGGCATAGCCGAATGACCGTCGCCGACGCACTGCAGCTTGAAGCGATTCCTCGGAAATTTGGGTTGGTCGACTCTCACGCGTTGAACGAAAGAGCTCGCGGCCAGCTTTCCATGTTCGGCCTGAACGAGGTCGATCCCAAATCGAAGGTGTGCGAACTCTCGGCGGGAAAACAGAAACTCCTTCAGATTGCCGCCATCCTCTCAAAGCCAACGACGCTCCTAGTTCTCGATGACCCGGCTGCGGCTCTGAATGCAGCGGAGACAGATGTGTTGTACGAAAAGCTGTCCCAACTACAATACGCATCGACCGGTGTCGTGTACCTCACGCAGCGAGCGGAGGAGGCACTTGAGGTCGGAGATCAGATATCCGTTTTGAGGGACGGAAGGCTCATCGCGACGCACGACCCTGAGTCGGTGTTCGC
>Ga0364860_10640_pt1 | contig 15451 bp, 15 predicted proteins | sample ExccelAu500001D4_FD_206916 | JGI IMG/M metagenome (GOLD analysis project Ga0364860, IMG submission 206916) | Enriched cells from Trout Bog Lake Hypolimnion, Wisconsin, USA - BchlTB.Aug20.5000.01 .D4 | ecosystem: Environmental > Aquatic > Freshwater > Lake > Hypolimnion/Profundal zone | place: USA... | reverse complement strand
TTGATGAAACGTTTTTTCAGAGGGAAAGCATAAAGCACGCCCATGATGGAGAGAAGCACGATCCAAATCATCGTGTGCTCCATGAGGACCACGTGGCCCGTGACGAGCATATAAGCTGGGATAGCGCTAATCAAGGGGGCCGTCATATAGCCCGCGCTCGTGGCGACCGATTGCATGGCGTTGTTCTCAAGAATCGTCATTTCTTTTCCGATTTTGAGTTTCGCCATCACCTTAAACAATGCGTATGAAAGAATAACCGATGAAATCCCAACCCCAAGCGTCCAGCCGGTCTTAATCCCAACATAAAGATTCGTGAGCGAAAGGATTCCCCCGAGCATCATCCCCGTGATCGCGGAACGAAAGTTCAACTGCGCCATATCCCCCCGGTAGATATTCTTCAGCCACCACTCGTCTTTTTGTTCTAGGGTCCAGTCGCGTACTTGTTCATCCGTCAGTTCAGTGATTTTCATAGCGACCCCGAGGCTAACAAACTTTAAGCAGACCGGCAAATGAACTTGTCAGGAGAAGTCCATTCCAAACACCCGAACATCTTTTTTTGATGAAACGTTGGATCGCACTCTAATTCCTCGAAGATCCATTGAAGGGAGTGGATTTTTTTTAATTTTACGACCGGGTTTAAACTTTTTTCAGAAAACACGTTTTCAAAACGAGAGTGCTTCCATCAACTCGGCACTCAACTAAATCCGCGTCATCAATCAGGTGAATTTTTTTAATCAACGTCCCGCGCTTCAAATCGCTGGATCCGCCTTTTACTTTCAAGTCTTTGATCACCTGAACGGAATCACCTTCCGCGAGGACCGCGCCGTTGCTGTCTTTCACAATCACGCCGCCTTCACTTCCGCGGACGCTTCCAAGAGCCTCTTCCATTTGACCGATCATTTCGTCAAGCCACGCTTCGGCTTCACTCGCGTCGCCGAACCAGCGATTCGCTTCAGATCCAAACTCATCGAGCGGAAGCTCGTCTTCATTTCGAAGGGCTTTCAACTCGGAGAAGACTTTGGATTTTTTTCCATCATCGGATGCGTTCAAAAACGCCGCTACAGCTTGGGAGTCTGATCCCAGATCAGTTTCCATCACGTAGCCTGAGAAAAAACTAAGGAGACTTGGGTATTTCGATAATTTCATAGACTATTTAGATAAACGATCAACCGGAAAAAAGCTAATTTAAGAGGACTGGCTTACACAATATAACCGCCCTTAGCGGTCCGTAAAAGGATTATGAAATTTTTCCATTTAATTTCAACGTGTTACTGCGACCTAAATCAATACTTTCGCTCGGGAAAAATAGAGAAGCAAACCGCTCCGCCATCGCGGCAATCGTCAGACTCGGGTTCACCGCTAAATTCGAGGGAATGCATGAAGCATCACACACATACAATCCAGGATAAGAGAACACCTCGTGATTCACATCGATCACCCCATCGTTTGGACTCGTCCCAATGATGGCGCCTCCCAAAATATGAGCCGTCGCAGGAGTCTGTAACAGAACTTCACTTGCCACGTTTTGAGGAACCCCGTCGACGATCTCACCGAGGAGGCGAGCGGCCTTTTGGCCGACCGGTAGAAAACTGGGAAGAGAAGTACCCTGAACTTCACTCTTCAATCCCAGCCGAAAAAAATTAAAAATCGAGCGCCCAAGCCTAAGCCTGAGCTTCGTATCTACGGATTGCATCACGAGCAAAATCACCGTACTTCGAGCCCAGTCGCGAATCAAAAATAATCGCAAATAGCGAAGAGGATGTGAAAAAATGTGAAAAAACATCCGAAGAGGACGAGTGAATCCATTTCCCTCTCCTGTCAAAGGAACTCCCATGAATCTTAAAAGGCCCGACCCCATCGGATAGCGAACGCCTTCGATTTTTGTGTTTGCGTCCGGGTGAAAGGCAGCCCCAATCGCAATGCCCTTCGAAAAATTTTTCGCCGAATCAAAACTCGTCGCCCCCAAAAGACACTCGCCATTCGAACGCATGTCCGCCCCGACTCGAGGCGACAGGTGAGGCAAGGTCCGGTACCGATCTCGATTTTTTAGAAGGAGCTTCACCGTCCCGAGCGCCCCGGCAGCGACGATCACTTTTTTTCCACGAAAACTAGGCCCGGAAGAGGATAACCAGGAACGCGAGCGCACCGTCGTAACGGTGTAAATCCCACCCTCTTGATCCGCAGGTACGATTTTTTCCGCACGAAGGCCTGGAAAAATTTTCGCGCCCGATTTTCTCGCGAAATAGAGGTAATTTTTATCGAGAGTGTTTTTCGCGCCCACGGGACAACCGATCATGCAGCTCCCACAGAAGTTACAACCCACACGCTTTGGCCCCTCCCCCCCAAAATACGGATCGGGGACCTCGACCTCACTCTTTCCGAAAAAAACGCCGACTTGAGTCGGGTGAAAGGATTCGGGCACTTCCATTTTCTGACTGAGTTCCCGAATCACAAGATCTGTTTCCGCGAGGTATCGGTTCGGGGTCACGCCCAGCATCTTCGACGCCGTTTCATAATGCGACCCCAGTTCCCGCGCCCAATCCTGAGTCTTCGGCCAGCCGGGTTCTTGAAAAATACGGTCTTCGGGTCGCATGAGGGTGTTGGCATACACGAGCGACCCACCCCCCACGCCCACTCCGTGAAGAACCATCAAGCGATTTAAAAACGAAATTCTTTGAATCCCAAAACACCGGAAAACCGGCTCCCAAAGATATTTTCTTAAATTCCAATTCAAGCGCGGAAAATCCTGATTTCGATATTCCATCCCCTCTTCCAGAATCACTACCCGATACCCTTTTTCCGCCAGGCGCATCGCGGAAACGGAACCCCCGAAACCACTTCCTATGATAATGAAATCAAAAGCCTCACTCCTCATTGAGAGGGCACAACAACAGGAGATTGCGATTTCCGTCGTCTCGGAGCTTTCCGAGTCCTTTGCGATTTCGATTGATCCTCAGGCTGCGTCTCGCTCTCTCGAACTGTCTTTTCAGCCTCTGATTTTTTAATCCTCTCCCTGTAACTCGTGAGTTTAGAAAAAACCCGAAATGCCTGGTGTCTCAAACGAAAAAGTCCGGGATGATTCGTTTGAAGGTGTTGACGAAACTCAGCTAAATGAAAACTGGATCGCGTGGGTCCAGCTTGACGCCCCCAACTCATCCGCTCCTCCGCCTTCACCGGTTGAATTTCTTTTCCTAAGCGGAGGTCTTGGGAAGTTTTTGCGACTTCGACTTGTCCTTCCATCGTCGAAAAATGTGAATTTTCCCCATCATGTTCAACAACAAATTCCGTCCCCCTCACTCCCATCACCGCAGAGCTCGTCCGTAGAAGAAAACGGTGAGGAACGACTCCCTGTGAGTCCGCGATGGGAACCGGGGTGGTAGACTCATCCGACTCCGAGGAAGGTTTACGAGAACTCAGCTTCTCCACTTGAGCCCAAATCATCCCTTTTGACAAAAATAGCTCAGGCGGCCCACGAAAACGCCCTTCATACTGCAAACGCCCCGCTTTAGAGAGACTGAGGTGGGCGAGATTCGGGAAAATAATACGACACGCCTGTTGGTCCCCTGTCGTAACCACATCCCCTGGCTCAAGCAAATCTCCCGGGAGAAGGCGTATTTTTTCTCCCGCTCGCTCAACCTGAACGCCTTCACTACCGTCCACACTCTCGACGTATGGGGCCGAAGGGATCAACTCCGACTCGACTGCTAAAGCCGATCCAGGACTGCTCCCTAAAATTCCAGAAAATATAACGAGACCCAAAAAACGTTTACTGACTCGAGCGTGGAATATTGCCATAAATAGAATCCGAAAATGTTTTAGAAACACTGACCCCCGTATTAAAAGGGTAGAAAATGAAGAACCAAATAAACGCCGCAATCAAAATCGCTTTTTTATACCGCGAGCTCCACCCATCCACCCAGACCGCAAGCAGTCCACAGAGAAACGGTACCGCTGGTAAGTAGTGATACGAAAACATGATCCGAGGCGAGAAGGTCCAGGGCACCCAAAATCCTAAATAACACAGGGACAAGAGATTCAAATGATTGAGAGACTTGGAATCCTGATGCGCGGCTTTTCTAAACGTCAAGACAATCAACGATAAAAAACCACCCCAGTAAACGACGGAATTTCCCAAATTATAAATATCTTTTTTCTCCCATGACGCCGCATCACTCCCGAGATACATCCACACAGGCTTTACATTTAAAACCCACTGCCACGGCTGGGATTGAAAAGGATGAGTCGCTTTCAAACGCGAGTGGTACCACCACATTTGTTTTTGGAGCTCCACCAGACGGTCCCAGTCCCAACCGAAGTAAAAGAACTGTGCATAGCTTAATAAATAAACCATCAAAGGCAAAATGATCCATCCCACGAAACACCAGAACATCCACTGGATCCCATTTTTCTTAAAAAACAGGGGATTCAAAATCAAGAGGTCCACCGCTAAAATGAGATAAATATAGAGCGCCGTCCATTTACAGGAAGCGGCAAGTCCCAGCGCAAGCCCACCTACCCAAAAGGGCCATTTTTTTAAATCAGGCTGTTTTTTCCAGCGCTGATACGACCAGAAGAAAATCAGCATGAACGCCATGAAATAAACGTCATTCATCGCGATTCGACTTTGAGCCAGAAAACTTCCGTCCACCGCAAGAAAAAAAGCCCCCAAAACGGCGACGCTCTTACTGAAATTTTCCTTCAAAAAAAGGTACAAAAAATAAATACAAATGAGTGAAAATACGACCGAGCCCATTCGCCAACCCCAGGCGTTCTCGCCTAGAATCATCATAAAAACAGACATGATGAGTTTAGCGAGCGGCGGATGCGTCCACTCGTAAGCAAGCCCTGGAGGAGGCTTCGCCCAAGGATCGTAGGTCGATACATTTCCGTGTAGGTACTCTTTCGCAGTAAATCCGTGGTAGACTTCGTCGAAATAAAACCGATCTGGGTACCCTAAACAAATTAAACGCGCGATAATCGCTAACCCAAAAATCAAACCCAGTACGATTTTAGGGTTACTCAGATACTCATTTATTTTTTTCCAAAAAGGACTCTCGCTCATGGACTTTTCCTCTCTTTTAAATCAAAAATCTCAATGCCACGCTCTTTTAATTGAAACGCAGTTTTAAAGTTCGTCTCGAAAAAACCGATGTTGAGCGTGGGTAAATAATTCCGTTCGAAGGGACTGATCACCACGTACCGGATCCCCCTTTCGTTTGCTAGCGCTTCAAACTCCGATAAAGGGAGCGCCCCCCCTAGGAGTTTCTTTAAAATCGCCTCACGCTCTTGATACGGAAAACCATAATTCATCGCCCACGCCGAATACCCCATAAACATGGGCTGAGTTCCCCAGAGAGAAATCCAATGGTTATGAACAGGAGCCGTTAAAAAAACCTCTCGCGGATGAACCGCCTCACGGATCTGTTCAGATAGCTGAATTTCCTGCCGCCCCGTCATTTGAAAAACCGAGTGCCGATAATCAACCACTCGAAGGACCTCAATCGCGCCGGTAGAGATTAAAATAAAAATCAAGCAAGCCTGAATACCCTTCGGAAAGACCTCCAAAAGGGCCGCCACGCCGAACGATAACCCAAGGTAGCACCAGAAAAATAATTTTGAATTATCCCAATGCATGGGTTGAAAAAGAATAAAATTCGCAACTAAAAAAGTAATTAAAAAACCCAGCATCACTTGAGTGAGCGGATCGTTCGTCAACGACTTCTCACTCCATCCACGAAAGAGAGCATAAACGGCGAGCGGCAAGAAAATACCCCAAATCCCCCACCAAAGAAAAACCCAATCAAACGGATTATGCGCAGTCCAGAAAGGAACCCATTGAAGGAAAGAACTGTGAGAGACTTTCCCACCCACAAAAATAAAGAAGAGCCCCACACACAGGATCGCCCCCGGTAGGTAATTTTTTACAAGGTTGAGAAAGCGACCCCGTTGACTGAGAAAAAAAGATATAAAAGCGACTAAAAAAACCGGCACGAGAGAAATGAGCGTGTGCATGTGTGAGATGGGCAAGAAGCCGATCAGAAGCCCTGAGATAAACCATTTCCCATTAAAGCCAGGGAAACGGGAATTTTTCCCTTCAGCTGCGCACCCCTCAAAAAAATACGCCAATGCCCACACCCCAAGCATCATTCCAAAAAGCATCGCACGCTGAGGAAGAAGGGTCGCCTCAAAAACATTTCCCGCAAGCCACGAAAAACTCTCGATGCGTGTCGGGTCATTGGGAAGTTTCTCAAGGAAACTCAATCCCTCGCCATGAAAAACCGCTTGGGCCCAATCCCAGTACACCGGGAGCCCCCGATGCCCCGAGGAGAAGAAAAAAAGAAGCGTCGCTAAAAACACGCTCCCAGCCTTTAACCCCAGTGTGCGCCCCAATCGATAAATCCCGAAAAGTAAGAAGAGCGAAAAAACAACGGCCGTTCCGTTCATGGCCCAAGTGAGTGGAACCCCCACCCACATCAATATCGCAGGAATGAAATTACACAGGAATGGATAAGTAAAAGCCCCCCCGCTCCAAACCGGATGATGGCGGAACCACTCGGACGGCAGTTGATGCGCAAATAAATTAGTCATCGCTAAATGCAAAGACCAATCCGACCAAACATAAGGGTGAGTTGCATAAACACCATCGGGCTCATTGAGTAAAACGCGAGAATAAATTTCAATTAAAAGAAGAGCGAGAAAACAAAATCCCACTAGAACCCCATAGCGGCGCCCCCATTCAGAAATTTTCTGAATCGAAGTGTGAATGCTTTCCTTCAAGGTTCGCCCCATCTGAATGCCTCTAGGTTCCTTTTGAATTCGTTGTTTCAGATTCGACGACATAGAGCGGGCGTTGTTTAATTTGTTCAAAAATTCGCCCCACATATTCCCCTAAAACTCCCACCGTAAAAAGTTGTACCCCACCGAGGAAAAGAGTGACCACCATAAGCGAAGCCCAACCCGTGACTGTATGGTGCGTGAAAAATTTCAGATAGAACACCCAAGCCGCGACGAGTAAACTTCCAAACGAAGTGAAGAGCCCAAAAAAAGTGGCGAGCCGCAGAGGTAAAAGTGAAAACCCCGTCAACCCATCCCACGCCAGCTTCATCATCTTCATGAGCGTGTACTTTGTTTCGCCAGCGAATCGAGCCTCGCGAACGTAATAAACATAACCCTCTTTAAATCCGATCCACTTCGCCATCCCACGAATCAAGCGATGCCGCTCACGCAATGAATTCAGTGCATTGATCGCTCGCCTGCTCATCAATCGAAAGTCGCCCGTATCGAGGGGGATATCGATCTCAGTCGCCGCTCGGAGAATTCGGTAATAAAGTGTTGCGGTGATTTTTTTGAAAAAACTTTCTTGCATCCGCTTCGAGCGCACGGCGTAGACCACGTCGAATCCTTCGCGCCACTTCTGAATCAGATCAAACACGACCCTTGGTGGATCCTGAAGATCCGCATCCATCACGGTGACCGTATCTCCTGAGGCAACATCCATCCCCGCTGTGATCGCGACTTGATGTCCAAAATTTCGAGAAAATCGAATCACCCGGCACTGAAAAGGACAGCTTAAGATTTCTTTTTCCAAGATTTCCTGCGAAGAATCACGCGATCCGTCATTAACCAGGATCACCTCAAGGCGGTCGCCCTGCTTCTCTACCCCGGGGTAGATATTCTCCTTTAGAATCGAGAACAGCCGCGGAAGCGTCTCTTCTTCGTTAAACACCGGAAATACAATCGAGTGGGTCGCCTTTTCGGGAGTCGCGCTTTGCATAAACTTATCGTAGCGAAAACCTTACGCATTTCAATTGAATCCTGGGCTCTTTTTCGATTGAATAGGACTATGACGAACAAGAAGCCGTTCCCTTGGAAAGAAATGACCGAACAACTCAAAGCCCAGTGGGTTCAAAAATCCCCAGAAGTGAAGAAACTCCTTCAAACTTTGGTGGACCAGTCGGGCGGTCTTCAGCAGTTCATTCACTCACTTAAAGACAAAAAAACCTTAGAAACCCTTCAAACCTGGGCAAAAGACGGAAAAGAATTTGTTTTGTCCCATGAACAGGTGAAAAAACTTTTGGGAGATGCTCGTATCCAAGCGATCGCGCAACAGCTCAAAACGACCCCTGAACAGGTCACCAAAATCCTCTCCGAAAATCTTCCCCCCATTCTCGCGAAAATCGAGCAAATCAAGGGAGCACTGCCAAAAATCCCTGAAAATTCTGCCGTTGGAAAAGCCCTGAGCCTTTCGAAAAAAGTGATGGGAATCATCCTAGAGAAAACTCGCGGGAATAAGAACTCTTAAGCTTTTTTTACTCGTTTTTTTATTTCCTCAGGATCAATCACGATAAAGAGCCCCGTTCCGTCGGCATAAATTTGACCGGTGTCAGACTCAATGCGTCCTCGGGTAAATACTTTTCGTCCCTCAACGCGATCAATCTCACCCCAAACCGTCAGCGTCGTTCCGAGCGGTAAGGGAATTCTGAAATTGATTTCGATTTTTGCGGCGACAACGGAATGGCCCGATAACCACGCGACCGCCCCCATTCCCTCATCTAAGAGCGCAGCTTGAGATCCCCCATGAGCATACCCCGGAGGGCCCTCCGCACCCGGCCCGAACCAAGCCCGCCCCGCAAAAAGTTTTTCCGATTTTTTCTGGTAATAACGAACTCGAATCGAGAGCGAACGAGGATCCCCGGACACGAAAGAAACATTTAACCCGTTGTCAGGAAAGGGACGCGCATCCTCCCAGCCTTCGGCACTTTTTAAAATCAAATCCCGAAACTCAGGTGGTTCTCTTTTAGCGTTCATCCTATAATTGATCTTACTATGACTAAAGCCACGACCCCACTAAAAATTCGAAGAGCCCTTCCTACTGACGTTCCTGTTCTTTGCCATTTTCAATGGGAGATGGCCCTTGAAAGTGAAGGTTTAAGATTGGACCCCAAGACCCTAGAACTCGGGGTCCGAGCCGTTTTTGAAACCACCCACAACGGGGAATACTGGATCGCCGAAACGGCTGAATCAGAAATTATTGGCTGCACCCTCATTCAGCGCGAATGGAGCGACTGGAGAAATAAAACCGTACTTTGGATACACAGCCTGTATGTCACACCAAGCCAAAGAGGCCGCGGCGTATTTAGCGCGATGTATAGATTCTTAAAAGAGCGCGTCGAAAAAGACCCAGATTTGGCTGGATTACGCTTATTTGTGGATAAAAGAAACGAAACCGCAATTCGTGCTTATGAAGCCCTCAAAATGAGCCGAGAACACTATGACCTCTATGAGTGGTTAAAAAGTGGCTAAAAAGTCCCACGACATAAACCCCTTCTTATGAAGTTGAAGCTCTTGAAAAGGGCGGCTATTCTGTGTGAATAATTATTAATTGGAGAAAATTTTCGTATGAATAACACTAAACCTACGGCCGGAAAACCAGTTCAAATCACCATCGATGGAAAGACCTATGAGTGTCCTTCTTTCTCGGGAACCGAAAACGAAAAAGCCTTCGACATCGGTAAACTTCGCGATCAAAGCGGATACGTCACTTTCGATAACGGATACGCAAACTCCTCACCGACTACCAGTTCAGTGACCTACCTCGATGGCGACAACGGAATTCTTCGTTACCGGGGTTATCCCATTGAACAACTCGCAGAGCATGCCTCGTTTATCGAAGTGGCTTGGCTTTTAATTTACGGCGAACTTCCTACACAAAATCAATTGAATCAATTCCACGCCGACCTCGAAGCGAACTCCGTCGTCGATGAAAAATTTATCAAGCTCATGGATGCATTCCCAAAAAATGCACACCCGATGGCCGTCCTCACGGCTGCGACCGTCGGTCTCTCGACCGTTTACCAAAACGAGTGCGATCCTGGAAATAAAGAGCACACCGAAAAATCCATTCGCCGACTCATCGGACAATTTCCTTCCCTTTGTGCCGCTGCTTACCGGCACAATCATGGCGACAAGCTCGTCCCAGGAAAAAAAGGCGTCGACTACTGTGAAAATTTCATGCACCTCATGTATTCAAAAGACGGAAGCTACACGGTTCCAAAAGAAATCGTGAAGGCGTTGAATCTTCTTTTGATCCTTCACGCAGACCATGAACAAAACTGCTCGACTTCAACCGTGCGCCTCGTGGGGTCATCTTCGGCTAACCTTTATGCTTCGATCGCAGCAGGAATCACAGCCCTTTGGGGACCTCTCCATGGCGGCGCGAACCAAGCAGTGATGGAAATGCTTGAGCACATCCAAAAAGACGGTGGCGATATCGAAAAAACGATCGCAGCCGCGAAAGACAAAAACTCCAACTTCCGCCTCATGGGATTTGGTCACCGGGTCTACAAAAACTTTGACCCACGCGCGAAGCTCATCAAAAAAGCATGCGATAATGTGCTCACTAGCCTGGGCGTAAAAAACCCACTTTTAGATTTAGCGAAAAAACTCGAAGAAGCGGCTCTAAAAGACCCTTACTTCGTCGAGAAGAAATTGTACCCGAACGTCGATTTCTACTCCGGGATTATCTACAGCGCACTGAACATCCCAACGGAAATGTTCACTCCGATGTTTGCTCTGGGACGTCTCCCAGGCTGGATCGCTCAGTGGAAAGAAATGGTCGACGGCGGAACCACAAAAATCGGTCGCCCACGCCAAATCTACACCGGCTACACGGCTCGGAACTTTAAACCCGTGTCGGAACGTGGCTAAGAAAAATCAACTTCAAAATATGACCCGGAGAGTGGCATGAACACCGAATTAATAGTCGCTCTCTGGGTTTTTATTTTTTTCATCGAGAGACTGGTAGAGGGATTTAACCTCCACGCAGCCTCAAAGCCCCTGCCCGCCTCGCTCTCCGATCTTCAAACTCCTGAAGAACAGTCCAAGGCCTATCACTACCTTCGGGACCGCACTCAGCTGGCGTGGATCCGAGAGACACTCCAACTCGGACTTTTTTTCTGGCTCATTTTCGCTGGGATTTATGGAAAATTGGCGAAGATCGCGTTTTTCCATTTTCACCCGACCCCAAGTCTGTGGAGTTCGTTTCTCCCTACCTTCTTTTTCATTGTTCTCTTTTCACTTCCAAGTTCTCTTCTCGGACTTCCCTTTGATTGGCGCTCCACTTTTAAAATTGAGGCGCGCTACGGATTTAACCGGACGACCGTGAAGACGTTTATTTTAGACCGAATGAAAGGCCTCATGATCGGTGCACTCCTCGGAGCGCTTCTTCTTGCACTTTACTTCTTCGCGCTTTTAATCGCGGGCCAAAACGCGTGGATCGTGGCTTGGCTTTTATTTATCGGGTTTCAGTTTCTAATGACGTGGCTTGCGCCGAAATGGATTATCCCTTTGTTCTTGAAACTTTCTCCACTTGAAGAAGGCGAATTGAAAACGGAGCTTGAACAATACGCGAAGAAGGAAAAATTCTCACTCGAGGGTGTGTTTACGTGTGATGCCTCGAAACGTTCAACGAAAACGAACGCTTTTTTCGCAGGGATTGGAAGCGGGCGAAGGCTGGTTCTTTTTGATACCCTTTTAGAAAAACACCCCACCTCAGAAGTCATGGCCGTCGTCGCTCACGAAGCCGGGCACTTTAAACTTGGGCATATTTGGAAAAATGTCTTGATCACGGGAATTTCGAGTTTTGTTTTTCTGTACCTGCTTCAATACCTCACTCAGACGCCCGAAATTTTTGAGGCCTTTCATATTTCGCCTGACTTGAGTTTCGGAATTGGGTTTCCCTTGGCCCTCACTTTTCTTTCAAGGCTTGGTTTTTTCTTTCAGGCTTTTTCGGCTGCGATTTCACGAAAATTTGAGTATGAGGCTGATGCGTTTTCTTTACGAACCTATCCCGTCCGAAACGCGATGATCTGTGCCCTGAAAAGGCTCGGCTCCGAGAATCTCTCGATCATTCTCCCTCATCCGTTTCATACTTGGCTCTACGCGAGTCATCCGCCCCTGCCTGAGCGCATTCGGGCGATCGAAGCTCTCTCTGAGCGGGGATAAACTCACTAGCACAGTACACTAACGCAGCGTCTCCTTCTTGAAGAGGAGACGCTGCGCTAATAAATAGGGCAAAATCCTTCTACAGAACTCTGCCCCACGGAGCCGCTTCGGGGGTTTTATCGAAGCTCCTCTTGAATGCTGGTCATCGAGGAAATAAAGAACCTGTTTTCTAACTGATTCAGAGGGATTTCAACCGTCTGACCACACCATGAAAACCGGATAAAGAGGGGGGCACGGCTCGATTCAGCCGCTTCTTCTTTTATTTTCTCGTCAAATCCAAGGAATGACATTTTATCATAATCCGGATGATTCACTCTGATGCTGACTGCCCCTAAATTTTGAAGATTACTGTAAATATTAGGGAACTGAGCCAAGCTGTAAAATGGAACTTCTCCGGCATTTCCGGCATAGTGATTTATCGTACCGACCTTGTCGTGACCACCGACAGGTCCCGAAGTTGAAACCGAGAACCCGCTCGAACCGGCTCGAGAAAGTGCGGTGCACCCTCCAAAATCAGTTACGCTCACGCTCGTCACAGCAGTACGCCCCTCACCATAGAACTTCGTATGAGTTTCAAGCATTTTATTTCGGATCACCGAAGCTGGAACTAACTCAGGCAGCTTGGAGCTATCCGAAAAAACTGCTGCGACGAATTCTAAAACCGCAGCAACGTCCGCCTTCTCCCTAAGATAAATGCGAGCCATTTTATAGGCCGCTTCGTGAAAATCGAGGGCCGCTTGATTAAGCGGATCCATGTGTACCGGGCCGCTCATATAATGAGTGTTATCCCAGAGGACAATATTTCCACTATGAGGGGTATACTGTCCTGGGTCGTACCAGTTGACCATTTGTTTATAGACACAGTTTTCATCAAGCTGGGGTGCGATTGATCCTGGAACTTGAGTGAGTTGAATCGAGTCGCTCCAGCGGACAATTCCCGCCCCTTCAAATCTTTTTAGAACCACTTCGATGTCAGCTGCGAACTCAGGCTGCGTGATCTTCAATTTCTGAATCATTCGATCTAAAATTTCGGCTTTCAACTCTACCCCATTCCACACAGGAATATTATACCGTAATATTTTCCGGCCCTGATAGAGGTCATAGGATTCAATACTTTTTTCGACGGTCTTTGATTTATCCGTAAAACAAAGCTGCGCCCCTCCTCCATTTCCGACGCTCCCTTCATGGGCCTGAACGACTGACGCTAAAAATAGTGGACTCATTAATACAAGACTCACGATAGACGTTTTCATAATGCACTTCTCTCTTTCATTTCTTGGTTTAAGTTTGGACTGGTTTTTTTAGCTAAAAATTTGGTTAAGGGAAAAAACTGAATTTGAATCTGAGTCGTGACGTCTCCGTTGTCTTCCTCAAGAAGCTTCGCGAATCGGCCTTTAAATTCACGAATCAGCTCTTTTGCTTCCCCGATTCGGCTAGAGTTCATCGTCACGGTCGAAGCCGTAAATTCACGTTCCGTGGGTTCAAATTTTCGAAGGGCCTCTTTCGCGTGATCGAGCATCGACTCGTGATAGCGCTTGATCGCTTCACTCGATAAATCGTTTGAGGTCTGAAAACGACCCTGAGTGATGGACAATTTTCCATCCGTGCGATTCAAGAGCCCGGCCTGAATGAGGAGCTCAATGGCTTTTCCAGCCTCCGTCGGAGTGACTTTAAATTGTAGGGTTTTTGAGATCCAAGCGGGGTCGGAAACGAAAGCATCTAACCTCACCATTTCTCGAATCGCGATGCAGTACCAATTCGAAATGAGTTGAAAGGCCTTATCATCGAGGAGCTTCAGCGAAGCATCCGGATGATCCTTTCCCATTTTCTCAAGGAGCATCACCGTGAGCCGTGGATCATTCTTCATTTTTCTCAGACGGATCAAGTCCTGAAAGTACTGCGCGTCCCTGGTATTAAACTGGAAATACCGAATAAGCTTTCCCGTAATCGCCTCGCCGGGCTCGCGCTGGCCTTGGATGATCTTCGTGATGGACGAGGGATCTTTCAACCCCAACTGCCGCGCAAAAATGCCAAAAGTCCAATCGTTTTTACGGAGCTTACAGTCCTGAACATGAGCCACCAAAAAGGCCCGGTAGTCTGTAAATTTTTTTAAATCCGTCGTTTTCATGAAGCGAATACTAGCATTTTAAATAACTGCCTGCATCAACTTTATGGGCAAAAATCTATAATTCCATGGGCAGAGCTGCCCATAAACGAATATATCCGATTTAAGGAATCGTTCGGACAGCCGGGACGTATCCAATCACATCCAAGATTTGACTGAAGTCCCCATAAAAATATGGATGGTATTGCCAATCAGCGGGCTTCCATCAGGCAACTCGATTTTTTGGGTGTTACCCTCTGGAATCCTCCACTCGACTGTTAAGGGGGAAATTGCCGTGAGCGTCCCAACTAGAACATATCGATTTTCGTAATTTTTACAGAAGATAGGCCCCCCGGAATCACCGTGAAAGACATTATTTTTGAATCCAAAATAAATGATCCGCTCATCATCCAGCCAATTCCCGCTGCGAACCAAGCTTCCACGCAAACCCCGATCAGCAAGCCACACCGAAATGACCCGGCTTTGGTGATTCTCAGCCTCGCGCTGACTTGCATAACCCAACCCAAAACACTGATTTCGTCCCAGGGCCGAACGAAACTCATAGGCTGACTTGGGTAGATCCACAGGAGCACTTCTGAAGTCCCCAACATTGATCACTGCATAATCATTCAGCACACTCACTGGACCAGAACCTTCGGCTTGCTCATTGTAACTCGGATCCACTCGGAGGCTATTTTTCGAAAAAAAGTGCACCTCCTGACCTCTGTGACAAACAATGCGCCCCATATAAGTTGAATTCGTTTTTCGAGAATACCCAAGTCCGGAGATGCAATGATGGTCGGTCAGAAACGACTGCCGCCCAATAATCACTCCCGTACACATCGAGTCGAGCGTCGCCTCCGCTCTCGCGGGGATTTCACCCGAAGAATAGTCGTGGCCCTTGAATGCGAGAATCTCAACCTGACACACTTTTCCTTTATAAAACTCGGGATCATTTTCATTTAGCGGAGAGTTCGCGTCATCAACCGGTGTATAGACCGGTTCATCCACCGAAGCAATCTTCCGATCGGCCGTGATTGACGTCGAAGAACACCCAAGAAACATCAAACAAAATACCGAGACCATCATGAGAAAAATACGCATATCCCCCTTTTCGGAAGGGTGGAATGGAAGCTTAAACGTCATTATTTTGGCTATTTTTCCCTGGCAAGCGGCAACGGTCCCCCTCACCCCTCAATACCGACAACTTCTTCTCATGTCCGTAAACCATTTCTCAACACAAACAAGCTGCGCGTTTTCCGCACATTTTCTCACATCCGATTTTTTCAAAGCCCGAGCGACCCTCACGGCATCATCAACTCCGGGTTTTAGTTCAGAAGGATA
>Ga0364860_10784_pt1 | contig 15459 bp, 14 predicted proteins | sample ExccelAu500001D4_FD_206916 | JGI IMG/M metagenome (GOLD analysis project Ga0364860, IMG submission 206916) | Enriched cells from Trout Bog Lake Hypolimnion, Wisconsin, USA - BchlTB.Aug20.5000.01 .D4 | ecosystem: Environmental > Aquatic > Freshwater > Lake > Hypolimnion/Profundal zone | place: USA... | reverse complement strand
AAAGCCGGCAAATGCTGAAAACGGAGGTCGCCTCCGGTTCCCAGGTCTGAAACAAGCAGGACGGGGCAGCATAAGGAGATTGCCATGCGGAGTATACGACTGGTTCTGATAGCGATGCTTCTGGCTCTGCCGTTCGCGGCAACAGCGAAAGCTCAGGTTGATGTGGGAGTTGGAGTCGGCCCCGCGGTCGTGCCCGCGCCCATGGTTTACGATGCCCCGGTCTGCGAATGGGGTTACTACTCTTACTACCCCTATGAATGCGCCCCCTACGGCTATTACGGGCCGGAATGGTTCTACGGAGGCATCTTTATCGGTGCCGGGCCGTGGTATCACCGTGGATGGTACGGCCGAGGTGGCTGGGGTGGACGCGGCGGCTACGGCGGACGTGAAGGCTACGCCGGGCGTGGCGGCTATGGCGGTCGCGGTGGATACGGCGGCAATGGATATGGTGGCAACGGACTTCGCTCCTATGGCGGCGGTGGACGCGGCGGCTATGCAGCTGGATCTCGAGGCTTTAACGGCGGTGGTTACCGCGGCGGCTATGCCGGTGGGGCAAGAAGCGGCATGGGCGGTGGTGGCGGTCGTCCAAGTGGTGGTAGCCGTTACAGCGGCGGTGGCGGTGGCCATTACAGTGGCGGCGGTGGCGGTGGTCACATGAGTGGTGGCGGTGGCGGTCACAGTGGTGGCGGCGGTGGCCACGGTGGTGGCGGACACCGGTAAGTTCCAGCGATTGATAAAGAAAGGCCCATCTGCTTCGGCAGGTGGGCCTTTTTTATTGGATCGATATGGTGCCGGAAGCTGATATTTACCGGTTCGGATTCTCCTACTTGGCCAGAGTTGCCAAACGGCGGGCTATGCGCTCCGCTGCGTCCGGATGTGCCTGTGTCCTGGCAGCGGCCCCCATTCCGGCTAGCCGCGCCGGCGAGGTGAACAAGCTGGTCAGCGCATCAAGCAGTTTTCCCGGAAGCGGCAGTTCCCGCTCATCCAGCAAAACGGCAGCACCGGCATTCACCATTTCCTCTGCGTTGCGCTTCTGGTGGTCATCGGCGGCAGCGGCAAAGGGAACAAGCAGGCTTGGTTTCCCCGCCGCAGCCAGTTCCGCCACAGTCGATGCGCCGCTACGGGCCATGATGAGCCCAGCCTGGGCAAAGCGCGCCGGCATATCGTCGAGAAAAGGGCGAACCTGCCAGCGTTCGGGGTCGGCTCCGCTGGCTGCATAGTCGGCTTGGGTCGATTCGGCATGGCGCGCCCCGCTCTGATGTAGAACCGTTAGGCCCGGAACCGCATCGAGCAGCGCTGCGATTATCAGGGGCAGGTTGGTGTTGAAAATCCTTGCGCCCTGCGAGCCTCCAAACACCAGCAGGTGGGGCGTTGTGCCAGTAGGCTGCGAAAGGTTGAAGAACTCCGGCCGCACCGGAATCCCAGTGACCTCACAATTCTGGAACCACTTGGCCGCTGATGGAAAGTTGACTGCGGCGGCCTGGACCCGTTTGCCCACCAGTCGGTTGGCCAACCCCGGCATGGCGTTAGGCTCAAAGGCCATGGTCGGCACTTTGAGCAGCAAGGCCGCCGCCATCCCCGGACCCGAGGCATAGCCGCCCACTCCAAAAACAACATTGGGCTTGAACTCGCGGATGAGACGCATGCAAGCGACTATGCTGCGCGGCAAATCGAGCAGTGTCCGCAGCCGGGTCAGCATCGAGACATTTTTGAGCTGGCCCACATCAACGAGGTGCAGGTTGAAACCGGCGTCGGGCACCAACCGGCTCTCCATGCCGCGCGCAGTGCCCACAAAAAGCACCTCGGCGGAGTGGCGCGCAACCAGTTCCCGAGCCACCGCCAGTGCCGGAATAATGTGGCCGCCGGTACCGCCGCCGGCAATAAGAACGCGCAGTTCAGACAAGCGTCAGCCTTTCACAATTCAGTCATTCCGCCGTCTTGGAGATGTTGAGCAGGATACCGATACTGGCCAATGTGCAAAACAGCGAAGTCCCGCCGGAGGAAATCAGCGGCAACGGAATTCCCTTGGTAGGCACCAGCGATAGCACCACGCTAATGTTGAAAAAAGCCTGCAGCAGGATGCCTGTGGTGATTCCAAATGCAGTGAGCCGGGCAAAATTGTTCTTGGAGCGAAACGCCGCAAGCAGGCCGCAAACACCCAGCCCTACAAAAAGCAGCACGATAATAATGGAGCCGATGAATCCAAGTTCTTCCGCAATGTTGGCAAAGATGAAGTCCGAAGAAGATTCGGGCAGAAAGAAAAGCTTCTGCACGCCCTCCATATAGCCCCTACCAGAAAAACCGCCGCTGCCAACAGCAATCAGAGACTGGTTAATGTGGAAACCAGCACCCTGTGGATCGGAGTCAGGATTAAGAAATACCCAAATGCGCTGGCGACGCCATGAAACCCAAAAGAGCGCTGCTGCCACCAACGGCGCAGCCGCACACATAGCGCCTGCCAGGTATTTCCATTCCATCCCGGCCAGCATCAGCATCATGCAGGTCACTCCAGCCAGAACCAGCGCTGTGCCCAGATCAGGTTGACGGAAGATCAGAAGAACGAAAACAACGGGCACGATGGCCGCAGGGATAAGCGTGTGCTTCCAATCGTTGATGGCTTCCAGACGAGTGCTGAGAAACCAGGCCAGAAACAGAATCAACACGGGCTTGGCGATCTCGGACGGTTGGAAAGTGAAGAAGCCGCCAAAGCGAATCCAGCGATGGGTATTGTGCGAACCCGGCATAAAGTAGACCGCCACCAACAGCACCGTCGTAACGCAAAGGGCGGGATAAATGAAGTACCGGGAGTTGAAGCGGTCGTTGTCCACATGCATGAGGACAACCATGGTGATCACGCCGAGCAGCGCCCACCCAGCCTGCTTGCCCACAAATGCGTAGGGAGATCCGTATCGCGCCTCTGCCACCACGGCCGATGCGGAGAACACCATTACCAGCCCAGTTACAATCAGCACCGCTGTGGTGTAAAACATCCACTTGTTGACCCCAACTTGTTTCGGCATGGCTCGGTTAACCTCCTTCCCGACTTATTGGTGGTTCCGTGATCGTCTGAGCAGCCCTGTTGTGTCCACCCCGGCGAGGGTAAGCTGATTGCGGCAGTGAGCCCGTCTTCCTCTGGAATCTCCGAGACACCAACTGTCTCATCTCATTCAAAGGGCGGCGGAAAAACTCCGCTTTGAGAAAGCACGGCTTTACAGGTTGCGAAAGACTCCATCGGTTGGGGCCTTTTACCAAGGCACGACTTTACTCGTGCTGCAAATCCGACCTTCTTCCGAAGCCTGCAACCTCACTCAATCCATGCTGCCCTGGTCAACAACTACAGGAGCGCCAGTGTATCCTCGCCATTCACTAACCAGTTCTTTGAAGACCCGGCCGCGGTGCTCATAACTGTCAAACTGGTCGAAGCTCGAACAGGCTGGAGCCAGCAGCACCACCTCGCCCGGACGCGCCGCTGCGGCCGCTGCACCCACGGCCTTGTCCAGCGTCTCGCAGGAGTGGATGGAAATAATCCCGCGCAGGTGCGACTCGATCTTCGCCGCCGCCGACCCGATGGTGTAAACCGCCCGCACTCGCGCGCGCAGCAGGTCCGTTAGCTGCGTATAGTCGGAGTTCTTGTCCTTGCCGCCCAGAATGAGGTGAATGCCAGTGGAAAATGCGGCGATGGCCTTGGCCGTCGCATCCACGTTGGTGGCCTTTGAGTCGTTGTAGAACTCGACCCCGTTGATCTTTGCCACGAATTCCAACCGATGCTCGACCGCGCGGAAGTTTTCGATTGCGCTGCGAATTGCCTCGACTGGAGCACCCGCCAGGCGGCCCGCAACCACGGCGGCCAGCACATTCTCAACGTTGTGTGCGCCCTTGAGGGGGATTCCGCCCAGAAGCATTACCTGTTCTATGGGCTCATTCTCTGAGGGGCGATAAACCACGGACCCTTGCTCCAGCCAGGCTCCCTGCTTGACCGAATGCTCGACGGAAAACCAATAGACATTGGCGGCGGAGCGGGTAGCAGCCTCAGCCGCGCGCGCGTTGTCGGCGTTCAGAACCACGCTGTCGTGCTCGTCCTGCGCGGCAAAGATGCGCTCCTTGGCCAACGCGTAGTTCTCAAAGGTGCCGTGGCGGTCGAGATGGTCCGGCGTAATGTTCAGAATTACCGCAATGGCAGGGTGGAACTGATCGGTGCTTTCAAGCTGGAAGCTGGAGACCTCGAGAACCGACCACGTTTCATCGGTACTCTTGTCGATCAATGCAACCACGGGCACGCCGATGTTTCCGCCCACCAATACGGGAATGCCGGCTGCTTTCAGAATCTCGCCCAATAGCACTGTAGTGGTGGTTTTGCCATTGGAGCCGGTGATGGCCAGCGTCTTGCCCTTCAGAAAGCGCGCAGCCAGTTCCAGTTCGCCAATTACCGGCAGGCCGAAGTTCTTTACCTGAACCAGTTCAGGCGTCTCCATCGGCACGCCGGGGCTGACAACAATCAGGTCCTGCCGACGGAAAGTGAGCAGTCCATGGCCGCCCGCCTCTACCATAATGCCCTCTTCGAGCAGCGCGGGGATATCCTTTGCCAAGGCCTCGGCCGAGCGCACGTCAGAGACCGTCACTTGAGCGCCGCGGCGGCGCAAAAACAGGGCCGCAGCCAGGCCCGATTTGCCCAAGCCAACGACCAAAACTCTCTTGCCCTTCAAATCCATATGTTCAAGCTCCTGCAATCCGCGACTTCTCTATTCTGCACCGCAATGTGCTTGCGCGGACTTTGTCTAACGGAGTTTCAGAGTAGTGAGTGCAAACAATGCAAACACCAGTGCGCCGATCCAAAAGCGCACGATTACTTTGGACTCGTGCCAGCCCAACTGCTCAAAATGATGATGCAGGGGGGCCATCTTGAAGATACGCTTCTTGTTACGCAGCTTGTAGCTGCCCACCTGCAGTATCACCGAGACCGCTTCAAGAATAAAGATGCCTCCGATGAATGGCAGCAGCAACTCCTGCCGGATGATGATGGCGACCGTGCCGATGGCTCCTCCAAGAGCCAGCGAACCCACGTCGCCCATGAAGATTTCCGCCGGGTGAGCGTTGTACCAGAGAAAACCGATGGAGGCGCCCACCATGGACCCGCAAAAGACCGTCAACTCGCCCACCATGGGCATGCGCTGCAGTTCAAGGTAGTCCGCAAAAACAACGTGGCCGCTGACATACGTCAGCACCGCCAGCGCTCCGGCGGCGATGATGGTGCAGCCGATGGCGAGGCCGTCAAGCCCGTCGGTAAGATTCACGGCGTTCGACGAACCCATGAGCACGAAGACGATGAACGCAATAAACGGGAGAAAAGCTAGAAATCCCAGGTGGGGAACCGTACTGGGCCACCAATGCCAAAGCAGGTCAGGGCGGAGGGTCTTGAAGAGCGGCACAGTCAACTGGGTTGAAAACATCTTGAATTGTTGCAGCACCACCAGCGCAACAGCCACTGCAAAACCTGCCAACGCTTGCCACATCAGTTTGGCCCGCGCCGTGAGCCCGAGGCTGCGGCGCTGCACCACCTTGATGTAATCATCTGCAAAGCCGATGGCCCCGAATGCGAGAGTGGAGAAGACCGTAATCCAGACAAACGGATTGGCTGGGTCGGACCATAGCACCGTGGGCAGCAGAATGGCGATGGCAATGAGCACGCCGCCCATGGTCGGGGTGCCGGACTTCTTCAGATGCGACTCCGGCCCATCTTCGCGCACGAACTGGCCGATCTGGAATTCGCGCAGCTTCTGAATTACGTACGGTCCAATGAACAGCGCAATCAAGAGTGCCGTGCCTGATGCAAAGGCAGTGCGAAACGTCAGATAGCGAAAGATCCGGAACGGGTGAAAAAACGGAAATAGCTTTTGATAGAGCAGCCAGTAGAGCAAAGGGCCTCCCAAGCCGGAATGAGGCGGGTTTCATGTTGATTCTACAAGGCGAGAGCGCGATGGGTTGTGGAAACAGGTCCTATCGAGTGTTCGCCGACTGTCGCTTCAATTCCGCCTCGAATGCCCGCTCACGGTCATCAATGTAGGCCTTGTAGCCTTCGGGATCGATAAAAGCGTCGTGGTCTCCGCTCTTCCAGCGGTCATATTTCGCTTGAAGTCCGTAATAGCCGCCATGTGCACCAAGAAAGACATCACATGGCATGCCCTTCAAGACCTTAAAGCCGTGCTCGTAATCAGCCGCAATTTGCGGATAGGACTTGTTCCCCACCAGCTTGTAACCGGGATTCACATTCGGACTGCCGACAATGACCACTCGCAGTGTCCTCCCACCCTCCATTTCATCCATGGACCATGTGGTCGTTCCCTTGGTATGCCCCGCCGTCAGATGCGCCACCAGAACCGCATCGCCTAACTCGACCCTGTCTCCGTCGTGCAGGATGCGGTCAACATGCGCCACCGGAAATCGCATCGACTTGTCGCCGCCATATTGAAAATCCAGTTTCCCGCCTGACGCAACCACTTCCTTGTCCGCGTCCATCACGTAGTATTTGGCCCCGGTGAGGCGCTGAACCTCCGCGCTGCCTGCGCAGTGGTCAAAATGCGCGTGGCTGATCAGCAGTATCTTCACATCGCTGAAGCGGAAGCCAAGCGTCTCCACGCTCTGTTTGATCAGCGGTACTGAAGATTCAAGGCTGCTGTTGATGAGGATGTGACCCTGGGGCGTGGCGATCAGGTACGAGGCCAGGTCTTCGCTGCCGACGTAATAAAGATTGCCCGCAATATGGAAAGGTGGAAACGGGCGGGTCCATGCAGGATTGTCCGCAGCCGTCAGTTTCAAGGCAAAACAAATCGCCACAAAAAGGACTATTCCGGCGTACGGTTTCCGAAACCTCATTCTCCCTCCGCCGCCTCGGCCTGGCTCTTCAACGCCTCGGCCTGGCTTTTCAACGCCTCGATAGCCTGCTCCAGGTGAACACCGCGCGAGCCTTTCACCAGCACCACGTCTCCCGGGCGCAGCCTGCTGCTGAGCCATCGTCCGGCAGCTTCGGCGTCTGGCAAAAAGATTGCAGCCACCCCACCCGCACACGCCGCCGTGGCTAGATACTCAGCATTGCCGCCAACCCCGGCAACCAAATCCAGGCCAGCCTCAGCCGCCGCACGTCCGCATGCGGCATGCAGCGCAGGTCCATGCTCGCCCTGTTCCAGCATCTCCCCTGCCACCAGAATGCGGCGGAGGGCTGGGCGCGCAGCCAGGGTCCGAATCATCGAGCGCAGCGCTTCGGGATTCGAGTTGTAGCTGTCGTTCAAAATTGCTGCCCCGCCTATCTCGATCACCTGTCCGCGCTTGTCACCGGCTGTGAGCGTTTCGAGCGCCCTGACTGCCGCCTCCAGGTCCACGCCCGCTTCCAACGCTACAGCCAGGCCGGCCAGGGCGTTGGATGCGTTGTGCGTGCCTAGAAGCTGCAACGTCAATTGGCCTTCATGCTCCCCGGCACGGAACTTCACATGCAGTCCTGCCAAGTCTTCAGTAGCTTCGAGGAACTGCGGATCGGCACATGGACCCGCGCCAAAATAGACAACACGACCCGCAAAGCCACGGCCAAATTGAGAAACATAGGCGTCGTCGCAGTTCAGAAAAGCCACACCACTGACGGGTAGCGCAGCCACCAACTCAAACTTGGCACGGGCAATGCCATCCTGGCCTTCTGCAAAATTCTCAATGTGCGCAGTACCCACGTTGGTCACCACGCCCCAGTCTGGAGCGGCGATGCGAGCCAGTGCGGCAATCTCGCCGGGATGATTCATACCCAACTCGACCACTGCGTACTCGTGCTCCGCCTTCAACCGCAGCAGTTGCAGCGGAAGTCCAAAGGCGTTGTTCATGTTACCCAGTGATTTCAGCACGTTGAACTTTGCACCCAGCGCCGCGGCCACAGCTTCTTTAGTGGTTGTTTTGCCGGCAGACCCGGTGACGGCCACTACCCGCTTGCCCCATTGGCGACGCACATGCGCAGCCAGCAACTGCAGCGCAAGCAGCGGGTCTTCGGTTATCAGCAGAGGTAGAGCCAAGGCGGCGTCAGGCAGTGAGGCGACCCGTTCGCGTGAGACAACGGCCGCAACAGCGCCGCGCTCCAGTGCGGCGGCAACATAATCGTGTCCGTCCAGGCGCTCGCCACGCACCGCAAAAAACAACTCACCGGGAGCCACGGTGCGCGAGTCAATCGAATAGCCGCCCACCTTCAGCGCGCCAGCCTGCGTCACGCTTGCCGGAGCCTCCAGAACCGCACCGGCTCCGATCGCCGCTTCTGCCAGTGTGAGTTTCATTGCCCCTTACCATAGCCCAATTCAGCCAGCGCCGAAAGTGCAACTTCCGCGTCGTCGAAAGGAATAGTGGTAAAGCCAATAATCTGCTCTTTTTCGTGGCCCTTCCCGGCAATCAGAACCACATCCCCCGCCTTGGCCGCTTTCAGTGCCAGGCCAATTCCCGTCGTCCGATCCGGCTCGATGCAATATTGGACACCGCTGGATTTCAGGCCCGGTTCAATCTCAGCCAGAATGGCAAGCGGCTCCTCAGTGCGTGGATTATCGCTCGTTGCTACAACAAAACCACTGCCCGCTCCCGCCGCCTGTCCCATCCTGGGGCGCTTGGTGCGATCGCGGTCGCCTCCGCAGCCGAAGACGGTTATCACGCGGCCGCCGGACTGCGCGGTCATCTGCCGTGCCAGGGCTGTCAGGTTGCGCAAGGCATCGTCGGTGTGGGCATAGTCCACAATGACTGTAAAAGGCTGCCCGGCATCCACCGGCTGAAAGCGGCCAGGAACCGGCTTCAAACTCGGGACAGACTCAATCAGTTGCTCAAACGGAACCCCGCGCGCATGGGCTGCCGTGAGAGCCGCCAGCAGGTTGAGGATGTTCACTTCGCCGGCCAGCCGCGAAGTCACTTTCGCCGAACCGGCAGGCGTCTGCAATTCGAGAACAGCGCCGCCGGGAGTCAGGGAGTGGCTTGCGGCACGCCAGTCGCCCACCCCAATCCCAAAGGTCCGCACCTCTGCGCCGGCCCGGCTGGCTGCCGTGGCCAGCCTCTCGCTGCGCGGGTCGTGCGCGTTGATTACCGCGACGCGCGGGGCAGGATAAACGGTGCCGTCAAATAGCAAACGTTTCGCGGCGAAGTACTTCTCCATGGTGCCGTGATAATCAAGGTGGTCACGAGTCAGGTTGGTGAAGACGGCAACATCAAAATTCACGCCCGTCGCCCGGCCCTGGTCGAGGGCATGGCTTGAGACCTCAGTCACCAACTCGGTGGCCCCGCGAGCCGCGCCCTCTGCCATCAGTTCAAACAAATCACGCGACTCAGGCGTGGTGTGCACGGACGGCCTCACCTCCCCGGCTACGTGGTATTCAATCGTCCCCACCAGCACCGTGGTCCGTGCCGCCGCGTTGAGCAGCGCTTCGAGCAGGAATGCCGTGGTGGTTTTGCCGTTCGTCCCGGTAATGCCGGTAGCTGCCAATCTGGTCTCCGGATGTCCGAAGAAGGCGGCTGAGGCCTGGGCCAACGCGCGCCTGCCGTGCTCGACTTCAAGCAGAGGCAAGCCAGCCTGAAAAACCAGCAGGTGGTCAAAGGTTGGGGCGGAGTCGGTAATTATGCCTAGCGCGCCTGCTGCAATGGCCTTGTCAACATAGCGATTGCCGTCCGTCGAGCCACCCTTCATGGCCACAAAAACCGAACCGGGCCGCACCTTGCGCGAGTCGTATTCGACGCCGGTAACGGGCTGGTCGGAATCCCCGCCAACGCCTACGGCCGCCACTTCTTCAATTAATTCTTTCCATTTCATCACGGAGTTAATTGTAGTTTGTTTGGCGGTCAAACCCTCAATGCACGGGGCGATAGGTCTTCCGGCCCTCGTTCGCATCCTTGGATACTCCAATCATCGAGGGCAGCCCGCTGACGCTCCATCCGCCAATCCTCACGGATACGCTTCGACAAACGCGGCGACTCCATCCAGGAACGATCGGCATCCCTCTGGGCCGCCTTCCTGTTCGGTGGCGAGAAGCTCAGACAACGCACGCCTCATCTTGTCGTACTGACTGCAGGCTTCGTTTTCGAGCGAGAAGAAGCGCGTGTGCATCATGCAGCCGTAGATTCCGCATGTGATGGCGAAGGGCGCCGAGCGGGTATCGCGTTCGAGGGTGATCCGCGCTTCCTGCGGATGCTCTTCATCACGGAGGATAGTTCCATCCTCAGACCCCTTCAGGCCTAGGGTGGCGCCGTTCTCGAACGGGTACCACGAGGTTTTGGCATCGCTCGATTTTAGTGCAACAAATCTAGTTCGAGTGGAACTGGCGACCTTCATGTGGCTCGTCCAGCCCTTGACATGCAACCATCTGGTTGCCTATTGTGAGTGCGATGGCCGCGGACGTCGATAAGGTATTCAAGGCGCTGGCTTCACCTGAGCGCAGGCTCTTGCTCGATCGGCTGCGCGCGGACAATGGGCAGACGCTGGGGCAACTCTGCGAACACCTTGAGATGACGCGCCAGGCTGTGACCAAGCACCTGAGGCTGCTGGAAGAGGCGGCGCTGGTGGTTGCGATTCGGCGCGGTCGCGAAAAGCTCCACTATCTCAATCCGATGCCTATCCACGAGATTGCCGAGCGGTGGATTGGCAAGTACGAGCGGGGCCGCTTGCACGCCCTGGCTGAACTCAAGAAGAAACTGGAGGCAACTAACAATGGCTAATTCCGAGTTTGTTTATGTCACTTACATCCGCACCACGCCGGAGAAACTGTGGCGGGCGCTTTCAGAACCGGAATTTACTCGCCAGTTCTGGATGGACACAACACAGAAATGCGAATGGAAGCCGGGCGCTTCATGGCAACTGCTAAAGCCGGATGGGAGCGTGGCCGACGCCGGCGAGGTGGTAGAGATCGAGCCGCACAAGCGCCTGGTTCTCAAGTGGCAGAATCACATGTTTCCCGAGATGACTGCGGAAGGATTCTCGCGCCTGACCTACGAACTCGTAGAGCAGGGCGATTTGGTCAAGCTCACCGTCACGCATTTGATGGACAAGAGCGAGTCAAAGTTGATCAAGGCCGTTTCGGGCGGGTGGCCAATGATCTTGTCGAGCCTCAAGTCACTTCTCGAAACGGGCGAGTCGCTTGAAGCAACGCGCTATTGGCCAGAGGGAATGTAGGAAGCAAAACCTTATCGCCCGCAGCGGACCACAATCTGGGTTCCCGGCGCAACCAGGGAACCGGCTGCGGGCGCCTGTTCACGCACTGTGCCGTTACCGGAGATTTGCACTTCAAGACCCGCGCCCGCAGATAACTCGATAACCTTCCGTACAGGCAAGCCAATAAGCAGGGGAACGCGAAGACGCTTGGCGTCGGAGATAGTAACTTCCGAAACTGGCTGCGGTTGTTTCGCAGTGGGTTGAGGCACGCCGGGCGTGGCTGCCGACTGCGTTCCGCCTGACTTGGCCTTTGTGTCCTCCGCAGCGGATTTTGTGGGCTGATTCGAGGCGTCTGCCTCACTGGTGTTAGCACGCAACGGGTCGTCGCTGGGCAAATCATTCACAGCGGCAAAAAGGGCGTTGATGTCGCCCGTATGCTCCTGCGCATCGTCTTCTTCAATTGGAGTATCGGATTTCGACTTGGCCCGCGGCACGCGAACATCGATGTCGTGCGCCACCCCAAGATATTCCAGAACCTGCTGCGCTACCTCGGCAAACACCGGCGCTGAAACTGTGGCGCCATAGTAGTCGCCCCTCGGGGTGTCAAGAATGATGGCCACCGCGATCACCGGGTTGTTCACCGGAGCTATGCCCGCAAACGAGGCTACGTGCATGGTCTTCGAATAGAGATGTGTCGCCGGATCAACCTTCTGCGCTGTGCCGGTTTTGCCGCCGGAGGAGTAGCCGTTGAGTTGAGCCTGTTTGCCCGTGCCGTAAAGCACCACGCCCTCCATCATCTTGCGCATCTGAGCTGCGGTCAGGGTCGATAGCACACGGTGCGCACCGGTGGGAAGCGGATTGGGCAACTCGTCCACAGGCTTGAAGGGCGATGCCTTCAACGGCGTCTGCGGTGCGGCTGGCGATTGGGCATTGCCTTGATGATCGACCTGGCCCGCCATCAGTACGTGGGGAGGCAGATAAACTCCTCCGTTGGCGATAGTCGAAACCATTGATACAAGTTGCAGCGGAGTTACTCCGACTTCCTGCCCGATGGCGATGGAACCTATGGAAGACCCACCCCATTTGCTTACTGGCCGCAGCAAGCCGCGGGTCTCGCCGGGCATCTCTGCGCCGGTTCGCGAGCCGAAGCCAAAGTCGCGTACGTATTGATAAAAGCGGTCTGGCCCCACCTTGAGCGCCAGTTTGACCGCGGCTACATCGCTGGACTTGGCCAGCGCTTGCGCGACGGTGATCTTGCCAAGATGCCGGTCCGATTTGTCGTCGTGAATGACGCGGCCGGCCAGCGTTATCTGCCCTCCCTGGCAGTCGATAATATCGTCCGGCGATGCCACGTGTTGCTCCAGCGCCGCCGAATAGGTAACCAGCTTGAAGGTCGACCCTGGTTCGTATACATCGCTTACGGCGTGATTGCGCAGCAGTTCCGGCGTGGTGCGGCGAGAGTAATTTGGATTGAATGTAGGCCGGATAGCTAACGCCAGAATCTGCCCCGAATGTACGTCCTGCACCACTACCGTGCCATTGAGTGAGTGCGTCCGCTGCATTGCGTGATCCAGAGCCCGCTCGGCAAGGAACTGAATATTCTCATCGATAGTCAGCACCAGGTTCTGGCCTGGCTCAGGGTCGCTTTCGCTCGAGCCCATCACCCGGCGACGCGCATCCATCGCCTTGTTCATGTGCCCCGGAACGCCGTGCAGTTGCGTCTCAAACTTCTGTTCGAGTCCCCCCAGTCCGCTATCGTCCACGCCTACAAACCCCAGCACCTGCGCTGCGATTTCGTTATTCGGGTAGAAGCGCTGAAATTCCTTTTGAATATAGATTCCCTTGATCCCCAACGCCACTACATGCGCGGCCGTCTCAGCGGGAACGCCTCGAGCCACCCGGATTGAGCTGTGTCCTGAGGCTAGCCGGGTCGCAATCTGTTCCTCTGTGGTTTGCGTATCTTCGGGATCGAGATGCACCAGCGCAGCCAGCCGATGCGCGGCCGTGGGCTTGTCTTCGATATCGCCAGGCACAGCGTAGACTGAGTCCACCTGTACCGTCATGGCTAGCTCATGCAGGTTACGGTCATAGAGCACACCGCGGCGGGGAGGCACTTCAATGCTGCGCTGCTGTTGCTTCTCGGCGCGATCTTTGAACTCCGCGTGCCGCATCACCTGCAGTTCAAACAGCCGGCCGGCAATGACGCAGGCCCACACCAGAAAAGCCAGGCAGATAAGCCAGAAGCGCGCCCGCTTCAAAGGCATCGGGCGCGCTGCATTCGTGCGATTTAACTTGGCTCGGGTAGGACCCTGCATGGCGGATAGCTCCGGGACTACTAACTCTCCCGCTGAGTTACCGTGCCGCGGGCGCCGGAGGAACTACTTGCGCGACTGCCGGAGTGCCGGCATCGGGACGGCCATTGGGATGAATCACCTGGCCCGGCTGAGGTTCTAATAGACCCATTTGCCGCGCCATCGAATCGATGCGGCCGGGCTGAGTAAGCTGCGCCTCTGATAACCGCAATTGCCGGTTCTCTTCGCGCAACTGATCGCGAATCTGCTTTTCTGACTCCACCTGGTAGCCGCCCTCAATGGCGCTGAAGTGCTGCAGGCCATACACCATCACCAGGGCGAAAAATGCGGCAATGGCCCATGAAAACGCGCGCATCTGGCGCAACCGAACCGGGTCTGACGCCTTCACCAGTCTGGAGTTATCGAGATGCTTGGGAAATGGGAATTCCGGCGTGCGTGCGCCCCGCCGGCGCAGCGGCTGTTGAGCCATCAACTCCGCGTTCCGCTGCTTCACCCACTCGGGCCAGCTTTGGCTTCCTTCAAAATATGTTGTCGTAAATGTCGCCATTATTCCCTCCCCCCCCGAGCTATCAATTTCCACTTACTAGTTATTGGCTGCTAACTTCTTGGTTGTTCTTTCCGCCGCTCTCATCTTTGCGCTTCGCGAGCGTGGGTTGCGATCCATTTCTTCTTCGCTGGCAATAACTGGCTTCTTAGTGAGAATTTCCCAGATTCCTTGCCGTGCGCCTTCCCGCAGACTATCCTTTGCAATTCGATCTTCAAGAGAATGAAAACTTATGACGGCTAGCCGTCCAGAGGGCTTAAGCAAACTTGGTGCGGCCTCCAGCAGCGCCTTTATCTCGTCCAGTTCGTGGTTCAAATAGATTCTCAAGGCTTGGAACGTTCTCGTAGCCGGGTTTATCCTGTCACCTTTCATTGCCGGGGCGGCTTGTGAAATTATTCGGGCTAACTCCCCCGTAGTTATTGACACTCCCCGCCCCTTGACAATGGCTCTGGCGATTCTCCGCGACCTCCTTTCCTCTCCGTATTCGTAAATGAGATCGGCTAACTCTCGTTCGCTTAACTCATTCACCACTTGTGCGGCAGTCGGGCCAGAACGCGTATCCATCCGCATATCCAAAGGCCCATCTGCCATAAAACTAAAACCTCTGCCCGCCTCATCCAGTTGCAGGCTGCTAACTCCAAAGTCGGCCAGCAATCCATCCAGCGAAGCAGGCTTTACATGCTCGGCTATGGTGCTGAATGCCTGGTCGACCAATGTAACTCCAGGCGCCTCGCTGCCCAACTCACTGCAAACCCGCTCTAACCTGTCCTTTGCCAAGGCCAATGCCTCGGGATCGCGATCAAAGCCAATCAAGCGCCCCTTTGGCCCCAGCAACCGGACAATACCCTCAGCATGGCCCGCCAACCCTAGCGTGCAGTCCACATAGGTACCGCCCGCCCGAACCTTTAGAAACCCGAGGGCCTCTTCAAACAACACAGGCACATGACGTTCATTTGCTTTCGTCATGTGCTCCCCCCTCGGGGAGTGCCGGGTCAACCTTCTTCTTCACGCTGATTATCTGGTCGACCGTGTCGCGATATTTCTCTGACAAGCCATCTGGCGGCAGATCCTTCTCGAACATCTTCTGGTTATGAACCGCCAGGAAGTTACCCTTCCCGATAACCGTCACTTCTCCGTCCAACTGGGCTTTTTTGCGCAAAAGCTGCGGCAGCAGAACTCTTCCCTGGCCGTCGATCTCCACTTGCTGGCCGTAGTAGTTCACCAGGTTGGTGTACTCTTCGACAGCCTTATTCAGACTGCTGATCCCGTCCAACCGCTCTTCTACCTTTTCCCATTCGGGAAGTGGCCAGATCTCCGCCTTCTTTCCGTCCGAGGTTGTTATGTAGAACTGGGTAACGTTCGCCGAATTCACCAGCTTGCCGAAGGCAGAGGGCAGCTTCAGTCTCCCCTTGGGGTCTACTGTCGCCAGATGGTTGCCGCGAAACCTTTCCATCCTGTTG
>Ga0364860_10487_pt1 | contig 15564 bp, 9 predicted proteins | sample ExccelAu500001D4_FD_206916 | JGI IMG/M metagenome (GOLD analysis project Ga0364860, IMG submission 206916) | Enriched cells from Trout Bog Lake Hypolimnion, Wisconsin, USA - BchlTB.Aug20.5000.01 .D4 | ecosystem: Environmental > Aquatic > Freshwater > Lake > Hypolimnion/Profundal zone | place: USA... | reverse complement strand
GAATAGAATAGAATAAAATCAAAATATAACCCATCCGAAAAAAGCTTACCGGTTTTGCTGTATAAATAAATTCATGTTGTCACATCAGCCACCCCCTGATTATTCTTTCCATGAATTTTGAGCACTCAAAAAATAACGCCAGCCGTTTTTTGCTATTTTTAGGATGGCAAAACAGATAGCAATCACGTTTATGGCTTTAGGGGCTGATATTCTTACCATTCAAAAGTTCATATTTCTGCTGGATGATTTCCATTACAGGGAGTTCAAAAACTATTTGACCAGAATCAACGCTACTTTACCTTTAAAGTTAAGCGAGGCTATCAGAAAACAGCTGCCGGCCTTTGATTCGCACGAACAACTTTGCACTAAAATTTATCGCGCTGCCGGAAAAACAGAAAAGCAAAACTTTAACCAGCTTGGGTCTTACACCTTTAAGCTTTCGGCAAATCTTGCCAATAACTACCCCGAATACCTGCAAACAAATATCGAAAAAATACAGGTTTTGATTGCCGCCCAGAAGCCGGATGAGGCCGTCTTTTTGAATGAACAGTTACTGGATATGGCAGAACGGACAAATGATTTTGTGAGCAGGATTTTTGCCTTAAAGTTTATGGGCCAACTGGCACAGATGGCCAAGGATGTTCAGCGCAGGCAGAAGGCTGATGAACGCCTGATGGAGGCCACAGCAGACCAACAGCTTTTTTATAAAATTCTTTCTGTATTCCGGGTTTCTGTTGAAACTGTCATTACGCCGAAAACAGAAGAAGAGGTTAAGGAACTGCTAAATTATTTTGAAAGCTTCACCGGCCACCGGTGCGTATCCATCAGGATATTAAGCCAGTTCATCTGCCTGAATATTATCAGTGAACTTACGTCGCAAAAGTTAACCGAAGAAGATAATGAGAGGGTTGAAAAAATCAGGAAAGAAATTCAAAATTCGCCTTACGTGGTTTTTCCGTTTTTAATGGATATAAAAGGAAGGCTGGAACATATGTTACTTAATTCCACCTTTACCGACTTTTTTGCCAGGGAAACGGAGAAGGAAATCAGGCAATTACACCTGCACTATGATTCAGTTAAATTCTGGAAGAACTATTTAAACGTAGGCCAGTTGAATTTGATTGCGGTGCAGTCAACCGGGTTGCTTTCCAAATATCACTACCAGGTTCATTTAAGCGATTACCAAAAAATTATTGAAAAGAACGACAAAGTTTTGATGGATTCCCTCATTCAAAAATGCAGGCAGATAATAGCCAAACTAGCCCAGAAGAATGAACGCCCTTTTGAAGAGATATCAGTAAAAATGCTGTATTCAGCCCTGCTGATTCTTTCAGGGGGAGAGCAAATTGCGGAGGGACTTCGGGAACTTGAAGCAATGCTGACCAATTATCAGCAGGTCAATTTTAAAAGGTCAACCTCCAGCATTTTTATGTGCCTGATGGTAGGTTATTTTTCAATAAAGGATTATGCCAAATGCGGACAAACTTTTAAACGATATTTAAAAAGCATAAAAGGCAAAATGTTTTTTGAAGGGAACCACGTAAAAATTCAATCGTACTACTACTTGTCGCAATGGCTGGCTACGGGTAGCAAACAATATCCAGCCAAATTAAGGGCCCTATTAATTGAGGAAGGGAACAACGGCTCTCAAAGAACAATCTGGCACATGGTTAAACATTTCGGGTTACCTATACAAGAACCGGAAGGGTTGGTGCTTGACCTGAAGTAAGTCCCTCCTTGCTTTATACGCCATCATTGAGATTTTTTCTTCTCAGCACGCGAAATACTGAAGTAAAGGTTTATTCTTGCCGCGAAAAATATTGCCTATTAACCCAACCAACCTATATGAACAAATTAAAATGGATTTTGCCCTTATTGATACTTACGGTTATGCTTGGCGGCTGTCCTTATGGAAGCACCATACCTTTGGATACCACCGGGAAAAAAATAAATAAAGAGTTACTGGGAACCTGGGAACCTAAATCCTCCTCGGATGACCAATATAAGATTACCAAAGAAGATGAGTTTACCTACAAAATTGTAAAGACCAGCAAGAATAGCAAAGAACCATCAGTATATAAAGGCTATCTGACCGATCTGGATGGCGAAATTTTTCTGAACCTTTGGGAAGAAAACGGCTCGTCTGAAAAGACCTACTATTTTTATAAGCTGGAACTGAACAGCAGTTCAACCAAAGCAACCTTATCGTCTGTAACCGAAAACATCACTGAAAAATTTACTACAGCAGAAGAGATGAGGGCCTTCTTTAAAAAGTATAAAGGACTAAGTTTCTTTTACGATAAGACCCAGGATGTTTTTATCAAGGACTAATAACCAGCAGTTACTCAGAACTAACTTTCTCGGTTGACACTGCAAAGATTTTTGCCAGTGTAGCAACCGCATAATCAATTTCCTGTTTGGTATTGTACTTGCTGAATGAGAAGCGGACGGCTTTACGTTGCGGATCAGCGTGAATTCCTTCTAAAACGTGGGAGCCTTTTTCAGAGCCGGAGGTGCATGCGCTTCCGCCACTGGCAGCTATGCCGGCAATATCCAGGTTAAACAGCGTAAGTTCAGCTTTTTCGTTTGGCGGAAGTGATACGCTTAATACTTTATAGTTACTGCCCTCTTCCGTTTGGTCGCCGTTAAATTCAAGACCCGGAATGTGGTTTAGTAATTCCGCTTTCATGTATGATTTCAAGCCTGATATATAAAGCCTGTTTTCTTCCATTTTTTCAACGGCAAGTTCAAGTGCTTTGCCAAGGCCAACAATACTGAAAACATTCTCGGTACCTGCGCGCATGTTCCGTTCCTGCGAGCCACCATCTAAAAGCGGTTTTACGGGAGCTTCGCTATTTATATAAACAAAGCCAACTCCTTTGGGTCCATGAAACTTGTGCGCAGAACCACTCAAAAAATGAATTTTCATTTTTTGAACATCCAGAGGATAATACCCGATAGTTTGCACAGTATCAGAATGGAAATAGGACCCATATTGATGACAGAGGGCTGATACTTTTTCCAGGTTCAGTAAGGTACCTATTTCATTATTGGCATGCATCAGGCTAACCAGTGTTTTTGCTGAAGAATTTTTCAACAACTCTTCCAGGTGGTCATAATCAACATGGCCTTCTTTATCCAGTTTTACAAAATCAACATGTACTCCTGTCCTTTCCATGGCCTCTACAGAATGCAACACACAGTGATGCTCGATGGAGGATGAAATAATGCGCTTTACCCCAAGGTCGCGAACGGCACCTTTAATAATCATGTTGCTGGCCTCGGTGCCACAGCCGGTAAAAAACACTTCCGAGCTGGATGCATTCAGATATTTAGCAACAATTTTGCGGGCTTTTTCAATGGCAGATTTTGCCTTGCGCCCGTAGCTGTGTATAGACGAGGGGTTTCCATAAAACTCAGTGAGATAGGGCATCATTTCCTCCAAAACGAGGGGGTCAATTTGGGTGGTAGCAGCATTATCAAGATAAACCTTCATTCAAAATATTTGAGGCAAAAATAAGGGATTTGGGCGAATGGGGGGTGTTCTCCTTTTCTCAAAGATCAAACGGCCATTTTTGCACGGAGGCACGGAGTTAACAGTCGAGAATACATTTTTATTAAATGCTTTTGCATTCCTCTGTATTTTTCCCCGTGCCTCGGTGCAAAAATGGCTGTTTCTCTAAAGCTTGCATGCATCAAATGGGTTTTTATCTTTACAGTTGTAAATCTGTATACATGAACAAAGTGCTTTTTATCGTTTTGCTGTTTGCCTTGGCTGTTTATTCTGCCGGTTGCAAAAAATGCTATACATGCCAAAATGCCTGTGTTCAATGCTCAGCCACCTATAATGGCCATGTATTTAGCCAGGTGCTGTGCAGAGACAGTTTCAGCACCGATGCAGCTTATAATGCTGCGGTAGCAAATGATACTTCGCTTGGTTATGTATGCACTTCTACTACCCCGACTTATGTCTATAATTTCTGCGTAAATAAGCCGGGTGAGGCTGATTACCCAAGCTATTTTGACCATGGAGGAAGGGCTCCGTGTACAGCTAAATAGTTTTCCTGATAATCCCTGCACTATTCATTTAAAATAGGGCCCTTAGTTCTGCCTTACCCGTATGGTATGCCTTCAATGTTGATTTATCTCCGGGTACAAACCCTGTCATCCTTCCATCGTACGATAATGTAAGCTGCAGGTTATTGATGAGGTTATGCGATATCCCCGCCGACCAAACTAAATTGTTACCGTTTTGAAGGCCATCAAGCATGGCGTATTCAAGTTGTTCGTTGGTAAAACCTTTATCGTTATATGTGATGGTGGCATACAATATGCTGGCATTGATGGTGCTTTTCTTCAGCTTATTGTACCTGGCTTCCAACGTAAACTGGTTGATAAGCCCGGTTTGCTTTCCAACTGTATCGGTGGGATTTACTTTGTACGAAAAATCGTATTTGAGGTCGAGTCGCATAAAAGTTTTAAACTGGTAGCTAAGGTCGGTGCTTACAGAATTATAGCTGAATTTATAATTCAAGGTGCTGTAAAGATCAGTTTGCTCAGATTTAATACCGTTTGTATAGGTAGTTTGAATATTAAACGATTTCACCGCATTCCATCGCACAATTACATCATTATACTGATTTACCCGGTTATCAAACCCACCTGTGAGATAAGATTGGCTTCGGGAATAATTAAAGTCGTATTGCGCGCCGTATTTGGGGTCGAGGCGGTTAAAATAAAGGGTATTACGGCTGGATACCTGGGTAGCTACGATGTTGGTATCGTCACTTCGTAAAGGGAACGGGTCGAAATAACTGATAAACTTTTTATCGGGCGATACGTAAGTTTTTTTGTTCACCTGCACACTGGCAAACGCACTAAACATGGACAAAACTTTTCTGATACCCGTTTTACTTTTCCAGACCGCTGCAGGGCTGATATTCAGTACCTCGTTAAACTGGTTGGTATTTACAGATGCAAACTGCAGGGTAGGAATTACAATCCGCACATACGAACTATCAGTTTTATATGGCGATAGCACAAACTCATTGGTTTGCTGTATACCATCGTGATTATAATCTATCCAGATATAATCGCCGGTGTTGTTGGGGGATAGCTGATAACTTATCTGTGTCTTTTGCTCACGGCCGGTACCCAGTTCGTACAAAGTAGTTGACTTAATTACTCCCTTGAAAAGGGAAAAGGAATAATTAATGCGGCCCAGGTAAAAATTCTCAGGCTCGAGACTTGCACCGGTTGAATCCAGGTTTTTAGAGTGCCTGTAAGTAAGCGTGTATGTAAGTGTCTGGTTTTTCAGCTTTGCAAACGAACCGGTAAAATTGATAGTTTGGGCCTGGTAATAAGGCTTGCCAAATTTATTACTTCCTGAATCAGGGCGCTGCTGATAACGCATCAGAAACTCGAGCCCGTATTTATTTTTTGCAGTATCGGCATTGCCCACATATACTTTATAATTCTGCCATATATAACTGTTGGATGAAATTGTATCGGCGTTGGTGGCTTTAAAAATGTTTACCTCATGATCGTACTGCGCTCCAATTTTCCATCCCTTAAATTTTTTGGGTGAATAGGAGAAATCAGCCTTAGGCCTGATGAAATCAGTTTTGATTCCCTCAGAGGTAGAACTGAGATAGCTATTGGTAAAAACAACCTTAAACCCGTTTTTACTGAAATTACCATCAAACCCGTTTTCGTAACCATGGTAAACAGTATCTTCAATCAACGCACGGAAGTGATAGTTAATACTACCTAACCCGCCCCACACGTATCCAACATTGGCTACAGCTAAATGCTGGTCGTAATTTTGGCTGGTGGCCGCTATGTTCCAGTCGCGGTTAAACTCCACATTCCTGAAACGTTCAATAGGGGTAAATGAACTTTGCGTAAAATCGTACGAAAGGTTAATAGTTACGCTCTCGCTTTTTTTATTTACAGAATCGTTCCGCGTTATAATGGCGCCTTTATAATCAGTGTGTAAAGCACCTCCTATCACATCAGAGGATTTGCCGGCAAAAAGATTTTGGTTTACGTTGCTAAGAGCACCTTCGGCCGATATGGTATTTGTTTTGTTGATGTGGTAACTGCCCCCAACCGTATATAATTGTTGCAGGGACGGAGCCACCAGCAGTATCACGGGATTATAAGAGCCTTGTGGAATAAAAACGTGATTCAGTGTGTCCCAGTAAGGTATTACCCATTGATATACTGTTCCATTAGCAGATGAAGTTGCCGGGTTATAATTTCCTTTACCCTGACCCACATAAGTAAAGTTAACCGTGTAAATAGCTTTAGCCGGGTTGGTGGAGTAAACAAACACCGAATCAAAATGGAAAGGGAATACCGCAATATTATCCAATTCGTATAATATTTTGCCGGGGCTGAAGGTGGTGGTGTCATATCCTTTATAGAAGGCGTTCTGCACGCTGTCACCTATTTTTGAAAGAAAGCCAACCTGATCAGATGTCAACGTTTGGGTGCCACTGGAGCCTTTACTATCCTGTTCGGAAAACATATTGAAGTGCACCTCGCCTTTTTTCATTTCAAGCTGGTTGCCGAGGTACACCCCTGAGCGGGTGAAATTGTTATTGGCGTACTGAAACTCAACTACAATACGCAGGTCCTGGCTAATGATACGTTTGGGGGTAAAGGTAATTTCGCCCAGGTTGTAATCAATCACATAATCGCGGTCTGCCCCCCTATCCATTTTAGCGCCGTTAATAAACACCTGCTCGCTGTTGGCAAGAATGGTTATTACTGTTTCTCCATCGGCGCCCGTAAGTTTGTAGGGGCCCTGGTTTCCATCTGTTACTGCAATCGTGTTACTTGCAAACTTACCGCGGGCTATACCCGCGGCAACGGTTGTTTTAAAAATTCCGACTTTTTTAATTTTAAAGGCGCCGCTATAGAGGCCACCTTCGTACTTCCGTGCAAATTTCATAAAGTAATCGTCCGGACTGTTAAGGTCAAAATCACCTACAATTACTTTGTGCTGGTCTTTTCGTATCTGGATAAATATTTTGTCAAACTCCTGTATTTGCTGCGTGTTGCCCTCCGGTTGAATAGGAACATTATTATCGGTAATGGCCGCCGTAATTTCAATATCATGGGTTAGCATGCCCGATAGCTGCAGGTTAAAGGCGGAATTCAGGCTTACATCCTGTGCATTACCCAGGGCGATACTTCTTGAAAAGCTACCGTTGTAATCGAGGTTACCGAAGTCAATCAGCTTGGTTTGCACTACATCAGGCGAGTAAACATAAGGCTTGGCCATAGCCATGGCTGTAGACTGAACATAGCCCGCATAACTTTTATGATAAGCTTCTCCTGCCAGTGAAAAGGGATAAACCCGGTAAAATATTTTGATGGAGTCAACAGCGGGTTTTCGTTTCCAAATCAATTTCGATTCAAAAGCCCTAACAGTATAATCGGTCGAATCAACGATTTCAGCGGTGTAAAAATACCTGACCGCTACCGAACCCGGCACAATGCTTAAACTATCAAGCTGAAGGGTATCTTTTTGGACGGAAAACACCCGGTACCGGATATTGGACAGGTTTTGGGCGTAAATCGAGCCTGCCAGTATACCGAAAAGCATTAAAAGACCGGCTTTTCTGAATACAGTTTTAAGAACCTTGCATGGCAGTTTAAGGCAGACGTTCACACGGTAAATAAAATACAAGATAATGACAGAACCCCTAAAATATTGTGTTGAGATACAGCCCTTAACAGGCTGGCTGTCTAAATTGTTAATCAGGCAATTAGCTGACTTCCTCAGCAAATCGGAAACAACAGACTGATGAACTATTTAACTACGGGTGGAGACGCCGGAGTAGTTGCCGGAGCGGTGCTGCTGTCTTCAGCATTTTTCTTATCCTCCTTTTTCTCCTTCTTTTCCTTACGAACGGCTTTTCTTTTCTTGATAAGGTCAGACGGTTTATCAAATTCCTGGCGGTAGGAAATACCTATGCCGGTACGGTTATCATCGCGTTCGTTAAAGTAATCGTAATTGGTGCGGTTAAAGGCTTTGGCTCTCCAGGCGCCATCAGGAGTGAGGGAATATTCAATTTGAAAATCACCGGTTGGGATAACACCTCTTGACGCACTTGAAATTGGCAGACCCGTATTGGGGTCAATGGAGGTACTGCTGTTTCCGAAATCGAGATTGCCGCCTGCGTTAATACTTAAACGGTTATTCAACAAACGTTGTGTAAGGGCCAATTGCACTTCCTGCCGGGTATCAATTGCTGAAGCAGCAGTGCTGGCGCCGGTTGTGGAAGTAAGGGATTGATCATATTGCCGGAAACCGAGATTCACATCCAGGTTGCGGATATTGGCAAACTCCAGCAGGTTACTGAGATAATTGGAGAACTGTGAAGAGATAAACTGGCTAACCGTATTAACCGCGGTACCCGAAATATAGTTACTGTTGGTAATTGCATTAGAGGTGCTTGAATTGGTTGGTATAAACCGGTTCATAACCAATAAACCAAAAACCTGTTTGTTCAATTCAGTTTCGTTGGTTTTAAGCAATGTCAGTTTCTGGTCAACATAAGTTTTAATAGTGGGATCAACATCTGCTGCCCGGATATCAAAACTTATATTTGGCCTCTCCAGCGGGCCTGTTATATTAAGCAACAAGTCAATTTCTGATTGCCTTAATGCGGCGGCGGCTAACTGATTTTGTGTTGAACCAGTGCTACTGACCGTACTACCACTGCTGTTTATTAAATCGTCAATCAAATCGGAAACAGAACTACGCACTTTATAAACGGCACTGAGGTTAAGGCGGGCTTTATTGATATCGCCGTTAAAGGTTACGGTGCCTCCCTCATCAATTTCAAAATGCTTGGTGATGACTCCCTGCAGCGTAAACAGATAGCTTCCGCGCTCAACAGTATAATCGCCCCTCATATCAAGGTTTGAATTTTTGGGTATTTTAATATTTAAAGTACCATGCCCATAACCGGTAAGTACATCACCGGTAACGGGGTCTAATATGATATCCATCCGGGCCACGGGAGTTACTTCAAGGCGCAGGTTAAAAGTTACACCATTCAGTTTTATTGGTGCGGGCTCAGTGCTTGCCGGATTATCTTTTCCTTTAGTTATGAACTTGTAAAAAGAGTACCGGTTGGTTTCATAACTGCTGTTAATCGGCAGTTTACAATAGGTGCCGGCACCGGTAGTTGCAGCGGCTGAAATAACAGGACTATTTATCGGGCCTTCAAAACTGATATTCCCTTTACCGTATGCAATTCCATAAAAACCGGGACTGGTTTGGGGGGTGGTATTTAAAAACTGTGCATTATCAGTCGTTACCTGTATATCGAGCGCAAAGTCGCGGAAACTTTCATGATTTATTCGTCCGTTTCCGTGTGCCCAGTTTCCTTTCAAATCCTGGATGTTTATGCCGGTTAAATCAAAACCATGCTCATCCAGTTTGGCAATTTGGTTGGTAAGCGTGTACGTAGTGTTGGTAAAAGTAACGGTTGCGGTATCGTTCACTAAATTTACGGTACCTGATAGGAGCGGTTTTTTAGGCGTTCCATACACCCTGGCTTTGATTACGGCATAACCCTTTACATCTCTTACATATTTGTCGAAAAATCGGTAATTCAGGAAATTGAGATTCACCTTTCTGGCATCCACGTCCAGCAATAAAGATGGGTTCAATGGATCTATGGAAACGGTACCGCTGGCATGCAAATCGGTATTGGGCCCGGCTACCGAAGCTGATAACTGCAGCATTTTTGCCGTTGAATCAAGCTGTGATTTTATACTGATATCGCCAATTAGTTCCTTGCCGATAATAAACTGTTTTACAAACAGGTTAGCATAAAAGCGTGGGTTAGAGAAGATATCATCAACCAGTAATTCACCATTGGCCAGGCCTTTAAAATCGCTGATTTTAGGAGTGAAAATACGTGCAAAGTCATTCAGGTCAGTATTGTCAAAATTTATCTTTACGGAGGTGGATGTATCGCCTTTCAGATAGCTGCTGATAGCAATAGTTTGCTGGTTGGTTCGGAACACCAGGTTGTGCGTTATAATTTTTTTACCCTGAATAAATATAGAATCACCAGGTTCAAAATGCCAGTTGTTATTACCCAACCTTACATCTCCGGGCTCTAAACGCAAAAGCGCCTCACCTTTAAGGGGGGTGAACAGGGCCGATATGTTGGCGTAATTATATTGCTTTCCATCACCTGCGCTAAGCGCCACTTTTATGTCCTGTCCATCCTTAGCTGCTTTCAGGTTAATTGAATCAAGCACAAGGCTATCGTTATTATAAACACGCTGAACAGTAGTATTAAAGTCGAAAACGCCTTTGGCCGAATTACCACTTACCAATGCCTGGCGAATGTTTATTTTACTATAGGTAATTTCAGGAATGTTGGCGGTGATGTTCAGTTTATGATCAACAGAGTTGAAAGTACAGGTAACCCGCGAACTGCTCAGTTTGCGCAGTTGTGGCAAAATTATTTGGGTTAGTTTACTATCCTGTTCGTAAAACGTAAAGTCAAGCGTAAAATCCTGGGGTACTTTTTTGGTAGTGGTATCTACATAATCTTTTGTAAAAGTATAGTTGGCAAAATTGACCAGGGCCTTGGGCAGTTGTATAAGAGAAAAATTCCCTTCCATTTCGGCGTCTGCAATGTCAGAATCCAATGTCACTTCCTTTTTCTTTCCGGCCAGGAACTTAGCGGTTAATCCCAAATGTTTAACCCGGGCCGAAAGGGTATCGCGGCTAATAAGAATGTCATTCAAATCAACGGAACCCAACATATCGTCAATTTTTGCTCCTGCAAAATCTGACTCAATACGAGCCGCTATTTGAATACTGTCCTTTAATAAATTAAGGTTTTTCAAATTCGCTTTTCGTATGTTGGCTTTAAACCTGAACTCAGGAACAGCAGTTGATAAATCGGCCCTGCCATCAAAATCCATGTCGAGGTTTTTATCTTCTATTTTGAGTGCCCCGTCAAACGATTTTTTCTGAAGTATTCCATCAATTTTAATATTCCTATAATCATAGCCCTTAAAAGTAACACTGGACACCACTCCATCCAGGTCTGCATCCAGGCTTTCAGCAGTTAACCCTTTACCGTTAACCTTGGCGTTAAGCGAAATCTTACCCACCATCTGTTCGTCTCCCAGATAACGGCCAACATTGAATTCGTTCAGGCTCACTTCGCCTTCATAAGCAGCCTTATTTTTGTCCTTATCATACAGGAAATGAACATCAGCATCTGCCGACCCGATAGAGGTAACCAGTTTTCCTTTACTCACAAAATCGGTGAGGAACCCATCGAAAGAGCCTACATAATAAATTAATCCCAAGGTATTAACATTTACCGGGATTGGCAGCCCGGGATAAAAACGACGGATATCTTCGGTAGTTGTAGCAAAGCGGTCAATCCTTACATTAAGGGAAGTTTCATAAATATTAGGCAATCCCCGGGTGTAAAAATCGCCTTTAAATATGGTTTGTTTGCCGGTTTTAATTTCTATACCACGTCCTTTCAGGTTGTTTATCCGTCCTGCAAGTTCGCCATTAATAAAAAATACGTTGTGCTCCACTTTATCCAACTTATGGATGAAGTAGTTGAGATCCGATATAGCGAGTCTTGAACCGGAGAACTTTGCTTTTATTTTAACCGAGTTGAAAAAATCAGTAAAGTCTTTAAATGAACTATAGTTAAAACTGAGGTAATCTTTTATTTCAGTACCGGGGGTGCGCAGATCCAGTTTATTGAGGGTAATATCATTGACAGAAACACGGGCATTGGTTGCAAGGTTAGTTAATGTAAATCCGCTGCGGTCTTTAGCGCTTAAACTTTTGATATTAGCAAAAATCGTATCCTGAATTACTTTTCCATCTTGTGCGAGGAGGTTAATTCCACTTAAATCAAGATGCTTAAAATCCATCCCTTTCTTTAAAACAGAATCGCTGTTCAGGTCATCCAGTTTAAAATGGGCAGCAGTAAGTTTAACTTCACCAAACGTAAGCAACGGTCCGCCTTTTAGAAAATGAAATTCAGTAGTATCAACTGCCGCATTAACCACCCTCGCTAATAGTTCCATGCTTACATCTGCCTTATCAATATAAAATGACTTGACAGCGAAGATGCTCTTTTGGAAGTCCAGGCTATTAATGGCAATATCGCAGGCAGGTAGTTTAACTTTCAGGTTCATGTGCCCTTTTTCATCCAGGTAGCTGAAGTTGGTTTGCTGCATGTTGAGGTTCTCCAGATCAATATCCCAGCTAAAGTTTGCTGGTTTCTTTTGCGCATCTTTGGCTACCTCTTTTTTGGTGGATTGGAACTTTTTAAACACGTCGGTTAAATTGACGTTGCCCATACTGTCCCTGTGAAGATGAAGGGCTGCTCCATCAAAAAATATCCCCGTTACACTTACCTTTTTCCGGAGTAACGAAAACATCTTAAACTGCACCCTTAATTCTTTGGCCGCTATCATGGTATCATGCTGCTGGTCTTCCATGTAAAAGTTAACCAGGTCGGCGTTATTGAAAAACGAAATAGCAACCCTGTCAATCGAAACTTTAACACCCAGCGATTTGGATAGTATAGCCGTAGCCCTGTGGGCCAGGTATGTCTGAACTGCATAGCTACGCACAAAAAGGAAAAAACTGCCGGTGAGCAGGGTCAGGCAAAGCAGAATCAAAAGCAGTATCCTGGATATTTTACGGGCCAAATTTCCTTTTTTAGTTTATCAGGGCAACAGTTCTGCAATACACAAAGCGTACCACAAAGCCCCAATATAACGTTAAGCACTTATTTAATTTCATAAACCGGGGCGGTTTTAAGTTTCATTAGTATTTTAGCCGCCCATGAGTATTCATATACTGGCCATTGAATCATCCTGCGATGATACCTCGGCCGCCGTGTGCAAAGATGCCAAAATTCTTACCAACCTGATTGCCAACCAGAAAGTGCATGAGCTTTGGGGGGGCGTAGTGCCCGAACTGGCCTCGCGTGCCCATCAGTTAAACATTATACCGGTGGTGGATGCCGCCATTAAGCAATCAGGAATAAAAAAACAGGACATTAATGCTGTAGCCTTTACCCGCGGGCCGGGCTTAATAGGTTCGTTATTGGTAGGAGTAAGCTTTGCCAAGGCTTTTGCGTTAGCTTTAAATGTGCCTTTGATTGAAGTAAACCATATGCAGGCTCATATCCTTTCGCATTTTATTGACAGTAATCCTTCGTTTCCGTTTATATGCCTTACTGTTTCGGGTGGCCACACACAAATTGTACTGGTTAAAGATTACCTGGAAATGGAAGTAATTGGCGAAACACTGGATGATGCCGCCGGTGAGGCATTTGATAAATGTGCTAAGTTGCTGGGATTACCTTACCCCGGAGGGCCTTTAATGGACAAACATGCCCAGGCAGGCAATGGCCACGCCTTCGTTTTTCCTGAACCACAAATTCCTGAGTTCAATTTCAGTTTCAGCGGATTGAAAACATCAGTTTTGTACTTTTTACAAAAGGAACAGCGAAAGAACCCACAGTTTGTTGCTGAAAACCTGGATAATTTATGCGCTTCGATACAACGGACAATAATTGATATCCTTTTAAAAAAACTTGAAAAGGCTGTAAAGCAATATGGAGTTCAGGAAATTGCCCTGGCGGGTGGAGTTTCGGCAAACAGTGAACTTCGCAGGCGGTTTAACGAGTTGGGGGAGAAAAATGGCTGGAAAACTTACATCCCGAAGTTTGAGTATTGTACTGATAATGCGGCTATGATAGCTATTGCCGGTCATTATAAATATTTAAAAGGCGAATTTACCACACAGGATTGCGAACCGTTGGCAAGATATCATTTGTAATAGAGTTTAGAACCTGGAAGTGAGAAATGAAAGGAATGGAATTGGTTTATTCATTGATGTTCACACAACAGGGTATTCGTTTTGGCGTTTAGTGACAGTTGGTTTAGCGATTTAGTTTATTGCGCTCAATCTATATCTTGCAATCATAAATTCAGAAGTGAAAAAGTTTGTTTGGTTAATATTAGTACTTGGTTGCGCAAATATTTCGAAAGCGCAGGTTACACCTAATTTTCCGGGATTTACTTTCCGTTGGGCCGGAGGGTATGGATGGGCACCAACTACAGAGTACATTCCGGCACCCGTTATAAATACGCTTACACCGGCTATAGATGCTTTGGGTAACCTGGCAAATATTAATGCGCCCAACAGTTCAAACCAGGTTCTTCATAATTCCTTTGGGCACGGCTTTAATGTAGGCCTGCGGTTTGGATACATGTTTAATCCTTATATCGGAGTTGACCTTGGGGTTATGTATGCCCAGAGTAAAACCATTTCGGCTTACCAGCAAACTACCTTATACCAACCGGATACCTCAGGCAATTCAGTACCCTCAGGCGGTTATCTTGATAACACGATAACAGTAAAAAGCCAAAGCCTGGTGCTTTCGCCCTCCGTTATCTTTGCTTACTCAAAACCGAAATTCAAATTCTATCCCTATTTACGGATTGGTGTTGCATTGCCCGTTTTTACCCAAATTACCGACAACCTGAATATGGTGATGGACGGGTATGGTGCAACACAAGTTACCTACGCTGCGCCTTATTTTTTGGGCGATGTTACCACTGCCAACATTCAAACAGTAATGCAGTTTACAGTGGGCTTTACCGGGGCAGTAGGGGTAGTTTACCGGCCGGTCAATTTTATAAATTTCTTTGCCGAAATAAATGGGCAGTACCTGAACATGAAAGGAAATTACACCCTGGTTAATCAATGGAATGCCGACGGGTACGATATGCTGCCTTACAGAGGCCCTTACAGGGAGGAAACGATTTATGTAAAGAGTTTGAATAGTCAATCGAATAATGCGCAGACCAATCCCAACTATAACCCCAACCAGCCGAAACAGGATGTCAGCCCTGTATTCCCATTCAGTTATATCGGTTTTAACCTGGGGGTTCAGTTAGTGTTGAATAAAAAGGTATTTAAAGATGAAGACGGTTTTGATCAGGACAGGAGTAAAAAAGTGAAGAAGGAAAAGAAAAAGAAGACAGAGGAAGTGAAGCCGGCTCAGTAAGTTTATGGATATAAATTTGCTGTCCGTTTTAATTTTAAGGATAAAGTATTTGAAAGAATGAAATCAAAAAATACATTTGCACCCTCAACGGGGGATTAGCTCATCTGGCTAGAGCGCTTGCATGGCATGCAAGAGGTAATCGGTTCGACTCCGATATTCTCCACACCAATGCGGATAAGGGTTTCAGCGTTTTTTGCTGAAGCCCTTTTTTGTTTGTGGTCACAGCTTTGGTCAAATGTTTTGTTAAATTGGTTATTCTTCGCTATCCTTAACAAAGAAAGCAATTATTGGAGAAAAGTGCAATTGGCTTTAACTAAACTTTTATGAAACCGGAACCTTTGGAAATCTACCTCGAACACGAATTTCAACGGCACTATTGGTGTTTAAGCGAAGATACTAGTGACATTTCAGATAGAGACTTTGTAAAGGATTTAGACCGAGTTGGTTTTTTTATAAA
>Ga0364860_10777_pt1 | contig 15572 bp, 14 predicted proteins | sample ExccelAu500001D4_FD_206916 | JGI IMG/M metagenome (GOLD analysis project Ga0364860, IMG submission 206916) | Enriched cells from Trout Bog Lake Hypolimnion, Wisconsin, USA - BchlTB.Aug20.5000.01 .D4 | ecosystem: Environmental > Aquatic > Freshwater > Lake > Hypolimnion/Profundal zone | place: USA... | reverse complement strand
TTTTTATAATATATCATCCGCACAGGATATTCTGGTCAACTACAGGAATTATGCCATTGAAGCAGGCAAAATTTCAGATACTACAGTTATTAAAATGCTTTTGCCTTATAAAGACAGTTTGCAAAAACAAATGAAACAGGTATTGGGTTTTTCTTTGCAGGGTATGTTTAAAAAACAACCGGAAAGCGGATTGGGAAATTTTATAGCTGATTGTATGAAGCAGATGGCAGAAAAAAAATTTGAGCAAAAAGTAGATGCAGCAATTGTTAATTACGGAGGGTTAAGGCAATTTGTACCAAAAGGTGAGATTACTCTGGGAACGCTTGTTGATATAATGCCCTTTGATAATCAAATTGTACTACAGGAATTAAGCGGAAAACTGTTACAGGAATTATTAAATATAACAGCTGAAAAAGGAGGATGGCCGTTGAGTGGAATAGAAATGCATATTCAACATAAAAAAGCGGTTCAGGTAAGGGTTAATCATAGCCCACTGGATGAAAATAAAATGTACAGAATTGCCTGCACTGATTATTTAGCCAATGGGGGTGATGGTTGCAGGATGTTGAAAGGAATTCTTAAACAATCCGCAGGTTATTTATTCCTGGATGCATTGAAAGAATATTGCTTATTGCAAACAGAACAATACAGGCCAATTGATGGCAGAATTGAAAACCGTGTGGTTTATGACAATTAACCGAAGAGGATTTATAAAAAACGCTTTACTGACCGGAGGTTGCCTTTCAGCAGGGGGGCTATTGCCCCTGGGCTTGTTTGGGGCAGAGCGGACAGATACTTTGACCATATTACATACCAATGATTTGCATAGCAGACTGGAACCATTTCCTGCTGATGCAGGTAAATTTGCCGGAATGGGCGGCATTGCAGCCAGGGCTGCACTTATTAGTAAAATAAGGAGTGAAACTGAACAGGTATTATTGCTGGATGCGGGTGATATTTTTCAGGCAGGAGCTTTTTTTAACCTGTTTAAAGGTGAGCCGGAAATTAAAGCCATGAGCCTGTTGGGTTATGATGCTGTTACGATTGGAATTCATGATTTTGATGGCGGAATAGAAAATTTTGCAACTCAATTAAATCATGCTAACTTTCCAATCATAATATCCAATTATGATTTTGCTGGCACACCGATGGTAAATAAATATCTTCCGTTTAAAGTTTTTCAAAAAGGTAAGGTGAAAATTGGGGTTTTGGGTATTGGAATTGAATTAAAAGGGTTGATTCCTGAAAACATATCTGGTGCTATAATTTATAACGATCCTCTTGAAAAAGCGAATGAAATTGCAAATGTTTTAAAACAACAGGGCTGCGATATGATAATATGTTTATCTCATTTGGGTGATAAATATGATGATAATAAAATTAGTGATGAAATACTTGCTAAGGAATGTTATGACATAGACTTAATTATAGGGGGGCACACCCATCGTTTATTTACAGAACCAAGGGTTTATCGTAACAAAAAAGGGAATGATACTGTAGTAAATCAGGCAGGATGGGGAGGGTTACAATTAGGGAGGCTGGATTATTCATTTCCACGAACGGGGAAAAAAAATATGTTAAAGTCGCATACTGTTTTAATAGGGAAAAAAACGATGGAATAAAAAATTTTTTTTCAACATAAAGTATACATATTTGCAGTCCGACTTTATTTATTTTGAAACAGTGCGGTGCATTTACGAAATAAAGTTGCAGGAACCAAACATTTCTTATTCTCTTTTATAAAATATTGATTTTTCTATGTCAAAGAACGCGGAACAAGTATGGGATAGCTGCCTGAAAATTATTAAGGATATAGTGGAATGGCAACATTTTAAAACATGGTTTGAGCCAATTAAACCTGTAGATTTAAAAACTAATGTTTTAATGATACAGGTACCTAGCCAGTTTTTTTATGAATACCTGGAAGAGCATTATGTAAATTTGCTGGCAAAGACATTAAAGCGTGAGTTAGGTAAGGAAGCCAGGCTGGAATACCGGATTATGGTAGATAGCGGTAATGGTAAAAATGGCAGTATGGATTTACCAGGAGGCGGTATGAAGACTTTCAGCAACAATGAAATGAATTTTCCATTGGTTATTGATAATCCTGTTAAAAACCCATTTGTTATACCCGGGTTAAAAAAAATGCAGATAGACCCTCAGTTAAATCCCATTTATACTTTTGAAGCCTTTATTGAAGGTGATTGTAACCGTGTAGCCAGAAGGGCAGGTAAAACTGTTGCTGAAAAACCAGGTGCCAATTCTTTTAACCCTTTAGTGGTGTATGGTGGCGTGGGTTTAGGTAAAACACATTTGGCACAGGCAATTGGAAATGAGGTAAAAAGACTGCACCCGAATAAAGTGGTGTTATATGTTAGCAGTGAAAAATTTATCAATCAGTTTCAGGATCACAGCCGTAATAATGCTATTAATGATTTCATTCATTTTTATCAGTTGATTGATGTACTGATTATTGATGATGTTCAGTTTTTTGCCAGGGCTGAGAAATCGCAGGATGCTTTTTTTGCCATCTTTAATCATTTACACCAGAGCGGAAAACAATTGGTACTTTCTTCTGACAAGCCACCTAAAGACCTGGATGGCATGCAGGAAAGATTATTAAGCCGTTTCAGGTGGGGATTGAGTGCAGACCTTCAGTTGCCGGATTATGAAACCAGGATTGAAATTCTGGAACGCAAAATGAAGAATGATGGGTTGGATATGAGTAAGGAAGTGGTGAAGTATGTTGCGTATAATATTAATACCAATGTACGTGAACTGGAAGGTGCATTGATTTCTTTACTGGCACAATCTTCTCTGAATAAAAAGGAAATTGATCTGGAACTGGCCAAGAAAGTACTGCGGAACTTTGTAAAAACAAGCAGTAAGGAAATTACTATTGATGCCATTCAGAAAATGGTATGTGAATATTTTGCAGTACCCTACGAAAAGTTATTGCATAAAACACGTAAAAGAGAAATTGTACAGGCAAGGCAGATTACCATGTACCTGGCAAAGGCCTTTACAAAAAATTCTCTTAAAACAATTGGTGAACATTTTGGCGGAAGAGACCATACCACCGTTATTCATTCCTGCCAGACTGTAAAAGATTTAATGGATACAGATTCTATATTCCGTGAGAATGTGATGGAACTTACACAGAAAGTACAACTGGCTGCCATGTAATATTATTCGGGCCCCTATATTTAAAACCTGATTTCTGCTTAGAAAAAATATTTTTTAGAAATCAGGTTTTCTTTTAGGAAGTTATTGCCTGAGTCCCTATTTTTGCAACCCCTTACGAAAAGGGAATCGCACAAAGGTGAGGTGGGTGAGTGGCTCAAACCAGTAGTTTGCTAAACTGCCGTACGGGTTAAACTGTACCGAGGGTTCGAATCCCTCCCTCACCGCGAATAGATTTAAACAAACCTCGGGAAGTAGCGCAGGCCGGTAGCGCACCTGGTTTGGGACCAGGTGGTCGCAGGTTCGAATCCTGTCTTCCCGACTGAAAGCTTTGCAGATTTTCTGCAAGGCTTTCTTAGTTAAAAGAATCATGGTTTCCTCCTTTTGATACATTAATTTCATGTTATGGGGCAAAAAGGAAAGATTTGTTTGATTGGAGTGGGTAATATCCTCCGCTCTGATGATGGAATAGGAGCTTATATCTGTAATCTGATTGACAATTTAAAGATACCCGGAGTGGATTGTTTAATTGTACAGCAATTACAGGTTGAACTGATAGAAGACATTATGCATTATCAGACAATTATTATCGCAGATGCTTCTCTGGGTGATTCTGAGGTGGATTTAAGCCCTTTAAATCAGTTGGAGGCAGGAATGGCTTCTTCGCACCAGATAGATGCAGGAATGTTGTTTTCTGTTGCAAAAAACATCTATCAAACAGAATTGAATATGTATATCTGTGCAGTAAAGGGAGAAGATTTCTCTATTGGGGATAAAATATCAACCGCTGCACTCGCCAGGGCCAATACAGCGGTTAAACTTATCAGAAAATTTATTGAATCTGCCTGTTAGTTAATAAGAACGCTGAAAAGTTTTAAGCAGATTTCCATTCCTGTCTTTCATTTCAATTACCATGGGCATTTTACCGATAGCATGGGTAGAACAGGAGAGGCAGGGGTCATAACAACGGATGGTACTTTCAACCCTGTTAATCATTCCTTCCTTAATATCTGTTCCTTTAATATATTGTTTGGCTACTTCCAGCACAGAGCGGTTCATGGAAGGGTTATTCTGTCCGGTGGCAATCAGCAGGTTTACCTTAGTAAGTTTTCCGGTATCATCAGTGATATAATGATGGAATAAAGTACCTCTTGGAGCTTCTGAGCATCCAATTCCAACCGGGTTATTCCACCTGCCCAGGTTTTGTATTTTATCGGAAGTGATTTCCGGGTCATTTAAAATAATTTCTGCTTCTTCCACACTGCCTAAAGCTTCAATTAAACGGGTATAATGAAAATAGAATGTGCCATGTACAGGTTTGCCGGAATTGATGGATTTAAAATTTTCAAATTCTTTCTGGGCTTCCGGAGTTTTCATTTTAGAAGCCACATTTAACCTGGCAAGCGGCCCTACCCTATAAAAACCTTTATCAAAACCAAAGGGTTTGTAATAGGGGTATTTTAAATAAGACCATTCCACAGACCTCTCTGCAATTACATCCAGGTATTTAGCAGGATTAAGCTGGTCTTCCAGAATTGTTCCGTCTGTATCTATAAACCTCAGGTTTCCATCATAAATTTCATGCTCACCATTTGGGCCAACCAGGCCTAAATACAGGGTAGGGGAAATTGCAAAACTTTCTACCATTTCCCGGTTCTCATCCATGAATTTTTTAATGATATCCAGTCCCAGTTTTACAGTCTTCTTAGCTTCCGGAATCCAGGCCAGTAATGCCAGCCTGTTTTCTTCAGTAAGAGGGTAGGCCATACCACCCGGAGCAATACCACTGATATGAATTTTTTTGCCGGTAATTCTTTCACTGATTTCCTGTCCGAATTTTCTTAAACGGATTCCTGAAACTGCAATCTCTTTATGATTTTCTGCCAGACCGATAATATTTCTTTTTACCGGATCACTATCATAACCCAATAAAAAGTCCGGAGAAGATAAATGGAAAAAAGAAAGTGCATGGGAAGATATATTTTGTCCCAGGTGAATTAATCTTCTTAATAAATTTCCGGTATAGGTGGGCTGGATACCCTGAATCATTTCACAGGCTTTTACACTGGCAATGGAATGGCTAACCGGACAAATACCACAGATGCGCGGTGTGATGATTGGCATTTCTGTAAACATTCTTCCTTCACAGAATTTTTCAAATCCCCTGAATTCATTCACATGAAAAAAAGCATCTTCCACATTTCCCTGATCATCCAGCTGCAGGGTAATTTTAGCATGGCCTTCAATCCTGGTAACAGGGGATATAAGTATCTTTTTTTTATCGGTGCTATCCATATTTCAATTTTTTAACGTCACTCAGATTAGGAATACGGTCATTTAAAAATTCAAACAACACGTAAAAAATAGTATCGGCATCAGGCGGGCAGCCGGGAATAACAAAATCAACATCTATCACTTCCTGCAGCGGAACTACTTTTTCATTCAGTTTCAGCAAAGCCGGATGATTGGGTATCTTTCCTTCTTTATCATTGCTGATGGCATCAGCATAAGCAGCATCCACCACGTCTTTCAGGTTAAAATAATTACGCATACCGGTGATGTTGGTCATTACTGCACAATCCCCCAATGCCACTACTGCTTTGGATTGTTTGCGTATATGTAAAATTTCATGATAATGCTCATCACTGGTAACAGAGCCTTCCACCAGCGTAATATCCACTTCCGGTAAATCTTTGCCGTCTACAATGGGGCATTTTACAATATCTGCCAGTGCTGCTACATCCAGTATTCTTTCATCAATATCCAATAATGACATATGGCATCCTGAACATCCCCCTAACCAGACTGTTGCAATTTTTTTCTTAGCCATTTTTTATGTTTTATAATTTCATTTTTCTTTTTCTCACCAGTTCATTAATCATTTCGGGTTTCTTGTCTAACTGGCCCTGCACAATGGCTTTTGGCCAAATGGCTCCTGTAGGGCAAGCATGTACACATTTTCCGCAGGAAGTACAGGTGGTGGATTCTCCCCATGGTGTATTAAAATCAGAGATAATCCTTACCTGGTTACCCCGGTTCATTACACCCCAGTTATAGGCTCCTTCCACTTCTGCACAAACCCTTACACAGCGTGTACACATGATACAACGGTTATGATCCAGTACATACCAGGGATGAGAAGTGTCAACATCGCACTGCGGGAACAAATAAGGATAACGGATATGGTCTAATTCTACCTTATAACCCAGTTTCTGCAATTCGCATTTGCCATTGGCTACACAGACAGAGCAAACATGGTTTCTTTCTGCAAAAAATAATTCAGTAGTAATTCTCTGATACTTTTTCAGCTTTTCAGTTTGTGTAAAGATGATCATATTATCGGCCACTTTAGTAGTACAGGCCGGTAACAGTTTATTGATGCCTTCAATTTCAACCAGGCATAAGCGGCAGGCACCAACGTCTGTAATACAATCCAGATGGCACATGGTGATGATCTCTATATTCAAACTTCTGCATGCTTCTAAAATGGATAAATTCATTTCCACTTCATAGGGCTTATCATTAATAGTAACGTGTATCTTGTTCATGCGGAAATTTTTAAGCCTTATTAATTTTTTCTTCGTATTCGTTCGGAAAGTACCTCAGTGTACTCAGTAATGGATTTGGAGCAGATGCCCCTAAACCACAGAGACTGGTTTCCTTTACATACACAGCCAGTTCTTTCAGTCTGTCAATATCTTTCTGGGTTCCTTTGCCTTCATAAACCTTTTTTATCAGGTCATGCATCATTTTAGTGCCCACCCTGCAGGGTACACATTTACCGCAGCTTTCATCCATACAGAATTCCATAAAGAAACGGGCCACATCCACCATATCGGTTCCCTTATCCATTACAATCAAACCACCCGAACCCATGATAGAGCCTAAGCTGGTCAAAGATTCATAGTCTAATTTAACATCCAGGTGCTCTGCCGGAATACAACCCCCTGAAGGGCCACCGGTCTGTGCTGCTTTAAATTCCCCGTCATTGGGTATGCCGCCACCAATATCAAAAACGATTTCTCTTAAACTGGTACCCATGGGCACTTCAATTAAACCGGAATACTTTATTTTTCCGGCCAGTGCAAAAACTTTTGTACCGGCACTTTTAGCTGTTCCGGTTTCACTGAACCATTCCCCGCCTTTAATAATGATTTGCGCAATATTGGCATAGGTTTCCACATTATTGATTAAGGTAGGTTTGCCCCATAAACCAGATTCTGCCGGAAAAGGTGGTCTGGGCTTAGGAGCACCCCGTTTACCTTCTATGGATGCAATCAATGCAGTTTCCTCTCCGCAAACAAACGCACCGGCTCCAATTCTTATTTCCACATCAAAAGAGAATTCTGTACCTAAAATATTTTTCCCCAATAACCCTTTTTGACGGGCTTGTTTAAGTGCAATTTCAAAACGTTTAATTGCCATTCTGTATTCCCCGCGGATATAAGCATAACCTTTATTGGCGTTAATGGCATAGCCGGCAATCATCATTCCTTCCAGTACACTGTGTGGGTTGCCTTCCAGTACACTTCTGTTCATAAATGCACCCGGGTCTCCCTCATCACCATTGCAGATTACATACTTTTGGTTATTTACATATTTGTATACAGTTTCCCATTTTAAACCGGTTGGATAGCCTGCACCGCCTCTTCCCCTCAGCCTGCTTTGTTTTATTTCTGCAATCACCTCTTCCGGGCTCATTAAAAACAAGGCTTTGTCCAATGCTTTATACCCATTATGTGCCATATAATCCTCAATACTTTCCGGATTAATATTGCCGCAATCTTTTAATATAATTTTTGTTTGTTTTTTAAAGAAAGGGTCTTCAGATGAATCAAGAAAAGGTTCAGGCCTGGTGTCTGCAAACAGTAAAAATTCTCTTAATGGTTCCTTGTCTATAAACTGGCCCTGTACTACCTTTTTAATAATTTCACAATCAATTTTCTGGTACATGGTATTATCTGGCATTACTTTTACCAGCGGACCCTGTGTGCAAAGTCCCATACAACCCGACAGACTGGCTTCCACTTCATTTTCCAGTCCTTTTTCAATGATTACTTCTTTCAAGGCTTTTAAAACTGCTTCAGAATCGGAAGCCAGGCAACTGGTTCCGCAACAAACAAATATCCTGTGCTTATATTTTTTATTTTTTTCTTTTGCAGCAGCAATTAAAGAAGTGAGTTCTTGCCTGTTCATGATACTAAGAGTTTTGCTTGAAGAGTAGAAGTAATATTTTCCGGTTTTACTTTTGCCTGTACTTCATCGTCAATGACAACTGCAGGAGCCAGTCCGCATGCCCCAATACACCTTGCAACTGAAACACCCAGTTTGCCATCAGCAGAAACTTCGCCTGCTTTCAGGTTAAAGTCTTTCTCTATTTCATTTAATATTTGCTGGGCACCTTTAACATAACAGGCAGTTCCTGTACAAACCAGACAAGTATGCTCTCCTTTAGATTTGAGTGAGAAAAAATGATAGAAAGTAACTGTGGAAAATACAATGGATGGGGGAAGCTTTAATTCCTTACTGATATACTGTAATACATTTAATGGTAAATAACCATAAGCATTCTGTGCGGTATGCAGTACTTCAATTAAAGAATCGGGTTTGTAATTTTCTTTTTTTATTTTAGTAGCAATCAGCTTAACCCGTGGATCTGATTTTGGCAGTTCAATGGCAGAAAGAGATGTAACATTTTTCATGAAACCTCCTGTTAATATAGCAAAAGTTATTAATTAGAATAAGCGCCGTTGAAACAGTTCATAAACGCTTCATTCAATAAATCAAAGCTATTAACACCCTACAAGTTTTGTTATGATATTCGTCAGTTAAAAAAAAATCTTTATAGTTTAAACTTTAAAGTATTACTGTTCAATACTATAAACTTTCCATTATATACTGTAATGACTAAATCTGATTGCTGTAATTAATTTTCAAATATCGTAGAACAGTAATAATTTAGCAAGTTCCCAAAAATTTTAAATACTTCCTGCATGAAAAAAATTGTATTGCTTTTGCCGGCTTTTTTTTGTTTAATCCTGCTCCAGGCACAAAAAAAGGCATTTCCTTTTGTTACTGCTGATAGTACAGCATTACGTTTAACCGCATCCGGTGCCCTTAATTTTACGCCTTTTGGGCAACCACTGGAAACTCAGCCCTGTATTTTTATTGATACTACTAAAACCTTTCAGACTATTGTGGGTATTGGTGGTGCGCTGACTGATGCAGCTGCTGAAACCTTTGCAAAAATGTCTACAGCCGACCAGCAGAAACTGCTGGATGCCTATTATAATAAAGAAACCGGTATTGGTTACTCTTTAGGCCGTACACATATTAACAGTTGCGATTTTTCTTCCCATATGTATACCTATGTGGCAGATAATGATACAGCTTTAAAAACCTTTAACCTGAAACCTGAAATGGAATTCAGGATCCCCTTTATTAAAAAAGTAATTGCTGCTGCAGGTGGTAAATTAACATTATTTGTGAGCCCCTGGAGCCCGCCAGCCTGGATGAAAACCAATAATGATGTATTGCATGGTGGTAAACTGAAACCTGAATTAGGGCAGTCATGGGCCAATTACTATGTAAAATATATTAAAGCTTATGAAGCTTTGGGAATTCCGGTTTGGGGTTTAACAGTTCAAAATGAACCTATGGCTACCCAGATCTGGGAGTCCTGTGTATATTCTGCTGAGGATGAAGCCAGTTTTATTAAAAAGTTTTTAGGACCCACATTGGTTAACAGTGGGTTAGGGAATAAGAAATTAATGGCCTGGGATCATAACAGGGATTTGGTATACCAGCAGGCTTCCACTATTTTAAATGATAAAGCTGCTGCAAAATATGTTTGGGGAATTGCGTTTCACTGGTATGAAAACTGGACGGGCGACCATATGTTTGACAATGTGAAGAAAGTTAAGGAATCTTTTCCTGCTACCAATGTTATGCTTACTGAAGCCTGTTTATACCCTTACAGCTGGGATCAGCGGGCAGACTGGAAATGGGGTGAAGTGTATGGCAAAAACATGATCAATGATTTTAATAATGGTGCAGTGGGCTGGACAGACTGGAATGTGCTGCTGGATGAAACCGGAGGGCCCAATCATGTAAACAATTTCTGTTTTGCTCCTGTATTATACAATACCCAGGCACACCAATTGTTTTTTATGAACAGCTTTTATTATATCGGGCATTTTTCAAAGTTTGTGAAACCGGGTGCTAAAAGAATCATTACTTCCAGCAGCAGGGCCCAGTTATTAACTACAGGGTTTAAAAATGCAGACGGTAAATATGCAGTTATTGTTATGAATACCTCCTCAGAAAAAATAGATTTTCATTTATGGATTCAGGGTAATGCGGCTGCGGCTACTGCATTACCGCATTCTATTGCTACCTATATAATACAATAAAGGAGATTATCTCATTATAAAGCCAGGCTTTGAAATAAGCCTGGCTTTTCTGTGAAAGGATGTTTTTTTCCGAAATCGATTGCGCAAATAAAACCATAACAACTGCATGCAATTTATATTATCGTTGTAATCTTGCTATTGAATTATTATTAATTGTGCAATTTTATTTACAGTTTAATTTAATGGATGAATTAATTAAGTTGATACAGTAAAACTGACGATTGTAACCGCAAGTTTTTGAAAAATACTAGTAATATGAAAAAATTTCTTGATGAAGATTTTTTACTGAGCAATAATACTGCCCGAACCCTGTATCACGATTACGCAAAGCAGATGCCGATTATCGATTACCATTGTCATTTACCCCAACAGCAGATTGCAGAAAATATAAACTTCGAAAATATTACACAGGCCTGGTTATATGGTGACCATTATAAATGGAGAGCCATGAGGGCCAATGGGGTTAACGAACAATTCTGTACAGGCAGTGCTTCAGATGCAGCCAAGTTTCAACAATGGGCTGAAACAGTTCCATATACCCTGCGTAACCCTTTATACCATTGGACACACTTGGAATTACAGCGTTATTTTGATGTGCATGATATTTTAAACCCTGATTCAGCCACTGCTATTTATAATGCCTGTTCAGAAAAACTGCGTTCACCGGAATACAGTACTAAAAACCTGATCCGCAAAATGAATGTGGCCACTATCTGCACCACTGATGATCCCGCAGATGACCTGGCTTATCACCTTCAATTGAAAAATGATGGATTTGAAGTGCCGGTATTACCTGCATTCCGTCCGGATAATGCCATGGAAGTAAGCAATGCGGCCCGTTTTAATGCCTATGTAGGTAAACTGGAAAAAGTATCCGATACTGTTATTACTACTTATAAAGATTTTCTGGACGTAATAAAGAAACGCCATGATTTTTTTGCATCTATGGGTTGTTCTGTAAGTGACCATGGATTGGAACAATTATATGCAGAAGATTTTACTGAAACTGAAATAAACCAGTGTTTCCTGACAATCCGTTCCGGTAAGGAATTGAATGAGCAGGAACAAATAAAATTTAAATCTGCCATGCTGCTTTATTTTGCTGAGCTGGACTGGGAGAAGGGTTGGATACAGCAATTTCACCTGGGTGCGCTGCGTAATAACAATAGCAGACGGTTAAGGGAACTGGGGCCTGATACAGGATGGGATTCTATTGGTGATTTTAGTCAGGGAAAGGCATTGTCTGCATTCCTCAGGAGACTGGACGATCAGAACAAACTGGCAAAAACTATTTTGTATAATCTGAATCCGGCTGACAATGAATTAATGGCAACTATGACCGGTAATTTTAACGACGGCAGTATTAAAGGCAAAATACAATTTGGATCAGGCTGGTGGTTTTTGGACCAGAAAGACGGTATGACCAAACAACTGAATGCTTTATCCAATATGGGGTTGATCAGCCGTTTTGTTGGTATGCTCACTGACAGCCGCAGTTTTCTGTCTTATCCCCGTCATGAATATTTCAGACGAATTGTCTGTAACCTTTTTGGAACGGAAATAGAAAATGGGGAACTGCCGGCCGACCTGCCATGGGTTGGTAAAATTATACAGGATATCAGTTTCAAGAATGCCAGGGAGTATTTTAACTGGACAAACCTGAAAGAAAAATAGTAGGTTATACATAAACTTTTAATTAAAAAGCCTGAACAATAATTCAGGCTTTTTTAATTTTTTTCTCCCACCATAGCTGAAATCCAAGCGAACAGAACAGGGTAATCAGGGCTGCAATCATTCCCCCGGCTACATCTGTGGGGAAATGCTGTGCCAGGTATATTCTGGAATAACCTACCAGTAAAGCATATATAAACCCTACGGGTATCAGCCATTTTTTTTGAATTACTAAACTGCCTATTAAAAAAACAGTAAAAGCGGTAGTGGTATGCCCGGATGGGAAACTGCCGATAGCATGTACTTCCACGCCAGGTACGGTATGTACCAGACTAAAATCAGGTACACCTTTCAATGGCCTGGGTTCACCAGGCATCAACAGGTCTTTAAACAAGTGGGTAAACAGGGTGGAAAATACAAAGCCGCCAATCAATAAGGGTATATACTTTTTACAGTAAATAATAAATAAAACCAGTAAAGGAATAAAGACAGATCCATCCCCCAGGTTAGTCCAGTATTCAAAAAAGATATCAGACTGCCTGCCCAGGTCTCTGTTCAGCCATAAAAACAAGGGAACTTTACCTTGTATAGCCACCAGCAGAAAGAGAAGGATAGCTGTTATAAAAGTAAGAATCGCCGCTTTTTTAAATGTAGTATAATGAAGGCTTTGCATAGGTGTAAAAATAAGTATTTTAAATACAAAAGAGGTTGCCCCGATCAGATGAGACAACCCCTTTGTACACTAAATACAAATAAATTGACTAAATAATACCTGCTAATTCCAGGCTTCTTTTTTTAAGGTGTACAATATCTATATTCTCGATAATCGGATCCGGGAATAAGATAAGAGAGGTATTATGCTCTTTCCACCAGTTACTTTCTGTCAGTTCTTTTACATGTAACACACCTGCCAGGTATTTCCTTTCTTCACCGGCATGCCATTCATCAATCCATTCAAATTTTTCCCTGGGTATATATTTCCAGTCCTCAAAGCTTACATATATTTTCAGGTAAAATTCATTGCTCAGCTGATGGGGCTGGTGGTGGTACAGTTTTTTATATTCATACCGGTACCCGTAACGCAATGCAGCAATATCACTTAATACTGCAGATGCAGTAGGGAAACTACCGGCCCCTTTTCCATAGAAAAACTGTTTGTCGGCAAAACCGCTTTCTATCACTACTCCGTTGTATTCGTTTCTAACAAAAGCCAGCGGATCATCCTGTTTTACAAACTGGGGTAACACAAAAGCGGCCACTTTTCCGTCTTTCAGTTTCTTGGCCTGGGCTACCAGTTTAATTTCATAATGTTTTTCTTTGGCTACAGTTGCATCACTTAACTGAATACTCTGTATGCCATTAAATAAGATATTGGAGGGATGTTCTACAATACCATACGCATGGTTTAATAAAATACTCCATTTATTTACGGCATCATATCCTTCCACATCCAGTTTGGGGTTGCTTTCTGCAAAACCCAGTTGCTGGGCCAGTAATAAAGCTTCATTAAAGGGCAGGTTCTCTTCAAATATCTTGGTCAGTATAAAATTGGTAGAACCATTTACAATGGCTTTAATGGCATGCAACAGGTCATTGTCATAATATTCTTCCAGGTTTCTGATTACAGGGATTGAGGCACAGGCAGCACTTTCGCATAAAAATGGCTGTTCAGTATCCAGTTGTAATTGTAATATTTCCGGTAAATGTTCTGCAATCATTTTTTTACTGGCACTTACCACTGCTTTGCCCTGCTTTAGGGCAATGGATACAATTTCAAAAGCGGCATCTGCATCATCAATCACTTCTACAATTACGTTGATATTGTCATCATACAGCAAATCATCCTTTTGGGTGGTAAATAGAGCAGCCGGTGCATTTCTTGCTTTTCCCGGGTGTTTAATACAGACTTTTACAATCTGTGCTTTTAAAGATGGGGTTTGCTGCAGCACTTTGTATAAGCCTTCTCCCACTACACCAAAACCGAATAAGCCGATATTTAATTGTTTATGTGTTTCCATAAATGTTATTTTTCTGTTTTCTGAATATATAATCTTAGTTAGCCTGACTGGTTTCCAAAACCGCTTTTTTGTGCGGGTGTAAGTGACTGATGGAAGCAAATGTATTTTCCAAATCGCTGATTAAATCTTCCACTTCTTCAATACCCACACTCAGGCGGATCAGGCTGTCTGATACACCGGCTGCTTTTCTTTTTTCTGAGGGTATGGATTTATGTGTCATGTTTGCCGGGTGACTGATCAGGCTTTTAACCCCTCCCAGGCTTTCAGCTAACTTAAATAATTTGGTAGAAGATACAAATACTTCAGCCAGTTTCAATTCATCTGTTTTAAGGGAAAAAGAAACAATACCCCCAAAACCTTTGGATTGCTTTTTTGCGATAGCATGATTGGGGTGCGATGGTAATCCCGGATAAAATACTTTATCTACCGCTGGATGGTTTTCCAGGTATTCTGCAATAGCCTGTGCATTAATACCATGTTGTTTTAAGCGCAGGTAAAGGGTTTCCAAACCACGGATAATTAACCAACTATCAAATGGTGCCAGTACCGCACCACAGGCATTCTGAAAGAATTTGATCCTTGCACCCAGTGCTGCATCTTTTGCTACCACTATACCGGCAATTACATCACTGTGCCCGCCCAGGTATTTGGTAGCGCTGTGTACTACCAGGTCGGCCCCCAGCAATAAAGGCTGTTGTAAGGCAGGAGAGGCAAAAGTATTGTCCACACAAAGCAGGCAATGATTGGCTTTGGCTATTTTAGCAATGGCTGCAATATCTGCAATTTTTAAAGTAGGGTTGGTTGGTGTTTCAATCCAGATCAGTTTTGTTTTATCAGTAATGGCATTGAACACATTTTCCGGATTGCTGAAATCCACAAATTTTATACTGATGCCATACTGTTCATATACCTGGGTAAATAACCGGTAAGCACCTCCATAAATATCATCCACAGCAATCACTTCATCCCCGCTTTTCAATAGTTTCACTACGGCATCTATAGCAGCCAGTCCGCTGGCAAATGCAGCCCCTGTTGCCCCATGTTCCAGTTCTGCAATAATTTTTTCCAGGGTAGCCCGGGTAGGGTTATTGGTTCGGGAATAATCAAACCCTTTGTTTACTCCGGGTGCTTCCTGCACAAAAGTGGAAGTCTGGTAAATAGGCACAGCCAAAGCACCGGTTAAGGGATCAATGGGAATACTGTGTAATAATTGTGTAGCGTTGCTCATCGGTTTCAATTTTAAAATGATGATTCTTCTTGCTGAAACTTAACAGAAGGCTTACCGGTG
>Ga0364860_10719_pt1 | contig 15611 bp, 11 predicted proteins | sample ExccelAu500001D4_FD_206916 | JGI IMG/M metagenome (GOLD analysis project Ga0364860, IMG submission 206916) | Enriched cells from Trout Bog Lake Hypolimnion, Wisconsin, USA - BchlTB.Aug20.5000.01 .D4 | ecosystem: Environmental > Aquatic > Freshwater > Lake > Hypolimnion/Profundal zone | place: USA... | reverse complement strand
TTTCTTTACTGCCTGGAATTCTCCTTCAGACACCCTTGCGGAAGCAATTTCAATCCTGTCTACTTTTACCTCTGTGAGTAATAATTGTGCAATAGTTAATTTCTCAGAAGCAGAAAAAGATACACCGCTGGTTTGCTCACCATCCCTTAGCGTGGTATCCATTATTTCTATATGGCGTTGCAATGTGCTCATGTTAATTGTATGGGATTATTAGTAAGCACTTTTAGCAGTAAAAGCTTTAATTTCTTCTTTCATTGCCTGTAAATAGTCGATATCATCAAAACCATTCAGCATATTATGTTTCTTATACCCATTTATTACAAATGATTCCTTTTCACCTGTTGCAACAATTGAAATAGTTTGTTCAGGCAGGTTAATCTCCAATTCTGCTTTGGGGTCTGCTTCTATAGCTGTAAATATTTTATCAAGAAATTCAGGGCTTACAGTAACCGGTAAAATACCAATATTTAAGGCATTTCCTTTAAAGATATCCGCAAAGAAACTGGATACCACACACCTGAAACCATAATCGTAAATAGCCCAGGCTGCATGCTCCCTGCTACTGCCGCTTCCAAAATTCTTTCCGCCTACCAGGATCTTTCCGGTATAAATCGGATTATTCAAAACAAAGTCCTTCTTAGGGGTCTGGTCTGTATTATATCTCCAGTCCCTGAATAAATTATCACCAAAATTTTTCCTTTCTGTAGCCTTTAGAAAACGGGCAGGGATAATTTGGTCAGTATCTACGTTTTCAATAGGTAAAGGAACTGCAGAACTTTTTAATACAGTGAATTTATCGTAAGCCATAATTTGATTATTTTAATGACATATTATTTATTTTTCAATCACTTAATATTCCGTCCAATCTGGAAGAGTAAGAAAATACCTTGATATACTATCAAACAGGTAAGGCTGTTACAGTAAATCTCTCGGATCGGTAATTACTCCCGTTACAGCAGCAGCAGCAGCTACAAGTGGACTGGCCAGTAATGTACGGGCACCTGGTCCTTGTCTGCCTTCAAAATTTCGGTTACTGGTACTTACTGCATATTTTCCGGCTGGAATTTTATCATCATTCATAGCAAGGCAGGCTGAACAACCTGGTTGGCGTAACTGAAAACCTGATTCATTTAATATTTCTAAAATTCCCTCTTCTTTGATCTGGCTTTCTACAATATGAGAACCGGGAACCAGCCATGCGGTAATATTATCGGCTTTCTTACGCCCTTTTACAATACTGGCAAAAGCCCTGAAATCTTCTATTCTTCCATTGGTACAACTACCCAGGAAAACATAATCTACTTTCTTGCCAATTATTTTTTCGTCTTCGGCAAATCCCATATAAGCAAGTGATTTTAAATAAGAAGCACCGCCATCTTTTACGTCAGTAGCTTTAGGAATATTCTTTGAAATCCCGGTACCTAAACCTGGGTTGGTACCATATGTAATTTGTGGTTCAATATTACTGGCATTAAAATTCAGTTCTACATCAAACTGTGCACCTTCTTCTGTTTTTAATGTTTTCCAGTAAGCTACCAGGGTATCCCAGGCTTCTCCCTTAGGTGCTTTTTCCCTGCCTTTCAAATAAGCAAAAGTCGTTTCATCAGGAGCAATCATTCCACCACGTGCACCCATTTCTATAGAAAGGTTACAAACAGTCATACGGCCTTCCATACTCATATTTTCGAATACTTCGCCTGCATATTCAACAAAATAACCTGTAGCACCACTGGCAGTAATTTGTGATATAATGTATAAAGCAACATCTTTTGGTGTAACAGCTTTACCCAGCTTTCCATTAATATTGATGCGCATTTTTTTAGGCTTGGGCTGCATAATACACTGTGAAGAGAGTACCATTTCCACTTCAGATGTACCTATCCCAAATGCTATGGCTCCAAATGCTCCATGGGTGGAAGTATGCGAATCTCCGCATACAATGGTCATACCTGGTAATGTGATGCCATTTTCTGGACCAACTACATGCACAATCCCGTTTTTTGGATTATTTAAACCCCAATGTGAAATACCGTATTTGGCAGCATTTTCTTCCAATGCCTGTAACTGGTTGGCAGAAAGGGGATCCTCAACAGGTAAATGCTGGTTAATGGTAGGGGTATTATGATCTGCAGTGGCGAAAGTTCTTTCAGGAAACATTACAGAAATGCCCCTGGTTTGCAATCCCAGAAATGCAACCGGACTGGTTACTTCATGTATAAAATGCCGGTCAATAAAAAATACATCCGGGCCATCTTCAATTTTTCTTACCACGTGTGCATCCCACACTTTATCAAATAAGGTACCTGGGGTTTTACTCATGTTATTATAGTTTATGAATTGAAAGAATGATTAATTTAGAAAGGTTTGCAAAATTCGATAAAATTTACCGGATTGAATTTTTTTTAAGAAATTTTATTTATTACATAAGGATTTGATTGAAACTTACCAATATTCTACCCTTATTTTTAAAAACATCTTAACCAGATTCTATTCCTTTATCTTCTTTTATTTTATCGGTTACGAAGTTGAGATGAATTCCTAAATTTGAAAAATGGTATTTTTCTATAGGTATGATCGATAAAACCGATTAATTATGGAATTACGACAACTTCGTTATTTTATTCGTTCAGCCGAATTATTGAACTTCACGGAAGCAGCTAATGTATTATTTATCAGCCAAAGTACTCTATCCCAGCAAATAAAACAACTGGAAGACGAACTGGACATATTATTGTTTGACAGGATTGGAAAAAGGGTGAGGTTAACAGAAGCGGGATATTTGTTTCTGGAATATGCCCGGCAATCGGTCCTTGTTGCTGAAAGCGGTAAAGAATTAATGGAGGATTTAAAAGGACTGAAAACAGGAACACTCAACATTGGTGCTACTTATGGCTTATCTAACCTGCTTACATCAACCATTGTTCAATTTTCTAAAAAACACCCTGAAATAAAAATAACTGTTGAGTTTGGTACTTCAGAAGATTTACTCGAGAAACTGAAATATGCAAAAGTTGATTTTATCCTGTCTTTTCTGCAGTTACCCGAAAATGATCAGTTTCTATCTCAATCTTTATTTGAATCCAGCTTGTCCTTAATAGTTCATCCATCTAACCCGGTTTCAGAAAAAGAATCCATTTCTCTAAAAGAGCTGGAATTAATTCCGCTTGCTTTACCAGCTAAAGGGTTTAATACCCGGCATTTTTTAGATGAAACTTTTGAAAAAAATAAAATAACTCCATCTGTTAAAGTTGAATTGAATGATATCAATACTTTATTACAGCTGGTGGAAACTGGTAACTGGGCAACAATTTTAACTGTTGCATCTGTTTCTGACAGGCAAACACTTAAAATTATACCCATTAAAGGGATTAATATTATCAGAAAAGCTTCTATAACCTGGCTGAATGGAAGCTATCAAAAAAAAGCGGCACTTGTCTTTTCTGATATGATAAGGCAACAGGTATAATAGTGTTTATTGAGGGCCTAATTGTTTGGCCGCATCATTTATTGAGATGTAATAAATCAGATTTCAACCAAAATTAATTTTCTGCATTTCCATTACCTTCATACTGTCAATTTTATTTCTTATTAAAACGCTTTTAACAGATATGCCTACAATATGTGTTAAACAGGTTTAAATTTTTCCTATGAATCTTCTTGAAGAACTTAAAGCTCATTTTCCTAAAACAAGACTGAAACATAAACTGATTGATTTACATGCTTATTCCAGTGATGCCAGTTTCTATCAGTTATTACCCACTGCAATTGTTTTCCCGGTTACTATTGAAGAAATTCAACTTTTATTCATCATTGCAAAAAAATATAAAACCTCTGTTACATTCAGAACCGGGGGAACCAGTTTATCCGGACAGTCAGTAACCAATGGAATACTGGCAGATTTAAGCAGGCACTGGAACAATGCCAGTGTTGGCGAAAATGCTGAATTTATAGTTACCCAACCCGGTATTACCGGAGCCACGATTAATCGTTTATTAAGAAAACATGGAAGGAAAATAGGACCTGACCCTGCTTCTATAAATGCTGCCATGATGGGTGGTATTCTTTCCAATAATGCGAGTGGCATGTGTTGTGGCGTTGCTTATAATTCCTATCATACATTACAACATATCCGGTTTGTATTAGCAGATGGGAAACTATACGACACTCAAAATATTCCCGATTACAAAAGATTTGAAAGAGAATCTGCTGTGATCTTCAATGGAATCAGGCATTTAAAGGAAAAAGTCTTAGGAAATCAGGAATTAATACAATGTATACGCAGGAAATATAAAATAAAGAATACAGTTGGCTACGGCATAAATGCATTTCTTGATTTTGAACATCCGCTGGATATTCTGGCTCATTTATTAATTGGTGCAGAAGGTACTCTGGCATTTATTGCAGAAGCAAGCCTTAAAACCATTCCGGACAAACCTTTTAAAAAAACCGGTTTATTATTTTTCGAATCTCCTAAAATTGCCTGTGAAGCAATTGTACCATTAAAAGAAACGGAAGTGGAGGCCCTTGAATTTATGGACAGGCCCGCCCTTCATTCCATTGAACATTTACCTGATACACCTTCATTTATTGCTTCTTTGCCTGAAAATGCCGCCTGTATACTATGTGAATACCAATCAGAATCTGAAGAATCCCTGTTTCAAAAATTTGAAACCGCTACTGAAACAATTCAGCAGTTACCGGTAATTTATCAGACAGAATTTACTACAGATACAAATATTCAGGCATTATACTGGAAACTTAGAAAAGGTATGTATCCCTCTGTGGCTGCAGTAAGGGCAAAAGGAAGTTCTGTAATGCTGGAAGATGTTGCTGTTCCTTTATACAGGCTGGCTGATGCTATAGTTGACCTGCAACAGCTTTTTATTTTACACGGATATAAGGATGCAATTGTATTTGGACACGCAAAAGAAGGTAATCTTCATTTTATGGTGTCCCAGCCGATTGTAACTGAAATACAAATAAAACAATTTGAACGGTTTAATGATGAGCTGGCAACCCTGATTATACATAAATATAAGGGCTCTCTAAAAGCAGAACATGGAACAGGAAGGCAGATTGCTCCTTATGTAGAAGAAGAATGGGGGTCAGAAGCATATACCATTATGAAGGAATTAAAAGATTTAGTGGATCCGGATCATATTTTAAATCCCGGAGTAATTATCAATGCAGATAAAAAATGCCATATCACCAACATGAAATCACTTCCTGTAGTGGAAGAAGAAGTGGATACCTGTGTGGAATGCGGCTACTGCGAACATAAATGCCCCAGCAGGGAATTTACACTTACACCCAGGCAAAGGATTGTATTAAGAAGAAGTTTAGCCAGGTTAAAAGCATCCGGACAAAACAAAGAATACCGGGAAATCTTAAAAGATTACCAGTATATGGGTTTAGATACCTGCGCAGTGGATGGATTATGTGCTACAGAATGTCCGGTAAATATTAATACCGGAGACCTGGTTAAAAGATTGAGGCAGGAAAATCATTCTGTTCTTAATAATAATATTGCCAATTGGATTGCCAGCAATTTCGGATTTGTAGAAACTGTGGTAAAATACGCATTGCACGCTGGTAATTTAATTAATAAAATGCTTGGCAGGGCGGCCATGTATAAATTCACAATCCTGATCAGAAAAATTATCCCTGCATTTCCATTATGGGCAAAACAGTTAACTGGTCCTATATCCATTCCAGTTACCCCATCCTCAAAACCCGATTATATATATTTTACCTGCTGTATGAACCGGATGATGGGTGCAGATATTGAAAAAACTAAAACAATAGTGGATAGTGTTTTAAGCATTGCAGATAAAGCAGGACTGGTTGTTAGCATACCAAAAAATATTAATGGCCATTGTTGCGGACAGGCATTTTCTTCAAAAGGATTTAAAGAAGCATATAAGTTCTCTGCCAACAGAATGGTTGAAACTTTATGGGAATGGACAAATGAGGGAAAAACACCTGTTGTATTGGATATAACCTCCTGTACCAATTCACTTAAAACCTGCAGATCGTATTTAAATCCCGACAATCAAAAAACATTTGACCAATTGCGAATATTGGATAGTATCGAATTTGCAGCAGATATTTTGCTTAAAAAGTTATATATACCACATAAAAAAGAAGAAGTGATTATACATCCTGTTTGTTCAGTTCAGAAAATGGGATTATTACAAAAACTGGTACTTATCGGAAAAGCCAGTTCTCAAAAACTGGTAATTCCTGAACTAACAGGTTGCTGTGGTATGGCTGGCGACCGCGGATTTTATTATCCAGGTTTATTACAGTCTGCTACAAAAAACGAATCTCAGGAAGTAAGATTATATGAAAGCAGTGACTGTTATTCAACCGGCAAACCCTGTGAAATGAGTATGTCTGAAAACACAGGAAAAAACTACAGGTCACTTTTCTATCTGTTGGATGAAATTTCTGAATAATTGTTGAAACAATTTGATAACGTTACAAAACAACATTAATAATTACTTTGCTAATTCCTTTTTTGTGCAGGATTCGTTTTTATAATATATTTTTAAAATACAGGATATTCTGGTTAAATTTATAAAATGAAACCCTATAGATTTTTCATATTTTTTGTTTTAATCTGTTCCTTAAACTGCACTCCACTGAAAAAAACAAATCCTCCTAAGGAAATAATAAAAGGAACATCCTGGACCCTGCAATCTTTAAACGGTAATATTGTAACCACTGATAACAGCATTAAATCATCAGCATTTTTAAAATTTGGTGCAGATGGTCTTTTATCTGGAAATACCAGTTGTAACAGTTTTAGCGGAAAATATTCTATAGAAGGGAATAAAATTAACCTTAATCCCGGTGCTATGACAAGAATGATGTGCCCCGGCGCAGGAGAACAGGACTTTTTGACAGCTATAAAACAGGTTACTAATTTTAAAATTACTGCTGGTAAATTGAGTTTGCAGAACGGTACCAGTGAAATCATGAGCTTTATCTCTAAATAATAATATTTTATTAAAAAGAAACCTTATGAAAATCATATTAAGAAAATGGTGGGTATTAATATTACAAGGTATCCTGCTGATCATTCTTAGTGTTTATTGCTGGAATAATCCGAATGATGTTTTAAAAGGTATATCCATTTGGTTTGGTTTACTGACTATTATCGCCGGTATCATAGGGTTGATTCATTATTTTTGGGATAAAACAGATAGGGAACAAACCACATTAATCTGGAGTCTCACAACCACTTTCTTTGGAATTTTAATGCTTTTTCACATGGTTGTCACTATGAAACTGATTACTATATTTTTTGGGCTTTGGATTGTATTAGGAGGTGGCCAGTTAATTAAAAATGGATGGGAGCTTAAAACACAAAATCAATTGGGTTGGTTAATGATTATACTTGGGGTTTTAACATTTATTACAGGTTTGATGATGATTTTCCATATAGATTTTGGAGCAATTGGAATCAGTACCTTATTAGGTATTCAATTATTTTTTGCCGGTTTGGGACTGATTGTTTTTGGAATAATTAAAAAAGCGGGTTTGTCTAAAATAAATTAAAGCTAACTGGTTATAAAAAAAGGGCCTCTTATAAGGGCCCTTTTTTTATAACTTGCTTACCTTAAGAAAAAGTCGATTTGCTTACTTTTACATTTATAAAATATATATTGATGAAGAACAGATTATTCTTTGCTATTGCATTTTTACTTACCTCATATTCCTTTGCCCAAACTGCAAAAAAATCAGTTTCCAGTATAGAGGAGAGAAATATCAATATTACCTATACCCCCTATAAAAATACCTGGATCTATTTAGGTAGTTATTATGGAAAAGGAAAAGTACTATCGGATTCTGCCTGGCTGAACGAAAAGGGTCAGGGTACTTTTAAGGGCAAAGAAAAGCTTACTGGTGGTATATATTTTGTTGTCTCTCCAAAATATGCCATTCAGTTTGAATTGCTGATTGGAAATGAACAACATTTTAGTATTGTGGCAGATTCATCCAGAAAAGACAATGTAAAAATTACCGGATCAAAGGATAATGATATTTTCAAAGAATATACCAATACAACTATTGATAAAGGGAAAAAAATAGATTCATTAAGTCAGAAATTATCTCTAAGCAGAAATAAAGAAGACTCAGCCCTTCTTAAAGAAAAAATTATTCAGCAAAAAAAAGAATTGCAGGTCTATCAGGAAGAAATTACAAAAAAATATCCCAAATCTTTATTGGCCGTTTTGCTGTCTGCCATGAAAAGGCCCGAAGTCCCTGCTATACCCGTTATAAATGGCAAAGCAGATTCTGCATATCCTTTTCGATTTGTAAAGGAACATTACTGGGATGATGTGAATTTTAATGACGATCGCTTATTGCATACACCCTTCTTTGATGCCAAACTGGACGAATACATGAAATATTATGTGGCTCCGGAATCAGATTCAATTATACCTGAAATAAAATACATGATGCTTTATGCCAGAACTGGTAAAGAAATGTATCCATATTTACTAATGAAATTCACTAATAAATACATTAATCCTGAATATATGGGTCAGGACAAAGTGTTCATTTATCTTTTTGAAAATTTTTACACTAAAGGAGATACCAGTTTTTTAAATCCTCAATCCAGAAAAACTATTTTTGACCGCGCTTATAGTTTAATGGCTAATCAATTGGGTAATCCTGCCCCGGTTTTAAATTTAACAGATACATCAGGCAATAAAGTGCTGATGCAAAGTATTACAGGTAAGTTTACCCTGGTAGCATTCTGGGATCCTACCTGTGGGCATTGTAAAGAAGATGTTCCCAGGCTGGATTCCTTTTACAGGGCTAAATGGAAAAATCTGAATGTGAAAATTTACAGTGTTAACGTAAACGACAATACCATTCCGGATTTTAAAAAATTCATTGTAGAAAAAAACCTGAGTAGTGATTGGATCAATGTATATCAGCCTAAAGCTGAAAAAGAAGCTGAAGCTGCTGCAGGGAAAGCTAATTTCAGGCAATTGTATGATGTTTTTAAAACCCCAACTTATTACCTGCTGGATGAACAAAAAAATATTATTGCCAAACAATTATCACTGAACCAGTTTGATGACTTGATTACCGCTAAATTAAAACAGCTGAACAGTAAAAAATAAAGTATGAAAAAGGGATACCTGCTTTTTATTTTATCCTGTTCAATCAGTATTGTTTTTGCGCAAACTTTATTTACATACGGAAATAAAAAAGTGGAAGTACAGGAATTTAAAACGGCTTTTCATAAAAACACAGATCAGAATACCATACAAAAAATAGACAGAGACAAATTTTTACAAACATATATAACCTATAAACTAAAACTGGAAGCTGCTATTGATGAAAAGTTGAATCAAACCACCAGCTTTATTTCAGAAAATAATAATTTTAAAAGGCAGCTTGCCGAAACAATAATAAACAATCAGGCTAACGAAAATATCCTGTTACAGGAAGCTTTTGACAGAAGTAAAAAAGACATTTTAGTTCAACAGATTTTTATTGAATTTGGGAATGATACACTGGCTGCTTTTAACAAAATCAATGCTGAATATCGTAAATTAAAATCAGGTACTTCTTTTTCAGAACTGGCAGTAACAATTTCTTCTGACAGTATTTCGAATGTTTCTAAAGGCATTATCGGTTATATCACTGTTTTTTCACTTCCATACGAAATTGAAAATATTATTTACCGTCTTACACCAGGAACTTTTTCAACTCCTTATAAAAGTAAATTCGGCTATCATATTTTTAAAATCCTTGCTGTAAGATCCGCAGCAGGCAGGAGGATGATTAATCAAATTTTGCTTCCGTTTCCGGTAAAAATCACGCCTGAAGGGAAAATGAAACAAGCTGTATTGGCTGACAGTATTTTTCAGCAACTAAAAAGAGGTTTACCTTTTACTGAAGCCCAACATAAATTCAATAATAATCAAAACACAAATATTGAAATTGGGGTAGGTGAATTCAATACAGTTTTTGAAAGTAAAGTCTATCAGATGAAACTGGTTAATGAAATTACTGAACCTTTTGAAACTGCTTATGGATTCAATATTGTTCAACTTCAAAAAATATTACCATTACCAGTTTCTGCAAACGATAGTTACATCCGTGAGCAGGTTGAAAAAGGGGATAGACTTAGCCTGGCTAAAAAAGAATTATTGAATAAATGGAAAAAACAGCTAAGTTTCAGAGAGGCTAAAATCAATATTGACTCATTAAAAAAGTACATTGATTTTGCATTACACCATTATAAATGGCAGACTTCCATAAAAGACAGCACATCCCTTTTTTATATTAAAAATCAAAAAGTTACAGCAATTGAATTTAAAAATTACATACAACAATTTCCAGTTTTTAAGATCAGTGAACAACTAAAATCATTTCAGGACCAAAAATCCAGTGAATATTACCGGATGCACATTGAAGAATTTGATAAAAAGGCCAAAGAACAAATTACTGACTTCTTCAATGCAAATTTATTGTTTGCTGTCATGAATATCCATGTTTGGAATAAAACAGAATCGGATACAGCTGGCCTGAAAAAGTACTTTATCGAAAACACCCAAAAATACCTTTGGCAGAAAGGTTTTTCTGCGGTAACTGTTTCAGCCTCTAATGAATCAGTTGCAAAAGAAATTGCAGGAAAAATACAATCCCAACCCGATTCCTGGAAAACGATTCTAGCCAATTATAGTGCATTTGCCAATGCGGATAGCGGAAGATTTGAAACAGACCGGTTAAAACAGTTTCAAAATATCACTTTGAAAAAGAATATGCTGATTAATCCTCTTAAATCAGAACAGAATGTTTATGTTTTCTATTACATAACTGATATTCATACAGAAACGGAACAAAAAACTTTTGAAGAAGCAAAAGGATTAGTTATCACTGATTATCAGTCCGTTGTGGAAAAGAACTGGATCCTTGATTTACATCAGAAATATCCGGTAAAAATTAATTATGCTGTCAAAAACAGCATAAAATAATAAAAACAGATTTTATATTATTTCTTTTACTACATCATGGATTAATCTGGGTTTACCCAGGGTATAATAATGTAAAACCGGAACTCCAAATGATTTCAACTCCCTACTTTGCTGGATCAACCATTCTGTCCCTACTGTTTCCACTTCGGCATCTGTTTTGCATTTCATCACATCATTGGATAATGCTGAAGGGATATCCACATGAAAAATTCTGGGTAAAACGGACAATTGTTTTTTGCTCGTTAATGGCTTTAATCCTGGAATTATAGGGATATGTATATCCAATGCCCTGCATGCTTTTACAAAATCAAAAAATTTCTGATTATCAAAAAACATCTGTGTCATAATATATTCTGCTCCGGCATCTACTTTTTCTTTCAACCTTTGCAGGTCAATTTCCAGATTGGGAGCTTCAAAATGTTTTTCCGGATAGCCGGCAACACCCATGCAAAAATTGGTTTTACTGCCATTCTGGATGTCTTTATCCTGGTAAATACCATTATTCAGGTTACCAACCTGTTTCAGAAGATCCAATGCGTAAGCATTACCTCCGGCTTCAGGTTCAAAGGATGCTTCATTTTTTGCAGCATCGCCTCTTAATACAAGTACATTATCAATTCCTAAAAAATTTAGGTCAATTAGTGCATCTTCTGTTTCTCGCCTGGTAAACCCCCCGCAAATTAAATGTGGCACTGCATCAATCTTATAATGATTCATGATTGCCGCACATATACCTACAGTACCGGGTCTTTTTCTAACTTCAACTTTTTCAAAAGTACCATCCATCTGCTTTTTAAACATGGTTTCGCTTCTATGATACGTTACATTAATCCAGGAAGGTTTAAATTCCATTAAAGGGTTCAGATGGTCATATAACGAAGTAATGGTTTTGCCCTTTAATGGGGGTAATACTTCAAAAGAAACCAGGGTTTCTTTTGCCTGAGAAATGTGATCTGTAACTTTCATGCTGTTAAAAATATATGCAATATACAGATGAAGGTGAATATAACCATTTGTTAAGCCATGAGAATAAAGAGCTTCCAATGATATAAACTTCTATTTTTGTTTAAAATATTATCCTTGAATTTAACGATACATACCAAAGAGCTTGTAAAAAGTTATAAAGGGCGGACTGTTGTAAATAAAGTGAGTGTGAATGTACAACAGGGCGAAATAGTAGGTTTACTGGGGCCAAACGGAGCAGGTAAAACCACTACCTTCTATATGGTGGTTGGATTAATTAAACCGGATGAAGGGGATGTGTTTTTAGACGATCTGAACATCACCAGACTGCCCATGTATAAACGGGCTCAAATGGGTATTGGCTATTTACCACAGGAAGCAAGCGTTTTCAGAAAATTAAGTGTGGAAGACAATATTATGGCTGTTTTGGAAATGACAAAACTGACCAAAGGAGAAAGAACGGAGAAACTGGATAAATTGCTGGACGAGTTTAACCTGCACCATGTGCGTAAAAACAATGGTGACAGTTTAAGCGGCGGGGAAAGAAGAAGAACAGAAATTGCACGTGCATTAGCAGTTGACCCTAAATTTATATTACTGGATGAACCATTTGCCGGTGTTGACCCCATTGCTGTGGAAGATATCCAGACTGTAGTAGCAAAGCTGAAATATAAGAATATTGGTATTTTAATAACTGACCATAATGTAAATGAAACCTTATCTATTTGTGACAGGGCTTATTTACTTATTGAAGGAAAAATTTTTAAACACGGTACAGCAGAAGAACTCGCAGAGAATGAACAGGTAAGGCGTTTATACCTTGGAACCAATTTTGAATTAAGAAGAAAAGACTGGATTATTGATATGGAACGTGATAATGCCCTTTTAAAGGAACAAATTGCTGATTCTTCGCAAACTGAAGAATAATCCTTTTGTAATTGGCATTCATTGCTTATTTTGCTGTCCCAGACCCAAGCATTAAATGAAATTTCTCAGCCCTGCCATATCAAGATTAGCCAGATTACGTAACTGGCGTATTGAACAATGGGTTCAAAATCCAATAGCCGCTCAAAGAGAGGTTTTACAGGACCTGGTTACGCATGGTCAGTATTCTGAATTGGGAAGAAAATATAGGATGAATAAACTGTTTTCAATCAGGGCTTTTAAGAAAGCAATTCCAATTCATGAATACAATGATCTTAAGCCTTATATTGACCGGCTAATGAAGGGGGAACAAAATCTTTTATGGGATTCTCCGGTAACCTGGTTTGCTAAAAGCAGCGGTACCACTAGCGATAAAAGTAAATTCATTCCTATTACTGAAGAAAGTCTGGAAGATTGCCATTACCAGGCAGCAAAAGACCTGCTTTCCCTCTATTATAATTTTAATAATGAAAGCGATCTGCTTACCGGAAAAGGGCTTGTTATTGGTGGCAGCCACCAGATCAGCAGCCTGAATGAAGAAGCGCATTATGGCGATTTAAGTGCTGTTTTACTCCAAAATACACCTATCTGGTCCAGCTGGATCAGAACTCCTGAATTATCCATTGCTCTAATGGACGAATGGGAAAACAAAATTGAACAGTTAGCCCAAAGCACAATACATGAAAATGTAACATCAGTTACCGGCGTCCCTACCTGGACACTAGTTTTGTTTAAACGCATATTAGAAATAACCGGCAAACTAAATATGAAAGAAGTTTGGCCAAACCTGGAATTATATGTGCATGGAGGCGTATCCTTTACCCCTTATAAAGACCAGTTTAAAAAAATATTGGGGGAAGGTATTCATTATATGGAAACCTATAATGCCAGCGAAGGATTTTTTGCAGCACAGGATGACCTGAATGAAGATGGGATGTTACTATTTCTGCAACATGGCATTTTCTTTGAATTTATGCCTTTGGAAGAATATGGAAAGCCGGATCCCCAAACAATTGGACTGAAAGATGTGGAACTGAATAAAAACTATGCCCTGGTTATTTCTACGAATGGGGGGTTATGGAGGTATTTACTGGGAGATACAGTAGTATTTACTTCTTTACAACCTTTTCGGGTTAAAGTTAGTGGAAGGGTTAAACATTTTATTAATGCTTTCGGTGAGGAAATCATCATCGACAATGCAGATAAAGCCATTGCAGCAGCCTGCATCAAAACAAATTCCATTGTAAATGATTATACAGCAGCACCTGTATATTTCAGCGATAATGGCAATGGTGCCCACGAATGGTTAATTGAATTTGAACACAAACCTTCTGATATAGCAGAATTTACTTTTGAATTAGATAGTGCACTTAAATCTGTAAACAGTGATTATGAAGCGAAACGGTATAAGGATATTGCACTTCGTTTACCATTGGTGAAGGTACTGGATAAAGGAATCTTTAAAGAATGGTTACGCAAGAAAGGAAAATTGGGCGGGCAGCATAAAATCCCCAGATTATGTAACGACCGGAAATACATTGATGAAATTATTGCCATGCTGTAATAACCTTTTATTATTAAATCAATTCCTTCTCAAATCTTGAAATAAAATACCCGGTTATAATTAAACTTACAAAAGAAGAGGTATACAATAAGTATAAATAAGGTACGTCTATAAAATTATAAAAGATTACCAGCGAAAGTTTAAATGTGGCTAATCCAATATTATGAATACGTATATTTTTTTTATCTCTCATCCATATTGCCACTACAGTAAATAATACTGGAACTGTAAATGAAAGCCTGATTACTAAATGATGCAGTAATTCAATCCGGCCAGGCCCAAAAAATTTTGCAAGCCCTAAACTGGTATAAAATACCTGGGGAGAGTCCTGCCAAACCCTGGTGGCAAAATTGATATACTGAGCTGGCAACCATAATAACTTATAAAAAGGCAACCAGCCAAAAGGGATTATCATTAAACCTAAAAAACAAACCAGTCCGGTTATTCCTAATTTTAAAAAAGATGCATACTTTTTTTCATACAGCATAAATAATCCATAAGGTAATAACCAACCAATAAATGAATATCTGCTTAATGCACATAAGGAAATGGCAATTCCAATCAGCCAGATATTGCCATTTAACAGGCATAAAGTGAGGATTACATAATAAAATATAACAATCCCCTCCTCTGTATAGGGTATTAACCCATTGGATTCTGCTGTTGAAATCCACCAGAATAACATAAAAGCACAACCTAAAATAAAAGGAGAAACCCGTTTCTGATGCGAAGGATGAAAAACAAAAATGAAAATAGTAAATGTTATAATCAGCAAAATGCAGGTAATCCATCTCATATCAAAGTTTCCTGCTACCGCTATTGAGAATGGCAGCCACATAGCTGGCAAATACACCGGCTGTATTCCTTTCCATATTTCTGGTATTATATCATATACATGCGACAATTTACCTTCAACAAACCTTTGTGCCATAGTTTGCATAATCGGCAGCATGTCTGCATTGTGAAAATCTATTGGAGCATCTGCAATCCAGGTAGTACAAAAGTGGACCAATTCAATGGACATGATTACAATAGCCACAATCCTGAATGACAAAGTAGATAAATGATGTGCATTCTCTTTAAATGAAAAAGACTGTTTGGCTTCAGGTAAAAATAAAAGCAATCCACTGATCAATAACCCACTGATAAAATAG
>Ga0364860_10740_pt1 | contig 15903 bp, 14 predicted proteins | sample ExccelAu500001D4_FD_206916 | JGI IMG/M metagenome (GOLD analysis project Ga0364860, IMG submission 206916) | Enriched cells from Trout Bog Lake Hypolimnion, Wisconsin, USA - BchlTB.Aug20.5000.01 .D4 | ecosystem: Environmental > Aquatic > Freshwater > Lake > Hypolimnion/Profundal zone | place: USA... | reverse complement strand
ATTGGTAACAGCCAGCACATCATATACCGGTACGGGAACAATAACCTATACGGCAGCATACACAGGATGTATAACAACAACTGTAATAACAGTAAATGCAATACCTACAACAATACAGGGTTCATCATCAGAATGTGCAGGTGCTTCTGTAACGTTAAGCGATGCTACAGGAGGTGGAACATGGAGCGTTTCCAGTGGTGCTACCATATCGAGCGGCGGTGTTTTACTTGCAGGTGCAACCGGTGGAACAGTTACAGTAACGTATGCATTATCAATCGGCTGTTTTACCACATCAACAAATACGATCTATGCAGCACCGACCCCAATCCTTGGCACAACGACAGTATGTGTTGGCGGCACAACAGTGCTGAGTGACGCGACAGGCGGCACAGCATCGTGGTCGAGCAGCAATACTGCTTTCGCCACAGTGGCAGGTGGAGATGTAACCGGTATAGCGCCGGGATCTGCAACGATCACTTACTCAGTAGGTACAGCAGGTTGTACTGCAACCACAACGGTAAACGTTGTTGCTGCAACAACTATTACAGGCAATAGCGGCCCTATATGCACCGGAACCAGCGAGTCATTGACAGCAGGCACAGGTACATGGAGCAGCAGTAATACAGCTGTAGCTTCTGTAGGTACGGGAGGAACAGTAAATGGTATATCTAGCGGCACAGCTACGATCACGTTTGTATCAGGAGCAGGTTGCATGAGCACTACTATAGTGACAGTAAATACTGCAACACCAATATCCGGTTCGGGAAGTTTGTGTACCGGAACAACTGCCGTATTCTCTGATGCTACAGGAGGTGGTACATGGACTGCAACCGGTGATTTGACGGCTATCGGTTCTTCAGGAGCTATTACAGCGGGAGGTAGTGCAGGTACCGGATCAGTTACTTATACACTTGCTTCCGGATGTTATGTAACAAGCCCGGTAACTGTAATCTCCAGTCCAACCGCGATACTTGGTACAACGACTGTATGTATTGGCGGAACGACAATACTGACTGATGCGACAACGGGCCCGGCATCGTGGTCGAGCAGTAATACTGCATTCGCAACAGTAGCAGGTGGTGATGTAACAGGTGTGGCAGCAGGATCTGCAACGATCACCTACACGATAGGTACAGGTTGTACCGTAACCACAACAGTAAATATTATACCGCAACCGGGAATATCAGGTAATAGTGGTGCAATATGCCCCGGCTCTACTTTGCCGCTGTCATCAGGCACAGGTACCTGGAGCAGCAGTAATACAGCTGTAGCTTCTGTAGGTACGGGAGGCACAGTAACCGGCATATCCGGTGGTGTATCAACGATCACCTTTATACCGGCAGGTACAGGCGGTTGTATGGCAACCACAATAGTGACAGTAAATTCAGCGCCTGCGATCAGCGGCTCATCAAGCGTTTGCTCATCCGGAACGACCACATTGTCGGACGGGGTAACGGGTGGTACCTGGACCAGCGGGAATACAGCATATGCAACAGTGGGCAGTACAACCGGTATCGTAAGCGGTGTAGCAACAGGCAATGTGGTGATCATTTACACAACACCAACAAGCTGCCAGGTAACCACTACACTTACTGTGACCAGCGGGACATCGCCTATAAGCGGATCTGGCAGTGTATGTGTTGGTAGCGTGACCACCCTGAGTGATGCAACCGGCAGCGGGGCATGGAGCAGCAGCAATACCACACTTGGCACAGTAGATGGCAGCGGAGATGTAACAGGTATAAGTTCAGGGGTAATTACCATCACCTTTACATCAGGTGGTTGCTCAGCGACCAGAAGTGTGACAGTGAATGCTCTTCCAGGTGCGATCAATGGCCCATCAACAATATGCGTGGGTACACCAACTTCATTAACAGATGCAACGACCAACGGAGCGTGGAGTGTGAGCGGCGGAACAGCAACAATAGGTTCCACCGGTATCATTACCGGTACATCGGCCGGTACTGCAACAGTTAGCTATAACTTAAACAGTACAGGCTGTGGAGTTGGCAAGTCGATCACTGTAATATCAACAGCCGGCACGATCAGCGGCAACAGTGCTATCTGTGTGGGTTCCAATATCACGCTCAGCGATGCAGGCGGTGGTACATGGACGAGCAGCAACACAGCTATAGTTACCATTGGGTCCGGAACAGGTATTATGAATGGTATCGGTTCAGGCACCGCAACGATCACTTATTCAGCAGGTGGATGTTACACAACAGCAACAGCTACGGTAAATGGCACGGTAGGTACTATCAAAGGCACGATATCTGTATGCCAGGGGTCAACGACCAGCCTGAGCGATGCAACGGCAGGCGGCACATGGAGCAGCAGCAGTACAGCGATAGCGACAGTAGGTGCATCAACAGGATCACCAGTTATCGTGACCGGTGTAAATACAGGGTCACCAACAGCTGCGACTGTTAATATTAGTTATGCATCAGCCGCAGGTTGTGTGACCAGTGTAACGGTTACAGTAAATCCAATACCTGGTCCGATCAATGGTAAACTTTCAGTTTGTCCGGGTACTAGTTCAACACTCACCGATAATATCACGGGTGGGGTATGGAGCATGTCCAGCGTTGATGCCAGTGTAGTAGGTTCGACAGGTGTTGTTACCGGTAGCACGGGTTATACGGGCACTGCAAACATAACTTATACAATAGGTAGTTGTTCAATAACCAATATTGTAACGGTTAATCCAAACCCGGCAGCAATCCAGCAGGGATCAACCGGAGAATGTCCGGGCTTAACTGTAAACTTAACAGATGCAACTGCCGGTGGAACCTGGAGTGGTACAGGAGATGCAACGGTATCAGGTACAGGTTCAGCAGGTACATTGGTAGCCGGGTTAACAGGCGGATCTGCAACAGTTACCTATACCTTACCAACCGGATGTAAGGTTACAGGTAGCAATACGATTTATGCCAGTCCTCAACCGATAATGGGTAATTTCAACATGTGTGTAGGGCTTGTAACAGACCTTTCTGATGCATCGCCTGTTAATAGTTGGTCGAGTAGCAATACTGCTGTTGCAACAGCAGCGGGTGGAGATATAACCGGTGTAGCACCAGGTACATCAACGATCACGTTCAAAGCCGCTACAGCAGGTTTTTGTACCATTACACAGGTAGTCACTGTTAGTGCAATGCCGGTAGTGTCAGCTATTAACGGACCTGCAACAATATCACATGCAGCCAGCCCGGTATCGATATCAGATGCGACAGCAGGCGGTATCTGGACGAGCAGCAATACCAGTGTGATCACACTGAGTGGCAGCACCGGCAGCCCAATAGGGGCAACAGCGGTGACAACCACAGGAAGTTCAGTGATCAGCTATGCGGTAACAATATCAGGTTGTACAACAACTGTAACGAAAACGTTCTCAGCAGCAACCGCGGCACATCCGGGTAGTGGCACTACATCGGTATATGCAGGCTCTGTAGTAAGCATCAATGATGATGTTACAAGCGGCGCATGGAGCAGCAGCGATAACGGCATAGCCACAGTGGATGAAAATGGCCTTGTAACAGGTATCGCACCGGGTATTGCAAGCATTACACATACGGTAACGGGAGATGACGGAGTTACAGCTACAGGAGTTACCAATGTAGTGGTATCAGCAGTACCTGCCTCTATCAGCTTGTCACCAAACCCGAACAAGGGCACGTTTGTGGTAAGAGGCACAACCGGCAGTGTTGACAATGAGGAAGTAACGATCGAAGTAACTGACGTACTTGGCCAGGTTATCTACAAGAACAAGGTAACTGCTCAGGGCGGCAAGCTCAACGAAACGATCACATTGAACAGTACACTTGCAAACGGTATGTATATACTCAATGTTCAGAGCGAAACAGAGAATAAAACACTCCACTTCGTAATAGAGCAATAAGTAAACAAATAGTTTTAATTAATAACAGGCTGTCCCTTAAATGAGACAGCCTGTTTTTTATAGCTTGAGTGAACATACTTGATTTAGCATTATCCAAACCCGTAATTTTGTTGTTAATTATCAAACCATGCCACAGTTATTCACTCCACTTACCATAAGAGGTATTACTTTAAAAAACCGCATAGTTGTTTCGCCTATGTGCCAATATTCCAGTGAAGACGGTTTTGCTAACGAATGGCATTTTGTGCACCTCGGCAGCAGGGCTGTGGGTGGTGCAGGGCTGGTATTTACTGAAGCTACAGCAGTTTGTCCGAAAGGACGTATATCTCCGCACGATCTGGGTATATGGAAGGATGAGCATATAGCCGAGTTAAGCAGGATAGCGGCATTCATAACAATGCAGGGCAGCATACCCGGTATACAACTCGCCCATGCAGGTCGCAAAGCAAGTGTAACCGAGCCATGGAATCATGATCAGCCAATTCCTGTATCGCAAGGAGGATGGAAAATAGTGGCGCCGAGCGCAGTAGCTTTTTCGGAAGGAAGAGAAAAACCACGGGAACTAACAAAAGATGAGATAAAAAAGATAGTTGCCGATTTTAAAGATGCTGCTGTGCGGGCATTGGCAGCAGGATTTAAAGTGATTGAGATACATGGTGCTCATGGTTATCTTATTAATGAATTTACATCGCCACTCAGCAATAAGCGCACTGATGAATACGGTGGTTCATTTGAGAACCGTATCCGTTTTCTATTGGAGGTGATAGATGCCATACGGGAGGTTTTACCGCAAGAGCTCCCGCTTTTTTTGCGCATATCTGCCAGCGATTGGGCCGAAGATGGCTGGCATGTGGAGGATTCGGTAAGGCTGGCAGAAATAGTAAAAGCCAGAGGTGTGGATGTTATGGATTGCTCATCAGGTGGTGTGGTGGATACTGTGAAGATACCTGCCAGGCCCAATTACCAGGTGCCATTTGCCGAAGCTGTCCGGAAGACTGGTATGCGTACAGGTGCAGTGGGCATAATAGTAACCCCCGAACAGGCTGAAGCTATACTTGTGAATGGTCAGGCTGATCTCATATTTATGGCTCGGGAGTTATTGCGCGATCCTTATTTCCCGTTGCGCGCTGCTCGGGAGCTGGGTTATGATGAACTGCATTGGCCGGTGCAGTATGAGAGGGCTAAGCGAAAAAAGTAACGTTTTCATTCACAGTCTCCATGCACAAAAAGATACTCTCCTTTATCCATCGGGTAGCTGCGTATCACATAATGCATATCCGGGCCTTCGGTTTTGTAGATATAGAATTTTTGTTTAGGGCGGTCATTGTATATGAGCCAAAGGTTGTGGCCATCAAGTAGGAATTTACCCGTAAGTACTATCTCATGTTCTTCTGAATCAATATTGTGAATACAGAAATTGGAATATTCGGAGAAGCTGATATTTATTTCTGAGTTATGTGGTGTGAACCAACATCCCCCGAATAATATCTTATCGCTATAAGTTTCAGTTTTGTCGTTCGCTTTTTGTGAAAAGCCAACATTTGAGGAAGAGATCAATACAACAGCAGTGATAACAAACCGGTATAGTTTAAACATAACTATCGAATGATTAGCAGCTTATTTACCAAAAGCAAGGCTGTAGGAAGACTGTAACTTTATAGATGAAAGTACACCTAATACTTTTTGGCGCCATTGCTCGGGCTCTTCAGAATAACCGGCATTGCTAATAGCTTTTACCCAAGCTATACAGTTGTCATTACCTTTAAGCCTTTGATAAAAATGCTTATGTGATATAAGTTTGCAAAAATCCATATACGAAGCCAGTTCGTTATCATACTGCTTGTAACGGCTTTTGTGCCCCTTTTTGTTTACTATATCATTCTTACCCACTATGCCAAAATGATTGTTGAGCACTTTTGCTGCTGGTCCCTGCCCCCCGGAAGATTCTACTGCGGCTACTGCCAGTATTACAGATGCAGGTATGCCATAGCGTTGGGATAATATCGCGGCAACAAATTTATGATTGGATATGTAAGATTTGTCCTGGGCATTGGCACAAAATACTAATACCGAGCAGATCAGTATAAGTACAAGTTGTTTCAATGTCTGTTTCAACAGTATCATTATTCGTTGCGCCCACTTATTAAAAGCTGGCACAAAAATAATCTTTATGTGAATAGAATGTTAGTAAAACTTGTTAAAATTAATAAGTAATTGAAAATTAAATGTATAAAACAATATAATTCAATCAATTTTATGAAATTCAGCAGAAGATATTTGATAAATAGAGTATTTGGAAGGGTTATTGGTCGGTAGTTTTGTCAATTAGGCCCTCATCATCTTTATTGGCATTACGGCCTTTACCAAAAATGTAACCGGCTGCTAAACCCCACATCCTGTTCTTATCGATCTCTGTATTCATGCTCAGATCATTTACACCATCAGTGTAATATGCCCGTATAAAAAGCCCACTGCGCAATTCATAGCCTGCTGTTAGGGTTACGCCAATATCAAAACGGTTAAGTGCGCTCACAACAAGCGTATTACTCGTAGTGTCTGTTCCAACGCCCTTAAACACCTGGTTATCCTGTAGCTTGTTCCGCCCTCCTATCAGGTAAGCCGGATTTGCCCCAACACCAAAAATAAGACGCCCTTTTCCCTGCACGCCGGTTTTAAAAATAAGGCTTACCGGCACCTGGAAGTAATTAAGGTAAAGGGTTTGGTTCACGGATTCATTAAAACTATCGCTTAAGTAATAAGAAAAAGACCTTACTACCCCTTCACGGGCAAACGAGATACCTGCCTGGGCATAAAAATGCTTGCTGAGAGGAAAATCTATGAGCCCGCCAATCTTGCCACTGGCTACTGCGCCGGTAGTCGCTTCAGTATAATCTATGGGATATATAGGTGGGGCAAAGTACATACGGCTCATGCCTATGCCTATTTCAGGGCCATAGCCAAACTGGGCATGTACAGGTGCGGCTAAAAACAGAAAGATCAGTAAAAAACAGGCATACCGCATAGCAAAATGAATATACTTAAGAACGTATCAAAGGTAAGTATAGTATCAACTCAAAAGCAATGATTACTGATGTTTCCTTTGCTGTTCCATCTGTTCCCTTTCTTCTTCTTCCTTTATTTTTTCTGGCTCGTTCTTAGCTTTAAGGTCACCGGGGAAAACGTAGCCCACTGAAAGACTGAAACTCCGGTTGTATAAGGAGTTATTTGAATTGCCTTGCGGCAGCATGTTGAGAAAACCATATTGATACCGGGCACGGAAAAACAGGCCACGGGTGATCTGGTAGACACCAAAAGCACCCAAGCCAATATCAAAGCTCCTGATATCGTCGCTGGCGTCATTACCCATCTTTATGTCATAAGTACTATATATGGGAAGTGCTGATGTAGCCACTGTGCCATCATAATTAAGATCGAAGTATGGGCCTGCACCAATGAAAAATTTTACCCTTTGTGGCGGGCCAAACTTGTACTCAATATTCACTGGTATTTCAAGGGTATTTACTGCATATGTTTTAGTCCCGCCGGCAAATGATTTTGCATAGCCGTTCCGGTAGTCAAACAGTCCGGGCAATAAAAAAAAGTGATCGCTTAATTCTAATTCAAGTAGTCCACCAAACATACCACCATATTTCGGCTGGTTACTTATCTTTTTACCATCGCTTTTTCCTGTATAATTCGATAGGTTAAAACCGACTTCAGGGCCAAATCCGATCTGTGCGATAGCAGTAAGTGAAGTAAAAACAAGACCCGTAAGCAGATAGTAAAAGGAACGCATAAGACTCTATTTTATATCGGGTTACGATGGTGTATTCAAAATAAATAACACAAAATTCGTGCCTAAACCTTGCTCAGGAGGTCATATAAGGCCCGAGTTTGCTCATTACCATATTCTGTTTCATCCCATTTCCTGACCCAGCGAATTTTTTTAATGGCATTAGTAAGAAATAACTCATCCGCATACATCAGTTCCCCGAAAGAAAAACGTTTCTCCGTTACTTTAGTCACGTCAAGAATGAATTGTCTCATCACGCCTGCCACACAACCCTCAGAGAGTGGTGGAGTATATACTATGCCATTTTTTATCCAGAAAATATTTGCAATAGTGCTTTCAATAATGTGGCTCTCCGTGTTGCAGATCAAAGCATCATTCCATTTGTTTTCCCTGGCTTGCCTGGCAGCAACGGCATAAATCAGCGAGTTGCAAGATTTCAGGTGAGATAGGGTGTCTTTGAATTTCCCAATACCGGTGGCTACTCCCACTACCAGACCGTTAGTATTAAGCTGCAATGTGCTATCATCAAGGGGGAAACATTCTATCACAAAACCAGGATGCATAAATCCGGTGCCGTACAAACCACCACTACCTGCAAATACTTGCAGGCGCACCCGGCAAAGATTATCCATTTTATTTTTCTTAACCGTCTTCAGCACTTCTTCTTCCACATATTCAGGGGTCATAAATGCCGGTAGCTCAAACTCCAATTGTTCTAACCCTGCAAATAAGCGCGGCATATGGTAATCCGCCAGCCTGATTGTTCCCTCCTCTATCAGCATTGTTTCAAACAGGCCATAACCATATCTGAACGCACCATTATCCACTGGTATATGAGCATCGGCTTCGTTAGTAATCTTTCCGTTAAGGTTGATGTAGTTCAAGATGGTAATTATATTTTATGTAATATCGAAATTAATGTAAAGAAGTTATTGGTTAGATATTTTTTACAAAGCGCCGTTCAAAGTTGTATTTTTGTTTCAAAGTTATAACATATGAAGTTTGAAAAAGCTGTTCCGGTGCAATGGATCGCTGATTTTACGGGCGCAAAGCTGATTGGCAATGCCACCCAGGAAGCTACGGGTATTAATGAGATACATAAAGTAACTATTGGAGATATTTCGTTTGTTGATTTTGAGAAATATTATAATGCCTGCCTTACATCGGCTGCAACAGTAATAATAATAAATAAGGAAGTGCCTTGCCCGGAAGGGAAAACATTGCTGGTAACAGCAGAACCATTCACTGCTTATATAAAAATAGTAAAGCATTTCAGGCCGTTTGAACCTGCTTATAAAATGATAAGCGACAATGCACTGATTGGCGAAGGCACACATATTCAGCCGGGGGTCTTTGTAGGGAATCATGTACGCATTGGGAAGAATTGCCTTATCCATCCTAATGTTACCATTTATGACCATTGTGTGATCGGTGATAATGTGATCATTCATGCGGGTTGTGTACTAGGTGCAGATGCATTTTATTTTAAGCGTCGCAAAGATCGTGAGGTGCAGTATGACAAGATGGAGAGCTGCGGCCGTGTCGTTATAGAAGATTATGTAGAGATAGGCGCAGGTACCACAATTGATAAAGGCGTGAGCGGAGATACCATAATAGGTCAGGGCACCAAGCTGGATAACCACATACACATAGGCCATGGTGCAGTGATAGGCAAAAACTGTCTTTTTGCTGCTCAGGTTGGAATAGGGGGCAAGGCAATTATAGAGGATGAGGTGATACTCTGGGGCCAGGTGGGTGTAAGTAAAGACCTCACGATTGGCAAGGGCGCTATAGTGCTGGCGCAAAGCGGTGTGCCTGCAAGCCTGGAAGGGGGTAAAACTTATTTCGGTTCACCTGCTGTCGATGCAAAAACTAAAATGCGTGAATTGACATGGATAAAGCGCATACCCGAAATATGGGAAAAGATAACCTCAAACGATAAATAATAACTTCGATTGGTATCTATAACTATTAATGATAAAATACTACTGCGCACTTACGAGGTTGCAGATGCGCAGGAACTGTTTGATGCAGTGAACAATTCCCGCAAGCACCTGAACCCATGGCTGGACTGGGTGAGCAAAACCACAAAACCGGAACATTCTTTGCAATTCATTCAAAATTCGTTTCAGTGGCAAAATAACCAACAGGCGTTGGCTTTGGGGATATTTGAAAACGATAAAATAATAGGTGGCATAGGCATGCACCAGTGGGATCAGGAAACAAAACGTGCGCAGATAGGTTACTGGATAAGTTCGGGATATGAAGGTAAAGGAATCGTCAGTCATAGTCTGGTAAAATTCATTGAATATCTTTTTGACAAAATAGGCCTGAATAAAATCGAGATACATTTTTTGCAGGCAAATAAACGTAGTGCAAAAGTGGCAACCCGGCTAGGTTTTAAAGTAGAAGGTATCATAAGACAAAGTATATTGAGAAATGGTATGCCACACGATGTCATTGTTGCCGGCCTCCTTCGGAGCGAATGGGCAGCCCAGAGTCACGTTAAATAAAGTGTAAGACCTGTTTTGATTTTTCACTTTTTACTTTTTACTTTTATACATGGTTACGTACGAACAGATTTTTGAGAATAATAAGAAGTGGGTGGCACAAATGAAGGCCAACGACGCTGACTTTTTTGAAAAACTGGCGCGCGACCAAACCCCTGATTACCTATATATAGGTTGCTCAGACAGCCGCGTCCCGGCAAATGAGATCATGGGGCTGGAGCCGGGCGATGTATTCGTGCACCGCAATGTGGCCAACCTTGTGAATAATACGGACCTCAATGTTATGTCGGTGATCAACTTTGCGGTAAAACACCTTGATGTAAAACATATTATTGTGTGCGGGCATTATGATTGCGGTGGTGTGAAAGCAGCCATGATACCTAAGGATATGGGTTTACTCAATCCGTGGTTGCGCACGATACGAGATGTATACAGGATGCACCATGCAGAACTGGATGCTATAAAAGATGAAAGACTACGCTACAACAGACTTGTGGAACTGAATGTGAAAGAGCAGGCGACCAATGTAATTAAAACCGCCAATGTGCAAAAGTGTTACCAGAAAAAAGGCTACCCTATTGTGCATGGCTGGGTATTTGACCTGCATACAGGCATTTTAATAGACCTGGATATTAATTTCAAAGCTATCCTAAAGGATATACAGCAAATATATGACCTGACAGGTATGGCCTCAGAACATAACGAGGATGGAGACTGATCTGTTACACACCTATTAAGGAACCAATACCTTCTGTGCACCTTTCTGTATGGTAAATTTTATTTCATTTACACATTCATGTGCATCGCCATCGGTTTGCATGAGTTTTAAGAGCGGATTTGAAATGGTTATTTCTTTACCGGTAAGGTGTTTTACAAAAGGGCTCTTTACAATGGTGCCGGTCATGGCGCGGGCAACCAGTGTGCCGCCAAGTATTTTTGGGAACTTACGAATAATGATAATATCAAGTACACCATCAGAATAACTGGCCATCGGTGCTATCTTAAAGTTATAACCGAACTGCTGGCCATTTGCAACATTTACCATAAAAGCAAGGGATTCATATTCTTTACCATCAACGGTTATCTTGAATAACCGCTCCTTATACAGCCACATATATTTAGTAACCAGCCAGCTATATACCATAAGGCCACGACGCTCGCTTTTGGCAAATTTTTTGGAAATCAGGGCATCAAATGCAACCCCTGCATTACTTATAAAAGCTTCGCCATTAGCAAAAGCTACATCCATATCGCCGCTGTTACCTTTATTAATGAGTTTAATAGCTTCTGCTGTATCGAGTGGTATGCGCATGGTGCGTGCCATTCCATTGCCGGAGCCTTTGGGTATGATGCCAAGTAGTGTATTAGTGCCCATGAGCCCACGTACCACATCGTTCACAGAACCATCGCCGCCAACCGCAACTACAGCATAAGCGCCTTGCTGGGCTGCCTCAGCTGCAAGAGCGATGCCATGCTTTGCATATTCTGTTTGCCAGATCTCATGGGTATATTTATGTTCATCGAGGTGCGCGATGATAGCTTGGTTTATCTCTTTTTGCCTTTCTACACCCGATTTTGGGTTTATGATAAACACGATGTGTTTTTTGTTCATAGTATTTGTGCTTTGAGGCTTAGGTCCATACTTACCGCATGATGGATTATGGCGCCCACCGAAATATAATCTACCCCGGTGCGTGCATATGATACTATATTATCTAAAGTTATTCCGCCCGATGCCTCGGTTTCATATTTGCCACCTATCAGTTTTATGGCTTCTTCCATTTGGGCAGGTGTGTAATTATCCAGCATGATCCTGTCTACATGGCCAACAGCTAAAACCCTGCGCACATCGTCTATGTTACGGGTTTCTACTTCTATTTTTAGGTTAAGGGCGTTAGCTTTGAGAAACTCATTGGTTTTTGTGATAGCCTTTTCTATGCCACCACAAAAATCTATATGGTTATCCTTGAGCATGATCATATCATACAGGCCCATACGGTGGTTAACCCCACCGCCAATGTGAACAGCCTCTTTTTCGTATGCCCTGAATAAAGGAGTGGTTTTGCGAGTGTCAAGGATCTTTGCAGGATATCCTTTAATGAGATCAACATATTTATGTGTTAGCGTGGCAATGCCGCTCATGCGCTGCATACAGTTGAGTGCCAGCCGCTCAGCTTTAAGAATTGTATGTACACCGGCTGTCACTTCAAAAGCAATTTCACCTTTACTAACTGTATCACCATCCTTTTTGAAAAATGTAAAGACCGAACCCGGCTCGAGGAAATAAAAGATCTCTTTTGCGAGGTCTATGCCGGCAATAATGCCATCTTCTTTTATTTTCAGAACTGCTTTTCCTTTTGTGCCGGGGGGTATACAGGCAAGGGTAGAATAGTCGCCATTTTGTACGTCTTCCTCTAAAGCTGCTTCAATAAACTGAGTAGTGTTCAATATGCTTGCTGTTTGGTTTGCAAAATTAATAAATCGATATTATATCAATGTTAAATGTTAACCCCAAGCCCCTAAAGAGGCTTTCTCCATAATAAGCAACCGTCCCCATAACTTAAAAACCGGTAATCATTGCCCATTGCAAAATCGTATACTTTACGCCAACTGGTCCCGATAAAGGCGCTTACCAATAATAGTAAAGTAGACTGAGGTTGGTGAAAATTTGTAACTAAACCCCTTACTATCTTAAAAGTGTAACCAGGGGCGATCAATATTTGTGTCCGGGTAATAAGCTTGTTTAGTTTATGCTCCTGAAGGTATGCTATGATTGCGTTAATGGCTTCTGAGGAGGTGCAGTTATTTTTTTGCTCATATGGCTCCCATTGCGTTATGGCTATTGAGTGAGCGTCAAAATTTTCTCCGTTCACTAATTTATTGCCGATCCAGTACAGGCTTTCCAATGTGCGTAATGAGGTTGTACCAACTGCCACTATCTTCCCGTCCAGATTTGCTTTCAATTGTTTTAGCGCATCAATACTTACCTCTATCCATTCGGCATGCATTTCATGTTCCGCCATGGTTTCGCTTTTAACAGGCTTGAAAGTACCTGCACCAACATGTAACGTAACAAAAGCGCTATGGATATTTTTATCTGAAAGGCTTTGCAATACTTCTTGTGTGAAATGCAGCCCTGCAGTAGGTGCGGCAACGCTTCCTTCTTCCTTGGCAAATAAAGTCTGGTATCGGGTTTCATCGCTTGCTTCTGCATTGCGGTGCAGGTAAGGTGGCAGCGGTACTTTACCTGCATAATGCAGTACCTCGGCAAATGTAAGTCCTCTATTATCCCATTCCAGTGTAAGCGTATATGCACCGGGTGACCGGTCTGAGATCTTTGCAGACAAAGTGAAATAAGGTGTTTGATTAATGAGTTGCAACACCATACCATGCTTCCATTTGCTGGCGCCACCTACCAGGCATTCCCACTCCACTTTGCCTTTTTGCAACATAGCGGTTTGTATGTCGGTATATTGGTCATGTGGTGTGAGGCAAAATACTTCTATCACCCCGCCGGAAGGTTTTGTAAACAAAAGACGCGCATGTACCACTTTGGTTTGATTAAATACCATTAAGGTATCTGCCGGTATATGCGTTGCTATATTATGGTAAATATCCTCTGATATGTCACCATCTTTATAAATGAGTAGTTTGGATGCATCTCTTGTTGCAAGCGGATACTTAGCTATCCGGTCATCGGGCAGCAGGTAGGTGTAATCTTCTATACGCAGGTCTTTCGGATGCATTATCTAGCGGATTTCGGGTATAGTAATTCCTGTTATCTTACGGTAAATATCTATGGCATACAGATCGGTCATGCCTGAAATAAAGTCGACCAGCGACTGTATATTTTTGTACAGGTCTTTTTCATCTTTGTAAATGGGGAATTGAGGCGATACCAACTTAATAAGCTTTCCTGATTTCGGCAGATCAGGATAGAGTACCGCATGCACAAATTCTTTCAATAAGCCACCTATTACATTATAACCGGCTATTTCTATTTCTACAACTGCCTTATAATTATAAATGTATTTTACAGAAAATTCATTGATACGGTCTATCAGTTTATGATCGGTATCCGGCAAACATTTCAATAGATCTTTTTCAAGTATGCCTTTCAGCATTTCATCCTCATGAGCCATAAACAGATCTGACATCTTGTCTATCATCAACCCTATCCAGCGGGCACGGATGTATTGTACCTTTTGGTTATCGTCATTGATATTGGCCAGCTTCTTTTCAATATATGCACGGGTATTATAGGTTTCCGTTTCGTTTTCAAAGAAAGGAAGGAACATTTCCTTGAATGTTTCGATGGAAATTATATGCAACCTGTGTGCATCCTCAAGGTCTATGACCCGGTAACAAATATCATCGGCGGCTTCGGTAAGATATACAAACGGGTGCCGGGAGTAAACATCCTGATATCCTTCTTTAAGTGGAATTTCCAGCATGTTCGCAACCGACCTGTAAGTTTCTTTTTCAGAATCGAAGAAGCCTGATTTTTTTGTTGCGATCAGCCCTGTCTTTTTATTAAAACCTTCAGATGAGGAGCAAGGATATTTTACCAGCGAGGCTAGTGTGGTATAAGTAAGTTTATAGCCCCCCGGTTCAGGCTCGTTAAAGCTGTTTGTCAATACACGCAGTGCATTTGAATTACCTTCAAAGTTTTCAAAGTCTTTAAGTTGTTGATCGCTTAATGAGTCATGGATCCTGCTGCGCATATCACCATCAAGGCCATTGAAGAAGGCACGGATAGCATCTTCTCCTGAATGTCCAAACGGGGGGTTTCCTATATCATGCGCCAGGCATGCTGATGCAATAACATACGGGAGTTCATGCCTGTAAAATTCGCGAAAACCTTCACTTTCAGTACTGTAGTATTTGGCTGCAATTCGTTCTCCTACAGCTTTCCCCAATGAGCGGCCCACAGATGCCACTTCGAGGCTATGTGTGAGCCGGTTATGTACAAATATTGCACCCGGCAGCGGAAAGACCTGCGTTTTATTTTGTAATCGTCTAAATGCAGAAGAAAAAATAATACGATCGTAATCTCTTAAAAAGGAGTTTCTTACAAGATCACCGCCTGTATCTTTCCTTTTGGCGTCACCGGTACGTTGTGTGGTATATAAAGAAGACCAATTCATTTTGTAAATATAAACCCCAAACCCCTAAAGGGGCTTATATTTTCAATTTTGTTTTAATTGTCACCTAATTTCCATAACAATTGTTAAAGATAGTATGGGAAGGCCCCTTTAGGGGTTTGGGGGTCTATTCTTTATCCTCCTGCTTGCACAGGTTGATGAAGTAATCGTTTGTCCTTTTACCCCAATGTGGCATTGTTATATCATTAGCAGCAGGTTTTCCTGCTTCTTTGGCAAATAAGCCGTCTGCTTTTTCAAAATAAGGCATTGCTGCTTTTTTACCGCCGCCATAGGCTTTAGGCGTATAGAACTTGGCAATGCCCTGTTCAAGATACATACGCGGATTGTCAGGATTTATGTCTTTTGCGCTTTCCAGGTCGCCACTGAATATTGTACCATACTTTTGCCAGCGGGCCATTGGGTCTATACCCATACGTGAGTTAGCGATCATGGCGCCGAGCACATAAGTTTCGTCATTTTGATTTTTTAGGATACTAACAGCATCTTCCAGTTCTTTATCAGCTTCATCAAGATAGGCGTCTTTTTTTGCGTTATCTTTTT
>Ga0364860_10762_pt1 | contig 15910 bp, 17 predicted proteins | sample ExccelAu500001D4_FD_206916 | JGI IMG/M metagenome (GOLD analysis project Ga0364860, IMG submission 206916) | Enriched cells from Trout Bog Lake Hypolimnion, Wisconsin, USA - BchlTB.Aug20.5000.01 .D4 | ecosystem: Environmental > Aquatic > Freshwater > Lake > Hypolimnion/Profundal zone | place: USA... | reverse complement strand
TCTTTTGTATTTCCGCCGCTAAGTTTCCGCAAAGTCTCGACCTTGTAGGGCAGGGGCTTTGCGTGGCTACTGTAGAACCCATGTAGCCACAATGCCAACGGCTTACCCATTAGGGCTTGCCGTTGTTCCCATTCTACACTTGACCAGTTGTTGACGGTATAAAGCTTGACGGTCTTAGGGTCTAACGTCAGTTCATAAACCCCTGTTTTTTCGTCACGGCAACAACTCGATAACAAACTACCCGTAAAAACACGGCTCCCGTTTCTTATTTCAACGGCGCACGCCACCAAACGATTGATTGCATCGTTAAGCCATTCATACTGTGATTTCCCATTGCCGCGACCAATACTTTTCAAAAAAGCATTACCGCGAAAATAGCATTTATTGCCTAGTGGGTCGGTTCTTGCCAAGTGTACCGCTTGTTCCCAAACATCTAAATCAGATTGATCTAACTGCCCGCCTGTAAAGCTAACTGTCACGCCTTCAACGGAAGCCAAAACTTCTTTTTTAAGATAACGGCGCGTCTTTCCCTGAATCGCTGCAAACAACGCCGAACGCAAAACATCATTCGGAACGGCTCGGACAGGTTCGGGCCATAAGGGAAGCTGAATAACTTTTGCCGTCGGCTTTTCCTTATCCGGCGCTGGCGACGGCGGTTCCCACAAACCTTGCTCTAACATTTCTTGCTCAACGTATTTATACCACGGCAACAGGTCATATACACGATCACTTATCTTGATCTTGCTTCGTGGACAACCTAGCTCAATGGCTCTTTCCCCCCACTTATTTCTTTCTTCTTCGCTAGCCCTTACTAAATAACGACATGCCGAATCCGGTTTCGGCGTTAATCGCTCTTGTGTGGCCGGCTGTTCCATTTATTTTTTTCCTTTCTGCCGCGCCTTTTCCGCTTTTGCTTTCTCGTATTTAAGCCAATCTCGAACAAGCCCACGTATCACTTGGGAAACGGGAAGATCTCTTTCGGCACAAATTGCTATCAGGTCGGCTTTGTCGTCCTCGTCCAGCCGAATTGACATTGCCTCTGTTTTCATTGTCTGCCCCATGATCTCGAATCAACAATCATAATGTGGCACGTTGAACCACGCCTAACAAGCCCCCATATCGTCAAGAGTTATGCCCGACAAAGGCCGGAGACGGAGCGGGCGGACGGGCGAAGGATCGAAAGGGGGGGGCGTCGTGGGCTGGCTTTATGATACCTTTGGGATTGATGATCGAACTAACTATATTGCAAGACTCGTCAAGCTGGGCGTCCTGCCAAAAAAAAGCTTTATCCATCATTCCTACAATTCCAAAGACAGCACAAAACCACACTATGACAGACGGCAAATCACCCACGAGCTAATCAGGCGTAATGATCCTCTTTTGCATCATATCATTTGCCTGATCCAAAAGGACGACGAGCGCATGGCACAACATCGCGCCGAACGTGAAAAACTGCTTAATACCCCACTAACTTGGGAACGGGGTTGGGCAATGCTTTGGGACGGCTCTTTTTTGCGCTCTGGACACGAGCGCAAGTTTCATTTTCCTTTCAGTGGAAGTTGGTGGATAAGGCCGACCGGCCCGCTTGCAAAATATACGCCTGAAGGCAAGAGATATTGGCGCGTTACGAAAGAGTGGCGAGCTTCCGATGCTAGACTAGAAGAAGATGATGTGACATTTAACCGGGCAATCGTGCCAACCAATCAAAAAGGTGAGTACCATGTCAGAAAAGATTATGCGGTTGCGGGACACCAAGACACCGTAAAGAACGAGACGTTTTTTGCATGTGCCGGAAACCATTTTCAATTCAAGGACAAAATGCAACCAGACGAGAAACCGAATCTTGAGACGGAACCGCCCGATTTTATAAAAAAGATAATATATAGCCCTGATGACTTCGACTATTTGCGCCTTAATAAGGACGGCAAATTCATACAACTTGAACGCTACGCGCGATTAACAGAAATGCCCGCACGTCCGATCTTTGACCTAAGATATTTTGAGGGAATGAAAGATGCTGTTTTTACAATCAACGATGTTATCGAGGGCGTCTTCTGGCTGTGCCGTGATGAAGTCAACCAGATTTTCAGCGATGGCTATGAAGAACGAGCAAGCCGCCTACAATTTCTAGAGCTACTCTTGTTCAACATCATGTGTGAACGCTGGCAGGAACAGAAAATCGAGCGGCAAGAATATGACGAAAACAACAGAAGCGGCGGCATGTGGCGGGGCGGCGGGCAACAGGTCGCCAATCGTCCACAAACCACTTTCACGCCACAAGCAACAAGCGGCGGGCAACAAACCGCCAGTTCACAACGCTTCAACAGCGGCAACAATGAGCGCGGGCCGCTCTCCTTGGATCAGCTTACCGCCACGGGCGCAATCGGGACAATCAAACGCTAACGCAAGAGGGGGTTACTGTGTCGGAATTTCCCTATGTTGGCTTGTTCAATGATGGCAACGGTTGCCACCCGTTGACCTATCAGGGCGACAATCACCTTTTGACGGTCGGCCCGCCGGGAACGGGCAAAAGTTCCGGGCTGCTGATACCAAACCTTGCCTTGCTCTCTCGTCGGTCAATGCTGGTCATCGACATTAAGGGCGAGCTTGCGGCGATAACGGCGCAATACCGCCAGCGGTTCGGGCGGGTCGTCGTCCTGAATCCGTTCGGTGTGCTTGCGGATCGGCTGCCCTTCATGAGAAGCCAGGGCTTCAACCCCTTGGCGGTTCTGAACCCTGCCGCGCCTACCTTCGTTGACGATTGCAAGGCGCTGGCGCGCGGGATCGTCAAAATCGAGGGCGTCGATCCCCATTGGACACGAAGCGCGCAAGGCTTCCTTGCCGCGTTGATTATGCACGTTCGCCGCGAACGCGGCACAGGGGCAACCCTCGGCATGGTGCGCGAGTTACTGACAGAAACGCGCGGGCATTACCTCGAAGATGGGCGACCAATCCCAACGGGCCTAAACGCAACCATCATTGAAATGATGGGTTCGGAGCTTGCCGCAGTCCGGCAACGGGCGGGAAAATATCTGAACACTAACCGGGAAATCGACTCGATCATCTCGGCGGCGGAAACGCAAAGCGAGTTTTTAGACAGTCCACCCATTGCCGAAGATTTGGCAAGCAAAACCTCGTTTGACTTCGCCAGTATGCGGCGCGAGATCGTCACGGTTTATCTGGTATTGCCGCCAAGCCAGCTAATCAATCATGCTCGATGGCTGCGGCTTGTCATCGCTTCGGCCATTGCCTCGCTGTCTGACTTCAACGCGGCAGCTAACGGCGGGCGCGTTCTGTTTGCGCTCGATGAGTTCGCAAACCTCGGCCATATGGAAGATGTCGAAACGGCGGCGGGCTTGGCGCGTGGCTTCAAGATTCAAATGTGGCCGTTTGTCCAGGATTTAAGCCAGCTTCAACAGTTGTACGGCAACAACTGGGAAATATTCCTCGGCGGCGCGGGTTATCAATCTTTCTTCGCTCCTAGAACCATGACCACGGCGCGGCATATCTCGGAACGCTGCGGCGAAATCGAAGTGACAAAAACCAGTCGTTCAAGCAATCTCGACGGCGCAATGTCGCGAAGCTACAACCCGGCAAGAGAACCGCTTTACAGCGCAACGAAGCTTTGCGGCATGGCGGCGCGGCAAACAATCGGTTTCCTCGAACACTTCGAAGAACCCGTTTTTTGCGAAGTGCCACACTACACAGACAAGCGTTTGACTTGGTGCGCTGGTCTACCGGGAACAATGGCGGCTTTGCCTCCGCCTCCGGCCCGCTCTGCTGAACCTAAAAAGATTACAGCGGCGGTTCCGGCTTCCGGGCCGTGGACTGGCGGACTCGCTGCAAAGCCCGCCCCGCAAGCTGTTGGTTGGTGGTCGCAGCCAACAGCGGCGGTTCCGGCTTCCGGGCCGTGGGGGATGCCCGCAACCGCAATCCCGCCCGAAACATATTATTGGCCTGACAAATACGAAACGCTGGCTTGGGAAAACCCGGAAGCTCTTGCGAAAATTCTCGGTGTGTCTTGGAATTGGGGCCACGAGGGCGTGAGAAAAAGTAACCCGAAAGCCCTTGTGGAACTGCTTCGCGCTTGTGCGAAAGAACGATTTTTCCACAATATCTAAAAACACAAAGACCCCGCCGGGTTTATCGTTCACGTCCTCGCCCTTGATTCCGCGACATTTCATCCTCGATCGACGCGCGGCGCTGCTGGTCCTCAAAGTATTCAAGGGCGCGGCGCTTGCGCTCCGCAGCTTCGGCGGTGTCTTGAGAGCGCACAATTTCCCGGCGCTGTTCGGGGCTAATCGGTTTTCCTCCTTCCAAAAGATCAAAGAAAACATCGCCAACGGTTTCAAGGCCGCGAAGGGCTGCCCCTGCTGCTTTGCCCGCCGTGGCTGCTGTCGTGGCGGCGGTATTGCTCGGCTTCTGCATCTGCTCCGGCTGGTGCGGCGCGGGCAAGCTTCCCCACGGTCCCGGCGTGGGCTGCGGCGCTTTTGTCGGCTCCTGCTGCGTCCACCAACCAACAGCTTGCGGGGCGGGCTTTGCGGCTGGTCCGCTTCCCCACGGTCCCGGCGCTGGCTGCGGCGCTTGCGGGGCCGGGGTAGTAGGTGCGGGCGGCGCTTTCGGCTCTGCTGGGCGCTCCTGTGGTTTTGGCGCGGTATGATCATACCGCGCGGGCTGGTGGTCGCGCGGATCGGCGGCTTGCTCTACACGGCGCGGCGGCGGGGTAAAGACGGGTTGCGGCGGTTCCTGCTCGCGAGTCTGCCCGGCTTGGCTTTGCCACGATGCCAGCGCGGCGGCGCGGCGCTGCTCGGCAGGGGATAAGACCGGAGCGGACTTCTCCTGCCGCGCGGGGGGGGCCGCTGTGGGCTGCGGCGCTTGTGGGGCCGGGGTAGGCGCGGGCGGCGCTTCCGCCTCTGCTGGGCGCTCCTGTGGCGCTGGCGCGGGCGAGCGGCGCGGCGGCGGGGTAAAGACGGGTTGCGGCGGTTCCTGCTCGCGAGTCTGTCCAGCCTGGCTTTGCCACGATGCCAGCGCTGCGGCGCGGCGCTGCTCGGCGGCTTGCTCCGGCTGGTGCTGCTGCGCTTGCCCGTGAATCGAACGGGCGGCGGGCGGGGTTGCTACAGGTTCCGGGCGGCGCTGCTCGGCAACAGGCGCGGGCGGAGTCTGCGGCTTAGGCTGCTTGTCCGGCGGCGGGTGGTGGTCAACCGCGCGGGCCGGGTCTGTAACCTGACGCGCGGCGGCTTCGTATTGCTTCCGCTGTTCCTGTTCCCGTCGCTCCTCCTCGATCTCGGCGCGGCGCTCGGCTTCGGCTCGCTCGGCAATCCGGCGTTGCCAGTCGGCAAGTTGCGGCGCGGCTTGCTCGGCCTTGCGCTCCGGGGCCACTTCCTGCCGCGCGGGCTGGGGCTGGGCAAGCTTCTCGGCCTTCGGAGCGGTAGGTGCGGGCGGCGCTTTCGCCTCTGCTGGGCGCTCCTGCGGCTGCGGGCGGGCCTCCTGCCGCTGCTGCTTCTCGGCGGCTCTTTCCTGCTCGGCCCTATGAGCGGCGGCGGCTTGCTCGGTCCGCTCGATCCGCGCTTGCTTCTGCCGTTCCTCGGCCCATTCCTGCGCCGCGCGGCGCTGTTCCTCCCGCGCGGCGGCTTCAACCTTCGCCGCTTCAAGGGCGACTAAGAGCCTGTCTTTGCTCTCTTGCTCCCGTTGCCGGGTAATCTCCCGCGCTTCGGCTTCGGTCGCAAAAGCAAGCGAAGCGCGGGTTTCCTCGTGCCGCGCCATTTGCCGGGCCAGGTCGGCATTATCGCGGGTCGCCTCGTCCGACACGAACAAATCGACGCTTTCGCGATGCCGCGTTAAAGCAACGTAGCTCGCCGCGTCTTTCCAATGCGGCGTATGGAAAAGATATGCTTGGTCGAGCGTGTCGCCTTGGCCTTTGTAGATAGTTCCGGCGTAGGCGTGGCGGAAGGCTTGGACTTCGGCGGCGTCAAAGGTCAAACGCTTATCACCTTCAAGCCGTAAGGTAATTTGCGTTCCCTCGATCTGCTCGATTGTTCCGCTTGCGCCGTTAATGATACCCTTTCGCTTGTCGGTCGTGTTGAACACAATTCGATCATTAGCGGCAAAACATAGCTTTCCGTCCTTCGTTTCTAACTCGTAATCCTCTCCAAGTTCGCCGCGTTCCTTGCGGATTGCCCGCACTGCCGCATTAAGTTTCAAAACTTCGTCGTTCGTATAAGCAAAGATAAAGCGCGACTTTTCGGGCGCTGCGGCGCTGTCCTGCTTCCACTTCTCGACAAGTGCAGCGCGGGCCGCGTCAAGGTCGGCTTGTCTGTGAATGCAATTCAGCTTTTCGAAAGCGTCGATTGCCTCGGCAAATTCTCCCCGCGCCAGCATTTCGGCGGCGGCTTTGTGGTCGGCGTTTTTCTGCCGCTTTACTTGCGTAATCTCGGCGGCTTCGTAGCGTTGCCGCAGTTCCGTGAATAACCCGCCGCGTTCGATGCTTGCAAGCTGGCGGTCGTCGCCAACAAGGATGATTTTTGCTCTTGCCTCTACCGCGCTGGCCTTCAGTTCGGCAAGGATGCGAGTTCCCACCATTGCCGCTTCGTCAACCATAAGAACGGTTTTACCGTCCCACATATCCAGATTGTTTTTGATCTGCATCAAAGCCCGCTGAATGGTGCGGGCGTCCTTAAATCCGCTTGCCTCCAAGCTCTGCGCGACTTTATTAGGATGAGATAAACCGATAACGCGATAGCCTCCGGCTTCGTAGGCATCGCGTATTGCTTGCATAGTGTAGGTTTTACCTGTGCCAGCCTTGCCAATGATAAGCGCCAGTCCTTCGGCTCCGGTCGCATGATCGAACGCGCGGCGCTGCTCGTCGGTCATGGTGGGGTAACGCTCAAGAGCGGCGGCTAAATGTCTGGCGGCTAGGCCGTGGCTCTTGTTGCCATAAAGTCTTTCCGCGTCGGCAAGCGCGGCTTGCTCGGCCTTGCGTACAAAGTCGCTTGTAAAGCGGTCAATATGCTGCCCGGTTTCGCGGTCGTAAAGCTGCACAAATTCCGGCAAGGCGAAAATCTGTTGCGTAAACTCTGCCGTTTGCTTGGCGGTCATATCCCGGCGCAAGGTGCGCTCAAGCTCTCTTGCGGTCATGGTCGCGCGGCGTTGTAACATAAGATCAAGAACGTCGGCGGCGTTCCTGCTCTCGATTGCCTCCGTTAGCTGGTCTTTCTTTTCACGGTTCTTGCAAAGAATTTGCCCGTGTTCGCGTTCCCAATCTAACGCCCAATCCTGCAACTTTTCGTAAGCATGAAAGTTTTCAAAGGCCCGCTTGTTTTCTGGGTTAATACGGCTCGCAATGATGTGAATGTGCGCGTGTTCTGTGTCTCTATGGCAAACAAAAATCGCCTTTGCCTTTTCCATTCCTAGAACCCGCAAAGCCTCTTGCGCCGCGCGTTCCATCTCCTCCCGCTCGGGCTTCTCCTCCTTCGCCCATGATAGGACAAGGTGCAAACAATCCTTTTTGCATTGCCGGGTTTTGCTGTGCTGGTTTAGGGCGTCATATTCCATTACCCGGCGGGCAAGGTCGGCGGTGTCGCGATTGCTTGGCGTCCAGCCGAAGCCCTGCCCGCTTATCCATGCAACCCGGCTTTCATTCTCATTCGCGGCGGGCGGGCGGCGCTGCCCGGTCGCACGCTCCCGGCCTTGCCCTAAAAGATAGTTAAAGGCTCCCGTCAAACCTCCGCCGATGATCTGCTTTGCGATCATTGGTAAAGCCTCGCCACAACCTCACGCCACAGGCGCAAGGCGTCTTGCAAGTCGGCTGGGTTGATGTCTTCGGTTGCGTTGGCGCGGCGGGCAAGCTGGTTAAGGTTGTTCCCGATTGCCGCCAGTTCCGCAACGGCCCGCTCGGTGATCGGATGCCGGACGGTCAAGCGATAGCCAAGGGCGGCGGCGCGGATATAGTCCGACATTCTCACCCCTGCCGCTTCGGCCCGCTCGTCCAGTTCGGCGCGTTCGGTCGGCGTCACCTGTACGGTAACGGTCGCCGTTCGGCGTTCGCTCTGGTCGGTCTGGCTGCGGCGTGCCATTGCCCCTTTTCCCCTTTGCCCGCGGCAGGCGCGAGATACGAATTCCAACGGAATTCACTATCTCGCTGCTTTTCTAAATTTCTGCCTTCTACCCTACTCTTTCAAGCCTAAGATCGGGTTAATTTCCCAGAGGTGGGGTAAGCGGAAAGGGGGTTTGGGTTCTAGGAAGGGGGAGTTTGAAGGCTAAGGGATGGGGTGGCGGCTTGGTTTGTCGCTCAAGATAAGATCAAGGAAATTCAACAAAAATTAACTAATTGTCGGCATATTCCCGATGATATATCAACAAGGGGGAAGCCAATGTCAAATAAACCGACACATGATTTAACCTTGATCTCTGGTGAAGGCAAGGCGGCGCAATTTGTCCGCATTGCTGCGGTATGGCCGACAAAAGACGGCTCCGGCTTTACCGGTGAAATTCCCCACGGCGTCACGATTTCTGGCCGCTTTGGTCTTTTCCCTCGCAAGGATAACGAAAAACCTGAAGATAATGGATAACGAACTAGAGGGCATGGTTAGGCTTGATTTGCGGGATTACCTCGCCAAAGACGGCTTTACCCTCGATCTAAAGGAAAGTACCGCCGACAGTTTCAAAATGCGGCGGGCAAGCGAGGTTCTCATTGTTCGCGAACGTGATGACGGGGTATGGGGTTATTTCAACCCTCATGACGATAAAGACAAGGGAACGATTATTCAATATCTGCAACGGCGGCGCGGCGCTGGCTTCTCGCTCGGTCACTGCAAAAACCACCTTCGCGGGTATGCCGGGGGCGCGTTCCGGGGTCCGGCCGCTCCGGGGATGCCTCGGCCCGTGGGTCATGCGCCTAAAGACATTTCGCACGTTGCGAAAAGGTGGGAACGCTTTAACGCTGTGTGGTGTCTGCCTCATTACCTCGAAAAACGCGGCCTTACCCTCGAAACCGTCAAAGCCTATGCAAACTCGATCCGTATGGATAGCAAGGGAAACGTCCTGTTTTCTCATACGAATGATGACGGGCAAGTTATCGGCTATGAAATCAAGGGCCGCGAGTTCAGCGGCTTTGCTAAGGGTGGGGTGCGTATCCTCTGCCGCATGGGGCCAATTGAAGGCGAACCCGCCAAGATCGCCATAACTGAAGGCGCGATAGACTCCCTTTCTCTGGCACAGATCACCGGGCGGCGCGATACGCTCTACCTTTCGACTGGCGGCGCTCTCGGGCCGCATACGCTCAACGCCATAAAGGCGCTTGCCGTCAAATATCCCGATGCTGAATTTCTCCTCGCCTTCGATAATGACCTTGCGGGCGAAGGCTACGCCGCGAATGTCGAGCGGGCGCTAGAGGGCCGCGAGAATGTGCGGCGGGTCGTGCCAAAGGCCAAGGATTGGAACGAACAACTAACGCTTAGGGCCAGCGGCGGGGAACCGTCCCGGCATAACCCGGCGAGCTACCCTAGCGGCTTCCGCGATACTTGGCGAAAAGATCGGTGAGGGCTTCTTCTAGCAACTCCTGCGCGGTCTTCTCATGATCGACAGCAAGGCGGCGCAGTTCCGCCCATGTCGCTTTCGGAAAATGTCCCGCTATGATTTTCTTCCCGCTGCGGTCGCTCCGGTCGGGAACGGCAGGCGCGGCACTCGGCGCGGGGACGGATGGCGAAACCGGCTCGGAACGGAGATTGAGCTTAGGCAATTTGGCACGAGGCGACACGGCGGCAAGCTCCATACTGGTGTTATGGTGTTACTATATACGATTATACAGGTCTATTTCTATCGTTTTATAGTCCTATAATCCAATGATATAACGCGCGAATTTCCTCGGCGGCCTTGCTCCCCTCGTCCAGTTCCTCCACGCTACGCCCGTCGTTGAGCGCGTCGGAATAGGCGACAAGGTTGTGAATTTCGACGGGAGCCACGGGCAACACGTCGCGCAAAACCTCGCGGGCCTCGGCAGCGCGGGAGCCGCGAGAGGGAACGGCATTGAGGATGAATGCCGCCTTTTTCCCTCCGGCGCGTTTGACTTGCGCGGCGGTTTCGGCGCTGGCGTGAAGGTCGTAAAGCGACGGGCGGCACGGGATTAATACCAAATCGACGGCTTGGATTACCGCCCCGGTCGTCACGTCGCTGTGTCCAGCGGTGTCGATAACCACAAGGTCGGCCCCCTGCTGGCGGGCTTCGCCCAACAAGCGCGGAAGCTCGGCGGCGCGGGCGGATACCACGGCCAGGTCGTCTCGGTTGCGGCGCTCGGCCCATAGGCGGGCGCTGGCCTGCGGGTCAAGGTCGATGATCGCCACGGCCAAGCCGTGGCGGGTCGCGGCCACGGCCAAATGAACGACAAGGGTGCTTTTGCCGGTTCCCCCCTTCTGCGTGACGAGTGCAACGGTCTTCATCGGACTCCGCCTGTTATATTCTTATACCATTATACTGGGATAAGTGGATACGGGGATAGGATGATACTGGTATAAGTTCGATAGCCCGAAATGGTCAGTGTGTCAATTGGTCGGCGTAGATCACAAGCGCGGCGGAATGAAATGGGCAAGGGGATGCCTCGCGGCGGGGGCGAAACGCCCCCAAGAGCAAAAAAGGGCTGGGGGCAACCTCGGCAGTCGCCCCCGTCCTCTCCGGTCAATACTCGCTTGGCAACAGGAAGGTGGTCACGCTGCGGTCGGCCTCGGTGATGATCCACAGGCAATTTTCGCCCCATCCCTTGCAGGGTTTGGCGGGGTCTATGGGGTAGGCGGACAGGATACGGAATCCGTCCTTTAGTGCCTCGTCGTTTGTGGCAGCGTCCTCGGGGCATACATTTCCCCAGTCCCCCCGCGCGTGACGGTAAAGACAGCGGTTCAAGTGGTGCGGATCGCAAGCCTCCAACGCGCCAGGCGTGGCGACGATCTGCCCGAGGGCAAAACGGGTCGGGTACGGAATCCGGTGCTGGTCGGTATGGGTGGTGTCGATCATTGGGTATTCTCCCTTCTTGTTGGTTGTTGGGTGCAGCCTCGCGCTGCACCCTTGCCCGTCGGCGAGACTGGGTAAGGAGGGAGCAAGGGGCTTCGCGGGGAACCGGCTGCACGACCGGAGCGCAGCGAAGGGAGGAAGCTGGGCGGAAGCCCCTTGCTGGGAACCTTTAGGGCAAAGCCCTATGGTTCCCGCTCCGCCGCGTCGGCGGCGGGGTAAGGCGCGTTATGGGATGAAAGCCCGAAGGGTCGAGACGCGCCTTCGCGGCTCGATGCGAAGCACGACAGCCCGCCCCGAAGGGGAACGCCCCACGATTTGGTTTACTCGTATTTTATGATATAATGACTGCACGGCACATGCTGAAAAGCCGATGACCGTCAAGGAGAGGGTAAAATAATGGGTTCACAAGCTACGATAATCGAAAGCACCGCCGGTCAGGTAGCGGCGGAACTTGCGCGGCGCGGCATCCTGCCACAAACCCACGTCACCGTCACGATTGAGCAAGACGATGAACTAATCCCCGGACGACGCGAGGCGCGTATGCGCGTCGTGGCTGCACGTCTAACCGATGATGATATCGACAGGCTCATCAAGCAGGCTCAAAGGGAAGTTGAGCCGCTTCTCCCATGAGAATCATTGTTGATACGAACGTCTTTATAAGCGCAGCCTTAAAAGACAAATCCTTGCCAGCCAAGGCTGTGCGTCTGGTCGAACAGAATGGCCTTCTGCTTAAATCCGTTACGACAGAAGCGCAGATATTCGAGGTTGTCTCTCGCCCTTATTTTGCCTCGCTGATTCCTTCTGCTACGAAAAATTCGTTGAAAATGCTGTTTGCAACGGCGGAACTGGTGACCATAACCGAGCGGGTTGTGGCGTGTCGCGACCCAACAGACGACAAATTTCTTGAATTGGCGGTAAACGGCAAAGCTGACGTAATCGTCTCTGGCGACAATGATTTGTTGGTCTTGCACCCGTTCCGGGGCATTCCTATTTTAACGCCCGCTGCATTTCTGGCATGGGCAGGATAAAGGGCTTCACTCTCCAAGCCTCGAAATCGTCGCCCGCCCGACGTTGTAGCTCTGCGCCAGCTCCTTGAGCGTTGCGCCCTCGGCGCGGCGCTGTCGGGCTTCGGCTTGTTGCTGCGGGGTGAGGGCGGGAGGACGGCCCATGTGCTGCCCTCGGGCCTTGGCGCGACTCCGGCCCTCCGCCGTTCGGGTGCGGATCAAGTCACGCTCGACATCGGCCAGCCCGCCAAGCACGGCGATCATCAAGCGGCCTGTGCTGGTCGAGGTGTCGGCCCACGGCTCGGCCAGAGAGCGGAATTGCCCGCCCGCATCCACGATCCGCTTGACGATGGCGAACAGGTCGAACGTCGAGCGGGCCAAGCGGTCGATTCGCGTCACCGTCACCACGTCACCGGCGGCGAGACTGTCGAGCATCCGCAAAAGCTCTCGCCGGTCGGCCTTCGCGCCGCTCGCCTTCTCTCGATAAATCTTGGCGCACCCCTCCGCCTTCAACTGCTCAAGCTGAGCGTCGAGCGTCTGGCCGTAGGTGCTGACGCGGGCATAGCCAAGGCGTCGGTTTGGGGGCTGTGATTCGGTCATATCTTTCGGGCATCATAACCCCTTGAAAACATGGGGTCAAGGAAAGCGCCCGAAAGTCTTGATTATTGACATGAACTTCGACAAGCAGCAATTCGTGTACTACAAAATTGTTGCCTTGAAATAGTATAAAATTGGTTATAAACAGCTCCATTCATACATGCGCCAAAATCAACCGCACATAAGTCAAGGCATGCAACTTGTTTGGGATGGGTCCGCCTCCATTCCTCTTGTGCAACCTGCTCGCGCCTGGCCTCTTCTTTTCGTGCTTGTTCTTGTACTTGTTGAATATGCTGTTGTTCAATATTTTGTAACGCTTGTTCAAGCGTTCCAGCACAACGCGCGGCCATTTCATCAAATCTGTTACTTGTCAGCGTCTTAAGTTCCTGATAATATTTTTTTAGCTCAGCCTCATCAGAGGAATTTTCATGCTGTGAATATCTTTTCTTATATATTAAACCAAGTGAGCATGCGGAAGGTCTATATCCGTCTTCGTCTGATTGACGAAAAAGGCGGATCGCTTCATCAATATTTTTTTGGATAACACTTTGTACAAATTCACCATTATATAACGTTGCTAGATCAAATTCTGCTACGGCATTTCTATTTTTCACAAGTTGTCGTATTTTATAGATGGACTCTTGGTCTCCAAGACCTACTCCTCTAAAATATATGAGTTCTTTAAGGCAAACGTTGTTTCCATTCATAATCGCTTCAACATCAACACGATTATCGTTCATAAGGCGTCCAAGATCAAACAATGCTTTCGTATGATGCACCTCGCAATCATTAGCTATTTCATCTAGGCTACCATTCGCTTGCGATTGAGGGATGGTGATTATATAAGACGGATACTTTGGATTATCGTTTGTTGTGCTGCCAGAAATTGAAGTATCTGTTTTTGTTTGTTGACATGCCGACAGCGTTATTAACACACATGCAAGGACAGAAAGCGCAATGGCTCGGAACGTCATAATTACGATCCTCATTAGTTAAAGCCATGATGTACTGTGCGGTTATTATGATTCGGTTTGCCGAAAAGCATTCTCATGATCTAATAATGATAACCTTGTTTGGCGACACATTTAGCAGTATATTCTTCCATGGTATTTTGCATCTTAGAAAAATTTGGAGGTGACGCAGATAAAGTTGAGCTAGAGGCGCTCAGCCCCTCTCCAACAAGGGATCCGGCAAGCTGATGGCAAAACTGCACAACCTCAGTGCGACTTGCATCTAGGAAAAACGGCGTTCCAGTGAATTTCCATCCATATGCTTCCATACACGTGATTTCAAGGTTGCCCCTACCATGGCCACTTACTGTTTCGGCTGCAATTTGTTTGCAGACTCTGGTGGCATGCTCGAATGTAATTGAGCCAGATACCTGTACAAAATCGCTACGTTCAGCGCAAGAGGCGAGAAGCATAGCCGGAAATATGACGAAAAGGTTCCGAAATGCGGTCATGGCGAGTTCCTAACATAGGAAAAATCACAACAGTTAATATATGTAGTGGCTGTGTTGCAGGAAGGACGAATGGCAAAATGCTAATGTTGGCAGAAAGAAACCGCGAGAATGTGACATATAAGTAACTTGATCGGACGAGGCTGTGTGCCTGGGCGGGGGCATTTTGGGCCTAAGCCATTGATGTCAACTTTTTTGTCACAAATCAGGTGGCATTAAACGTGGGATTGGCGGACGTATTTGCCGGGACCGGCTGCCGCGAGCGGGTCGACTCGGGCGCTTGCTCGCCTTTTAGGGCGGCAAGGATTCGGTTGGCTTTTTCGAGCATGGGGCCAAGGGGCGTATAGTTCAAGATCGCAACCCCGGCGGCGGTCATATAAGCCCAAAGTTCGGCCTTAAAATTTTCGGTTCCGTAAATAGAAATCGGCTCGTTGTTCCAAACCGTTTTAGCATGGGAAACCATTGATTCATAAACGGCTTTTTGGCTGCCCTTCATAGAAGGAATATCAACTTCGTTGTCGGTTATGCTGACGCGCACAGGAGTATAAAAAAACGACAGGCGTCTATTATAGTTTCTTTTGTCTTTGACTGGCGCACGATTCCAAACGCTGAAAATCAAATCAAGTTCATCGTTTGAATAATATGGTTCGTCCTCGTGACGAACGCGGGCAAGGGGATAGGCTGGCGTGTCATTGTGTTGCCGGACAATGCCGATAACGCCCGTTTCCATGAGGTTTTCAAGTGTAACCATCAGAATATTATAGTTCGTTGTTTTGGGTTTGCAACGGTCTTGTCTGGCAAGTTCTGGTTGTCCTTGCCCCTGTCACTCCGGGAACGCTCCCAACCTAACCTAGCCCGGATTATTCACGACCCTGCCATTGTGTGCCTCAGCGTGGCAAAGACTTACTCGCACAAGGCGAGTTAAGGGGTGGCGTCCTTGACGCGGGCTTTTTGGGGGTGGGGTCTGAGTAGCAACGGAAATACAATGTGTTAGCCGTGCGGACGGAAAATTGCTGCACCTGCGTGCCACCGATTTTTGATCAGTCACACCCCTGGCGAGGCGGCTTAAAAAGCCGGTGACTTTTTCCCGACGTTCAGGCAGACGTCCGTCAAGGATTGCCTGCCGATCGGAGAGCACCATGTCTGGATTCGCTAAGGCCGAATGGGGAGTTCCGCACGTTGATTTTAAGCGAACTGATGATGGGTTTATTGTCTCTTTTAAGCGCCCCCCCGCATCGGTTCAAAAATATGCAAAGGAACGATTTGAGGCACAAAACTATAATCGAACGCTTGGCCCCGCTATTGTTGGCGCAGTGTCTTTGGGACTCGGCCATATCATGAAGAAAGCTACTACTATTATAGTAACAAATGATGCCGTTATTATTGATAATAAAAAAATGTCGCGCGACGATTTTGGAGGGTTTTGCGTTTATGCAACATGGCAACTAAATAGCGATATTATCTCTGTTCTTGGTTATTCGTTTGGCCGCCAAAGGTTTCAATTTGGAGGAGGTTGGCCTGAACATAAAGCGATAGAAATCGCCAGTGCCCTTAACGCTCTCATGTCGTAGGATTCGTCCGTACACCAAACCACAAGCCCCAAGGAAGCCCGCTGGCGCGTTTTGCCCCTCCTCCCTTCTCTTCCTAGCACCCAACCCTAAAAACGCTCTGGCGGTCGCCTGTGGGGCTTTGTCGTTACTAATTTTGGCAATGCCTCGCTCTTTCTTTCTTCCCTGGATGCAATCGCGCCTTTGGCGCGGTGTCGCTTGCGATACGAGGGGCCGCGCCCTCTTGGGCGCATGATGCCCCTTCTCAAGTGTCCCGCTTGGGACACTCCGCCGAGCTTCCTTCG
>Ga0364860_10752_pt1 | contig 16041 bp, 9 predicted proteins | sample ExccelAu500001D4_FD_206916 | JGI IMG/M metagenome (GOLD analysis project Ga0364860, IMG submission 206916) | Enriched cells from Trout Bog Lake Hypolimnion, Wisconsin, USA - BchlTB.Aug20.5000.01 .D4 | ecosystem: Environmental > Aquatic > Freshwater > Lake > Hypolimnion/Profundal zone | place: USA... | reverse complement strand
CCGAGTTCAACAGAATTACCGCAGGCAGGGCAAGTAAGGGAAGGTCGAATGCGAAAAAGAACCGCCGAACCAATAAACTTCCGGGAAAAGAGGTTCCTGCTTCGAGGCCGTGCACCTGAAATGCACCTCGCCTCCGGACGGTAACCGTCCACTCGAACTCTCCTGCACTTCTCCTCGGCAGCATCCCAAGAAACTTCTGAGGAGAGCGCAAAACGTTCCCATCGGTTGCCGTTATCAACTCTGCGGTGAGGAAAAGCAGTGGCCAGCGATTGCTCGGATTTTCAACCCTAACGACCACAGGAAACCTGGACATCGCATGGAATTCGGCCGCAAGCTCAGGTAACGCACAAACTAAGTCGTTTTCAGAGGTCAGGTGGGCCATCACCGTCGCGACGAGTAGCCATCCAAAAATCAGACTGCCCATCGACATCGTCACAATCGCAAAGGGTGACTTGGTCGCCGAGGACAGGCCGACGATTACGCATAGAAAGGAGACGAGAAATGCACAGGCGTTTCCTCGGGCGAGGATCGTAGAGGTTCGAGTTGGCGGGATCAACTGCATGAGCGGTCAACTGCCCACAGGCACCTTTGTCTCTTCGATGATCTGGCGTACGACGTCTTGTTTACATTCGGTCGTGTTCAGCGTTTCCGTCGATGTAGTGTTCAACATCACGCGGTGAGGAAGCACATGCGTGGCCAAGGTGCGAACGTCGTCGGGAACGACGTAGCTGCGGTTTTGAACCAACGCATATGCACGGCTTAATTGCATGAGTTGCAAGGCGCACCTCGGACTGGCTCCGACCTGGATTAGGGCCGAGTGGCGAGTTGCCCTCACGAGAGTGACCACGTAGTCGATCAGCGACTCTTTCATCAAGATTTTCGGTACAGCCTCGATCAGTTGCCGAACCTTTGCCGCATCCATAACCGGTGAGAGGCCGATCAATGGATCTCTCACTTGCCGCTCGATGAGTACCCGCTTCTCCTCGCTTTCGGAAGGGTATCCCGGAGTAAGGAGAACCTGAAATCGGTCGAGTTGAGCCTCGGGAAGGTCGTTGACTCCACGATGCTCGACCGGATTCTGAGTTGCGATTACGATAAACGGATCGGGAAGCTGGTGCGTTTGCCCCTCAATCGTAACCTGCCCTTCGCCCATCGCCTCAAGGAGCGCACTCTGGGTCCGAGGGGTTGCTCGATTAAGTTCGTCGGCCAACAAGATGTTGGTGAACACCGGTCCAGGTCGAAACGCCTCCGAACGAGGATCGACATATCCGGTAACGTCGACAGGCAGGAGATCGGGAGTGCATTGCACTCGTTTGAAATCGCAAGCGATCGATTTGGCGAGCGCTCTGGCCAGCATCGTTTTGCCGACTCCAGGCTTATCTTCCAGAAGAACGTGCCCCCTCGAAAGCATCGATGAAATCACCAGCCGGATCGTGTCGTCCTTGCCGACGACGACGCGCCCGACATTGTCGACAAGAGCCTGTAGCGAATCAAAAAGTTCGTTCATATTCGTGCCAACTGGGACGCTCCATGCACCGTACCCTCTGTCTGCAAAAACAAAAGTGGCCGGCTCCCTGACGCGATCGGAACCACCCATCGAAATATCCAGGAAGCTAGACACGCGATCGCTAACGCGATCGATGCCTTTAGGACCGGGGCGGCGCCAATCGACTCCAACAGCCGCTGTCCTAGTTCAGTGCCAAATACCGTTTCGACCTGCCCATTCAATGCTTCCGCCGAAAACCCGCTCCCAAGCAGAAGGACAGCAAAGACGAATCCGCAAACTCTCACTCCGGTTAGGAAGCTTCTCAGAACATTCCCCGCAGAAAACTGGCCAAGGGCCCTTATGTGGGCCAAGAACTGACAAACGGTTCCGAGGGCAACCAGGCCAAAAAGGGATGCGAGAAAGAGCAATGTAGAGATTGCGATTCGAATGAGGGTTGGCGGTTCCTCGGTCAAGGCGGCAAATATCGGCAGCCCAAGCAGGTAGTAGAGGATGCTCACGCTTGCAGAATCGAAAATCAGCGCAACGCTGCCCGCGCCGCGATGGACTTTCAAGCATCGGTCGCATGCCGTACCGACCTTCAGACGCTGCCAATCAAGCATGCCGGAGAAGAAAACAGCGATCGCCCCTAGAAAACCAAACGCCGTAGTCCAGATGAGAAGCTTGCCCTTAGCGCCACTCGAAAGGGGAGTCACCGTTGCGTTCGGTTGCTCGATAGGCGCCAAGGCGTCGGTTCGAATACTTTGTTCTACCGAAGAAAGTGACGGCTGCTCGACGCTATCTTCGGACGCGACCTGTGCGAAACCCGGTCGGACGAGTCCAGAAAAGATCAAGCATACGATCGCGATAGTAAGTCTTAGGCGCACGTAAAAGAGTCCTCAAGGTCAAGCCCCAGATTATTCACCAGTAGACCACGGAGGGCTCGCTAAAATCCTCTGAGTACACAAAACGGGGACATATCGCTAGCTCCTCAACTGCAATTTACGCAACGCTCAGAATGGGACTGAGATTGACAAACACCGTCCCAAGCAATGTCGTCCGCAGCTACGACATCGATTCCGGTTAAATAGCAGGGATGTCGGGACTCGCACGCGATTTCTTTGTTTCCGGGGGCACTTTGCCCTTGGATTCCGCGAGCTACATCGAGCGTTCGGCAGACCGAGACCTCTACGAAAACCTGATGGCAGGCCGGTACTGTTATGTGCTCAACTCCCGCCAAATGGGCAAGTCCTCGCTCTCGGTGAGGACGATGGCCCGCCTTAAGGAAAGTGGAGTGCGAACGGCATTTATCGACCTCACACAGATTGGCGGAAAAAACGTCCTTGTCAATCAGTGGTACGCAGGACTGACGCTTGAGGTTGGGCGAGCGTTCGGACTCGAAAGCCAAACGCTCGTGCGATTCAAGGAAATGGGGGAGCTTAGCCCGATGCAGCGCTTCTTTCGATCAATTCGTGAAGTGGTCCTCGAGCAGATCCAACAGCCGATCGTTATCTTTGTCGACGAAATCGACTCTACGCGAAACCTTCCTTTCGATACCGACGAGTTCTTTGCTGGTATTCGTGAGTGCTTTAACCGGCGGGTCCAAGACGAGAACTGCAAGCGACTGACCTTCTGCCTGATTGGGGTCGCAGTTCCCAATGAACTGATTCGAGACCCATCGACAACGCCTTTCAACATCGGGGAGAGGGTCAGCCTTCTTGACTTCGGGCTCACAGAGATTCAGAAGTTTGGATCCGCGCTCGGGACAAACGGCAAGCAGTTGACGGAGAGAGTGCACTACTGGACGAACGGCCAGCCGTTCTTGACCCAAAGCCTCTGTCGTGAGATCGCTTCCGATCCCACGATTCAAGATAGCGGCGCAGTCGATTCGCTCGTCGATCGACTGTTCTTTGGTCCCCAGGCTGTTGACACAAACCTAAACCTCGCCGACGTCGCCAATCGCGTTTTGTCGGAGTCGGCGACGATCGGCGATCGGGACCAGTTTCGCGCGAACGTACTGAGCGCCTATGAGAAGACCTGGAGAGGTGGCACGATCAAGGACGACGAGGCGAATCGGATTTCGGTTGTCCTGAAGTTGTCTGGAGTTTTGCGCCCTGAGGGAGACCGGCTAGTGATTCGAAACCGAATCTACCGCCGAGTGTTTGACAAGGCCTGGATTGCAGCGAACATGCCAGGCCAGGAATTGATACGACAACGTCAGTTCTTCCGACGCGGTCTCATCCGAGGCGTAGCGATCGCGGCTGTTTTGGGCGGGGTCATCGGAACGCTAGCACTGCTTGCCGTAAATGCTCGGCACGAGGCGGTCGTTGCGAGATCTGCGTTGGACTATGAACTTTACGTCTCCGACATGACGAGCCTCGGGCTCTTCGAAGGGACAGGCGATAGCGTTCGCATGGCTTCTATCTTGGCTCGATCGCATTCCAATAGCCATCGCGGGTTCGAATGGAACTTCTGGCTTGGAAGGCTTCACGATTCCCCAGAGGAGTACACCCTGGATTATTCGACGCCCGGAAAGCTTGAAGAGGGGATTTTGTCGCAGGACGGCGCCGAAATCTGCGTCAAAGATAGGCTCGCAAACGTAGCTGTCGTCGTTGACAGGCGGTCCAAGCGCGTCTTAGGCAGCGATATTCTCGAACTCAAATCCGTTGTCGCGACCAAGTTGGGGATTGTCATCTTCGATACTAACGAATGGCCCTGCCCGGTCAAAAACATCGCCACCGGAAAAGTCGTCGCCAGAATTGGCACCCCCGGTTTTCGCGTCGATCAGATCACTTGTCGCGATCAAGCAGATGTGGCATTGGCAAACGAGGTCGATACTGCAGATCCAGCCCACCAAGTCTTGTCCGTATGGAATCTAACGACTGGCAAATGTGTCTTTCGACACAGCCCGCTTAAGAACTCGCTGCCAAGACCACATGCGATCTCTAAGGATGGTACGCGTATCGTCTACGGAGTACCGCATCCAGAAGCCGGATCGAAGAGAGGTGCGCTGCCATTTCGTCTCGTCGTTTGGGACACTGCCTCAAACCGTGAAGTCGATAGCATTCCTTACTCAAACAACTCTGACTTCGCCGACATCTCAGAATCGGGACGCATCATCGCCTATTGGGACGAACGCCACCTTGCCAAATTGCGCGATGTTGCCAAGCGACAGACGATTTATTCCGCGCGCGGAACGGCAGAAGATGTCGCTATCGCAATCCAAACTTCGAACGACGATCGGTCTGCCGTATTCATCGCCTCAAATGGCATTGCGAGTTTGCGAGAGATTCCAAGCGGGCAATTGATTGCGCAAAAAACAAACCTATGGCGACTCGCCCCAACAACAAATGGTTCGGTTTGGGTTGGATCTTCGTCGAGTGTCCGCGTTCTAGACCTATCGAAGGGAGGGCAGGCCATCGTAGGATCCGCCCAAAAGGTGGCAAGAGACGGGCTTGGTGCATTGCGATTGACGTCTCAAGGCAACAAGACGGTCGCTCGCCTCGGGGATCCGACGCTAAACCGGCTGCCGAGTTTTGAAATGCCTCCGGGAGCGGTTCACATGACTTACAACGGCCTTTGGTGCTCGTCGGACGAGTCTCAGGAGAAGAATCAGTTGTTCTCGATCGGCACAAAATCGACCATTTCGTTGCCTTTCCATCCGGAGAACATCGCATTGGGGCTTCAGCCCAATCCGTTCGCCGTCATGAAAAGCGGCGGCACTTGGTACGGTATTTCAGGGACGGCGGGCACAGTGTTATGGTCCAAGCTTTTTAAGCCCGCGTTCCGAGGAATGTGGATGGCGCCGGATTGTCACCGGCTCATCGCATCGACTTGGGATGGCAGGATCGCCTCAATCGATCCCAGAACGGGGAACCAATTGCGAATGACAGGCGCCCATCACCTCTTGCTTTCCTCACTGAATTTCTCCAGGGACGGGCGACAATTTGTAACCGGTGGCGGGGATGGTCTTGCGATACTGTGGGATACCGACACGCTCAAGAAGCTCGCAGAATTTAGAGGGAATGCCGCCCAGGAGGTCGAGGCGGCAGATATTTCGCCTGACGGCAAGAGAGTCGCAACGTGTAACGTGACTGGCGCTTGGCAGATTTGGGACGCTCGAACCGGAATCGAACTGACCGAATTCCGAGCATCGAGCCTTCCCCTTCGCTCCATCACCTTCACATCCGATGCGAGGAACCTCGTAACGTCGGGCGACGATAACATCGTTCGAAGGTGGAACACTCTGGATCGCGATCCGACAATCAGGGTTCCCGTGCCTCCAGAAGCGTTGAAGAACGTCCAGTTTAGGTAGCTAACCCGGTTAAACTACTGTCTATAATAGCTACCAACATTTGGTTGAGTAGTACCAGGAGGCGATTCATTGAAAAGAGACGTACGCAGCAAATTCAACGTCGTCCTGCTTTTCAAACGCAAAGCCCAACCGGACTCTCACGTTGTAGATGTGCTCGAACGCGAGTTAACGGCGGCCGGATACAGAGTTTTCGTGGATAGGCTCCTTCCGGTAGGCGCCGAATGGGCAAATCTCATTGAATCACGCATTCGAACTGCGGATGCCGTCATCCCAATCCTGTCTGAATCGGCCATGTCTGGCGAAATGCTCCAATTTCAAGTGGAGACGGCAATAGACGAACGGCGAAACCGAGGGCGTCCGTTCATTCTTCCGATTAAGGTAAGTACGTCACGACAGCCGACGGGCCCCGTCGGAGCACTCGTAAGCGGACTTCCCTTTGTCGAATGGCAAACACCGATGCACGATGTTCGGCTGGTCGAGGAGGTCATTCGGGCTCTTGATCTCTCTTCAAGCGAGTTGGGCCCCGATCATCATCTAGGACCTGCCGGTGGCGCTGTATTGCCGGACTCAGCCTATTACATCCTTCGCGATGCGGATAGGGAGCTCAAGAACGCGATTCGCGCTCGCGAGAGCGTGATCCTACTTCGTGGACCGAGGCAGATCGGCAAAACTTCGCTCCTCGGCCAAGGAGCAAGACTGGTTTCCGATTTGGGATGGAACCAAGCGACAACCGACTTCCAAATGATCAGTTCTTCCCAACTGACAAACGCGGATTTCTTTGCTAGAATGCTTGCCGCGACGATATCACGGCAGCTCGGGTTCAAATACAACTTCGAATCCGAGTGGCAGGACGTGTTCGGTCCAAACCTGAACATGTCGAATTTCATGCGGTCGCTCATCGCATCGTTCGATGCACCGGTGGTCTGGTTTATGGATGAGGCCGACCGTTTGTTCCACGCTCGGTTTGGAAGCGATTTTTTTGGACTTGTCCGATCCTGGCATAACGCTCGAGCAACCGACCCCTCGGGGCCGTGGTCGCGGTTCACAGTCGTAATCGCATATGCAACCGAAGCTCGACTGTTCATTCGCGACCTCAACCAATCTCCATTCAACGTCGGAAGGCATATTGGGATGGCGAACTTCACGATCGAACAAACGGATGAGTTGAACAAACGATATGGAGGGCCCGTCAAGCGCCACTCCGATCTGGAAGCGCTTCATTTCCTATTGGCAGGACAGCCATTTCTAGTCCGAAGAGCCTTCGACGAGTTGTCAACCGGAGAGATGGAGTTCGCAACCCTTATTGAGACGGCGGACCGCAACGATGGACCGTTCGGGGATCACCTCCAAAGAATGCTCGTTGCGGTCAGTCAGTTCCCGGACGTTTTGACCGCTTTGCGGTCCTCTTTGGATGCATCCGCACACACAGACGATGCATCTGTCGCCAAGCTTGTCGCCGCTGGCGTCCTCCGGCAAGAACCGGGTGGACGGGCCGTCCCCGCATGCGATCTTTACGCCCAGTACCTTATCAACAACATCGGTTAGGGTCTATCCTTGGTGCGATTCCAAAGGCTGTTCGAGCTTCCTGGGAACTGGGAGTTGTCGGAATAGCGCTAGAATGTCTCCTTGGAGTTGCCGATGAATCTCATTCCTAATCATTCTCACCTTTCTCGGTCGAAGCAGGGCCTCAACTTGCGTTTGACCGCTTTCTGTATCGTCCTCCCCAGCGTTCTCTCTGCTGCGTTCGCACAGTCCAGTTCGTTAACTCTTTCGGAGAAAGGTGCAGTCAAGGCTCGCCTTGGATATTTCCCCGTTCAAATCAAGCTCACTGACGCCAAACCCAAGCAGGTCACGAAGGAACCTCAGTATCGCGCCAAACCGCAATACGGAATCATTCACCTCGGAAATGGCCCCAAGAGCGACTTCGTGTTCGCGCTTGATGAGCCTAAGGACGCCGATTTCAAGATCTATATCGACAAAAATCGGAACGGAGATTTGACCGACGACGGCGACGGCGCCTGGAATACCAAGCGCACGAAAGGTCGAGTGATGTATGGCGTCATGGACGTCACCCTAAGAGCTTCTTACGGGACTCCCAATAAAGAGACTGGATTCTCGGACTACACGCTTGGACTCTATCGATTCCCCGACCTACCGAGTTTGATCACTTATCGAGAAACGGCCCGAGTCGGTCGAATCGACATCGACGGAAAGGGACATCACGTGACTCTAGTCGAAAACGATGCCGACGGCATCTACGACAAGTCGGCGACCGCTGCAGGATCGAGGCCGATCTGGCTCGTTGTGGACGTAAACGACGATGGCAAGGGGGAGACGGTCGACATTCGAGCCCCCTTCAAGCTCGCTGGGAAAGCATACGAAGCGAAGGTCTCGGCCGACGGATTCAACCTCGCGTTGAGCCCGACGACAAAGAAAGTCGCCGACTTAGCACCGAAGGCAGCGCCCCCTCCCGCGCTTCTAAAGGCAGGAACGGCGGCTCCCAAGTTCGTTGCAGAGAAGTGGGGCGGAGGAGATCTGAAGCTCGCCGACTACCAGGGCAAAGTCGTCATCCTAGATTTCTGGGCTACATGGTGCGGACCGTGCCAGAAGTCGATGCCCCATATCGAGAAGGTCAACAAAGCGCTCAAAGGTCAGGATGTAGCCGTTCTTGGCGTTTGCGTTTGGGATGATCGAGACGCCTACAAGGATTGGGTTCCTAAGAACCAAGACAAGTACACGTTCCAGTTCGCCTTTGACCCCGCCGGCCGAGGCGCGAACAATATCGCGGCAAAGCTCTTCAACGTGAACGGCATTCCGACGACTTACATTATCGACAAAAACGGTAACGTCGCCGACTCGATCGTCGGATACGACGAAGGCGATACTCGCCTCGAAGAAGCACTCAAGAAGCTAGGTATCAAGCTCTAGTCGAATCGAACGTATGTCGTGCTAGGGTTTGCCTTTGTGTGACCCAAGCACGACATGCCCATGTTTGTCGAAGTGGATCGGAAGAATTCCGGGCCGCTCCGACCATTCTGCGGTGGCATCGCTGCCGAAGTAGGTCGACCACCAACTTCCCCTCTCATCTTGGAAGAACGTGTTATGCCCTCCATGGGGAATCGCTTCATACCGTTCTTCGTATGGGCCATAGATGCTTCGCGACTCAGCGACCATGCAACTATAGCGGCCATCGATCATCTCTGAGCAGTCGAGATAGTAGCGCCCGTTTGCCTTGAAGATGAACATCCCCTCGTAGCCGACATGGTCGAACGAGTTCTTACCGAAGATCAACTGACACAGCCCGGAATGATGCTTTGGGTCTGGATCCGATTTCGTAGTTCGCAACCACCGGTACGGGTCGGCGAATCCGCTCATGTCCGGCTTCATCTGCGCAATCTTTCCGCTGTGCCAAAGGAAGTAGACCTTTCCGTCGGTGTCTTCGAACAGAGATGCGTCAATCTCGTCGCCTAAGCGTTCATTCGGGTGCATGTCGACGTAAGGTCCCACTGCCTTACCAGAAACGCTCTTGAGGAGCCCCGAGCCGGAGGTTTTCGCAGTTCCGTCCCATCCGGGCATGCTGTAAGTCAACCAGAAGGTCCCTCTCAAGTAGTGGATCTCCGGCGCCCACAGCGACATGCTCTTTTCCAGATACGGTTTGTGCCACGGGCTTCCACCATATTTGAAAACAAACCCCAGCGACTCCCAATGGCTGAGATCCCTAGATCGCCAGACCTTGATCCCCTCATTGAAACCGTAGAACGGCTCTACGGTTCCAGTTAGGTAGTACTCGCCGTCCGGGCCAACGCAAATCGAAGGATCTCGAAGCGGTGAATCCATCACCTTGCGAAGCCCTGGGAGCCTGATTCCATCGGGAGTTTGATGCCCTCCGCCTGCTAAGGCAGCGCCTATCGGCAGTATCAGGAACGCGAACAACAATGGAGATGCAATGAACATATGGCTTTTAGTGTTGGCCAAGCTTGGCTCTTCACGGGCTACGCCTTAACTGTCAAGTTTGCCATCTTGGTTGTTCCTCCCAACGTGGCGGTAATGCCGATTGTCGTGGATTTGACCACCTTTGATGTGGAGATGGTAAACGTCGCACTGCTCTTACCTGCAGCGATTGTGACGTTGGCAGGCGTACTCGCCGCTCCGTTGCCAGTAGCTGCCAGCGCGACCGTAACCCCACCGGTTGGAGCTACCCCGTTAATGGTCACCGTGCCGGTGCAGTTGCTTCTTGGGCCGCCGATAATCGTCGTCGGGCTCACCGTGAGGCCAGTCAGAACCGGTGCAAGGACCGTTATTGCCCCCGACTGCTGAATTCCTGCGTAGGTGGCGGAGAAGTTGACGTTCGAATCGAAGGCAACGGGTTTCGTTCCGATTGAGAACGTCGCACTTGTCTTTCCGACCGGGATCGTGACTGATGCAGGAATCGAGATATTCGTAGATTTCGTTGAAAGGCTGATTGAAATTGCGCCGCTACGAGACCCCGGGGCAACACTGACGCTTACGGACCCTACGACAACCTGACCTCCGGTTATGCTTGATGGCGAAGCGGATACATCGGTGATGATGAATGGCAATACCCCTATCGTCGCTGAGGAGAAGTTACGGCTAGGATCGACCGCATCGATCGGAACACTTTGCGCAGTTAGGACGGCATTGTGGGTTACGGCAAAGGTGGTCGTTAGATTGCCTGCGGTAGGTTTGCAGATGACTTTGGCTGGAACCGTAGCAGCAGCAGGGATTCGACTGGACAGTGTAACGGCGATCCCGGCCGAGGTCGAAGGTCCGTTGAACGTCAAAGTTCCGGTCACCGGAGTATTCGTTCCTCCGATAACCAACTGTGGCGAAATCGTCAGCCCGATGAGCCCAGCAGCTTCGACTTTAACTTGTGCCGTCGAGGAAAGACTCCCTCCCGTCGCCGCAATAGTTGCGGTGACATCGGACGCAACCGGAGTCGTGGTGACATTGAAATATCCAACGCTGGAGCCTGCCGCAATCTTCACCGTCTTCGGCACTGTGACCGAGTTACTGCTCGAGGACAGACTGACGATCAAACCACCGGATGGCGCTTTGGCATCTAGATATACCGCCGCACTGCTGACGTTGCCACCCATAACGGGCGAGACGACAGCCAATGATTGAACGCCTATCGGCAAGATCGTCAAGCCGACTTCATCGACGATGCTGACCTGTTTTGCGTCGACATTCGCGTAGAAAGTCGAGTTGGTCGAGTTGGTTGTAATCTTGAACGTCGCCGAGGTCGCTCCTTTGGGAACGGTCACGAGTAGTGGGTGGCCGACTGTCGTGTCGCCTCCGAGCAAGATCTCTGTTCCGCCCGACGGTGCTGGTTGAGTCAGCGTTACAGTTCCTTCTGCACTCGCCCCACCGACGATCGTGGTCGGCGTAACCGTGAAACTGGAAAGATCCGCTCCTCCCGCCGGTAGATAGAGCCGCCAAAGGCCCCTGCCATATGTTCCCGCATTGAGGTAGCGAGTGCCCGGAACTGCCACCAAGTCATGGACCATGACCGGAGGTAATCCGTACGGTTCACCGATGTTCGTCCAAGCTCTTCCAGCGTTCGTCGTCTGGAAGATTCCAACGTCGGTCGCAACGTACCAAGTGTTTTGAGGATCGTCGATATCTCGTGCAATAGCGTTCAACGAAGCGTCGGGCAATGCCGACTTCCCCGACCCTGAGACGTCCGAGTATGCAAAGAATGACTTTGACGCAGTGCCACGGTAGAGGTGCGAATGTCCGGTTCCTCCCACGCCAAATAAGAAGTCGGTGGGTTTCGTCGGATTGATGCTTAGGCTGTTTATCGAGAGGTTCTCCGACCATCCAAGGAAGTACCAATCTTGGCCACCGTCATCCGAATAATTCAGAGCCGAGTCAGTGCTTCCGGTCAAGATCGTCTGAGAATCACTGGGTGCGATCGCAATCGCGTTGATGACCCCTTTGCCATTCGTAAGGTCTGTGGAGCCGATATCGCCATACCACTTGTTGGCCTTGTCGTCATACTTCCAAAGCTCGTTTGTGCCGGTGTACATCATGTACTGGTTGTTCGGATCCAAGCACATCGCGCATACAAACGGTAGCGGCTCGCCGTCGGGAATCGCCGGCGATATTCCGGAATTGGATTGCCATGAGTTGCCCGTACGCCAAATGTCCAAATACTCGGAAGAAAGGTAGGAGATCTTCGGATCTGTTTGGTTGATCGCACAGCCGCCGCCATCGCCGTCTCCGGGATTGATCCAATTCAACAAATCGCCGGGAGCCAATGGCGTCCCATTATCCTGAGTTCCGCCCATCACGATGCCTGGGTTCGTGGGGTGACAAGCCAGGCGATAGAACATGATCGCGCTTAAGTTTTTGTTGAGCGCGGTGACCGTGTTCTTGCCGGAAGCAGGATCATAAACGAGGCGATAGATCCCTCCGTCATTTGAAAACAGGCTGAGGTTCTGGTTTGAAGGGCACACGACAAACGCATGCTGGTCGTTGTGAGTTATTCCGCCTTGGGAAGGGTCAAGCCAAGATGGACCACCGATCGTTTGCCAGCTAACCCCTAAATCGAGAGACTCTTGGACGTCGATTTCGCCGAGATACAGAACGTCGGAGCTCTTCTTCCCGACAGTCCGAGTGCCACAGGAAAGATAGAAGTCATACCATGCCTGTGAGAAGTTGTAATTACTGATCTTCCCCATCGTTGGGCCGAGCGGCAAAGTCGAACTCAAGCTGGTCCAATTGGTTGCGCCGTCAGTACCCCTGAACAGCCGCTCACCTGCAGAATCGAGAACATAGAGCGCACCTCCCACGCTAGGGGAAGCCGCAAGGCAAAACGACTCTGTGGTAAGTCCGGCGTCGTGAACCGGCGAACTTAGAAACGTCCATGTTGTGCCGTGATCGGTCGAGGTGAGCAACCTACCTAGACCTGATGAGTCCGTGAAGTAGCCTGCCACCACTGCGTACATCGTGACGTTGTTGGCTGACGGAGTTGCCGCGACGATCGTCGGGAACAGTGGAACGTCGCCGGCGGAACCGGTGTACTTCTGAACCCAGGTACTGCCCGCATCGTTTGAAACCCAAATCGATCCCGCTGCGACCGAACTCGTTTGATGAAAGACGCTTTGGTCTCCCGTACCCGCGATGATCGTCTGGCTATTCGTCGGGTCGATCAAAATGCTCGGCACGCCGACGTTCCCTGCAAATTGGGTCAACACTTCGGTCCACGTTTGGCCACCATCGGTTGTCTTCATAAGGCCGTACGAGTTGACGATTCTGCCGTGATAGTCGCCGAGCCCGACGTACATCACAAAAGGGTTCTTGGGGTCGATCGCGATGCAATTGACCGACAATTCTGGCCAAGAAGCAGAAAGCCAGGTCCAATTCACCCCTGCATCCATGCTTTTCCATAGCCCTCCAGCCGCAGCGCCTGCGAAGATCACGTTTGGGTTGAGTGGGTCGAATGCAACCGCGTTAATACGCCCGCAGTTCGTTCCGAGTCCGAAGTCGATCACTGGCGCCGCCTTCAGGTTTGTCGGGCCGGAGAACTCCCACAATTGGGATGCAGCCTCTGGGCGTACGCCTGCTCGTGTCGGCTTGAGTTTCGCGGTGGGCATCTTGAGCGCGTGCGACCGGGCGCGCTTCAGGCTGCTCCAGTCGAAAGTATCGTTGGGATAGGCTCTGCTCTGAATGAGGTGCAAGTATGCACCCAAGTAATCGGCGCCCCCGTCTCCATCGCCGCTTCTCTCACGTTTGCCACCACCAGCAACCAGTTCTCTGGACTCTGCTCGAAGGTGCGTGACTTTGCGTTCGAGGGACCTAACCGAATCAGTGTCAACAGGCTCATCCCGAGGCTCGAGCGCTCTGATCCCCGGAATTCGCTCAAGCTTTTGTCTAGCGATCTCGTCGTCTACCTTGCCATTGAGTTGAATCAGATAGCAGAGCGTTCCCCGAACTCGAGACTCGATCTTGCCCACTGGTCCAACCGCAACTGCAAGCTGTTCGACCGAAATCGAAGGATCTGTTTTGACGTAGATCTCCGAACCAACGCACGCCCGAGCCTTGGAACTCAAGCCAATTAAGGCAACAAACAATAAAAACAAAAGGGCACCCCTTACAAGCAGTTAAGACATCGTTTTTCCTGCAGGGTTCGTTCTCTTGCAGGAGCGCATATTTGAACGATAGTCTTATCTGACTATAGCTGTTCACATTGAAGGGCACTGCCAAAAGGACCACGTAAGTTTAATCCGTAGGTTTTCGGCGATCCAAAAGTCAAAAACCGCTATGGGTTCATTTCGACTCTTTGTAGATTCGCACGTAGTCGACTTCCATCCGGCAAGGAAACGCCGAATCGTCGACACCCTTCTGACCACCCCATGAACCGCCGATCGCCAGATTTAGGAGCAGATACATCTTCCGATCGAACGTCCATTTCGAGGGCCCCGTATAGGGGTAAGTGAAATAGGACTTGTCATCGACAAAGAACTCGAGGCCAGACTTCTTCCATTCGACGGTGTAGACGTGAAACGCATCTGCGTAATCATCGATCTTCACTTTGTCGCCTTTGCTTTGATACCCGCCGCCATCTTTGCTCTGATGTACCGTCGCGTGAATCATCGCGGGATCGTGTTGCACATGCTCCATGATGTCGATCTCACCGCAACGGGGCCAGCCGACGACGCCTCGATCCTCTCCAAGCATCCAGATCGCAGGCCACGATCCAAGTGCTTTCGGCAGTTTTGCCCTCACCTCGACCCGACCGTATTCGAATGTGAATTTGCCCAGCGTGTTGATACTGGCAGAAGTGTATTGAGAGCCCTTGAAATCTTCTTTTCGAGCCTCGATGATTAGCTTTCCATCTTCGACGCGAGCGTTCTCTTTTCGGCCATTGGTGTAGAACTGCAGTTCCTTATTTCGAATCAGTCCAACTTCGTATCCCCACTTCCTGGGATTTGGCAATCCAGATCTGTCGAACTCATCGTTCCAGACGAGTTTCCAGCCCGGCTTGGAAACCTGAACGCTCAGAAGAACCGCCAAGGTCGTGATCATGACTACCGGAGTTTATCTGTACTTGGGCGCCCCTTGGTGATAAAGCTGTGCGACCTCGCTTGCGGTAATGGCTCGGTTGTAGACTCGGAGGTCGTCGATCACGCCGTTCCAACCCATGTTGTATCCGTCGTTCGGGAAGTTGTTATTCGTACCAATTCCAATTCCCGGATTCTGAGTCGGGTCAAGGGGAACAACCGGCGTGAGGTTGGGAACGTTCAGGTTTTCGCAATCCAACTTGCCGTTCACGTACAGCCTTTGAATACCTGCAGCCTTATTGTACGTCCCCGTAACAAATACGAACTGGTTTAGAGGAAACTGCGCGGTTCCGTTTGCTCCGAGCGCCTGAGTCGCGCTGGTCGTAAGGAACTGCAACGTCCCGTTCGGGTCGACTTGGAGGTCGTATGGATCAAGGCCATTTCGGTCGTCACCACAGAAGATGATTGTTGACCAAAGCCCCGAAGGGTCGACGTAGGAGTTGAGTTTGGCCCAGGCGCTGAGCGTAAAGGAACCTTGAAACTGCATGTCGTTCGCCGGTGGCAGGTTGATTCCAGTCGTTTGTCCGTTAAACACGATTCCCTGCCCGACGGCTGCGTTCGTGTAGCTAACTGGGCCAATCGGCGTTGTGCTGAGGTTGCCAACCGAGTCATTAGCGTCGCCATCGAACTTCCACCAGTGAATTAGCCCTTTGGACAGCGAACTCTGAGTCGAGGAACTACCTCCACCTCCGCATCCGCTCACTAGGAGTCCTGCTCCCAATGCGAAAACCGTAATCGAAACGAACAGGCCAAGATTGCAGATTTTCATGGTGGTATTCCCCGGACACCCCGAGTTTGACGTCCAACGCGACCGGGAGTGTCGTCTCCAATGCCAGTCGTTCACGGAACGCCGAAACTGAAGGCTTTCTTACCGTCCAAAAGCCATCAATCCACCGCATGACGAGAACGCCTGAGTTGGATTGTCACCCGATGCAGGAACCCCTAGAACTCGGACCGCTACGAACGAAGTTGGCGCCGTCAATTTCAATGTGAAAGTCGCGCCTTCGCCAAGTTCACTTCCCGGAACTCTTGTGGAGGTTGTCGACGGATAGTCGACCAACTCGCCGATCGTTTCCCATTCTCCGTTTGACACGCGTTGAATCTGAACTAACGGTTTTCCTCGGCTCGTATCGAACCACCCGCCATCGTGGAAGCTG
>Ga0364860_10495_pt1 | contig 16050 bp, 15 predicted proteins | sample ExccelAu500001D4_FD_206916 | JGI IMG/M metagenome (GOLD analysis project Ga0364860, IMG submission 206916) | Enriched cells from Trout Bog Lake Hypolimnion, Wisconsin, USA - BchlTB.Aug20.5000.01 .D4 | ecosystem: Environmental > Aquatic > Freshwater > Lake > Hypolimnion/Profundal zone | place: USA... | reverse complement strand
GTCCGGTTGACTGTAAAACATCATATACATTTTGCTGAAAAGACATATTTATTGTTTTTTCAACTGATTCAATAACTGGGCCTTTAACTATCGGTTTCTTAAAACCAATTATCCTGATTCCTCTCGCTAATTTTAATTATTTAAGTCAGGATCAAATGGAAGCTGTTTTATTGCATGAATTAGCACATATCAAAAGATATGATTACCTGATTAATCTTTGTATGAAGCTAATAGAATCCTTTTTATTCTTTAATCCTTTTAGCCATTATATAAATACAATGATCTCTAAGGAAAGGGAAAACAGTTGTGATGATTTAGTACTCGAAAATCATTTTAACCCTATTGAATATGCAGATGCACTATTACAATTGGCTTTTTTATCAACAGGACAGGAATCTTCCTATTTAATGCATGCAGCTAAAAAGGAAAATATACTGTTAACCAGGATTAACAGGATTGTAGGATTAAAAGAAAAACCATATATCAAAGCTTTTTCTTTTTTGGGATTATTGTCCCCATTATTGCTAATTACCTTTAGTTTAATAATACATGCAGCCACACCTTTTACTGAAAAGAAATTAAATGGCAATGCTTTTAAAGAAACCCATAAAATTGGTTATTTGCCTTCCGCTTCAATTAAATTACATGCAACAATTGTAAAAAACAATTTTGTATATGCTCATAAAAAAAATAAACCTGTTTTGCAAGCCCCTAAAATTTTAACTACATCAAAAATAACTATTCAGGATACAAGTATGGCTTCTGATATTGCACTTAATGAGATTGTTGAAGCTTTAAAAGATTTCAAAAACTTAGAAACACAAAAAAGAAATATCAATAAAGAAAACAACCTTGAGAAATTTGTTTCCGTTACCATAAATACTTCAGATAATGAATTAAAACAAAGGCTTAAATCTTATGTAGCAAAGAAAAACAGTAGTCTTCGCGAAATAAAGAATAAACTGGATAGTATTAATTCTGCTGAAACGAAATATTTAGTAAATTATAGCAATAAAGAGAATAATAATTTGTTTGCTTCTGTAAATACCATGTTTATTCCTGCATTATTCTTTGAAAAAAAGAACGAATTACAAAAAACAGATTCAATTTTACAACTCAATTCTAATCACTATAGTCTAACTGATGCTGGCAAACATATTTATATTATAATAAACCTGAAAAATGTAAATGGCAGTAATGACCAATTGATAATTGACTTAACCTCTAAAGAAATAGAATAATTCTATTTTTACCATAAATTTCTGGGGCACCAATCACCATATTTATTGTTAAGCATAAAGCCGATTAAAATTTCATGCGTTCCTTTACTAACGGTATTGAGGGCTGAAGTACTGTAGTCGTATGAATAACTGAAATTCATAAACCTGCTGAAGTTTACTCCAAGCATAATGGCATAACCACTGTTATTTCTGTAAGAAGCACCCGCCCAAATCAAATCCTGATACTGAAACTTAAAATTCAAATCAAACCCTACCGGTAGCGGCTGAATATAACGTACCTGAATAGAGGGTACAAAACTGATATCTTCATCCAGCATAGTACGGTAACCCAGTTCAAAAAAAGTATGCGGAATAAGTTTTCCGTTCTGCACTGCAACCGTATTATCAGAAAAAGTAAGGTTATCCGGAATAATCTGCTGACAGGATATCCCTGCAAAAAAGTCTTTTCCATATAACCAGGTTCCTGCACTGATATCCGGTTTTAAACGATTTATAATGCCACTGGTTCCAACTGCAGGGTCAATAGTAGTGGCAAAACTCAGTTTACTGGCATCCAGGCTCATTTGAGAAAAACCAGCAGTTATACCTACTGAGAGATTAAGATGCGGTGCCAATCCAATATGATAGGCATATGTCCCCGCCAGTTCAAAACGGTTTAAAGGGCCGGTAACGTCATTTAATACAGTAAGTCCCACTCCGCTATGTGCAGGTTCTGTTGTATAATTTTCCCAGTAAGCCGTGCCCCTGGGGTTTTCACCCGGAGCATGAAAGCTGGTAGGGTTTTCCCGGTCATACGCATCACGGTGCAATGGTCCCTGAATGGTTAAATAAGTAGTAACCGGTGCATCCTGTAGTCCCACCCATTGCAGACGGTGGCTCATTTTCACATCCCAGTAATTTTCAATCCCTGCCACTGCAGGATTAATAATATAATTGTTCAGGATATACTGTGTATAGTAAGGCCTTTGCTGAGCGTTAGTATATTGGTGAATTATCGATATGAATATAAATGCCAAAATACCTGTCTTACATTGTAAACGCCTTTTCATAGGTTTAAAACTTTTATCGTATAATCGTTATAGAGCCACTCATCAAAGCTCTGCCATTTTTCGGATTAATTACATAATAATAGGTACCAACGGGCAATGGTTTTCCATTAAATGTTCCATCCCAATTTACATTGTATCCATCAGAATGGAATATTGGCTGCCCATCCCTGTCAAACACATCAACTGTAGCACCCGGATAACTGTTTAAATATTTAATCACCCAGGTATCATTAATGCCATCTCCATTCGGAGAAAAAGCATTAGGTATCTCCGGCGTTTTCAATACAGTAATATTAATAGTATCATTAACAGTGCAATTCCCAATTCCTGTCATGAATAACTGATAATGGATATCAACTGCTGGTGAAGCTATTGGTTTTGATGCCGTATCACTACTTAAATAAGTACCAGGATTCCATAAATAACTGAGTGAATCTCCATATACATATTGCGGGATAATACGGATACTACCTCCCTGCAATACTACCAGGTCTGGACCAAGTTTTAATATCGGATAAGGATTTACTAAAATTTGTTGTAATGCGGTATCGCTGATACAGTTTTCCTGATTATATACAAATAGCTTTACAGTAAATAACCCTGAATCTGAAAATGAATGTAAAACTGAGGGACTGTTGTTATTCAAACTATCTGTATTTATACTCCAATGCCAACTTGTAATTGCTCCTGAAATACCATTACTGTTATCTGTAAAACTTATTGTATCATTCAAACATATCTCAGTTTTAGAAGATAAAAATGCAGCTTTTGGTTGAGGATAAACAGTAATTAACTGTTTTGTAAGAGAATCAATACATCCATCTTTTGTTGTAATCTGTAAACTTACTGTATATGGCCCTAATGCTGAATATTGATGCACCGGAGATTGCAATGTAGAAGGTGTGGTATTATTATTATCTCCAAAGTTCCATAAATAACTGAATAATGATTCAGAATTATCAGCAATTGTAGAGGTATTCAGGAACTGTCCGTTTCCTGCAGGTAAACAGACGGAAGGAAGGGAAAATGCAACAACTGGTAATGGATTAATTTTGATTACCTGGCTGTTGATTATACTTCGGCATCCTGAATCTGTAATTACCTGTAACTGAACTGTATAGTTGCCATACTTATAATATTCTCTGGAAAACAAGGTATCTTTATAGGCTAATACTGAATCGCTTGTGTCTCCAAACGACCAGTAACGGTTTGCAATTTTTGAATAATTAGCAATTGAAGAATCTGTAAAAAAAATACTGTTTTTTTCACAATCTGGTGAATTTATACCCCATTTTGCAATTGGAGAAGGCCATACTGTAATTGATTGACTGGCAGAATCCCTGCAACCATATGGAGTAATTACCCGGTACATTACAGGATAATTACCTGGATGAACAGATCCAGGGCTATATATACCGGAACTATCAACCCCCAATCCGGAGAATGTACTGGAAATAAATGCCACTCCCCCTTTATCAAATGCTGCATTAGCAATGGATTGAGGAATGGTATCCCTGCAAAAACCCCTTACAGGATTAAACTGTACTGCAGGACTTTGATGGATAGTTACTATTTTGGTTATAGAGTCCTCACACACATTGGATAGGCCCGAGTGTGCAATCAGTTTTACCTGGTAGTTAATAAATGAAGGGGAACTGAAATTAGGATATTTATGTGAATATGGTTTTAATAAATAGGGATTACTATCAGTACTATCAGCTGAATTTATGTTTACAAAATTCCAGTAAAGGTCATTTCTGGTTACTTTTCCAAAATCTACATAAGATGAATCAAGTATACTGATAGAATCATTGCTGCATAAATTAGCATTATTCAATACTACAAAATTGGCATTAGGTTTTGATCCATTTACAGTAAAAGGCTGTGTTAAAACTGAATCGCAACCAAAACTACTGGTTACCTGAAGGCTTACCAGGTAATTTCCATAATTATTATATTGTGTAGATCCATCTTTTCCGGCAGAAGAATTAATAGAGGGCCCCGGAGTAATTGCAGGAGATTCTGCATTATAGGTCCATAAATAAGTTGCAGCAATGCTCCCATCCGGGTAACTGGTAGTATCTGTAAAATTTGCAAGCTTATCTGCCAGGCAAACCTCGGGCAATGTAAATCCAACAGATGGCAAGCCATGAATGGTAAGTACAGAAACAACCGTATCACTTTTACAACCCAGACTATTTTCCACCATCATCTTTACAGTATAAGTATTAAATACCTGGTAGAACTCATTAAACGATGTATTCACACCCCCATTCGTCAGGTTTTTTATATTTCCATTTCCCATATTCCAATACCAGCGGTTAAGAACAGCACTGTCTATAGATTGATTTTTTGAAGTATCTATAAAGGTTACCGGCCTTTTTTCGCAAAAACTATTATTTAAAGCAGTTGTATAAAACCCAGCAACTGGCAAGGGATTCGTAACAGTAACTGACGAAAAGGTATCACTGATGCATCCTTTGTCGGTATATACATACAGACTCACAGTATCAATTGATGCATGCAGGTAAATATGACTTGTATTTTGCAAAGTATCGGTACTCCCATCCCCAAAATCCCATCTCCATTTTACTATTTTATTTCCATTCCCCTTACTTCTGTCTGTATAAAAAGTAGTATCCCGCAAACAAGTAAATGCATTCACTGCAAAGCTTGCTTTCGGTTGTAAATAAATATTTTTCAATATTTTACTGGTGTCTTTTATACATCCGAAATTGGATGTTACAGATAGCTTTACATTATAAGTACCGGTATCTGTATAAATATGAACTGGATTTTGAACTGAATCTGTGCCCGAATCTCCAAAATCCCAATTCCATTTGCTAATAGTCCCATTTAATGGAACAACTGTAGAATCAGTAAAATTTGCGATCCCTTTAGGCAAACAAACTGCAAGGGGAAGTGCAAAATTAGTCTGTGGAGAAGGCCTGATAGTAATTTGCTGTACAAATGGAATACTTATGCAACCTGAATTACTTACAGTAATCAGGCTAACGGTATAGGTACCTGTTGCAGTATAGGTCTTTTGGTGAGATGTATTTGTATTTAAGGTATCTTTTGTGCCATCACCATAATCCCAATACCATTTAACTATACTACCTACAGCAATGGCAGATGAGTCTGAAAAGGTTAAACTTTTACCTGCACAACTGTCACTATATGCAAACTTTGAAGTTGGAGGAGAGGAAAAAAAGATGGGAATGGTCGTATCTCCCATACACCCATAACTGGTTATCGGTCGGTATCGTACATTATAGGTTTGAGCGTTGGTATACGTTTTAGTGGGGTTAAAGGCACTATCGGTTGTCCCATCTCCAAAATCCCATAAGCCAGTAATGACGGTACTGGTACCATAAGTATTAGTGGCATCTAAAAACCGGAAAGTTGTATTAATACAAGCAGAGGTTGAAATAGTAAAATTAGCCGTTGGTAATGGATAAACAGCAACAGGAATAGAATAACTCTGGGTAGTACTTCCGCAACCGTCCGGTGTAGCAGAAGTTGTATACACTTTTATCGTATCTCTTTTTGCTGAAGTATTAGGTGCTATAAAGGAATAAGTATTTTTGGTACTGTAATAATATAAACCTGAAATCAGTGAATTACTATCCAAATTAGCTGCTGGAGAACTGGAAATAATACCTGTATTGGGATTAATATCAGGGGCTTCTGAAAAATCCCATTGTATGGTTGATGGTTGAAAACTTAATGGCACAGAAAATTTAAACGGCGTATTAACACAGGCAATAGGAGAATCCAGGGTTACATATTTATTTTGGAAACTGGCAATTTGGGTAAAATCTTTCACATTTGTTCCCGCATTATAACCATAACTCTCTACATTGCCCAAACCATAGGCAATAGCTATAAAATTAGAATCTGCTGTTAAGTTCTGTACCGGATTACTCAATGTAATATTGGTTACATCAGCTTGTAAATATGAATAGGAGGTGCCCATTATTGGTTGAAACCCGGATTGCACCACTCCATTAATTTTAAAACTTGAACTGGCATTACTACGAATTACAATATTCAAATAACAATTGGTAATATTACTCTGACCAGGAAATCTCGAATTAATCCAATTCTGATGAGCTGAAAAAACGGTGATATTATTAATCGTCTGTTCAATAGGGTTCAATACAATCATTTCAGGATCCCCGATAGTAGCTCCATTTTGACAGGCCATCGTTGTAAAATACTGAACCACTGAAACAGGATTACTGGCTTGAAGGTAGGTTGCATTTCCGGTAGGGAATTCATAATAATTTGAATTGGGAATCCCTGTATTCTTTAATCCAGTTAATGGCGCTGTTATTCCATTCTCAGTTTTATTAACTATTGTTGAAGGATCAGTTACATACACTCTGAAGATATCCGAATTCCTGGTTTTTGCAGGTACAGTTGCAAAATTTTCACCCCATGCACTGGTAGGAAATAATTGCTGAAACAGATTATCACCACTGCTGGAACTGTTACAACCAAATGCACTCCAGGTTGTACTGGAAAATACTGCAATTTTCTGACAGGTTCCCCCATTTGAAACTGATTGAACAACCGTACCGGATATATCGGCATTTTGCTGAAATTCCATCTGATACACATCTCCCGGATTTGCTAAAGTAATCGTATAAGATGTTCCTGCTAAATGAGATAAATCTACTGTGTTTGCTGAAGGCGTGATTAGTACACTGGTATTGGCATTGGCAGCCACAATGCTAATTGTTCCATACCCTTCTCCTTTAGAATTGCCACTGCTACCATAACTGGGAACAATATATTGTTTGCCCCAAACATTGGAAGGTAATAATAAGGTAGCCCCTGATCTTGCACTATGTATAATATGCGCATAAACCACTACTGGGTTATCATTAGAAACCACATGAATAGCTGCTCCGGTTGTTATTCCATTATTTGCCAGATAAACATAACTGTTCGATGCATCTGCTGCTGCTGAGGACCCAATAAATTTTTCTGTAACCGTATTGGCTAATACAGTAAAAGGAACAACCTTTCCGTTTACTGTTATAGAACCAGTGGCATTTGTTGTTGCTGTAATATAAATACCCATAATAGAGGCAGTGCCATCTATATGGGCCGGGTAAGTTACCCAGAAATCAGTTCCTTTATTGGAGAAACTCTGTGCGATTAAAGAAGCATTCCCTAATATAAATAAAATAAAAAATAATATAGAAAAATGCTTCATCAGGAGCTATTTAACAGCTAAGTTTTGATTTCTTCAATATGAATCGCAATTTAATCAGAATGAACTGATTAAAACCTGATTTTATGCAGTGAGTATGTTAAATGCGTTTGGGCCTTCACATAAAAGTAAATCTAAAATACTTAAGTTTTGCTGAAACCCAATTTTATCATTGAATAATTGAAAATATTCCTGACTAACCGGATATGACTGGTAATTTTTGGGAAGCCATTTTTTTCTGTAGTCAATAATATCAGAATCCGTCTCTTTTGTATATGCTGTCGTGAGTACTGGCTTTATTCCGGATTTTAAAGTTTTTAATACCCAATTCAAAACCTCCAGGTTCATATCAAACAGAAATACAAATTTCTTTTCAAGGAAAAAAGAATGCAGCCACATTTGATAATATTCAAAAAATGGAGCTTTACCATAACAGGATTGTATTGTTCTCCAATGTTGCAATTGCCAGTTATCCCGGTTATTTATTTTAATGTCTTTAAAAAGGCAATGCTGATTTCTTCCATTTTCAACCGGTACTGATAAATGGATAAGCCCATTACTACCTGCAACTATACAACGGTTGCGAAAACTCATCTTTTCCCAGTTTTCAAATTGCTCTATTTCTATATTTGTATTGTTAAACAAAGTTGAATAATAGCCAATGCATGCAAAATACTGATTATCAATTATATACTTACTCATTTTAACTGGTTGGCTGATGTATGGAAAATCTCTGAAAAAGTATCCTTAATCTGGGTTTTCTAATTGCTATTTTTAATAAATTAGATTATTATAACTAACTTATTTTCAACTATTTAGTATTTAATTATTTAGCTAAATTATTAATCAAGCTATTCTATGATAGTTTACTGCTAAATAACCAAATTCTTTAGTAGCAAATTTAGACAATTTACCATTACAGATATCCCCCCTACAGAACTTCTCTCCTGTTTATGATTAAATAGGTTATCTTCAATTTGATGGTCTTATTTGAGGGCTAATTGAAAATCTGGGCTAGAAGCGGTATTATTTTTATAGTGACCATATTTTACATTAACCTACCTCTGATTCAATTTAAACAGGGTTTTGACCAATAAAAACATGGAATGACTTGGGTTTGTCTTGGGTTTAATATGGGTTTAACTACTGCTTGGCAGTTTATAAATCACACTTTAATCAGACTAAAATGAGGAGATGACAGGCATTAAAATAAGGCAAAAACACTTTTACGCTTTTCTGCCCTATATGCTAATTATAATAAAGCAAACTTGTTATTGTTGCTGTAAACACCAATCAAAAATCCTGAAACTTAAATTCCAGGATACTTTCAATTCAATTCAAAATAGTGTAAAATTAAAAAAAAGGGGGCAATTAACTTTCCTCAAAACTTTTTAAAATGGTGGAATGGGTCAGGTAATAACTATCCGGACTATACATAAATAAGGTACTTCCATTTTTTATCTTCTCAATAATGGCCCGGTGTTCCTGAACCGGCAATGCTGGGCAACCTTCACTTCTACCGATATAGCCTTGAGAATGGATCATTTTTTCATTTACATAAGCTGCTGCATGCATTACAATGGCCCTTTGCTCTGCTTTATCATTTATTCCGGCTTCCTCTCCCAGCAATCTTAATGAATAACCATGTTTACCCCGGTATGTACCAGATGTAATATAAAAACCTAAACTGCTCTTATAACTGGAAGGTTTATTGGAAAACTGGACAGCCATTTGCTTACCGGAATTTTTTCCATGTGCTACATAGGTATTAAACAAGAGCATTTTGTTTTTAAGATCCAGAACAAATAATCGTTTTGCATTGGAAGGCAGACTGAAATCTATAATAGATATCACCATATCATTTGAAATTAGGCCTGATGCTAAAAAATAATGATATCCCTTTATAGCATATTCAAAAGCAGGCCTGGTTAATCCTAAATCACTTAGATTAAGACTGTCATAAAGGTAATTTTCAGATACTTCAAGGGGCTTGAAGATAATTGCCTTCTCTATCTTTCGGCATTCTTTATTTACAGTAAAGGAAAATTGAAGGATGACCAGCAACCAAATTAAAAAAAGACGAACTAACTTATTAGGAATCATTCTGTTCATGAGAAAATTTAAAGGATGATAGAATATAAGCAGTAGCGTAATGATTAAAACGATTGTAAAAATAAGCTGCATTTCTTTAAAATTAACAGAAGCTTGATGCTTGTTTCCTTATTTTAGAGTGTTTAAATATATTATGCTAAAATCAGGCTGATCATCAACTAATTATACTTTTTTATTTTTCTTAAAATTTACTTAAAATTTATAAAATTGAAGAATTTTGTCCTTATTCTTTGCTTTTTCACCCTTTTTTGTGCTTGCAAAAAGCCCCAATCCCCTGAATTACGTGCAATTGAGAATGTTAAATTGGCGAAAGCAGGATTTGATCAAAGCATCATTACCATGGATATTAATATGTATAACCCCAATAATTTTAGTGTAAGTCTGAAGAAAGTAGATTGTGATATATTGTTGAATCAGGTATTTGTTTCAAAGTTTTCACTGGATACACTTTTACATATACCTGCAAAATCTGTATTTATTATACCGGGAAAGCTGAATATTGATACCCGGAAAGTATTCAGTAATGGGTTAAACCTCTTGTTTAACAGAGATGTGGTGATTAATGCAAATGGCACATGCAAAGCGGGCAGAAATGGAATTTACCTTACAATTCCCGTTAAATATGAAACGAGTTTGCATTTAAACTTTTAAAACAGTCTGATTATCAGTTATGTTTTGGAGGTTCAGAACAGGGCATTTGTGGTTTAGGCCCACCTCCATCTTCAGCTCTTTTACAAAGCTGGGGTAATCTTTTATAAGAATCAGGTTCAGCTTTTGTAGTATCAGCGTCAAATCCGGCATTATTCATGGCTATCCTGATATCGTCTGGGGTAACCCTGTCAGGATTATATTGAATCCTGATTTCGCCGGTCATCAGATTGGTTCTCCATTGCAGCATCCCATTTTCCCAATTGGTATAATTCTCCCCCTTTAAATAATTTTCAAGCTTTTCTTTACATACCCAGCATCTTAGATTGGCAGATTTTATAGTTACCCATTGGGCTTTGGATGCCATTACCTGCGCATTGATCTGAAAACTGCTGGCAAGCAACAGGCATATTAAGAGGATACATTTCATATTTTAATACTACTTAGATTTAAAATACATTTTAACGATACAAAACAATTTTAAATCCGGGGTTTTATTCCACATTAACAGGCTATCTGTTCCATTCTGCCGGGTTTTCTCTCCAATTTTGTAATAAGTACTCAGTTTCTTTAGAAACAATACCTTTTTCAACAGCCAGGTCAATCATGGCAGAATAATTAGATAAAGAGCGGAAAGGCACATTTTTATCAGCAAAAGCTTTATCTGCCAATTCAAACCCATAATTAAAAATAGACACCATTCCATCCACCTGCATTCCTGCATCCCTTAAAACATCCACTACCTGCAGGCTGCTTTTACCAGTAGAAATAAGATCTTCCACTACTATTACCCGTTGCCCGGGTGTATAAAAACCTTCAATCTGGTTACCCAAACCATGTTCCTTAGGTTTTGGTCGTACATAGATATAAGGCAATTTTAATTGGTCGGCCGCCATAGCTCCCCAGGCAATTCCGGCGGTAGCAACTCCAGCCAGCATATCTGCCTCAGGAAAATATTCAAACAATACATTACACAATTCACTTTTGATAAAATCTCTAACAAATGGAAAAGAAAGTACTTTTCGGTTATCACAATAAATAGGGCTTTTCCATCCGCTTGCCCAGGTAAAGGGTGCATCCGGACTCAGTTTAACTGCCTGTACCTGCAGTAATTTTTCGGCAACAGCTTTTTCATTTGTCATGCTGCGAAGATAAGTAATGGAATTTGTAAGCAAATTTTCACAGGCAATTCATTTTTATTCTGGTAATTTGTATCATAAAAAACAGTATTTAAAAATAGTTCTTATACAACCAAAAAGAGATTGAGGGCAAATTCAAACTGTTTAAGATGACTCTATACATACTTTATTCAATTCATTATGCATAAAATTATAGCTGCCGGCGGCATCGTTACCAATACAGAAGGAAAAATATTGATGATTTTCAGAAGAGAGAAATGGGATTTACCCAAGGGGAAACTGGATAAAGGGGAAACAATTGCCCAATGCGCTGTTCGCGAAGTGGAAGAAGAGACTGGATTAAAAGATATCCTTTTAGGTGATTTTCTGTTGATTACAGAACATCAGTATCAGGATCCCTGGTTAAAAACAGAAGTTATTAAAGAAACGCATTGGTATAGAATGAAAATAACCAAAGAACAAAAGCTGATTCCGCAAACTGAAGAAGATATTACTGATATACGATGGGTAAACCGGGAAGAATTAAATGAATGCCTTCAACATACTTACGCAAACATTATTACAGTAATTGAAAAATTTATACAGAATTCCATGTCCTGAAAATCACATGCATACTAGATATTAAATAAGAAATACAACCCATAACATGCTGATATTCAATTATAATTTAGTATTTTTTCTTAATAGATCTGGCAACTTCTCTGGGTAAAAATAAAGAAGCATCCCCGCCATTTCGGATAATATCTCTTACAATGGTAGAGGCAACTGAAGTATATTTTGGCTCACCGGTTAAAAAAATAGTTTCAATATGCCGGTCCATGGTACGGTTGGCATCTGCAATTGTTTTTTCATATTCAAAATCACTCACATAACGTATACCCCTCAATATAAAACGTGCTCCTATCTCCCTGCAATAATTGATCGTGAGTCCATCATACATTACACTTATTACCCTGGGTTCTTTTTTGTAAATTTCTTTAACCCATTCTACCCTTTGCTCAGCAGTAAACATCGGACTTTTAGAAACATTGGCACCAATACCCACATAAATTTTATCAAAAAGAGGTAAAGACCTGTTAATGATATCCACATGTCCTAAAGTTACCGGATCAAAAGTCCCAGGAAACAGGCAAATACGTTCCATGATAAATAATTTACAATGTATTATTTACGATATACAATTTAGAAATGATGCAGCTATTAAAAATAGAGTGTATTTCCCAAACCGTAATTTAATTCTCTCTGTTCGCCAGTAAATATAATACAGCCATCCTTACAGCTACCCCATTCTCTACCTGATGTAAAATAATGGAAGAAGGTCCGTCTGCCACATCACTATCCAATTCTACTCCTCTGTTAATAGGTCCGGGATGCATAATGGTAATTTCCTTACCTAAACTTTCCAGCAATCTTCTGTTTATACCATAGGCAAGGCTATATTCCCTTAAAGAAGAAAATAAGGGTTGGTTTTGCCTTTCCAGTTGTATACGCAGCACATTGGCAACATCGCACCATTGTAAAGCCTTTTTAACACTATATTCTACCTTTACTCCTAAAGCTTCAGTTATATATTTTGGTATTAAAGTAGGCGGACCAGCCACTACAATTTCTGCTCCCATTTTTGTAAGCAGGTATATATCACTCAATGCAACCCTGCTATGCATAATATCACCGATAATGGCCACTTTTAATCCTTTTAAACTGCCAAACTTTTCAAGCATGGAAAAAGCATCCAGTAATGCCTGGGTAGGATGTTCATTTATCCCATCTCCTGCATTTACAATTGCCGCTGGAATATGCTTAGCCAGAAAATGTGGAGCCCCACTGGCACTATGGCGCATGACCACCATATCCACTTTCATGCTTAAAATGTTATTTACTGTATCTAATAGCGTTTCACCTTTAGCAGCAGAAGAACCGCTTACAGTAAAATTAATGGTATCAGCACTTAACCTTTTTTCAGCCAGCTCAAAAGAAATACGGGTTCTGGTAGAATTTTCATAAAATAAGTTCAGAATAGTTACATCACGTAAAGAAGGAACTTTCTTAACCGGCCTTTGTAGAACATCTTTGAACTGAGTGGCAGTAGAGAGAATTGTTTCGATATCCTCTTTCTGGAGGTCTTTAATACCAAGTAGGTTTTTGGTAGATAGTTTCATTAAAGTGCGAAGATAAAGTATTAACGAATTAAGAATCTAATAATTCAATACATTCTTTTTCATCTTTTTCTTTCCAGTATACTTTTACTTTCTGAGATATGAATGTATCAATTGCTTCTCCACAATAATCTGGTTGTATCGGAAACTCACGACTAAACCTTCGGTCAATCAGTACACATAATTCCACTTTTGATGGCCGTCCAAATGCAAGCAAAGCATCTAAGGCCGCTCTGATCGTTCTTCCTTTATACAACACATCATCCAGAATTACCACACTTTTATTTTCTATATCAAAAGGAATATCTGTTTTATTGGCAATATGCAAATGCTTCCTGATATCATCCCTGTAAAAAGTAATATCTAATTTGCCATAATGAATGGATGCTGGATCAACAAGGAGTTTTAATTCATTTACAATCCTGTCACTAAAAAAAATACCTCTTGGCTGAAGGCCAAGGATAACCGTATCTTTCAGATACAAATGATTTTCATGAATCTGGTGCGCTAACCGTTTAACAGTTAATGCAATCTGATTCTCAGTTAAAATCGTCTTCACTCAGTAATTTTTCATAAAAATAAGCTTTATAATTATTCGATTGCTTTACAAGGTAAGATTATCCAATATGCCCTTACTTTGCAGATTCATGTTTTTACTCCAAAATATATCCCTGTATCAGTTTAAGAACTATGATCTGAAAGCATTTTCCTTTAAGGAAAAAGTTATTGCCATTTGCGGTCCTAATGGAAGCGGGAAAACAAATTTACTGGATGCTATTTATTATTTATGCTTTACAAGAAGCTATTTTAACCGGCAGGATGCACAGATTGTAAAACATGGTTTACCAGGATTAAGGCTGGATGGACTTTTTTTAAAGAAAGATGAAACTTATAAGGTTACAGGCATCATACGGGAAAATAACAGGAAAGAATTTTTAATTGATCAATCTGAATATAAAAAATTCTCTGAACATATTGGCCGGTTTCCCTGTGTTATGATTGCTCCGGATGATGTAAGTTTAATTACAGGGTCCGGTGAAGAAAGAAGAAAGTTTTTGGATACCCTGCTTTCACAGATTAATTCGGCTTACCTGCAATGCCTGATAGACTATAATAAAATTCTTTTACAAAGGAACAGTTTGTTAAAGCAAATGCAGGAACAACATCAAAAAGCAGACCTTTTACTGGACACACTGGATGAACAGCTGGCTGATAAAGGAACTTTTATTTTTAACTGGAGAAAAGAATTTATTGCAGACTTTCTACCAAAGGTAAAAGAAGCTTATCAGCAGATTGCTGGAAAAAGCGATCAGATTGAACTGATATATGAATCTCAATTATTCAATCAGCCTTTATCGGTACTTTTACAATTAAACAGGCATCGTGATCTGATTACACAAAGAACTTCTGCTGGCATTCATAAAGATGATATTCAAATCCGTATGAAAGACCTGTTTTTCAAAACCATTGCTTCACAGGGTCAACGAAAAAGCATGCTTTTTTCTTTAAAACTGGCTGAATTTACAATTTTAAAAGATCAGAAAGGGTTCTCTCCGATACTGTTAATGGATGATGTTTTTGAAAAACTGGATGCTGAAAGGATGCATCACCTGTTATTTAAAGTTTGTGTGGAAGAAAATGCGCAGGTATTCATTTCTGATACCCATGCAGAAAGGCTTTCCGAACACCTGGCACAATTAAATATTACTTACCAGCTGATACAACTTTCTGCAATGGATTAATTTTCGGCTGTCTTTACAAATCTTATCTTTACAAAATGGGAGAATATTCAATTGGCGATGCCATGAAAGGGTTTATCAATAAAAGCAGGTTAAAGAATGGCATTCGTGCTGTTCAGGTTGAAGAAGTATGGGAAAAATTAATGGGTAAAACAATTGCCAAATACACAGACAAAATTGAAATAATACAGCAAACACTTTTTATACATACCAACGTAGGCCCGTTAAAACAGGAACTGCAATATCAGAAAGCGCAGATTATTGAAAGGATAAATGAAGCATTTGACGAAAAAGTAATTACCCAGGTGGTTATACATTAATCAAATCCAGTATTGTTGCAAACCTGTATTATTATTTGCCCTGGTTTGTTCTTTATTTTCTTCCACTGAAGCATGTAATAAATCCGGCAGCGTAATTACACCTTTAAATTCAAACCCATCAAAAACCGGTAAATATTGTGTTTTGAAAGTAAGCATCAATTCCTTGCACCTGTCAGTTGATTCATTCATATTGATAACAGGTACATCACTGGATAAAATTTCTTTAACTTTTGTTTCACTGGAATTCCTGCCTGCAAGAATAATTTTTTGTGAATAATCCCTTTCACTCATTATTCCGGAATAATGTCCATTGTCCATCACTATTACAAAACTCGTATTTTCAATTTTCATCAATGCCAAGGCATCTAATACACTTGCTTCGCCATGTATAGTATTGAAATGGGAGGAAGAATGTTGAAGAA
>Ga0364860_10621_pt2 | contig 16119 bp, 12 predicted proteins | sample ExccelAu500001D4_FD_206916 | JGI IMG/M metagenome (GOLD analysis project Ga0364860, IMG submission 206916) | Enriched cells from Trout Bog Lake Hypolimnion, Wisconsin, USA - BchlTB.Aug20.5000.01 .D4 | ecosystem: Environmental > Aquatic > Freshwater > Lake > Hypolimnion/Profundal zone | place: USA... | reverse complement strand
GATCCAGCAGAAACCAAACAGCGCAGCCGCATCCGACGCAAAGAAGCTGCTCGATGAGAAGCTGGCATCCTTCAAACTGGGCCAACGCGATCACGATGCGAAGTGGTCTGTCTCCGAGTTTCGGGCATACAGGCTGAAGCTCGCGGAGGCTATCGAGAAGCTCGCCAGGTAAGTGTCTGTGTCACTCAATAGGGGCCGGAGCATCGAAACTCGGCCTAGCCTCTTCGGCATTTCTAGGCGTCCGTGCGACTTTGCGTAAGTATCCTCTTATCTGTTCCTAGCCAGCTTTAGGCGCCGCGAAGAGAACCAGAATTCCTCGCTGTTCATATCCAAGATGCGGATAGAGCAAAGCTCCTGCACTGCTTGCCGTTAGTACCGACCAGTTAAAACCGAGCCGCGCATCGTCGGCGAGCATGGCGCTCATCAGCGCTTTGCCCAATCCCTTTCGGCGGTGCTCTGCGTTAACATTCAGGCCAGCGACATAGGAACACGTTTCGTTCGTCCTCACACTGCGTACCCAGCCTATAGGCAGTCGCTCTCGTTTGGAATCATCGGCTTCGTAGGCTGCATACAATCTGCACAGACTATTGTCATCGGTTAAATGCTCTGGCAGGATCTGCTTCGCTCGCGCTGCTGCGGCAACTGCATCTGCCTGCTCCTGGGTGGCGACGCGACTGATCTGGTTCGACGGGAAAAGGCTTGCTGTGTCGGTTGGAGCAACGAAAAGCGGTTCGCGCCGCATCAGGCGGCACCCTGCGCGCTTGAAATCTGCAATGAGCGGAAGAGACTGCTCGGCAGTATCGACAAAGGCGCAAATAAAGTACTTCGTATACTTCTTGTCGGCTGCTGCCGCGAAAACTTCGTCCGCGCTCACTCGGTAGGAGACAATCTCGGTGGTGCGGGGAGGCAGTTTACTGGAAGCTGGAGGATCGCACACTACCCAGATTCTTTCGCGGAGCTTTTGAAACCCACAGGGGCGCATGATATTTCGCGCGGCAGCGAAACCCGCCATGGAGCAGATAATCGCTGATTCTGTATCAAGCCGTGAAGTGCGCAGTTCCGTCATAGCTAATTATGCCGCATAGAGATTTATCTTTAGCCGCAAAATGGCGCAAAAATCACAAAAGTGAGATTTTGCGAAGCTTGACAGCAATACCGGGTTTCATTGCGTCTTTGCGTGAGTCTCAACGCATTTCTACGAAACTACCGAAAGCGATCGGTTGCGGCGATGACTGCTTCAGACATCCCTGGGTCGGCGGCTGAGTGCCCGGCGCCGCCGACGATAACAAGTTCGGCGCCGGGCCAAGCTTGCGCCAGTTCCCACGCCGTCGTGAGCGGTGCGTCGAAATCGAGCCGGCCGTGAACCAGCACACCAGGAATTCCGGACAGCCTATGCGCCTCCTCGAGGAGGATACCATCCTCGAGCCACGCGTTATGGCGGAAATAGTGCGTAACAATGCGGGCGAAGGCCATCTGGAATTTGGGATCGGCCCAGCGCGGGCCCGGCCTGTAATCGGGCAGGACCGAGAGCAGGGATGCTTCCCATTCGCACCAATCGCTTGCGGCCTTTATTCGCACATTAGGATCTGGATCGGCAAGGAGTCTCCAGTACGCCTCCAGCATTCCGAGGCGCCGCAGTTCGGCCGGTACCCCGGCCTGAAACTTGTGCCACGGTTCCGGGAAGAGCGGAGCGACACCCCGATAGAGCCAGTCAATTTCAGATTGTCGGGTGGTTGTGACGCCGTTTAGGACCATCGCGGTGACGCGATTCGGGTGAAGTTCCGCGTAGGCGAGCCCGAGCGTTACTCCCCAGGAACCTCCAAATATCAGCCATCGATCAACGTTTAAATGCACACGCAGCCGTTCCATATCGGCGAGGAGATAGGCGGTTGTGTTTACGGAGAGATCGGTCGTGAATTCGCTGGCATGGGGCGTGCTGTTGCCGGAGCCGCGCTGATCGAACAGGATGATGCGATAGGCATCCGGATCGAAAATGCGACGCATGCCGGGCGTGCATCCAGACCCGGGTCCGCCATGCAGAACCACAGCAGGCTTACCCTTCGGGTTGCCGCACTGCTCGAAGTAGACCCTGTTGCCGTCTCCAACGTCGAGCATGCCGCTATAATACGGCTCGATGGGTGGGTACATGGGAGGATTGTCTCCTTTTAGATACCGCCTGGTATCATTCACACGCGGCAGTAGCCCAGCTTGCTGCTACCGCGCTGCACACAAGCATAACAGATGCATGTTTGACGACGCTCGTATAATGTTCGGCATCACCAGCCCGGTTAAGGCAGGTTCTATCCGTCCTTGTGGTCCCCTTCGTCTTGTTGGTCCTACCACGCAAGAGAATTCGTTCGTGGGCATTTTAAAACAAGCAAAAATCGCAGCGCCGACACTTTGGCGCTGCGATTTTCTTCAATAGTGCACGTGCGAGTCTAGTACCGGTACGTATCTGCCTTGTAGGGGCCGTCTTGTGAGACGCCAATATACGCGGCCTGCTTGGGAGTGAGCGTTGTCAGTTTGACGCCGATCTTCTCCAGGTGCAGTCGTGCGACCTCTTCGTCCAGCTTCTTCGGCAGCGTGTAGACACCGACCTCGTAGCGATCCTTGTTCGCCCAAAGATCGATCTGCGCCAGCGTCTGGTTAGAGAAGCTGTTCGACATAACGAAGCTCGGGTGGCCGGTTGCGCAGCCAAGGTTAACAAGCCGGCCTTCGGCAAGAAGGAAGATGCAGTTGCCGTTTGCGAAGGTGTACTTATCCACCTGCGGCTTGATATTGGTCTTAACGACTCCCTCTGCGGTGTTCAGCCGATCGACCTGGATTTCGTTGTCGAAGTGGCCGATATTGCAGACGATCGCCTGATCCTTCATGTTGCTGAGGTGCTCGTAGGTCAGGATGTCGACGTTGCCGGTACAGGTAACGTAGATGTCGCCGATGCCGAGTGTATCCTCAACGGGCGCTACCTGGTAGCCTTCCATTGCGGCCTGCAGGGCATTAATTGGGTCGATTTCGGTAACGATGACGCGAGCGCCAAGGCCGCGAAGCGACTGTGCAGAGCCCTTGCCAACATCGCCGTAACCGCAGACGACTGCGACCTTACCGGCGATCATGACGTCGGTTGCGCGCTTGATGCCATCCCCAAGCGATTCGCGGCAGCCGTACAGGTTGTCGAACTTCGACTTGGTAACCGAGTCGTTAACATTGATTGCGGGAACGAGCAGTTCGCCCGCTTCCTGCATCTTGTAAAGTCTGTGTACGCCCGTGGTGGTCTCTTCGGAGACGCCGCGCCACTCGGAAACGACATCGTGCCATCGGGATTTGCTGCCGGCGTAAACCGAAAGCAGAAGGTCTTTGATGACCGACTCTTCGTGGCTGCCGGAGGGTGCATCTACCCAGGAGCGGTCGCCATTTTCCAGCGCGTAGCCCTTATGAATCAGCAGTGTGGCGTCGCCACCGTCATCAACGATGAGCTGAGGTCCCTTGCCACCAGGGAAGGTGAGCGCCTGGTCCGTACACCACCAGTACTCTTCCAATGATTCACCCTTCCATGCAAAGACCGGTACACCCGTTGCGGCGATCGCCGCTGCGGCATGGTCCTGCGTGGAGAAGATGTTGCAACTGCACCAACGAACGGATGCACCGAGCGCTACGAGGGTCTCGATAAGCACAGCGGTCTGAATCGTCATGTGAAGCGAGCCCATAACACGAACTCCAGCCAGGGGCCTGGATGCTGCGTATTTATGGCGTATGGACATAAGGCCGGGCATCTCGTACTCGGCAATCGAAATCTCTTTGCGTCCCCAATCGGCGAGGGACATATCTGCGACTTTGTATGGCAGCGTTGCGGTTTCATCGAGAACTGTACTCATTGAACCCTCCTTCGAAATCTATTATAGCATAGTATCAATAAATCAAGATGTTTTGATATATCTTGTGAATCGGGTTATAATTCTTTTACTATGGAACTATTAAAATCACTGAGGCTATTGGGCGATGCAGGCCGAATTCGCGTATTACGGCTGCTTGCGAACGATGAGCTAAGCGTCGCAGACCTGCAGGAGATTCTCGAGATGGGGCAGAGCCGCATCTCGATGCAGCTCTCTCAACTGCGCTCTGCAGGCTACGTACAGGTGCGTCGGTCTGGCCAGAAGAGCCTCTATCACATTACGCAGGCAGCAGCAGAGAACACAATCGTCAGCGCAATTCTCAATCGCGCAGCAGCCGAGATGCCTGAGACTGCGCGCGATTCGGCGGGCGCGGCCCTGATAATTCAGAGGCGTAAGGAGGAGCTTCGCGCCTATTTTGATGCCCTTGCCGGGAAGTTTGGCCGCACTTACGTGCCAGGTAGAAGCTGGAAGGGGATGGCGGAAATGCTCATTGCCTTGCTTCCACCGCTTGTAATCGCCGATCTCGGCGCTGGTGAAGGCACGATCGCGCTGCTGCTCGCGCAGCGAGCCGAGCGCGTCATCGCGGTAGACAGCTCTCCGGGCATGGTGGAGTATGGTTCAGCGGTAGCGGCACAGCATGGCATCCATAATCTGGAGTATCGATGTGGCGACATCGAGGCGCCGCCCATCGAAGACCGGAGTGTAGATATTGCTCTGTTTCACCAGGCGCTGCACCACGCCGTGCACCCACTGGCAGCAATTCGGCAGGCCCACAGGATCTTAAGGCCCGGTGGACGCATAGTGATTGTTGATCTATTAAAACACGAGGTCGAGGCTGCCAGAGAACTCTATGCAGACGTCTGGCTTGGCTTCTCGCAGATCGATCTTCTCGAAATGTTGGAAGAGGCCGGGTTTGGCGACCGGCGCGTTTCGACCGTTGATAGGGCGCCCGAGCCACCGCATTTTGAAACCGTAATGGCGACAGGCGTTAGAGGCACTGATTGAGCGCGTGTTGAATATAAGTGAGACTGTTTGAGCAAGGTAACTTGCACTATGCTCAGATTTAAATCCTTGCGGTGAGAATGTGCACTGCGCTGCGGCGCGGGTAGAGGACACTGGGGCGTATCTCCGAAAGCAGATAGTGGCTTAGTGCTATTACCAAGCTTTACTCGCGCCGATAAAAAATCACGGGTAAAACCCGCGAAGCTGGGCTATACCGGAGCGCAACCATCATCACAAAAGATATGAATCATAGCCAGGTCGGGGAGGGGGATCGATTCGCACCGATTACCTTGCATTGCGATCGAAGTTATTCGAAGAGAGCTGAAGTGTTGATTGCTGACTTGGAGTGCCTCCGAGCCAATCGGGATCAGCATTTATTCTGGCTCCGCCGCTTCACGGAGAAACTATTGTCCCACTTAAATCGCTTCATAGGCGCGGCGGTACTTACCGGGCTGGTCTCACTCTCAGCTTTGCCCTGCAGCGCCCAGGAGTCCGAACCTGTCTCTGGCAACATGTCGGTTGTCGATTCGAGCAAAGCGTCACTGGATGTGATTTCCCCGGATGTGCTTCGGCAGATCAATAAGCTTTGGGATCTAAAAGCGGTACGAAAGGGCTCTTTCGCGGTTGAAACATTGAGCTCCGTCGTCGAAGATGGCTATCGTACAGATGAGCTCTATTTCACAAGCCGAACAATCGCCGCTGGTCCAGACCGAGTGTTCGTAACGTTTTCTCGCCCTGTTAACCCAGAGCCCAAAGTGCCGGCTTATATAGACCTGACGGGTGGAAGAGAGCTCGCTGGCGTAAAGTGGCTTGCGCGCCAGTATCGCGGGGCCGTTCTGGATATTGAGTGGCGATCTCCTACACTTCCTTACCATACGAAATGGGCAAAGCCAAGTCCGCAGGCACTATTTGGGCTGAACCCCGACCTAAATGAAGACTTCAATACGATGTTTGCCATTGCGATTATGCGCGCCATCGATTACCTGCAGACGCAGCCTGGCATCGACCCTAAGCGTATTGCCTGCGGCGGAGGATCGATGGGAGGCTGGTACTCGATGCTGACCGCAGGGCTGGATCGTCGTGTTAGCTGCGTGTACGACGCCTATGGCGCCGGGTGGAATGTAGCAACAGCGCTGGATCCGTTGCCCGTTGAAAAGCAGCGCATATGGCGCCGAGCGTTTGACCCGATGACCTATGCAGGAAAGACGGCAGCCTCGACCCTCATGTATATTGGCACCAACGATTACTTCTTCCCGCCAGACCATGCTACAACGCATTTTGCAAAGCTATCTGGTGAGAAGCGTGTTCTGTTTTTGCCCAACGTTAATCACAATTTTGCCGCGTTTGGTCAGCAGTTGCCGAGCGTCGATAAGGCATGGATCGATTACTGTTTCCATGGTGGGCCGGCGTTTCCGATCGCATCTACGCCGGTTGGCAAAGGAAGCGTGTATCGGTGGAAGGTTCGAGGTCCGGTAACGATCGCTAGCTCAACCCTCTACTGGAGCCCTGGGCGGACCGTGTGGCCGGGGCGTTACTGGCTATCGGCGCCAGGAGTTGAACATAACGGCGCATGGAGCGCCGAGATCCCGGAGCGCTACTCCTCGCTATGCGGCGCTGTATTTGTAAACGCCTTTGACAAAGATGGTCGCGGAGTATCCAGCCAGATCGTTACACGAGCCGGTATGGATCCACAAAAAACCGTTGGCCCGCAGTGGCCGGGAAGTGCGCTCTGGGACATAGAGCGGGGGGCCATGGCGTGGAGAAGACCTGGTCCGGCTCACGACTATGCACTCTGGTCAGAAGATCTTGAGTTTGCCGCTACAACCGGATTCAAAGTAACGCCAACGGACCCAGCGAACAAATTCGCGGTGATCACAAACAGCGTAATTCTGGCATCGGCAACTGCGTCTGGGCACTCGGGCATTCTTCTAACTCTGGATGGTTTGGGCAGGCCGGGCGAACTGCTCGTGACGCTCGAGAGAAACTCTGGCAACCAGTATCGCATTGCATACAGCGCAAAGGTCAGCTATCCGGCAGGTGCGGTTACCATACGGATCCCGTGGGCGGATTTTAAAGCCCGGGATTCTGCAACAGGTGGACCTTATCCGTTCGATGCACTGCGAATCGAGGGCGATCGAGAGAAAGGGACGGCTCTGAAGTTCTCTCAGGTCGAACTATGGTAATTGGATGAAATGAAGTCACTTGCTAGACAGAGTCGGCGGAAAGCGTTTTGCGTCTAACGCTGGCGATTGACTCGGCGGTCGGTAGGCTCGCCGCTTGCTGCGACCGCTCAATTCCCAAGCTGCTTCTTACACCACCAAAATCATATCCCAGTTGTTTTTATCCGTATAGAATTCACCGACCTTTTGAAAGCCGCATTTGCTGTAGAAGTGGATCGCGCGCTCGTTCGTTGCCTGTACGCCTCCCCATAACACCACGCGTGACCGTCCCAAAAGAGGAGCGCACTTTAGGAGATGGGATACCATCATACTTCCTATGCCGGAATTCTGGTAGGCATCGGCGACGGAAGGTGCAAGTGTACAGTCCGATAACGCGTTAAGATCGATGCCAAGCACGGCGTATCGTGCTTTGTCGCCGTCCCAGACACCCATTTTAAGCAGCACGTAGCCGACGATGATTTCAGTGCCATCCTGCATAATGGTGGCAATGTACCGCAGGACGTCATCGCTTTCGATGTCCCGACATATTGCCCGAGCTGTCTCACCATCGAACGCATGCGGCCCCCAGCGCGCGCGAGTTTCCGCCGAGAGCGCTTCCAGATAAGCTGCGAATCTATCCGCATCTCCAATCGACAATGGGCGCAGAGTTGCTGCTTCCCCGGTCTTCAGCGTGACCGCGATAGTCAACTGCCCCGGCCACCTGTACTGAAAGTTATTCTGATTGTCAGTTTTCATGTAAGCTATCCGCGGACTTCTTCTCATTTTGAGAAGAAGTTACGTTTAAACTAATCGCCTAAGTCTCACTAACTAACTCTTTTTAGGTTGCGTCCTTGCTCCCTTTGCGTGCGACTCTTCATACACGCCTCCAGTTCGCACGTCGCCCCAATCCGCAAGGCATCCATGCCCAAATTTTGCGATTCTTGCGTGTTTTTGCGGCAAAAATCTTCCTCATCGCAGCCAATCGACTGCGGCTGCAGCGAAGGCGCCGCGATCTGGAGCATGCCCGTGCCGTTTTTTATACTCCGCAACGAAGGCTCTGGCATGCTCATAGTAATCGTGAAGGGTGTGCCATGCGGGCTGCTTTTCGTTGTGATTGTCGATTAGCCAGAAGCCGCGATGCTCCCCATCCTTGGTAACCTCGTTGTTGTACATCTCCCAGTAGAGCACAAACGGACAGCCCCACTTCAGGCCGGCCCGCGTCACCGCTCGCACCAGTTTGTCTTGGGCGTCCGCGGAGTTGCCCACCTTTGGCATACCATACTCGCCGATGAAGACACGTTTGCCAGGAATGGATGGCTTCGGTTTCAGCATCGACTCGATGTAGTCCATTGAATCCGCGAATGTCTTATCGATGTCGCCATGTTGCGCATCGTAACTGGAGTAGGATACAAAATCCGGATTGATCTTTGGAAGCACCCTGTTCGTTACTCGGACTTTGCCTTCCTTGGCGTCCTGAACCCGGTTGACTTCGACATAGTAATAGACGTTGACATCTGAATGCGGCGTGTCCCGCATGGCTCTGTCGACTGCATCCTGCCGGGCGTTGGCCCAGTTCACCATGTTTTGCACTTCGTCTTCTGTCGGCACGTTTGCAGGGTCGATCCGAGTCAACATCCAGTCTCCCTCCCAGTTGCCGAGGTAGAACGACTTGCCGGTGCGGTTGAAAGTTGTTAACAGGTAACGGGTGAGGTCGTATATCTCGCTCTTCTCGGATGCCAGTCTGGCAGGATCGAAGGGCCCACCTCCAGGTGCGCTTATCGGATACGCCCAGATCAAATAGTGTGCAAACGGCATGTTCAGGACGGCCTGCACGGAAGGATCTCGTTTTGCGGCCTCGGCAAGGGTCGCCGGGCGAGGCGATACGCCTTGTTCTGCATCCAGGAGGAATTTGATCGTGTTCGAGCCCATGTCGAGAATGGCTTTCGCCGTTTCAACGAGACGTGATTCCTTTGTGAACTGGTAGGCGGCGCCTATTGTTTGCGTGCCAGCAACGTAGTTGAAGCTATCCGGGACATGTGGTTTTACCTGAGCCTTCGACCTGTTTTGAGACATGGCGATAACCGCTAAAATCACTGCCACGCAGATAATCTGGTGCAATGCACTTGTTAACCGTTTCAATGATGATCTCATAATTGTATAGTGACAGAACGAATATATAGCATCAATCACGCATCATGCACTGAACGATTGTGCATGGCGTATCTATATCTTACTGGATCTAAGAGTCTTAATCGGCTGCCCAATAATGCATCTATCGCGCCAGTTTGCCTAGAGTACACCAATGAACAGCACTATTTATCATCAAAGAAACCTATATTGTATGGTTTTGCTTGCCGCTTTCGTCGCCGCTGGCACGGTGCTCTCGCCAACCTCAGCCCGCGCCGATGGTGCATCCGATACCGTGCAGATGGGTGTCGAGCGGATTGCACGCTTCGTCCCGGTGGGCTATCGATCGCCGCAAGCCGCAAATGATTCGGTGGAGCAGTGGGTGCAGGTCGATCTCGGAATGTCCACTAAGATCGATCGTATCAAGCTGTTTCCTGTTGTAGGTTGGGGTGGAGAGGGAGGATCCTTTCCGGTCAGGTTTAAGCTTGCCGTCAGTGATGATCCCAATTTTGCGAGCCAGACAACCCTTCAGGATCAAACCGCCGCTGATTATCCGGATCCTCTTGATCGGGTTGTTATTGTGGCCGCAAATGGTTCTTCTTGCAGATATGTTAGGTTTGTTGCCACACACCTCCGCAATCGCCAGTTTAGCTTATCCAAGCTTGAAGTCTGGTCCAACGGCAAGGACGTCGCCGAGCACAAGGGCATCACCGACTCAGCGAAACAGAGACTGGGCATAACTCTGCTTACGCGCACTCCCAGAGCCGGCGGCGAAGAGGTTGTTACGAATCACCCGGAGAATGTGATCCCGGCGTCAAAATGGCATCCCGCGGCTTACAAGTGGGAAGCCCCAACGACAGGCATCACTCTGGACGACGTCCTGTTCAAGACCGCGATGCAGCAGAACATTGCCTATCTGTTAACCTCTTTCAGCGTCGATGAGCTGCTGAGGCCCTTTCGAGAAAGGGCTGGCAAACCATCACCCGCTGGAATGCGGTCCCCAATCCCGTTCTGGGATACGGATCTGCCTGGTTCAAACGCCGGACGATTTCTCATGGGCGCGGGAAACACACTGCGCTGGATCGACGACCCGGAACTGCGCGCCAGGGCAAAGCAGATTATCGATGGCATCGAGGAGTGTCGTGAGCCGAACGGCTACATCATGGCGTACAAGCCAGACACCATCTTTTACAGCGAGCGAGCAGCATACACGCGGACCTGGGTTACGCGCGGATTGACCGAAGCTGGCATCGGGGTAGATCCCAAGGCCTTTAAACTGCTGCGAGGCTACTACGATTGGTTCGACACCTGCCAATATCTGCCGGAGCTGCTGCGACGAGCGGGACAGGGTGTGCAGGGAATGATTGGCAGCACCAGAATGTACTTCACTCCCCTCGGCAAGCCGGAAGACCTGCAGACGGTGCAGCAGTACTTTCAGGAGAACTACTGGCTGGATCAACTGGCGGCGCGCGATCCTCAGGCTATCTGGCGGTATCCGTATGATCACCCGCACAACTATCTGATCACATCGTTGGAGCCATATCTCGACCTGTATCGGGCAACAGGGGCAAAGCGCTATCTCGACTCGGCACAGGGTGGATGGGATCTTTACCATGACGATTGGGAGCATGTGGGCGGTTCGATCGCGATTTGCGAAGGCGATACGTATGAGCCAAAGTCCTACTATCTGCACCGTCACACAGGCGAACTTTGCGGCAGCGTATTCTGGATGCGCTACAACCAGCGCTTTCACCTGCTCTACCCAAATCAGGAGAAATATGTAAACGAGATCGAGAAGTCGATCTACAATGTGCTGCTTGCCAATCAGGTTGGATCAAAAGGGATTCGGTATCACGCAAACCTTGTTGGCACGAAAGACTCCTCGACGCCGATCAACACAAACTCATGCTGCGAAGGGCAGGGAACAAGCGGACTTGGTTCGATCCCCGAATATCTGTACTCGATTGCGCCAGACGGCTTTGCGGTCGATATGTATGCTGGTTCCACCTTCCGGTGGCATCAGGGAAATCGCAAACTAACCGCGCATACCGTTACACGCTTTCCATTTAGCCCGGATGTCAGAATATCGATTAATGTGGAGCGTCCAACCGATGCAGTAATTCGTATCCGGGTTCCCCGGTGGGCCGCAGCGAGTATGCAAATTCTCATTAACGGGAACGTGGCGGCGACCGGGAATCCCGGCAGTTATGCAGCCGTTACTCGAAAATGGCGCAATGGCGATACGATTGCCTTCACATTGCCGATGGCGTTCCGAGTAACGCCTTACGTCGGTATGGAGCGCAGCGCCACTCCTCACTATGCATTGGAATATGGCCCAATCCTACTGGCGCTGACCGGCAACGTCGATGCGCAAGGAAATGCGACACTAGCCCTTCCTATCGAAGAGTTAACAAAGCGGTTGCATCCCGTTGAGGGCAAGCCACTGCACTTTGCAATCGAAGGAGATACTCAGCGGCAGTACGTTCCTTACTGGGAACTTCAAGACGAAACATTCACGTGCTATCCCGCAATAGGAACTGGAACTGCCATCGCTCCCGCCAGGATCGAGGCGGGAGATCTCGCGCTTGCGAGCAAAGGGGCCGTGGCGACCTCGGACAGCGAGCTTGCTTCAGAGCGTGGAAGCACTGCTAAGGCGATTGACGGCGTGATTTCTACTCCGGAGGATTTTAGCAACCGGTGGCACTCTTCCATTGAAACCCAGCATCCGCACTGGATCCAGGTGAAGCTGCCAAGGGCAGAGCGCGTATCGAGGATCGTCATCCGGTTTGCCGACCCGGCTGGGCACCCGGTTAGCTTCCAGGGAATCATAACGGTTAACGGCAAGGATCATGTCGTGTTCGACGTAAAGCAGTATTCGGATTGGCGGGAGTATCGAACATTGATCAATCCAACAGTTACGGATACGTTCCGGCTAATCATTCGGGACTCGGCAAACCCTGCCTATCCCAACGCCGCCCAGGTGAGCGAAATCGAGCTATACAGCGAACGCAAGTGAACCAAATATGAAAACACCAAATACCACAACCCGCCGTGAGGCGATCGCAAGTATCGCAGCCTGCGCCGCATTGCCTGCCTTCGCAAGCGCGGCAGACCGGAGACCGGAACACAAGATGGACCGCAAAATCAAGATTGGCGTCGTCGGCAACGGAGGCCGTGGAGCATGGATCGCTGGTCTATTTGCCAGGCATGGTGGCTACGAGATGCACGCCGTTGCGGATTATTTCCAGGAAAAGGCGGATCGCTGTGGCGATGCCGTTGGCGTTGACAAGTCTCGTCGGTTCTCGACCTTATCCGGTTACAAACGGCTGCTGGAGTCGGGAATTGAAGCGATCGCAATCGAGACGCCTCCTTACTTTATGCCCGAGATTGCTGCCGCTGCTGTGCAGGCCGGGCTGCATGTCTACCTGGCGAAACCGGTGGCAACGGATGTTCCCGGCTGCCAGAGTATCCTCGCATCGAGCAGAAAATCAACTGTGGCAAAGAAGTGCTTTCTCGTGGATTATCAGATCCCTACAGATCCGGTAAATCAGGGAATTGTAAAGAAGATCCATGATGGCGCGATTGGAAAAGTGGTTCAGGTGAACAGTTGGGGCGGTGGATCGCCGGGAGCAGATCCAAAGTTCACAGGCAATTATGAGGATCGACTGACAGGACTCATCTGGGTTGCGGATTATGCGATGGGCGGAGATGTAATTGGAAATTTTGATATCCATTCGATCGATACGGCGCTCTGGGTTCTGGGCCAGCGGCCAATAGCTGCCATGGGCGCTTCCTGCATATCGCGGCCGGAGCCACATGGCGACGCCCGGGAGGTCTGCTCTGTGGTGTACGACTATGCGAATGGAGCCGTTCACAACCACCTTGGGCAATCCAGCCTTCCAACCTCGCTCTGCTGTTATGTGTGGGCACAGAATGGCAAAGCTACGATCATGTACTGGGGCAATTCCGAGCTTCACGGTCCGGATCTTGCAGTCAACACGCCTGTGGATAATCTGTATGAGGCAGGCGCTACGCGCAATATCGCGAAGTTCTACACAAACATTATTGAAGGCCGCTACGAGAACGAGACGACCCAGCGCGCCGTTGATGGTGCGCTTACCTGTTATCTTGGGCGCGAGGCCGGGATTCGCCGTAAGCGGATAACGATGGCGGACTTTATCAAAGAGGGCAAGCATGCCGTCATCGATCTCAAAGGCTTGAAGCGATGAAGAGAACGGTTATTATTCTGGCGACTTTGCTTCTGGCTCTCATCGCAATTACGGGAGGAGCACCAATGGCGCATGCAACAGACACTGAGTCAACGAGCGCTGCAGGTTCGCCGCGCGACCTTTTTGCGATGGATACCTGCACGCGAGGTCCCGATGAGGCGCGCCTGGATGCACTTAAAGCGGCAGGCTATGCTGCCACAAACTGGGGACTATGCGATGCGAAGGATCTGCAGCATGCGGTCGATACGGGGAAAACCCGCGGAATTAAGATCGTCGGCGTCTACTGTACTGCGGAACTTCACAGAGACGGTTTGAAGCTAGATCCGCGCATTCATGACGCGATCCGCATCGTGCATGGCAGCGGGACCTTTATCTGGCTGGCGATATCGAGCCCCGACTTTGGGCTTTCCTCTGCCGATGGCGATGCCGCCGCCGCTCCAGCCTTAAAGGTGTTGGCTGCTGAAGCTGGCAAGCAGCACACACGGATCGCGCTCTATCCGCACACCGGAATGTGGCAGGAAAAGGTTCAGGATGCCGTTCGAATTGCTGATCGCATTGACTCCCCTAATCTGGGAGTGACTTTTAATCTCTGCCACTGCCTGATGGTGGGCGACGAGGAGAAGATAGGCAGCTTAATCACGCTTGCCAAACCTAGGTTGCTCGCCGTCACCATCAACGGGGCAGATACCCAGGCGGCCAGATCCAGCTGGAACCGGCTAATACAACCACTGGGGAAGGGAACCTACGATGTCGGCAACCTAATTAAAGAGTTGGACCGCGTTCATTACCATGGCCCGATCGGGCTGCAGGGCTACGGCCTTGCCGGCAGCGATCTGGATAACCTGACACAGTCCCGTGAGGCGTGGATTCAGTTGCTCTCACGATGAGCCCGCGCAGTTGTCCCTCTCCCTGGTGAGCCCCAGCGAACGGCGAGAGTGTTCTCTGCTGCGCCCGACCTTGCGAGGGAGACAAGCAGAAAGAGTAGGCTAGGTGAGGTACGTCCAAAGGCTTCTGAATTGGACACCACTCTCATCCGGAGGCGCCTGCTAATGTAGGGACTGGGCTTGCCCCTGTCCGGGTGATCAGTACCGCAAAACCCACTGGCGTCCCGCGTGCTGTCCTGGTCGTCGTCCGCCGTCATTTCGAAGTGAGCCTCAGGCGATCGAAATCCCCCACTTGCCACTCCTGATCAGTTCAGCCGTTACTTCAATTTCGCATCACGCACCCATCCGTCAGGCGACTCATTACTGATATACTCCGTTACCGAATTACGCATCCTGCACTCATCCGCCAGTGGCACGAAGTTCGCTTTGTGTATATTCAAGACGTTACCAACGTTAACAATAACTGTGGCATTTATGTTAATATAGGTGTAGCCTTGAGTAAATGGAGGAAAGGTCGTTATGGCAATTGTCAACATCTCCCTGCCCGATCAGATGAAGCAATATATTGAGTCGCGTGTTGGTGAGGGTGGGTTCCAGACGACAAGTGAATATTTCCGTGATCTCGTACGAGAAGACCAAAAAAGACAGGCCGAAGCGCGGCTTGAATCGCTGCTGCTGCAAGGCATGGAATCACCTGCAACGGAATGGACGCCAGAGGATGCCGACCATGTCAAGAAGGCGGTGCGGGAGCGCCTTGCCGCGAAGAGGCAAACTCCGTGAACAGGCTAATCATCGTCAATGATGAAGCCAGGCTCGATGTTATCGATACCGCTTGCTATATCGCGGAGGACAGTTTGGAGGCATCGAACAGGTTCGTGGAAGCCGTTGACGCCGCCTTTAAGCGGCTCGCCGAATTGCCGGGTATCGGTGCAAGCCGTGAGTATAGCACCCTAAGCTCGCAGGCATGCGTATGTGGCCAGTTCCAGGCTTCCCGAGCAATCTGATCTTCTACCATGCAACTGCCTCGGAGTTGCAAGTGGTTAGAGTGCTGCACGGTGCGCGTGACATTGCGAGCTTGTTCGGACCAGAAGAAGCCTAAGGGCAGTTCTCGACATTGACTGTTAATTGCTATGTCCTGCCGTCGGAAGCCGCACGAATTTGTATTTATGCTTCTTGCTGCGGATGGATCAATCTGGCCGCCCATCGCCATCCCGCAGACGACTAATTACCGAATTACCCCATTACCGAATTACCCCATTACCGAATTACTTATCCCACTCTTATGTGGAAGGCGGTCGTGAATGTAGGGACAGGGCTTGCCCCTGTCCGGGTGATCAGTAGCGCAAACCCCACTGGCGCCCCGCGTACTGTCCTGGTCGTCGTCCCGCCGTCATTTCGAGGTGAGCCTCGGGCGATCGAGAAATCTCCCACCTTCCACTCCTGATCAGCTCAGCCGTCACTTCAATTTCGCACGAAGCTCCAATCCTGCAGGCAACTAATTACCGAAACTGGGTATCCAATTCACTCAAGTAACCTTCGGCTCGAGCTCGGATCTGCCTCGTAATAAGCACATCGTCACATATACACCTGTAGGTCACGATGACATGGCTGCCGGAGGCGCGTAAGTGGGTCCCCTCCCCGCGAGCTTGGGAGCAAACGTGGGATCGATTCGTGCAGATTACCTCACCTTGCGATCGCGAACAAGCATCATCAGCAACTGTACTCATCATTAACGGGGTACGGCCAGCCCGTTGGTATACTTTTCGAGATCAAAACGGCGTCCAATCGCTGCTCCCGCGAGTTCAAATCACCTGCCAGGGCTCTAATT
>Ga0364860_10744_pt1 | contig 16231 bp, 14 predicted proteins | sample ExccelAu500001D4_FD_206916 | JGI IMG/M metagenome (GOLD analysis project Ga0364860, IMG submission 206916) | Enriched cells from Trout Bog Lake Hypolimnion, Wisconsin, USA - BchlTB.Aug20.5000.01 .D4 | ecosystem: Environmental > Aquatic > Freshwater > Lake > Hypolimnion/Profundal zone | place: USA... | reverse complement strand
ACCTATCATCAGCACTAAACAACTATTTTTTAATACCATCTTCACTGCCTTTTCAATTAAAACAATAAATTATTAATGGTTTTTCTGTTTTTTTCAAACAAAAAAAATATTAAAAAATTATTTAATTAGAACTTTCCAAGTATGAATCTTTGCGACAAGATCTTATGGATGGTACGCTGCATGCTTTCTAAAGCTTTTAATTTGGAGGCTATGTTGTCCTCACTGAATGCGAAAATATATTAAAATGAGAGCCTCCCCAACCACCATGCCGAAGCTCTACATCAACAGAAACATTTTCTTCTGCTGTATGAAATGTCCATGTTTGATTACAGACATCTTGAGAACTCTCTTTTGTATGAATATGCAGAAGGTGTTTGCGGTGTGGGTTACATAATATAACGCAACAGCTTGGATGCTTTATTAATTGAAATTTGATATCAGTCAAAAGCTTTCTTGATAAAACGTGTGCTGGTTTTTTTTGATCATCAGTGAGATATTCAAGAACAATCTGAAGATTAAATGGTTTCTCTCGTCCTGGTTGAACACTTCCTGATCGCTTCTCTGCAGCTATACGCACCAAAGAAGAGTACTCACGCTCGTCAATATTAAAAGCGACTTCGAAATACTCTATCAAATGCGTACGACTCGAAAGACGATATTCGGAGCATCTGCGTGACACTTCAAATCTCACATCTGCATCCTTTGGAATATAAAGCTCTAAAGAAGGCCTCACAGAAGCAATAAGGTTAGACCATTCTTCGTCTATCTGTTTCAAAATCTCTGCATTAATAGATTTTCCAAATAACCATGTACTCGCGTAAGCGATTGCTCGATAAGCGGCCTTGCAAATACGGTAAATAAGAGAAGCTACTTGATGAACCGTAGTGGAGACTATTGTAACAACCTTACTACTGACATGAGTTGTCAAAGAACCCATCTGCTGTATTGCTTTATAAGGAATCGTATAAAGATAGCCTAAATGAGATACTCCCTGAACCATACAATCTCTCCATATCCTTTTTTTGAAAACTCAGAGAGAGTTATAAAGCCAGATTGATTTAAAGACAATAAGTTAACATTAAATTTTAATATTAAACATGAATAGAAATAAAGATTATTTGTTTGAAAGGTTTTATATGTTTTTTATAAGATATATTAGCGCTTTTCTACCTGTAATGTATCTTGGATAGTAAATGTTGCTATTTCCCCTTGCTTATTTCGATGCAATGCTACAGGTATAGATACACTCTTTTCGGGAGTATAAAACATCCAACTTAGCCTTATAGTGTTAGAGGATAGTGTAGATTCATCTACGGTGAGAAAACATGGAGATTGAGTGTCATATACCGATTGAAAATCTTGATCGTCTTTATATAGAGTCTCTATTTCTACCACGATATCCAAAAGTAATAGTTTTGGTGGTATGAGTGACATCATAGGAACATTACTTAAACAGGGTATCCTACCTGTATCTTTTAGCGTAGATTTATTAGTCTCAACAGTAACGAGTGCAAAACACTTTTCTCCATCAAACTGGTATTTACCCTCTGCAAAACTCATAATCGTGTTTTCATTGTTTGCACAGCTATTATACCATTGTATTATTTCAAAGGAGCTAACCCCTTCTTTAGGAACAAATGGCTCGAACGCGCCTTTGGACGCCTCTTGCAAGGCAAATTTACGTATTTCATCCTGCTTACGCATTATTGATGGATGAGTGACTATCTTAACTGTCTGACAAAAAACAGCAATATCAGTTTCTCCAACACCATCTGCATTAAGCCGTACATCAATAGAAATATCTTCTTCTGAGGTATGGAACGTCCATGTTTGATAACTCTCGCCCATGAAGCGCCTTGCTGTATGAATATGAAGAAGATGCTCACGTTGTGTGTCACATAATATGGCTCTAAGGGTTGGATGAGCCAATGCTAAGTACATTTTAACATCGATCAGCAACTGGAGTGATAAAAAGTGTACTAAGTCTTGTTGATCATCGCTTCCCTGACCATCCATAAGATACTCAGAAATAACCTGAAGATTAAATGGTTTCTCGCGTCCTGATTGAATGCTGCCTGATCGCTTATCTACAACTATACGCAGTAAAGAAGAATAGATATGTCCGTTAACATTAAAAGCAACTTCGAAATACTCTACCAAATGAGTACGACTTGAAAGACGATATTCAGGACATCTGCGCAACACTTGAAATCCCACATCCATACCATTTGAAATATAAGGCTCTAAAGAAGGCATCTTAGAAGAAATAATCTTACGCCAATCTTGTTCTATCTGTTTCAAAATCGCTGCATTGGTAGCTGTTCCAAATAAATACTCATTGATGTGAGCAATGATGCAACAAACAGCGCTGTAAATACGATAGATCACAGACCCTACTTGGTGAGTAGCAGAAGTAAGCAATGTAACAGCCTTACGACCTGTAGACACTGTCAAAGAACCTACACTGGAGGCTGCATAAGATACTTGGCCATAGCCATAGGTAAAACCATCTCTAATTGCTTCTATCATAAAAACCTTTATTTGAAAAACTTGCCATATTATGCGATGGTTTTCGTGTTTTATTCAAATAAAAACCATTTTAAAAAATTTTTTATAAATAATTTAAATTAGAATGTTCTAAGCATGAACCTTTGCGACAAGATCTTAAATATGCTACACTGGGACCCAATGATTTTAATAAGGTCTTATGGAATTTGTACATCGTAGCTACGAGCCAGGGCAAACCATTGCCGCTGTCGCTACCCCTCCAGGTGAAGGGGGCATCGCTATCATACGTATCTCAGGTGATACAGCCCTAGAAGTTGCAGATAGGATGTTCTCTGGAGATGTTTTTTCGTATGCTTCTCATACAGCCCATTATGGAAAAATTGTAGATGAAGTGGGTGGTGTGATAGATGAAGTCCTTCTTCTTGTCATGAAAGCCCCCAAATCCTTTACTGGAGAAGATGTGGTAGAAATCCACTGCCATGGAGGCACTTTAATCACAAGAAAAGTGCTTGCAAGAGCTTTGCAAGCTGGCGCTAGAGCTGCTCTTCCAGGAGAGTTTTCTTTCAAAGCCTTTATGAATGGCAAGCTAGATTTAGCTCAGGCAGAAGCTATCCAAGAGCTGATCAGCGCAAAAAACGAAAAAGCTTTGCTGACAGCACAAGATCAACTCCAAGGCTCTTTAACAAAAAAAGTTGAAACCTTTCAAAAAGTGCTGACAGATATTGCAGCGATTTTTGAAGCATGGGTCGACTACCCAGAAGAAGGTTTAGAGTTTGCTAGCGATGAAGAGATTTTATGTTCCTTGTCAGAGCTTTTAAACTCTTTAAAAGAGTTATGTAAGACCTATCATGAGGGTAAAATTCTAAGACAAGGCCTTGCGCTATGTTTAATTGGAGCTCCTAATGTGGGTAAATCTTCTTTGATGAATGCTCTGAGTGGTAAAGAGCGGGCTATTGTCACAAATATTCCTGGAACAACAAGAGATACGCTGCAAGAAGAGCTTTTATTTGGAGATCTCCATGTGCTTCTGACAGATACTGCAGGGATTCGCACGACTGACGATCTGATTGAACAAGAAGGAATCAAACGCTCTTTAGAAGCGGCAAAACATGCCGACGCAATCCTCGCTGTACTAGATGTAGAGCGAGGATGGAATCAAGAGGCTCGCGTACTCCTCTCTCAGCTAAACCCTGAAAAAACCATCGTCGTATGGAATAAAATTGATAGAACCTATGCACCGATTCAAGGATGTAATCATCCTCATCAAGTGTTTGTCTCTGCTAAAACCTCAGAAGGTCTTAAAGCACTTAAAACGCTGCTGACAGAGCTTGTATGGCATAGCAAGGTAGCGCAAAATGACCAGATGCTCATCACCTCACAAAGACACTATCAAGCGCTCGTAAACGCTTCTCAATATATTGAAAACGCTCTGATGGGATTACAAAAAACTCTCTCTCCTGAACTATTATCAATAGAAGTCAAAGCTGCTTTGAAAGAACTCGGCACCATTATAGGTACCAATGTCACAGAAGATGTTTTGAGTGCAATTTTTTCCAAATTCTGTGTGGGTAAATAATGTCGCACGAAGAGCTTGTTAAAGAAAGAAGTCGTATTGTAAAAAAACACCTCAGCAAGTTATTTCCAACACCCTCAATTCCTCTACATCATACAAGCTCTTATACTCTTCTGATTGCTGTACTACTTTCTGCTAGATGTACAGACAAAAAGGTGAATGAAATCACACCTTATCTTTTTAAAAAAGCCTCTACACCTCAGCAGATGATTAAGCTCTCTGTGCAAGAAATACGCGCTATCATCAAACCCTGCGGTCTTTCTCCGCGCAAATCGCAGGCGATTCATGAGCTCTCTCAAATACTCTTGGATAAATATCACGGACGTGTTCCAAAAACTCTTGAAGAGTTAGAAACCCTGCCAGGAGTAGGTCATAAGACAGCCTCTGTTGTCATGGTACAAGCATTTAATAAGCCTGCATTTCCTGTGGACACACATATCCATCGCTGCGCAAAAAGATGGGGATTAAGTAGCGGAAAAAACGTAAAAATCACAGAAGAAGATCTTAAAAATCTTTTTCCTAAGCGCTCGTGGGGAAAGCTTCATCTACAAATCATCCACTATGCTAGAACCTACTGTCCTGCAAAAAAACATGTCTTAGCAAAGTGTCCTATCTGCTCAGAGCTGTCAAAAGCAGGCTAGCCTGCTAAAGCCTTACCTAAAGATTCTCCCATACAAGCTTTCACCTCTAAAAACTCTTCTGAAGCTTGCACGAGATCTTTATCAAATACAATTCTGTTTTTCTCAAAAAGCATGACAATCGAAGAACCACCAAACTCAAAAAAACCTTTCTCGTCACCTTTGTCATAAAAGCGTCCAGGCTGATACGTTTGCTGAATAGAGCCTACAGCTGTGGCACCAATTTCTATATATAAAATCTTACCGAAATTTTCCGTTTCTAACTCTGTCAGCACCCTCTTATTTTCCGATAAGATTTTAATGTTTTTGCGTAGCGCAATAGGATTGACAGAATATAAATAGCCATTGATGAGGCGTGGAGCAGAAGGTGTACATGCGCAAGGAAAATGAAAGCGATGATAATCACTAGGACAGAGTCTTCCAAACACCAAAGCGCCTCCAAGATACCTCTCTCTTAGCCTAGCCTCAGGAACGAGCTCTTCTAAAGAGAGTTTCTGTCCTTTAACAAAAAACCCTTGCTGCTTTTCAAGCTTTTGAACCACCAGATATCTACCATCCGCTGGTAAAATAGCTATATTAGGAGAAGAGGCCATCTCTCTTGCCCCTGGTTTTAGCTTGCGCACAAAAAAATCATTGAAAGAATCAAACCCCCTTTCAGGCTCAATAAAATCGTCCATATCCACCCCATACTGACGAATAAAAGGGGCGATTTTAGTGATGGTATAGTGTTTTTTTTGTAGATATCCATACACTCTGGAAAGAAGGGAGTTCTTAGCACAAAGGGGTAAAAAAATTTTTGAAATTAAAAAAGAAAATATACCATCCCCGTATACAAGCTCAAGCAACTGATGCCCATAAATCTTTTCCTCTTCCACTTTTTCCGTTTTTCTGTCTAAATAAAACACACGGTGCATAAAGCATTCCTATAGAGTATAAACTGGATTTTAAAGTTACCATTTTAATCAAAAATGATTTAAAATGAGACAAGAAAAGTAACCGTTTCCTTAAAATAAATCTTTTATCTTTCTAGCAATAAGGACTTTATAAAATGATGGGTTTTTTTAAAAAAATTTTTGGAACTGCTCAAGGGCGTCTTTTAGGCCGGTACGGAAAGCTTGTTGCTAAAGTGAACGCTTGGGAAAAGACTTTTTCGTCTTTAACTGAGGAACAGTTAGTAGAAAAAACAGCTTCTTTTAAAGAGAGGCATCAGCAAGGGGAATCTTTAGATGCCCTATTACCTGAAGCCTATGCTCTTGTCAAAGTCGCTTGTCAAAAATTATTTGGAACTGATGTCCACGTCTCAGGTTATAGCCAAAAATGGGATATGATTCCCTATGATGTGCAGATTCTAGGCGCTATTGCTATGCACTATGGGTCAATTGCAGAGATGCAAACAGGGGAAGGAAAAACCCTCACAGCGGCGATGCCTTTATATCTGAATGCCCTCTCTCAAAAGCCTGTGCACCTAATCACTGTTAATGACTACCTAGCAAAAAGAGACTGCGAATGGATTGGATCGATTTTTAGAAAGTTAGGGATCACAGTAGAAGCATTAACAAGTCAAACACCTCATCAAGATCGTAAAAGAGTCTATCGTGCAGATATCGTCTATGGAACCTCTTCAGAATTTGGGTTTGACTATCTCAGAGATAATTCTATGGCACATCATAGCAATGAGCAATGCCAGAGAGGTCATTATTTTGCGATCGTAGACGAAGTCGATTCGATTCTTGTCGATGAAGCGCGTACACCACTCATCATTTCAGGTCCTTCAGCCACTTCAAGACAAATGTATGATGAGCTCAAAGACAGCGTCCTTCATCTGGTGAAACTCCAAAGAGATTTATGTAATAAATTCGCCACTGATGCGCGTAAAACCTTAGATCAACTAGGGTTTTTAGTCGAAGACACTACGGGCGCTCCTACGACAGAAAAGAAAAAGCTTTCTAAAACAGAGGAAGCTGAGCTGATACAAGCCTACAAATATTTATGGCTTGTGGGCAAAGGTACGCCTCATAATAAAGTACTGAAACGTCTTAAAGAATATCCTGATGTGCGTGCAGAGATTGAAAAATGGGAAACCTATTTTCATGGAGAACCCAACAAAGAAGAGCGTTTAGAGACTTTAGCAAAGCTCTACATCATTGTTGATGAGCGTAATAACGAATATGAATTGACAGATCTTGGGATTAATAGCTGGATTCAGCATGGAGAGCACCATGCGATGAATGATTTTGTCATGTTAGATTTAGGACATGAGTATGCTTTGATTGACAATGACCCTGCTCTTAGCGATCAAGAGAAGATGCACAAAAAAGTGGCGCTGCGTGAAGAGGATGCTTTACGTAAAGAACGGGCGCACAATCTACGCCAGCTCTTCAGAGCGCATCTTCTCATGGAAAAAGATATTGATTACATCGTCCAAGAGAAGAAAATCATTATCATCGATGAAAACACAGGGCGTCCTCAGCCGGGAAGACGTTTTTCTGATGGATTACATCAGGCCATTGAAGCAAAAGAAAATGTCCCTATCCAACAAGAAACGCAAACCTATGCCACAATCACCCTACAAAACTACTTCCGCATGTATGAAAAACTTGCAGGGATGACCGGTACAGCGATGACAGAAGCCAATGAACTCAAACAAATTTACAATCTAGAGGTTCTTGCTATCCCCACACATCGCCGTTGTGTTCGTGAAGATTTTGACGATGAAGTCTATATGACAGAGAGAGAAAAATATAATGCGATTGTCAAAGATTTGACAGCGTTATACGCAGAAGGGAGACCAGTACTCATTGGAACAGAATCTGTGGATGTCTCAGAAAAACTCTCACGTATCTTAAAACAACATAAGCTGCCTCATACTGTACTCAACGCTAAAAACCATGCCCATGAAGCAGAAATCATTGCTAATGCAGGACAAAAAGGGGCGATCACCGTCGCTACAAACATGGCAGGTCGTGGAACAGATATCAAGCTCAGTGAAGGTGTGGCTCTACTTGGTGGCTTACATGTCATGGGCACCACAAGACACCAATCCCGTCGTATTGATAGACAGCTACGTGGTCGTAGCGCAAGACAGGGAGATCCAGGATCTTCTAAGTTCTATGTCTCCTTTGAAGACTCTTTAATGCGTCTTTTTGCCTCACCGAAGCTGACAGCCTTTTTACAAAGATTTCGCCCGCCTGAAGGAGAGCCGATCTCTGCACCGATTTTGAATCGTTCTATTGAAACGGCACAGAAAAGAATCGAACAGCGTAACTACTCCATGCGTAAGCACACCTTGGAATATGATGATGTGATGAATAAACAGCGCCAAGAAATCTATGCGTTCCGCAATGAGATTTTAAAAACAAATGATACCATCACTGTGTGCTATGACCTTCTAGAAACGCTCTGTGAACGTTCCGTCCATCAACATTTTGTGAATAAACAATCTCTATGGAATCTCCAAGGATTTTGTGATTGGGTCGTGAGCCATTTCCCTGTATCTATCATCCCAAAAGATTTAGATGATGATTACATCACCGTAGACGATATCAAGACACGTACGATGACGCTCATTATCGATGCCTTTAAGAAAAAACTTGATCATGAAGCAGACACTATTGCTATGGTTCAAGAGAATGCTGGAAAAGAAGTCAATCCTGTAGCGATTTTACAAGAAGTTATCAAGAGTTTACTCATCTCTAATATCGACAAACAATGGCAAGAGCATCTTCTCGCTATCGATCATCTCAGAACAGATGTGAATTTGCGCGTTGTAGGACAAAAAGATCCTCTCTTAGAATTCAAACATGAAGCTTTTGTGTTATTCGATCAGTTTACCACTCATCTAAAAACAGAAATTGCTCATGCGCTCTTTAAGTTTGAAATGATTCCTCCACAGGTGAAACAGCTGAAAGACTCTATCCAAAGAGTCCAGAAAAGACCCTCTTTCCCAAGGTTCTTTGAGCCAAAAGCTCCTGTGATCTCGCATCATGATGAAGGAAAAACCATTTAGATGGTCGCCTCTAGAGGCTTACATCTAGATGAGCAGCTAGCTGCTCGTCCTAAGATTCGTAGTGATTGGACTGTAGAAGCTTCCACCCAAACATGAGTAGGGGCGTTGCAAAAATGCAATACACAAACCAATAGTAGCTATTCCATTCTAAGATGAGTTTGCCTCGGTCTGAAAAAAAGAAAAGAAGAAGGCCGATCGTCAAAAGATTCATCCCTATCGATAGAAATAAAAGAGGCCATAGTCCTGCTTCTGTTTTTTGAGCAGCTTCAGGCGTCTGTGGCTTTTCTTCTTGCTGATCTTGAGGATAGAGCGTCTGATGAGGCGTCTGGGTATAATAAAATTCCTCTGTGGCTGGCGGCACAGACTCTTGAAAACTTGGCACACCAAACCCCCGGTGATTGGGGCTATAAGGTGGCTTATATAAAGAAGCGATGTTGACTTTCTCTTGACTCCCTTCTTGTGAAGGGAAGAGTGGAGTCTCTTTAGGTTCGGAAAAAGATTTTCCTAGAGAGTGCGCGCCCACATCAGACCCACAATAAGGACAATAGAGCGCTTCCGTGCTAATGTTCCCATCACAGTGCCAACATGTTTTTTGCTGCCGCTTTTGCGATTGCATCATGACTTTTTACACTCTCTCACTCATAAGATCTTACTAAAAAAAGGATAGGTAGGATTTGCATGCAAACAAAAATACCCATTAACCTTAGGAATATCAAGGAATAAGAAAAATGAAAACAAAAAAATGTATAGAGGGCTCGCTTTAATCTTTCCAACTCTCTGCCCAGTAATGGACCGCAAAAGTTTCAGGGATAAAAAAGCTTTCTATCTGCTCTCTTGATAAGGCGCCTCTCCTTTGCATAAAGCGATATTCATTGGGTAAGGGATAGAAAAAACCTGTGGGATACACAGTCACTTCCTCTGGATGCATCTTTAAATAAGCATAAAGTTGTTTGGTAAAAAAAAGAGGTCCCGTATGATACCAGGGCAGATCAAAATGTGATGTGGGATAAGAGCAAAGAATTTTTAAAAGTCTTTGAAGCAGCGGATGTCCTGGCGCACTTCCAATGATGGCATTATTGATATAATCAAATCCCCCAATCCCCACAAAAAAGTGATGATAGAGAAGAGGATCTAAAGCACTGACAGCTTCAAAGTCGACATCGACATAGACTCCTCCTTCCTGGTATAAAATCTCGTAGCGCCAAATATCTGATTTAGCTCCAAGATTTTTCGCTCGAAAAAAAGTCTCTGGATATTGAAAAGGAAATGTTTCAATATCTGCATCTGTCCATAGCTTATATTCCCAATCTGGGTGTTTTTCTTGCCATGTTGTCATCCACCCCCGAAATTTTTCTGGGACTTCTCCCCCAATCCAGATCTGATGAATCTTTTTTGGAATCAAAGCAACTGCATGCTCAGGGTTTTTTTGAAAATGATAGGCGTCATAATATTTTTTGAGCTTTTTTGCGTTGGCATACCTACGAGGATCATAATCAGACCCCATCCCTTCTTCAAAAGATGTGATGGCATGTAATGCTGTTATGCTCAACACCATCTCTACAAGAAAAAACAGCCTTGTTAGTATCAACATATTCACGTTCCTAATTAAAAATTAACTATAGTCATTGTAATCTTAATAAAGTTAAAATCTTTACAAAAAATTTAAAAAAGAACTATCTTTCCCAGCGATATTATAGAGGCACCTATGACACATACTACATTACCTCCTCAAATGGAAGAATGGGATCACGAGAAATTTTCTGTCGAGCAGGGATTCGATATTTGCACAATTTTCCTTGCTTTATCATGGCATTCTTTAAAAGTTAAAATTTCTGAAATGTCTGAAAATGATGCATTAGCCTATCAAATGTTTTCATCTGTATGTATGGGGTTTGAAACAAGTGCTGAATGGAATAAAGCAATTTATAAAATCAAACATATCCGTAAACAAGACCAAAGACATTTGAAGCTCTCAGAACACGAGGTATTTCTATGCTCTATTAAATTATGTGAAATTCATAATACCCGTTTTGTAGAAGGTTCTCTTAATGATTTGATTACTCGGTTAAAAAGGATGTATACCGATCCTACAAACTACTTCACAGAGTGGTCTCTATGGCAAAAAGCTATAAAAGACAGCTTTTCTGTTTCATTCTATTCATTTTCCTGGGAAGAAGACTTACGAAAACCAGAAACAGAGGATATTCCATAAGAATGAGTTTAATGAGTCGTCCAGCAACCCTACTATCATAACTTCAATAAATTTTTCTTGAAAATCGCTCCCTATCAGAAGTCTCTACAGTTACCCCTCTATCAAGGCAGCACTCTTGATGGACATTTGCAAAATATTCTTTAACATGTCACCATAAAGGATGCGTTATAGGATTTTCCTGAGGATTTTCATCTTAATAAGTTTTCTCATTTCGTGTATCCTACTATAGCTTTAACAAGGAAGCTTTAGCATGAGTAAAGAAGAGTTTTTTGATGTAGCCGTGATTGGATCTGGTCCCGGGGGCTATGTCGCCGCTATTAAAGCCGCTCAAAAAGGAAAAAACGTTGTTCTTATCGAAAAAGAATTTTTGGGGGGTACCTGCTTAAACTGTGGATGTATCCCTACAAAAACTTTGATCGCTAACGCCCAGATGTTAGAAAAGCTCTCTAAAGCAAGCTCTTTCGGCATCCATATCGCCTCTATGACCTTTGATTATAAAAAGATGAAAGAGCGCAAAGATGGGATTGTTAAAAATATTCGCAAAAGCTTAGAAGGCCTCCTTAAAAGCAATGGCATCACTATCTTGATGGGAGCAGCGAAATTTACCTCTCCTAATACTTTAAAAGTTGTAGGAGAAAGCTCTTGTGTTATCCGCGCAGATGCGATCATTATTGCCACAGGATCTACAACATTAGATATCAAAGCCTTTCCCTGTGATCACAAAACTATTTTAAATTCCACCTCCATCTTGGAGATGTCAGAGTTGCCAAAATCTCTCACAATCATCGGTGGTGGCTACATTGGATGTGAGTTTGCATCTCTCTATGCAGAGCTGGGTGTTAAAGTCACCATCGTGGAAGCGCTAGATAAAATTATTTCTGCCCAAGGTCCCTCTCTTTCTAAATTTCTCACACAAACCTTTCAAAAAAAGGGTATCCAAATTAAAACTGGGATCACTGTGACTAAAGTCAATACTGGTGCTAATGGCGCCACAATCACCCTATCCGATGGCTCCTCACTAGAGAGCGACAAAGTCTTAGTCTCTATTGGTAGAAAACTTGTAACCGAAGGTCTCGACTTACAAAAAGCAGGGATTGCTCCCAATGATAAAGGAATGATTGAAGTGAATGAAAAAATGCAAACGAGTGTTCCCGGCATTTATGCCATTGGAGATGTAACAGGAAAAGCAATGCTTGCACATGTGGCCTCTCACCAGGGGATTGTCGCTGCAGTCAATGCTACTGGAGGGGAAGCTCTCATGCATTACCATGCCATCCCTGCTGTCATTTTCACTTCACCGGAGATTGCCATGGTGGGTATGACACTCGAAGAAGCAGAAAAACGTCAACTCCCTGCTAAGGTGGGGATGTTCCCTTTCCAGGCCCTCGGCAAAGCGCAAGCCACCGGAGATATTGAAGGGTTTGCACAAGTTGTTGTGAGTCCCACAACAGGAGAAATTTTAGGGGCGCAAGTGATTGGACATGACGCCTCTTCTTTAATTGGACAAATGGCACTTGCCATTCAAAATGAGCTCACTCTTGAGTGCATCACTGAGACCATCCATGCACATCCTACCATGAGTGAAGGATGGCTAGAAGCTGCTCTCATTGCCCAAGAGACTCCTATACATTTTCCACCTAAACTTAAAAAGAGTCGCTGATGTCTTCAAAATTGCGTATTTTAAATAAACTTCCAGAAAATCCCGATGAAGAAAATTCTCCTCACGTTGCGCTGGGACGCTTTCCTAAATGGTTACATCGTGATTTGCCTAAAGGAGGCAATTTATTTAAAACAAATGAGATTCTACGCAAACATAATCTGAACACTGTCTGCGAAGAAGCAAAATGTCCCAACCGTTTAGAGTGCTATAGCAAAAAGACAGCAACATTTTTAGCGCTGGGTAAAGCTTGCACACGCGCTTGTGGGTTTTGTGATATTGATTTCTCTAAAACACCCAAACCTCCTGAAAAAGATGAGCCTCAGCGCATTGCCCTCTCTGTGCGCGATCTAGGGTTAAAACATGTGGTGATTACCATGGTGGCACGTGATGATTTAGAAGATCAAGGCGCCTCCCATATTGCAGCCATCATTAAAGAGATCAGAAGCACTTCTCCTGAATCCACCATTGAAGTGCTCACCTCCGATTTTAATGGAGATACTGCTGTACTTGATCTTGTCTTAAAAGAAAGACCTGAAGTCTTTAATCATAACATTGAGACCATCAGACGTCTCTCTCCCAGAGTGCGCCATAAAGCGACCTATGAAAGAACTCTAAAAATGCTCCAACATGCAAAGAGCTCAAAGCTCCCTTTGTTTGTCAAATCAGGGATTATGGTGGGTCTTGGAGAAACAAAAGAAGAAGTCCAAGAAACAATAGCAGATTTGTATCAGGCAGGGTGTGACATTATTACCATCGGTCATTATCTACAAGCGAGTCGCTTAAAAATTCCTGTGAAAAGATTTGTGACTCCAGAAGAGTTTAAGGAATATGAAGAGTATGGTCATCAGTTAGGTGTAAAACATATGTACTCTGGACCTTTTGTAAGATCTAGCTACAACGCAGATCTTGCCTTAAAAACAATGCAAGCAAGAGAAGTAGGATCTTAAATCATGAGTCATTTTGATGAAGTAGATCTCCCCTTACTTGATGCTTCAGACCTTGATATTCTCATGCACAAAGAAGTGCATTTTGGTGGCAGCTTTCCTCTCATGATGGAATATTATGAGCAAGAGGGTGTCGGTGTCATGCCAGAGTTTTCTCTCAAACGGATCAAACAACTCATGCAAGAAGAAGAAAAAAAACGGCAAAATCTTGCTCAGATGTGCCTCCCTTCTTCTGCTCTTTCCATGATCGAAGATGCAAAACATCTCTATATGCATCTGCGTAGTATTTATGAATACCCCACCTCTCCTCCTCTTTCTTTGGCTATGGCTGATTTGATTTTAAGTGAAGAAGATCCTCCTCGCGAAGAGATGCGTGCCTTATGTCAACATGGCTCTGCTGCTGTAGGTCCTCTCATTGATCTCATTCAAACAGATAAATTCTATCATCCTCTCTATCCAGGTTATGGTAGAGCCCCTATCTTAGCTGCAGAGTGTCTTGCAAAAATTCATGATGAACAGGCGATCCCTGCTCTTTTTGAAGCAATAGGACATGAGAATTTCTTTGCAGATGATGCGATGATTTCAGCTCTGAGAAGTTTTGGCGCTAGTGCAGTCAGTTTTCTTCTGAAAAGAGTCTCTCAAAAACCCTTTGGCAAAGAGAATGAACATGCAGCTATTGCTCTCTCTTCTTTTCCTGAAGAGCATCGTATTGCTTTATGCTGCCTAAGCCTACTGCAAGATCCTGATTTGAAAAAACAGCTGACACTTGCTAACTATTTAATTTTAGGGTGTGCTGCACTAAAAACTCCTGAAGAGAAAAAACTCTTTCTTTCACTCCGTGACGAGTTCCCTGGCGTCATCAAACATGAAATGGATTTAATTGCTAAAAACTGGAAGCTTATATGAAAAAACTACTCGCTATTCTTTTGCTGTTGTCATCGATTCCAACGATTGCTTTTGCACATTCCCCCGCTCCTAAAGTCATTGTCGTTGGAGCTGGCCTTGCTGGATTAACTACAGCCTATCGTTTACACAGTCAAGGTGTAGATGTTGAAATCTATGAAGCAAGAGCGCGTGTAGGAGGCAGAGTGTTCACGATAAAAATCAATGGTGAAGCTGCAGAGCTCGGTGGAGCTAATATCACCGACGGTGGCGCTGCTAAGCATCTGATGAACCTCATCCATGAGCTGGATCTAGAAACAGTAGAGAAAGAAGTTGCTTCCAATCCAGCCTATTTCGACGGAAAAGAATGTCTCTTTGAATATCCTTTGCTCAAAAACAAAGGGTACGACCCCGACAGACTGAAAATGCAGCTGCGCTCTCTTGCTGATCATGCCCATACCATGGAAGATGTGCTCTCTGGGTTATTAAAAGAAGAAGATCCTCTCTATAAACTTTTTAGCGTACGACTTGCAGGTTATGAAGGCGGCGATCCAAAGCATCTCTCTCCCCTATATACAGAAACCTTATACCATATGCTGCTCGGGGGTATCTGCGCTGCTTACCCAGGTGCAGGTGCTGAGGAGCAATCTTTTACTTTTGCAAGCATTCGAGGAGGCAACGGTTTGTTAGCAGAAAAAATGGCGCAAGAGCTCGGCTCTAGACTCCATTTAAACTCTCCTTTAACTGAGGTTTCAAAAAATAGCAATGGCACCTTGACTTTGACGTTTGATGAAAAGACCCAAGTGATCGCTGATCAAGTGGTGTTTGCAATGCCTTGTACAACCTACAAAGCCATCACTTTTGGTAATGATGTGATCCCTTCTGAAAGGCTAGAAACAATTAAAAATATTCGTTATGGCACAAATGCAAAAATCATCCTTCCGCTTAACAACTCTCTTCTAGATTCATCCATTACAACTTTCTGTTGTAATGATCGTATCGGCAGTTTTATTGGACCCTGTACCGATACACTCACCTTATATTATGTAAAACACTATGGATATTTCTCTGAGAAAACGCTGCAAGCCACCTATGAGATGGAAGAGCCGATGCTGCAAGCGATGTTTCAGCACCATCTTCCTGTAGATCTATCTCCAGCATATGCACGTGATGCCTCTTTTGTAGACTATAGAGGCCCCGTAGGGTATAGCTGGCCAAACGACCCTTATGCACAAGGCTCCTACGCCTATATCGCCGCGGGTCAAGAACAGCTTTTGACACAGTTTGAAGAGGTTAATGGAGAACTTGTTAAAACAGTGTTTGCTCCTATCGATCACAAAATCTATTTTGCAGGGGAACATACCTCCATTCTCATGGATGTCCCAGGCACTATGGAAGCTGCTTGTGAATCTGGAGAACGTACAGCACGTATGCTCATACGGACGCTCGTATCATGCAAAGAGCAATGATTTTTGGACTTCCTGGTAGCGGGAAGTCCCATTTTGCTCTTGAGCTCTCTGCTATTTTTAAGCTGCCTCTCTATCATCTAGATCAATACTTTTTTGTCCAAAACTGGGTAGAACGAGACCCAGAAGAGTTTTTAAGTATTCAGAAGTCCCTTGTAGAAGAGCCCGCTTGGATCATCGATGGCAATGCTATCAGGTCCTTAGAAATACGCTTTTCCAGAGCCGATACGGCAATTTATTTTCATTTCAATCGCCTAGTCTGTTTGTGGCGTATTTTTAAACGCCTCTTTTGGAAACATCCTCACATCCAAGATAGAGCTCAAGGATGTGGAGAAAAAGTCT
>Ga0364860_10743_pt1 | contig 16250 bp, 20 predicted proteins | sample ExccelAu500001D4_FD_206916 | JGI IMG/M metagenome (GOLD analysis project Ga0364860, IMG submission 206916) | Enriched cells from Trout Bog Lake Hypolimnion, Wisconsin, USA - BchlTB.Aug20.5000.01 .D4 | ecosystem: Environmental > Aquatic > Freshwater > Lake > Hypolimnion/Profundal zone | place: USA... | reverse complement strand
CTTGGCCGGCGTAAGCCCTCCGGGCGGCGATCACCCGATCCCAACGCTATCAGTTATCATTATACAGTGGCTGCGTCGGCTAACCGAGGAATCTGCCCACTGACAATTGGCTCAGGATGGCTGCAGGGTGCAAGTCGAGGTTGTCAAAACAATTTCCCACCGGCGAATGCATCGAGATCACCAAAGAGCCCGTTTTTCCCCAAACTACGCGCGGAAAACCTTCGGGCACAACCGTAAGCCTTGAGCAACTTACACAGAGGCCAATAACCCTCCGAACTTCGTGCGTCAAACATCACTGTTTTTGAGGGCAAAGCCACTGGATGCAAAGAGATTTTAAGTTACTGACTACGAATAAGTTACACTAGTGACTGGAGTCACAGGAGTTAGTGACTGGAATCACGGTTTGGGCCCTTAGAAAGCTACAGACTAGATCGTCCCTTAGTCCGAGCGAGAGGCTCACGAGGGGTCAGATTTCACACAGAAGTCGGCGGGAGAGGGAGGTAAGGGATGAGCATACTAGCCCACAGACTGATGCGGCTGATTGAGACCCACGCCAATGCTCTTGCAGATGCGCTCGAGACAAAGATTGCGACCTCAGATCGATGCACGGATTACAGCCGTGTCCCCTCAGATGAGCTGAAAACATTGGTAGGCGGCATATACGGGCAACTGGGGCAGTGGCTCGTGACTAAGACAGAGGAAGATGTCGAGCGGCGTTACACGATGATCGGTGCCCGGCGGGCCGAGCAGTTCGTTCCTGTGAGCCAGTTGCTGTGGTGCATCGTGATGGTGAAGGAAAACCTGTGGGACTATCTGAAGAATAACGAATCGCTTGAAAATACTGCCCAGATCTTCGGGGAATTAGAGTTGATGCAGATGGTGGATCAGTTCTTTGACCGCGCCATGTACTATGCGGTTCGCGGACATGAGAGAGTGCGGGAAGCGCGTCTATCTGAGCTCACGAAATCCAAACCGGCCTAACATCGTCCGTTGATTGAATTTAAGAGAGGTTGGTTTCAGTAATGGCTTGGGAGGCGGAGTACAGAAAGAAGTTGATGACTGCCGATGAGGCATTGCGCGCGGTTGAGAGTGACATGCGCGTTTATGTACATGCCAATGCGGCTTTTCCACATGTACTGCTGGAAGCGCTGACGCATCAGGCGAGCCGGGTTCGAAACGTTGAGGTTATGCATCTGCTCGGTTTCGGAGATGCCTGTTACGATCGTCCGGAGTTTGCCGAGAGTTTCCGGCACAATGCGTTATTCATCGGTCGCAATCTGCGCAAGTCGGTGGAAGCGGGACGCGCGGATTACATCCCGATTAACCTGAGCGAGATCGAGGATCTCTTTCGCCACAAGAACATTGAACTGGATGTGGCACTGCTGAACGTTTCGACTCCTGACCGACATGGGTTTTGCAGCCTGGGCGTGTCCGTTGAAACCTCGTTGACGGCAGCTCGTTGCGCGCGTATCCGGATTGCACAAGTCAACGATCAGATGCCGCGTACTTTTGGTAACACCTTCATGCATGTCAGCGAATTCGACGCCATCGTCGAGAGTTCGTATCCGCTGCCTGAACTGGAAACGGAACAGGCAACTGAAGAGCAGAGCCTGATCGCGCGTCACGTAGCGACCCTGATTGGCGACGGTGCATGCCTGCAGGTCGGCATTGGCGGAATTCCTAACGCGATCCTGCCCTACTTAATCGACCGCAAGGATCTGGGCATACACACGGAGACGTTGTCACAGAGCGCAATCCCGCTGATCGAAAAGGGTGTGATTACCGGAGCCAGAAAGCAGATCAACCCGCACAAGATTGTCCTGGGTTTTGCGATGGGTTCCCGTGAATGGTATGAGTACGTGGATGATAATCCGTTGTTTGACTTTCAGCCAACCGGCTATTGCAATGATCCGTTTGTGATCGCGCAAAACGATAACGTTGTTGCGATCAACTCGGCCATCGAGATAGACGTCACAGGGCAGGTAGTATCGGACTCGGTGGGAACGAGATTTGTCAGCGGATTCGGCGGACAACTGGACTTTATGCGCGGTGCCACACGCAGTCGGGGAGGCAAACCGGTAATTGCGATTACCTCCACGGCGAGGAACGGTAAAGTTTCCCGAATTGTGCCGCAAGTGACGAACGGCGCTGGTGTGGTGACAACGCGTGCCGATGTGCATTACGTTGTGACCGAATACGGAGTGGCTTATCTGCACGGAAAGAACGTGCGGCAGCGCGCCGAAGCACTTATACAGATCGCTCATCCCCGGTTTCGCGAAGAACTGATTGAACACCTGCGCGATATGGGATTGGGACCGAAGATTTCTGCCACCACGGTGAGGTGAAGCATGGCCGGAGAAGCGAAAGGCAACATTGAGGTGGATCAGAACGAATGCAAGGGCTGCGGTCTTTGCGTCGAGTCCTGCCCGGTGCATGGATTGGAGCTGAGCGCGGATTTGAATCATTACGGAGTACATACCGCCGAGTTGAAGCCTGGCCTCTGTTTCGGCTGTGGCATCTGCTACTACGTTTGTCCGGAGCCCAGTGCCATCAGGGTGTATCGGCGTGTGGCAGAGAAAGTGCCAGAAATACAAGAGGTGGGCGATGCGGCAACTTTGTAAGGGAAATGTGGCCGTGGTGAAGGCAGCGATCATGGCAGGCTGCCAGGCTTTCTACGGCTATCCGATCACGCCTGCGAGCGAAATCGCCGAGTATGCAGCGTTGCTGATTCCGCAGGTGGGTGGAACGTTTGTCCAGGCGGAGAGCGAAGTTTCGGCAATCAACATGGTGTATGGCGCGGCTTCGGCCGGCCAGCGGGTGATGACGGCATCGAGCGGTCCGGGCATTAGCCTTATGCAGGAAGGAATCAGCTACCTGGCCGGAGCCGAACTGCCCTGCGTGATTGCCGACGTTATGCGGGCAGGACCGGGGCTGGGTAATATCGCGCCGGAGCAGAGCGACTACTTTGCAATGACCAAGGGCGGAGGCCACGGCTGCTATCGCTGTATTGTGCTGGCTCCTTCCAGCGTGCAGGAGATGGCACAACTAACGCTGCTGGCATTTGAGTTGGCCGACAAATACCGTAACCCGGCGGTGTTGCTGGCAGATGGATTTGTGGGACAGATGATGGAGCCGCTGGATCTTGAGTTGACAGAGGCGACACCACCGGAAAAACCGTGGGCAGTGAAGGGCACGCTCGAGACGCGCCAGAACCTGATCAACTCGCTTTACATAGCGCCGGATCAGATGGAAGCTCACGTCAGGCATCTGGAGGACAAGTACAAGCAGTGCGAGCGCGAAGAATGTCGTTCGGAGAGCTACCGTACCGAAGATGCCGAGGTGCTGTTGGTGGGCTATGGCATCGTTTCACGTGTGCTGCGGTCGACGGTAGATATGGCGCGGGAGCATGGCGTAAAGGCGGGGCTCTTCCGTCCAATTTCTCTCTGGCCATTTCCTTCGCAGGCACTGGCGGAAGCGGCCAAGCCCGCGGCCATGGTTATGGTGGTTGAGCTTTCCACCGGACAGATGGTGGAGGATGTGAGACTGGCTCTCAGCGGGAGTAAGCCGGTGGAGTTTTTCGGTCGCGTGGGCGGCAACACACCTTCGGCGGAAGAATGTAAAGCGGAGTTGTTCGCGCGCATGCAAGTATCGGTATAGGAGCGGCGATGAGTGAGTATAAGGTTGTGGAATCCAGGACGCCGGTCTTTTTTGATCGCTTTGAGCGCAAGGAAGATAACCAGCATCAGACGCACTACTGTCCGGGGTGCGGCCACGGAGTTGCGCAGAAGCTGATTGCCGATGCGCTGGATGATTTGGGGCTGCAGGATCAGACCATCATGGTCAGCCCGGTGGGATGCTCGGTTTTCATCTACTACTATTTCAATACTGGCAACGTGCAGGCCGCGCACGGACGCGCATCAGCGGTGGCGTCAGGCTTGAAGCGCGCGCTTCCGGAGTCGATCGTCGTTGCCTACCAGGGCGATGGCGACCTGGCCGCGATAGGCACGGCGGAGATCGTTCACGCGGCGAACCGCGGCGAGAATATTACCGTGTTCTTCGTCAACAACTCGGTCTATGGCATGACCGGAGGCCAGATGGCTCCGACCACGATGGTAGGCCAGTCAAGCACTACAACTCCCTGGGGACGGCGCGCCAATAACGACGGATTCCCGATCCGGATGGCCGAGATGATCTCAACCCTGGAGGCTCCGGTTTACGTGGAACGCGTGGCTCTGTGCGACAGCAAGCACATCATGCAGGCTCGCAAGGCAGTGAGGAAAGCTCTGGAATTGCAGAAGCAGAAGGCCGGATTCAGCATGGTGGAAATTCTGTCGCCCTGTCCGACGATCCTGAAAATGGAGCCGACGGTGGCACGGCGCTGGGTTGGCGAGACTCTAGCTAAACAGTTTCCGCTCGGAGTTTTTCGCGACCGCAAGCCGGAGTTCGTATCGGTGGCAGTACCGCAAAAAAGCGTAGCTGAACTGATCGGCATCACCGGCGAGCGGGCGACGGAAGACGAGCGCCGAGCCCGGCGGAAACATACCAAAGCCAAGACCATAAAGATTGCGGGCTTTGGTGGGCAGGGCGTGTTGCTGCTCGGCCAGTTAATTGCCGAGATGGGCATGCGGGAGCATATGGAAGTGAGTTGGCTGCCGAGTTATGGTCCCGAGATGCGCTCGGGAAGCGCGCACTGCCACGTGATCCTTTCCCATCAACGCATCGGATCGCCGTTGACGTCGCATCCTGAGGTGCTGGTGGCCATGAATGAGCCATCGCTGCGCAAGTTTGGGCCAACGGTGATTCCCGGTGGCGTGCTGCTCTATAACGGGCGCAGTTTGCCTGAGGATCTAAGCTTCGATGGTGTCATGGTGGCGTGTATCCCGGCGAATGAGATTGCCGACCAGATCGGTTCGGCCAAGGTGGGCAATGTAGTGATGATGGGAGCCTTGCTTGAGGCGACCGACTGCCTCCCGATTACTACCGCTAAGGAAGTGTTGAGCGGACTAGTGAAGAATCCGAAGTTGAGAGAGATGAATGAGCAAGCACTGCAGGCGGGACGGAATTATCTGGTGGACGAGGTCTTAGAAGGAGCGGTGGCCGGACCGGATGGCTGCGGAGAATAGCAGTTTTAGCGTCAGGAAATACGGCGGGCGCCATCGGCCCGCCGTTATCTTTTTGGTGAAGCTCGATTACGCGGGTTGCAGCGCGTCAAGTGCGGCGGCGGTTCCGTGCACTACGGCAGCGATGCGGACTCCGGCGAGGATGAGTTCCTCGGTTACGCCCTTCTCAAGCAAAACCTTCTCATGCGAGCTGACGCATTTGCCGCAGCCATTGATGGCTGATACGACCAGCGACCAAAGCTCGAAATCAGTATTGTCGGCGCCATGGCCTCGCATGATGTTCATGCGCAGGCGGGCTGGAAGCGTGCCGTACTTCTCATTGGTGCTGAGGTGTTGAAAGCGATAATAAATATTGTTCATGCCCATGATAGCCGCCGCTCCTTTAGCGGCGTTTATGACCTCAGGTTTCACATGAGCGGCAGCCTCGGCTTCTACGGCGGCGAGCAGTTGAGGGCTGCGCGCACCGTATGCTGCAGCAATGAAGGAGCCCCACTTCTGGTCGTCCGTCAATTCAGTGGCATTAACCAGGGCGGACCAGTTGAGGCGGAGATCTTTGGCGTAATCGGGAAGGGTTTCAAGAATTGCATCGATCGTCATAATTTCGGGCCTATAGGTCTTTCTTTAGGAATGAAGACTGGGCGCGCTATGCGGTCGCGCCCAGCCCTTCGAGATGAAGTTAACGTAAATGAGGCTAAACGTGCAGGGTTTCCTCGCCCTTGTGCCAGCCGCAGGGGCAAAGTTCATCGGTCTGCAACGCATCGAGCACACGCAAAACTTCCTTGGGCTCGCGGCCAACGGAGAGGTCGGTGACGTATGCGAAGCGAATTACGCCCTGGGGATCGACGATGTAGGCAGCGCGCTGCGCCACGCCGGCGTTGGGATCGAGAATGCCAAGCTCAGTCGTGAGTTCGCGCTTCAGGTCGGAGAGCATGGGAAAAGGCAGATTCTTTAGATCAGCATGATCCTTGCGCCAGGCCAGATGGACGAACTCTGAGTCAATCGAACCACCAAGCAACTGTGCGTCGCGGTCCTTGAATTCCTTGTCGTGCTTGCCGAAGCCGGCTATTTCAGTAGGGCAAACGAAAGTAAAATCCTTGGGCCAGAAAAAGAAAACCTTCCACTTGCCTTCGTAGCTTGCATTGTTGATGGTGGTGAACTCCTTGCCTTTTTCCAGGCTTACTACGGCGGTTAACGAAAAATTCGGGAATTTCTCTCCAACACCCAGCATTGATTAATCTCCTTTTTTAGGAACTATGTTGTTCGGTAAAGCTGCTAACGTTTCAGACGCTTGGTGCGGAGAGATTACTCGTCGCACAGCGTCCGCAAAGGCCCCGAACTTCCATTGAAACCTGCTTAATCTGGAAGCCCTGGGGTACAGAATCTTTTAGCGGCGCTTCATCGATTTCGCTGAGGGCGAGATCAGTGATGGCATGGCACTGAAGGCAGATGAAATGATGATGCCGCCTCACATTTGGTTCGATGCGAAGCGAGCCATGGTGCGGGCTCACTTGCTGGATAATTCCCGCTTCCAGAAAGACACGCAAGGTCTTGTAAACCGTGGCCAGCGAGATGGAGGGGAGTTCGGGGCGAACCCGTTCGAAGATCTGCTCCGGATTGGGATGATTCAGCATTTGCATCAACTCGCGGTAAATAACCAGCCGCTGATGGGTGACAGCCAGCTGTTTTTCGTGGCAGAGCTGTTGAAATCCGGTCTCGAGAGAGTGCGCCATGTGTTCTGAATTGTATCAGGATAATAATTATTAATTAATAATAATTATTAATTAATTTATTTCGGTGGAAAGATGGACAACCCTAGGCTTCAATGAGAAAAACAATGGCGCATAAGAAACAGACATTCAGCAAAGTGAAGGCCGTGAAGGATGCTGCCCGCGTGAATATAGGCGCGCCCAAGTCGACCCGCACCATTTTGGATGCTAAAACGAAGGCAGAACTGCGCGGGGAGAAGCATAAAAAGGGACTGGAGCAGTTGAAGGAGGAAGACGAAGCCTAGCGTGCAACAGGGTGACCGTCGGCAGTGGTAGAAGGCGGTTGCACAAAATCGCGGCCAACGCGCAGTTCGTGAAACCATGCGTCTGGTGTGCTAACGGCTAGGGTCAGTCCGAGCAGAGCGTGGATGAGGGCCACTGCGTATAGGTTGCGCCTACGGGCATAGATAGCGGTGAACGCCACGCCGGCGAAGAAGGTGACAAACGTGAGACTGGGGTTGGGCAAATGCGCCACCGCAAACACCGCTCCGGAGAGAATAAAAGCACTGGCGCGGGAAACCAGAGCGCGCAACATGCGAAGACAGAAACACTGCAGCATGAATTCCTGCACGAAGGCCCAGCAGACATAGCCGAGAGCCGCATACCAGGGATGTTGGAGTCCCCAAAGACGGTGCAGTGACCCGGAAAAGTATGCTGCGGCGAGAATTACGAGCGCCAGCGTCAATGTCGCGCCCAGCAGCCACGACTGGCGCATCAATCCATGCAAATCGAATCCCATCGAACGGGCGCTGTCTGCAGCCTGCCATAGATTCCACGAGATGTACCACAAGGCACAGACCCCGCAAAGAATCCCAATGGGTAGTGGCGCCCAGAGAGCCACTTCAATCAGAGCTACGGGAAACAAAAGCCGCAAAGCAATGGCACTGCGGCTTCCGGAAGCCATCCCGGCTGCGCCCCCCGCCACGCTCTGCAAAGCCACGCTCATTGCAGCATGGATGCTCAACGCTGAATAAGTGATTCACGCGTTTGATGGAATATGGCTAATTAATCGCCGAACGCGCGGACGAAGCAGAAACCTGCGCCATTAAGCACTTGCGCATATCGTGCATTGGGCCGCTACTTTTGCAGCGACGTGATCTCGGCCGCCACCTCGGCGGGCGTCCACTGGTTACCGCTATAGAACTCAGCTATTTTGCCATTCGCGTCGAGCAGTGCGGTGCGCAGGTCGTGAATGATTTGACCGTTTTGCGTCTCGTAGGAGAGGCCGAAATACTCGGCTGTTTTGCGAATATCAGCGGCCTTGCCGGTAGCAAGATTCCAATGTTTCAGTTCCGGGTCTAAGGCTCCCGCGTAGGCTTTGCCGTAACCTCGCAGTACCTTTGGATTGTCGAATTCAGGGTCGATGCTGATGGAGAGCATCTGCAATTTAGTGAAGGCTGCGGGCTTGCTCTTCTGCAGAATCTGCGCAACTTCAGCAAAATTATTGCTCATTCGGACGCAGTAGTCCGGGAGCGGACAGCGGGTATAGATAAACGTGATCAGCAGCGGCTGCCCGCGAAACTGCGCCAGGTGAATTGCACGCCCTTGCTGGTTGATGAAGTGAAAGTCAGGAACATTCTCGCCCCTTTGCGGAAGATGGACAGGCGAGGTTGTGGAGAGATCGGCGGTGCCGCGAGCCTGAGTCACCGAAATGTTTTCCAGATAGGCGCTATCGGAGACCACGAGCGTTGCCTGAACCGTGTCTCCGGGATGCACAACGTTGAAGACCCAGGTATCGCGAACCGAGAAGGCCATGGTCATGGCCTTCATATATCCCACAACCTCGTGATGGTCGAGCGTAAGTGTGTGCCCTGCGGAGTCGACGGCGACGACACGCCCTTCGATGGGAAAGCGGCGCTCCGCCGCGGCTGGCTTTTGAGACTTGCAACTGAAGACGCACACCAGCAGGCAGAGAGAAAGAAGAAAGCGTATACGCAAGGTGCACCTCGGCAATTAGTTTAGTGCATGCCGTTAGCATGGCAAGAGAGTTCAGCGTTTATTGACGCAGGCTGGCGCTCGTGCCAATCCGGGCTGCTGCGCCACATAGAGAATGGCAGCAAAATCATAGCCGTATTGATCGGGCCAAAGAACGATTCCACGCGAAGGATAGAGGGTGAGTTCGATGCTCCCACGGGGATCGCGATAGAGCGCATTGGCGGCACATTTTGCGCGAGAAAAGTGCGCGGTCAGTGCATCCTGGCCGAACTCTTTGTACAGGTTGGTTCGGGGAATGGCGACTGGAAACGATTCCTGAATTTCGGTTACGACACCTGAGCGGTTGAGACGTGCAGTGAGGTCTCCATGGTGGTTGCCCCGCGCCTTGTAGAAAAGCTCCTCACCCTCGCGGGTCCGGCTGGCAGCGTCGGGCGAACCCAAGAGGCGCATCACCTCTGAGTGCTGTGCACGGCCGAGGCTCAAGCCGCGAAAATTAGCCGGCGTCCAAGGCAATGTTGCAGCCAACAGGCTGGTGGCGAACAACAATATTGCGGCAGAAAGTCGCATGCCTACCAAGCTAAAGGGATTGGGTGTGCTGCGCAAGTCGCACAACGCGGCTTCAATCGCAAGTCGGCATCGGAATGAGTTTACGATGCAGGAAAGCGCAGACCGCTTTGGCTGGCAGACTGACTGCACCATGCCCAGGCCATGCGAGGTGTGTTGTGGGCAATGCCGACCCGGCCTTCGCAATCGAGAAGAATGATTCCGCCTTGGCCGTTGAGGCGGCGATAAAGGTAGTGGATGGTCGCAGGCGCGACCTGCTCCGGTGCCACGTCGGCGGTCACGTGGTCGGTGGCCCACTTGGCAAGTACGAGTTTCATCATCGGCTCTCCCCAGCCGGTGGTGGAGGCGGCGGCGGTTTCGTTATCGGCGTAGCAACCGCAACCAATCAGCGAGGAGTCACCAACCCTTCCCGGAGCCTTGTTCAACGTACCACCGGTAGAGGTTGCCGCTGCGATGTTGCCATGGTGATCGAGGGCAACAGCGCCCACCGTGTCATGCGAGTCGTCATGCAAACCACGACCGCCGCTGAATTCTTCAGGAACTTTGAGGTAGCGCTGCTCGGCAGCGTTTTTCCAGCGCTCGATCTCGCGCGGAAGAATCAGTTCGCTGTTGTCGATGAGGCGGATACCATTCTCGCTTGCAAAGCGCTCGGCACCCTCGGCGACAAAGTAGAGGTGAGGACTCTTTTCGAGGACGACGCGAGCGGCGCGCACAGGGTTCAGCAAGCGCTCGACGCAGCCGACGCCTCCAGCCTTGAGATTCGCGCCATCCATGATGAGCGCGTCGAGTTGCACCCGGCCATCGCGATTGAGGAAGGCTCCACGTCCAGCATCAAAGGTCTCATCGTCCTCCATCGCCGCGACCGCATCTTCAACTGCATCCAGTGATGTAGCCCCCCGCTCAAGCGCCCGCCAACCGGCAGCGGCGGCCCGCTCAACGCCTTGCTGATGGGCCTGGCAGACCTCGTCTGGAATGGCCCACGCGCCACCATGCACCACAATGATTGGAGACGGCACAATTCACCTCAACCGGGAAGATGGAACGCTACAGGATATCACCGGGGCTGCCCGGCAAAGCCAAGGGCTGTCGGTCGATTCATTGACCGAGGCTCCAGAGCGCGGACTCGTGAGATTAAGAAGCCACTTTCGAAGCAGCGCTCTTGCGCAATGCAGACGAGTCAAAGTATTTGCGCTGGAAGTAAAAGGCGACGTTTACCAGTGCGATCATCACCGGCACTTCGACCAGAGGGCCGATCACTGCCGCGAATGCTGCTCCGGAGTTGATGCCGAAGACCGACACCGCAACTGCAATGGCAAGTTCAAAATTATTTGAGGCTGCCGTAAACGCCAACGTAGTGGTCTTCTCGTATCCGGCCCCCAGCTTTCTTCCCATAAAAAAGGAAATCAGAAACATGATTACGAAGTAGATCAACAGCGGCACGGCGATTCGAACTACGTCCAGCGGGAGGCGAACGATGTACGCGCCCTTGAGCGAAAACATTACGACGATCGTAAACAGGAGGGCTATCAACGTCAGCGGGCTGACCCTCGGCACGAATTTGCGGTCATACCATTCGCGGCTCTTGACGCGAAGCAGCACGGCTCGCGTCGCCAGTCCCGCGAGAAAAGGGATGCCGAGATAGATGAAGACACTCTTCGCGATTTCTGCAATTGAAATATTTACGATCGTGCTGTGGAGCCCGAGTTTGGCAGGAAGTACCGTGATGAAGATCCAGGCGTAGACCGAGTAGAAGAAGACCTGGAAGAGTGAGTTGAATGCGACTAGACCGGCAGCGTATTGCGTGTCTCCCTTGGCCAGTTCGTTCCAAACAATAACCATGGCAATGCAGCGCGCCAGGCCAATCAGGATCAGTCCTGCCATGTATTCCGGGTATCCACGCAGGAACACAATTGCCAATACGAACATCAGTATCGGTCCGATGACCCAGTTTTGTATCAGCGAAAGCAGAAGTATGGCTTTGTCGCGGAAAACAAGGTGCAACTCTTCGAAGCGTACCTTCGTAAACGGCGGGTACATCATGACGATGAGCCCAATGGCAATTGGAATGGAAGTGGTGCCTATGCTTAGCCGATTCAGAAATGGAACGATTCCGGGCACAAGCCAACCCAACACCACGCCAAGCACCATCGCCGCAAAAATCCAGGCAGTGAGATAACGATCGATAAATCCCAAACCACGGGTCCCCGGATTAGCCACTTCTTCTGCTCCTTCTCGCGCCAAGACGAGGTGACCTCGCCCCCGAGTGTCGGTTACTGCTAGCTCCCAATCGTCGCCTGGCCGATGTTGTTCAGTTCGCGCTTGATTGCGAGGTTATCCAGCTTCTCAAGAGGTAGCGCTAGAAACAGGTCGATTCTGCGATTGAGTAACAATAACGCCTCACGAAACGCACGCTCTATTTCCGCCTCGCTGCCCTGCACCGCCGCCGGGTCCGGTACGCCCCAATGCGCGCTCGTCGGCTGTCCCGGCCATATCGGACACATTTCCTTTGCGGCGTTATCGCATACCGTTATGACAAAGTCGAGCTTTGGCGCATCCGGCAACGCGAACTCATCCCACCTCTTGCTGCGCAGACCCAGGGTCGGTATCTTCGTCAACTCAAGTTGCCGCAAAGCCTCTGGCCGTACCGTACCTGTCGGATGGCTTCCAGCGCTGTAGGCGGTGAAGTGCGCCTTGCCCTTTACGTTCAGAATCGCTTCCGCCATGATCGAGCGCGCCGAATTTCCCGTGCACAAAAACAGAACGTTGTAATGTCTGGCCATTTAGTTTTCCCCTAGCTGCAAGAACCAGACGCGCAGCACGGCTTCGCTCCGTCCTTTGCCGGTTTAACTGCCCGAACGAACGCGCTCATGAACTTGCCGTCAATCTGTGGTGCAATAGCATCGACGTCAACGCCTTCAGCAGCGAGAAACTCGCGGGCGTCTTCGACGCCATAAACACGCGTCGGCTCTATATCAACTTGCTCAAATCCTGCGGCTGAAAGTTTGTTGCGATACTCATCATCCCCCATCGCCCCAGCCACGCAACCCACCCATAGAAGAACATTCCTGCGGATTTCCGGCGCGATCTCGCCTCGGGTGACTACGTCGGAAACGGCGAAACGTCCTCCTGGCCTCAACACGCGAAAAGCCTCTCGCAGCACTGCATTTTTGTCCGCCGAAAGGTTGATCACACAATTCGAAATAATCACGTCAACCGAATTGTCCGGCATGGGGATATGCTCGATCTCGCCCTTCAGGAACTCGACGTTTTCCGCGCCCGCTTTGCGCTTGTTTTCGTTGGCGAGCGCCAGCATCTCGTCGGTCATGTCAAGACCGTATGCTTTGCCAGTGGGCCCGACCCGCTTGGCCGAAAGCAGCACATCAATGCCGCCTCCCGAACCTAGATCGAGTACCACTTCTCCCGCATTCAGCTGTGCGAGCGCGGTTGGATTGCCGCAGCCGAGCGAGGCTAGCAGTGCCTCCTCCGGGATTTGACCTGTCTGCGTGAGGTTGTAGAGATTGGAGGTGATGGGGTCGCAGCCGCGCTCGACTCCCGAGACTGCTCCACAGCAGGCGCTGCCACCGCTCTTTACGCGCAGTGCCGCCTGGCCGTACTTTTCCTTCACTACGTCCTTGATGTTGGTGTCGCTCATTGTGTGCTCTCTCCTACTTGCAAAGCTGGGTGATCTCTTGAGGTTTAACCGCCTTGTTGCGGGTGCAACACTCGGCGTAAAGGAATTGCAGGAGTTCCTGAAGTACTTGTGTATTGGCGGTGTAGCGGAGGAAGGTGCTTTCGCGTCGAACGCTCACAAGCCCTTCGCTCTTCAGTTTCTCCAGATGATGCGAAAGCGTGGAGTTGGGAATGTCCAACTCGCTCTGAATCTCGCCTACAACCAATCCCTCGGGATGTGCGGATAGCAGCAACTGCATAATGCGTAGCCGTGCTTCGGTGCCCATAGCAGCGAACATATCTGCATACTTTGCGACATTCACGGGAGTTTTTGCCGTTGAGGTAGATGCCATGATTCGATTATCGCGGAAATACGGTAATATGTCAAATCGAGAAAGAGCCCAGCTTAAGTAAGAAAAACGTCCTCCGCAATTTCTTGCTTTTCTTGAGGGAAACACAACGCGAGGTTAAGATAGTGACCTCTGCCGAATGCCTATGCCCACGCGCCCTCAATCTCCGTTAATCCGTGCGCTCAATGCGCAACTTCCCGAGATGGTCTCTACCTTGCGCCGCTACGTCGAGCAGGAGTCGCCCTCCGGTTCACCTGATGCCATCGCGTCAATGGTATCGCTCATAACCTCGGATTTTGCCCCGCTTTCGTCACGCATCCATCGGCACAAACTGCCTGGCCATAGCTCCACGCATTTCGGACCTGCGCTTCAGATCGATTTCGAAGGCCCTCGCCGCGCGCCGCGCCTGTTGCTACTCGGACATACAGACACGGTCTTTCCTGTGGGCACGCTATCAACTACACCCTGGCGCGAGCGCGCCGGACGGCTTTACGGGCCCGGCGCATTCGACATGAAGGGCGGAATCGTCCAGGCCCTCTTCGCCCTTCGGGCTATGCTGGCCGACGGGCCTTTACCCTGTGCACTCACACTGCTTCTGGTGCCCGACGAAGAGATTGGTAGCCCGGCTTCACGCGCGCTAACCGAGCGGTTGGCCCGTAACGCCAACGCTGTGCTGGTTCTGGAACCGTCTTCAGGCGCGAAGGGAGCATGCAAGACCTCGCGCAAGGGCGTTGCCCGCTATACGCTGCGAGTGCGCGGCGTAGCGGCGCATGCTGGGCTTGATTTTGAGCGCGGGGCCTCGGCCATTGTGGAAGCAGCGCGCCAGGTTATAGCGATCAGCGCGCTTTCCTGGTCTAAAAATGGACTCACCCTCAATCCGGGGCTGATCTCAGGTGGCACCCGGTCGAACGTGGTGGCGGATCTTGCCGAGATTGTTGTGGATGTGAGATTTCGTACGGCGTCGCAGGCTTCCCGTGTCGATGTTGAACTTCGTAAATTGCGCCCGCATGACCAGCGCTGCAAGCTGGAACTACTAGGCGGCGTCGACCGTGGCCCGTTTGAGCGCTCAACGCAGACTGTACGGCTCTACCGGATGGCTGCTCATGCTGCTGCCGAATTGGGCTTCCATCTTGCTGAGGCTGCTGTGGGCGGTGGCTCAGACGGCAACCTCACTGCGGCACTCGGAATACCGACCCTCGACGGACTCGGAGCGGTGGGCGACGGGGCTCATACTTCCAAAGAATTTGTCGTAGCCCGTGAGATGCCCTGCCGTAGTGCGCTATTGGTGAAATTAATTACAACCTTAGCGGATGTTTAAGGCCTTTCAAGCTTTGACGCGCCGCCAGCCGTGACCTACACTTGTATGTGAAGGCACAGCCTGCGGGCGGAACTATATGTTCCGATGCCCCGAACAGTCTGAGCGAATGGAGAAAACAAAATGTTCGGTGGAAAAATTGGTGTCCCGGAGCTGCTCATCATCCTGGTGATCGCCCTCCTCATCTTTGGCCCATCAAAGATCTCTCAGCTTGGCAAGGGCCTCGGCGAGGGCATTAGGAACTTCAAAAGCGCAGTGAAGGACGATGACGCTGCGGCCGACCCTGATAAGAAGAAATAGTTCAGCACTGGAAGCGGTCACACTTTCTCCGCGTACCAAGCGCCTCCGGAAGAGAGGCGCTTTTGCCTCTACAAGCATTTTCCTGGGACTACATTGCTCAAATTTTCCGTTTCCCGCCCGCACGGCTCTCAGCGGGTGAGCTGCACTGCTTCATCGGCGAGCGTGCCAGCCATTGGTCGGAGATCAGTGCGCACGAGCCAGCATCGCGCATACCCGTGCAATGGGTAGTCCCACAACGTTGAAATAACATCCGCGGATCCGCGGAATCCATCGCGAGGCTCTACCCTGGATGGCATAGGCACCTGCCTTATCCATCGGCTCGCCGGAGGCCGCGTAATCCGCAATCTCCGCGCTGCTTATCGCCGAAAATTCCACTTCGGTCACTTCGCACTCCACCTCAGCCACCGCCGCGCCGTGCGCGTTGCGTCGCGCAAGACAGACTCCTGTGATCACCTGGTGCGAGCGTCCGCTAAGCTTCCCCAGCATTCGCTGTGCCTCCGCCTGATCCGCTGGTTTGCCGAGGATCTCTCCATCCACCACAACGATCGTGTCGGCGCCCAGCACAGTAGCGTCCTGGGGCGCGCTTGTGAGCACGGCCCTAGCCTTCTCCCTGGCCATTCGCGTTACGTACTCAAAGGGGTCTTCGTTCTGGTGCGCGCGCTCATCTACTTCAGCTGGACGAATCTCAAACGAAATCCTTGCGTTGCGCAGCAGCTCAGCCCGCCGCGGCGATTGAGAGGCTAGTATCAGCATCCCATCATTCTACGACCCCGGAAGTCTTAGCAGGGCCGGAGAAAGTTTGCTCCGGAGCACCGTTCTCGCTCTCTGTGATATACTGCGTGGGATTGGGAACGGGTCTGAAGGGGGGCGTGAAGACGCCTCTGGATACTCGCGTGTCTGCCAGCGTTGACAGCCAACTCTGGGATGCGCTACCGTTTAGTCTTTCGGCTGTCCTGCGGTTACTCGCCTGACGGTGCCCGTCGCAGAGGATTTTGCCGGCCTCACCGGTCGGGATTTGCAATGCGGTTCTGCAGACGGTTTTGTCCCGCACGAATGTACAGAAGTTCCCAGACCAAAGTCTTGGGTCTTCAACTCCTCGGCGAAATATTGTTGGGGTGCGTAGCGGTGCCTGCCGTAATCAGGCAGAGTGAGACCGGGAAGGTCTTCTCATTAGTCGTTTTTACATCTGGGAGAGTTTGGAATGTCAACCTATTTCCCCAAGGGGGAGATT
>Ga0364860_10742_pt1 | contig 16292 bp, 1 predicted proteins | sample ExccelAu500001D4_FD_206916 | JGI IMG/M metagenome (GOLD analysis project Ga0364860, IMG submission 206916) | Enriched cells from Trout Bog Lake Hypolimnion, Wisconsin, USA - BchlTB.Aug20.5000.01 .D4 | ecosystem: Environmental > Aquatic > Freshwater > Lake > Hypolimnion/Profundal zone | place: USA... | reverse complement strand
GGACTCAATTGTGAGTGTGCAAATTTCAACAGATGGGGGCACTACCTGGGCCACAATGCAAAATTACGTGGGTGCGGACATTGGTAACAGAACGCATTTTGTAAATGAGACTTTTTCACTAAATGCATACCTGGGACAATCAAATTTAAGGCTTCGATTTTACTATTATTGCCATTGGGGATATTACTGGGCAATTGATAATGTACTGGTCTCCGGGGTGTCTTCGTTAGTAATACCTATTTGGTCGCCTACCACTGATCTTTATACGAATGCAGCCTGTACCACTATATATACAACAGGTGCTGCTTTGAGTACGGTGTATATGCACCCCCCGGCAATAACAGTGGGCGGGTCTATTACTTATACGGCTACAGCAGTGAGCACGGGTTGCGCTGCCACCAGCACCAGCACTATAAATTTCAACCCATCACCATCTGCCGTAAATGGCAACCTACCCTTGTGTGCAGGTTTCTCAATTAGCCTCAGCGATACTACGACAGGAGGAACCTGGAGCAGCGGAAATTCTGTGATAGCTACGGTAGGGTCAGGCTCAGGTTTAGTTACTGCTATGACCACCGGCACAACATTAGTATCCTATACACTTGGCACAGGCTGCACTACAACAGCAACGGTAACGGTAAATGCATTGCCTGCCATTATCAGTGGAAATGAGGGTGTCTGCATAGGTGCGACAACCAGTTTAAGTGACGATACAACCGGCGGATGGTGGACATCAGGCAGTACTGCAATAGCCACGATCGGTTCAGGTACGGGCGTGGTAACATCGGTGGCCACAGGCTCTGTGAATATTACTTATACTATTGGTACAGGCTGCAATTCGGTGGCTGCGATAACTGTTAACCCTTTGCCTGATATTATCGATGGCAGCATGAATGTCTGCGTGGGGCTTACAACCAGCCTGACTGATACTGATGCCGGTGGTGTGTGGACATCAGGGGCTACAGCAATAGCAACGTCAGGTTCGGGGTCAGGAATAATAACAGGCGTATCAGCTGGAAGCACTGCGATCACCTATACACTTGGCACAGGCTGCAAAACCACAACTAATGTTACCGTAAATCCGCTGCAAGCGATAGCCGGGGTTAAGACTGTTTGTGCCGGGTCAACGACGACATTGAGTGACGGCATTGCCGGTGGAACATGGAGCAGCAGCAACACATTAATAGCCACTGTTGGTTCCGGTGTAGTTACTGGTCAAACAGCAGGAACTGCCGAAATATTTTATTCATTACCCACCGGTTGTGTTACAACAACTGTAGTAACCGTTAACCCGCTACCAGATGCGATATCTGGTTTATCCGAGGTTTGTATCGGATATAACATTACACTTACGGATGCAACATCAGGTGGTGTGTGGAGTTCAGGGCTTGCAGGGATAGCCACTATTGGCAGCAGCACAGGCGTGGTGCATGGAGTGGGCTCGGGAAGTACCGGGATACGATATACATTATCCACAGGTTGTTTTGTAACCCAGCTGGTGACTGTCAATTCGTTACCGCAAGCTATTTCAGGAGGGATGACTGTTTGCGCCACCCTGGAGACTACATTAAGTGATGCGAGCAGTGGCGGCACGTGGGCATCAGGTAATGCTGCAATAGCAACTGTAGGCAGCACCGGAATCGTAAGTGGTATTGCCGGTGGGACAGCAGGCATTACCTATACATTATCTTCAGGATGTACTGCAAATGCAGTTGTAACCGTTAACCCACTGCCAGTGACAATAAGCGGTAACCCCCAAGTTTGCAGCGGCCTTACCAATACCTTAACTGATGGCACGAACAGCGGAACATGGAGCAGTTCAGCAACTTCAATAGCAACAGTTGGATCCGGCAACGGGGTTGTTACAGGAGTAAGTCTTGGCAGTGCTATTATTACTTATGCATTGCCAACAGGTTGTCTTATTACAATGGATGTGACCGTTGATCCGCTTCCCGGAAACATAGATGGATTGCCAGTGGTGTGTGCAGGCTCGGACATAACATTAAGCGATACTTCCAGTGGCGGCGTATGGACATCCGGAACACCAACTATTGCGGTAGCGGGGTCGGGCACAGGCATTGTAAGCGGAGTAAGTAACGGCACTGCGACCATTACATACACCTTGCCTACAGGATGCATATCAACAACGACCGCTACCGTAAACCCTTTGCCCAATAATATAAGCGGCACTGCGGCAGTATGTGCAGGTTATACAACAACACTTAGTGATCTTACAACAGGCGGTTCATGGAGCAGCAGTAATACATCGGTTGGCAATATTGGTTCTACGGGAATTGTAACAGGCGCAGACGGAGGAACGACAAGCATAACCTATACATTAAGCACCGGTTGCCTGACAACCACAACTGTTACGGTAACTGCGTTGCCGCAAGCGATAACGGGGGGTGGCATGGTTTGCCAACAAAGCAATGATAGTCTTAATGATATTACCACAGGCGGGGTTTGGGGCAGCAGCAATACTTTAAATGCAATTGTAGGATCGGCAACGGGAATAGTAACCGGTTTATTAACCGGAACTACAATGATCAGCTACACTATACCTATAGCAGCGGGTGTTGGCTGTTCGATCACAAAAATAGTTACAGTTAACCAGACACCCGGCAACATTAATGGCATTGCGGCTATTTGTGCAGGCGCTACAACAAATTTAACTGACAATATTTCGGGTGGCACCTGGAGCAGCAGTAATGATACAGTGTTTACTATCGGGACTTCTTCGGGAAATGTATCAGGACTTACAGCGGGTAGTTCGGCTGTTACTTATATGCTTGGTGATGGCTGTATTGCTACGGAAACGCTTACGATAAACGTTATGCCAACCGCTATATCAGGCATAACCAATGTATGCGATGGGTTAGAAACCAGCTTGTCGGATAATGTGGAAGGAGGTGCCTGGACAAGTAGCAGTACTTCAATAGCGAGCGTAGGATCTACTACAGGAAATGTTTCGGGTAACGGAGTTGGTACTGCTATAATTACTTATGGATTTCCTACCGGCTGTATGGTTTTTACTAACCTGACAGTGAACGTAATGCCCGTCTCAATTATGGGAAATGCCAGCGTCTGCTTAGGGTTTACTACCAGCCTTAGTGATGGCACAACCGGAGGGATATGGACGAGCGGCAATACCTCTTCTGCGACAATTGGCACCAGTTCCGGATTCGTAACAACGACATCGGCGGGTATCGCGACAATATATTATACATTGCCAACAGGCTGTGCGGCTTCGAAAGTTGTACCCGTTAACCCGCAACCATCGGCAATTGGAGGGACTACTAATATTTGTGCAGGTACAATGACAGTATTGACAGACGTGATCACCGGTGGCACATGGAGTACAGGTAATACAGCAATAGCCACAATTGGATCCTCTACCGGTTTGCTGACCGGTATAGGTTCCGGGACTACAACAATCAGCTATTCCCTTGATGCGGGCTGTGTGGCTACCACTATCGTTACAGTAAATTTATTACCGTCATCAATAGCCGGCAGCAATGTAGTATGTGCAGGGTCTACAACTATGCTGAGCGACCCGATAGGCGGGCATGGCACCTGGAGCAGCAGCACTACAACTGTTGCTACAATTGGCTCCGGCACAGGCTTAATTACGGGTATCAGTGCAGGTACAACAACAATCACTTATTCGCTTGGAGTAGGCTGTACCCTGGCGACAATAATAACTGTAAATCCTTTACCGGCCGGTATTATTATACCCGCTGATCTTTGCTTTAACTCATCCATAACATTAAGTGACAGTACGAGTGGTGGCGCCTGGAGTAGTAGTAATACGGTTGTTGCTTTAATTGGCTCATTAAGCGGAATTGTATCCGGATCTACGACCGGGACTACAAATATTACTTATATGCTCGAAACCGGCTGCCTTATAGAAACTACGCTGACGGTGTATCCGTTGCCGGCATCTATATCTGGCACAAACACTGTATGTCTGGGACTTTCGACCACATTAAGTGATCTCACCCCGGGTGGTTCTTGGAGTTCTTCATCAACGGCGATAGCTGCTAACGGATCAGCGGCGGGGATCATAAACGGTGTGAACGCAGGAACTACAAATATTACCTACACCCTCGGCACAGGTTGTTTTGTTTCGGAAGTGCTGACCGTAAATCCTTTACCTCTATCAATAGGAGGAAGTAATGTGGCATGTGCCGGACTGTCTGCAAATTTAACAGATGCTACTAATGGCGGAACATGGAGTTCAGGGTCGACAAGTATTGCAACGATCGGCTCAAACACCGGCGTTGTAAATGGAAGCATAGCGGGAACCAGCAATATTACATATGCTTTGGCAACTGGTTGTATCAGCACATTGGTATTTACGGTTGAGCCATTACCGGCTACAATAAATGGACCTGCTAATGTTTGCCAGGGGCTTACTATTAATCTCACTGATGGTACAGCAGGAGGGGTATGGAGCAGCAGTACTACCTCTATTGCAAGCATTGGTTCTGTTACTGGTGTTTTATCCGGCAATGTAACAGGCGCCGTAATTGTCACTTATACACTTAATACGGGTTGCCTGATCACCAAGAATGTTACGGTTAACCCATTGCCGACTGCTGTATATGGAATAGCTGATGTTTGTGCAGGAAGCACTACAGCATTAAGTGACACAACTACGGGTGGGGTATGGAGCAGCGGCAATACATTGATCGCAACAATTGGATCCAGTTCGGGAATTGTTGTCGGCATAATGAGCAGTACGACTAATATTACCTATACAACATCTCATGGTTGTATCGCTACTTATACTATTACCGTAAATCCATTGCCTTCTATTATTTCAGGGGTAAAGCATGTTTGCGCCGGCGGTATTATATATCTCAGTGATTCTCTGGCAGGCGGTACATGGAGTTCCGGCTCACCTGGAATTGCCAACATTGGTTCTGCCTCCGGTGTGGTAAATGGAATTATTCAAGGTACTTCTGTCATAACTTACATTTCGGGAAACGGGTGTGTTGCAACTGCAATTATCACAGTTAATCCTTTACCTGCGGGGATATCCGGGCTCAACAATGTGTGTGTTGCGTCAACGATTACGTTAACGGATAGCAGCCCCGGTGGTACGTGGAGCAGCGGTAATACTGCTAATGCGACTGTAGGATCAAGTTCCGGAATTGTGTCCGGTGTATTAGCCGGGAGTGCTGTTATAACTTATACTTTGAACACCGGATGTTCAACTCCGGAAAATATCATTATTAATCCATTACCCTCGGTTATAGCAGGAAATAAGAGTGTTTGTCAGGGGCTAACAACTACTTTAAGCGATACCCTTACAAGCGGCACATGGACAAGTAGCAGTCCGGGTATTGCAAATATCGGCTCCGGTTCGGGCATTGTTACTGGTATATTGCCGGGTACGTCAACTGTGATCTATACATTACCAACCGGGTGTAGTGTTTCGGCTTTGGTTACTGTAAACTCCTTACCATCAGCAATTAACGGTAACACTATTTTTTGTGTCGGGCTTACAACAAATCTTAGCGACCCAACACCGGGCGGGTCCTGGAGTTCCGGCTCCCCGGGTATTGGTACTGTTGGTTCGTCTACCGGAGTTGTAACCGGAATTTCAGCCGGTACGACTATGATCACTTACAGCCTTGCTACAGGATGTATAAATACCACTATCGTTACAGTTAATACATTAGCGCCAATTTCTGGATCAACATTTATTTGCTCGGGAAATACAATAGTATTAAGTGATGCGAGCGGAACAGGCGTATGGAGCAGCACCAATAGCGGGATAGCATCGGTAGGTTCAACAACAGGCGTTGTAACGGGTAATGTTTCCGGCACAGCTACCATATCTTTTGTGCTTAGTGCAGGGTGTATTACCAGCACTGTTGTCACTGTCAATTCATTACCATCTTCCATTGGCGGCCCAACAAATGTTTGTGCCGGATCATCGATCACATTGACAGATGGCACTGCGGGTGGAAGCTGGAGCAGTGGCACACTGTCTGTTGCCACAATCAATGCCGGGTCAGGGAATTTAGCAGGGATAACAGCGGGTGAAACAAATATTACTTATACGGTTGGCGGTACAGGCTGCGCTGTATTCACTAATATAACTGTTAATCCTTTGCCGGCAGTAATCAGTGGTATAGCCAGCGTCTGTAAGGGGTTGATGACCAATTTGACTGACAGCATTACAGGGGGCGTATGGAGCAGCAGTAATACAGCAATTGCATTAATTAGTTCGGGGTCAGGTATAGTAAATGGAATAGCCGCCGGTACAACCGAAATTACTTATACATTAACAACAGGTTGTATTGCAACGGCTATAGCAACTGTTGATCCGCTGCCTTCTGCTATTATGGGTACGGAAAGTGTATGTGCAGGATTTACTACAAGTCTTTCTGATTCATTAACAGGAGGCAGCTGGAATAGTACAGGAACATCCGGCATAGTGGCTGTTGATGTAGTTGCCGGAACAGTTACAGGGATATCTGCAGGCGCGGCTATGATCACTTATACTTTGCCTACGGGCTGCGTCATGAATGCAATTGTAACTGTAAACCCATTGCCACCAGTGATCAGGGGAACCAACCAGGTATGCGAAGGGCTTACAACGAGTTTAAGTGACTTTTCTTTAGGAGGGTCCTGGATGAGTAATACTGTAGCAGTTGCTACTATTGGTTCGATAACGGGTATCGTGAGCGGTATTGATCCTGGTACGACAAAGATCACTTACACATTGCTTACAGGATGCACTACAACTACATGGGTTACCGTAAATGCATTGCCGGCGACAATAAATGGAACAGACAGCGTTTGTGCCGGCCTGACTGCAACGTTAACCGATGCAACAACGGGAGGTGTATGGAGTATTGCAGGAGCTTCCGGAATTGCAGGTATTGATTCAACAACGGGTGTGGTCACAGGTATTTCCGGAGGGACCGGGACAGTTACCTATACATTGATCACAGGTTGTATTGCAACTACTACTTTAACTGTAAATGCTTTGCCATTAATGATTTCAGGAACTGCTAATGTTTGTGTGGGGTTGAATACGAATTTAACCGATGGAACTTCTGCCGGTATTTGGAGCAGCGGATCTACGGGCATTGCAGTGGTAAGCAGCTCGGGTGTTGTTACCGGTATCGGAGCAGGGGAGACGCTGATTACTTATATGCTTGGTACAGGTTGTATAGCCACTACTGATATAACCGTGAACCCTTTACCTCCTGCACCTATAGCTTTAGGCACAGGGATAGAAAATGTTTGTGCCGGATCGGACATAACATTGAGTGATGCAGTTGCAGGTGGAACATGGACATCCGGAGCGCCGGTTAATGCCACAATAGGTTCAGTCACCGGTATCGTTTCCGGTATGGTTTCGGGTACTGCAATGATCACATACACCTTAAGCACAGGTTGTATTTCAACTACGGTAATAACAGTCAACCCATTGCCTGCATCAATCAGCGGAGTGATGCATGTTTGCACAGGACTTAGTGTAAGCCTTAGCGACAGCACAAGTGCAGGTAACTGGAGTAGTAGTGTGGTTACAATAGGCAGTGTGGGCAGCAGTGGGGTAGTAACAGGTGTATCGGCTGGGACGACTACAATTAGTTATGTTTTAGCGACAGGTTGTCAGCGGATAACTGTAATGACTGTAAATCCGTTGCCAGCTGTTATAAATGGCACTACAAATGTATGCAGCGGATTTACTACAAATCTTACTGATGCAAGTGGTGGTGGTGCATGGAGCATTGGCAGCGGAAGCAGTGCCATTATTGGCAGTGTATCCGGAATTGTTTCGGGAATTTCTGCCGGCACAGGAATAGTTACCTACACTTTACCAACCGGTTGTATCAATACTACAACTGTTACAGTGTTGCCATCACCACAAGCCATAAATGGGATAACAAGTGTTTGTGCAGGGCTAACCACAACACTTTCAGATATTATTACCGGTGGCTCATGGAGTTCGGCTTCAACTTCGATTGCGGGTGTAGGTTCGTTGACCGGTATTGTTGCGGGCGTTATGGCCGGGACTAGTGATATCAGTTATACAACAGGTAATGGATGCTATACAGTGGCAGGATATACAGTGAATCCTTTACCGTCTGCTATCTCCGGCGACCATAATGTGTGCATTGGCGCAACATCCGTGTTGAGCGACAGTGCAACTGGCGGCATATGGAGCATTGCAGGAGCTGCCGGAGTTGCAAGTATTGGCTCCTCATCCGGTATTGTTGCAGGGGCAACATTGGGTACAGCAATAGTTACCTTCACTTTGTCTACAGGATGCAAAATAAATACGGAAGTTACTGTAAACCCATATCCTGTTGCCATAATGGGAGGTTTGTATGTATGCCAGGGTGCAACAATAAGTTTGAGTGATGCTAATACGGGAGGTATATGGAGTTCCGGTAATACACTTATCGCAACTGTAAACACGGGAACAGGAATTGTTACCGGTACGGGTGGAGGTAGCGCTACGATATCTTATACACTGCCAACGGGTTGCTATGTGATAAAAGAGGTCAGTGTAAATCCAATATTCCCGATTTCAGGATATTCCAATATCTGCGCAGGCAGCACTAAAATATTTTCCGATGCAACAACCGGTGGCACATGGAGCAGTAATGATACTGTTGTTGCTTCAATCGGTAGCAGTACGGGGATTGTTAACGCAAAAGCTTCAGGCACTACGATCATTTATTATGGATTAAGCACCGGTTGTATAACCAGCCTGATCATCACTATTAATGCTAATCCTGCCTCCTTTAATGTTACAGGCGGTGGCAATTATTGTGCAGGAGGCGCGGGTGCTGTCATTGGCCTTAATGGTTCTGATACGGGGGTGCATTATGTTTTATATAACGACTCTGTTATAGCTTCAGCAACCGGTACAGGTGCACCTATTTATTATGGGCCATATACTTCACCGGGAACTTATGGTATTGTTGCGATAAACAACAGCACAGGTTGCATAGATACTATGGCGGATTCGGCCACTATTGGAATTTCTCCAATTGTAGTGCCTTCTGTAAGTATTTCTACTGCCACAGGCGATACTATTTGTACAGGTGCTAACACTTTGTTTACCGCATTACCAGTTAATGGCGGCACAACGCCAACTTATGAATGGTATGTAGATGGCATACATGTCAGCGGCTCCGGTAACACTTATAGTTTTGTACCTGTAACGGGCGATGTAGTGTCAGTCAGGCTCTCTAGCAATGCAACATGCGCTTCGCCTGATACCGCAAGCAGCTCATTTGATGTGGTTACAGTACCATACGTAATGCCTTCACTGACTATTGCTGCAAACCCGGGAGATACTGTGTGCGAACATGAAACTGCAACCATTATTCCTTTTCCTGTATACGGCGGTTCATCACCTGTATACAGATGGATAAAGAATGGAGCAACTGCGGCTTTTGGCAATACATATACTTATACACCCAACAACGGAGATAATATTTTATGTGTATTACATAGCAACTACAGATGTCTTACAACGGACAGCACTTACAGTGCTAATGATATCAGTTTTCATGTTGTTCCGGAATTTGTTCCGGATGTTGTCTTGGGTGCTAATCCAGGTACAACAATTGAGCATGGCCAAAATGATACATTGATTGCGATAGTCAGTAATGGCAGTTCTGCAACGATGACCTATCAATGGGCAATAAACAGCATTTCTGTTCCCGGCGCAACTACCGACACTTTTATCAGTAATGCCTTTATCAATGACGATACAGTAAGCTGTACGGTAACGAGCAACATTTTGTGCGGAATTCCTGCGACTGCAAAAGTTGTAATAAGTGTGAACAATACGGCTATTAACAATATTACAAAAGGAACAAATGACATAACGCTCTCACCGAACCCCAATAACGGACAATTTTTACTCAAAAATGTATATGCTATTAATGGACTGATAGATGAAACTATAAAACTAGACCCATCGTTTCCAAACGGCATATACCTGCTGCATTTGTCAATTGATGAGCTGCCTGAAATTAAACAACAGTTAACTAACTTTCACTTTGTTATAAACAAGTGACCTATTTATTTAATAATTAATTAAATACGCAAAAATTAATTTGCAATATTGTATACATAAAATATATGTAAATAGTTCATACTGAAATTTTATAAAAAGTTACCTGACCTAGTAGAAATAGTGATTATTATTGATTAATTTTCGGCATTATTTCATAAACTATATAGATATGAGATCAGGGATATTTTACCAATTACCTACTGATAGTAAAAATAAGTATAACGGATTCCGTTATATACAGGGGCTCTTTTTGGCGGCAATGATATTGGTGTGCTCATCAGCAAAAGCGATTCCCGGGCCTACTATAACATATATAGGTGGAAGTAGCCAGCACGACACAATTTGTGCAAATGGTACGCTTGACATCAGCAGTATGCTTTCTGTAGTTGATGCTATCGGTGACACCGTAACATGGACCATTCAGTTTGGCAGTCCTTATCACGGCACCATTTCTGGTTTATCTTACATAGATACATTAGTATCTTCAGATACAGGGAAAACGAAAGGTATAATATATACTCCGGGCGCCGGTTATAGCGGAAACGATGGCATTATCATCAAGGCTACCGATAATCACGGAAATTCTGTTATTACAAATATCCATTTAAAAATAAATCCACAACCTTCAATAGTGTTAGGCCCTAATCCTGTAGTGTGCGCAGGTATGACCAGCGCAACAATATCTTATTCAGGTTTGACAAACGTAGAGGCAGATACAGTTAATTTTAATACAGTTGGTCATACGCAATGGACAGTGCCTGTGAATGTTTACAAATTGTTCTTTGATGTGCAGGGAGCAAGAGGCGGTGCCGATGATGCAACTCCATTTCCTGAACCAGGTAATGGCGGCCGTATACAGGGCGTTCTTTCTGTTACTGCGGGTGAACAATTGAATTTAAATATTGGCGGGATAGGTGGTTCAGGAGGTGTTGGGACAGGTGCGGCAGGCGGATCTAATGGAGGTGGCAGTACTTCGTATTTTGTATACGGCACCGGTGGTGGTGGTGGTGGTGCTTCAGATATCAGAATCGGGGGCAATGCTTTAACAAACCGGGTTGTGGTAGCCGGCGGCGGCGGAGGAAGCGGGTATGATGGTTCTTCTTCTAAAGCAGGCGGTGATGGCGGAGGTCTGGTAGGTGATAGCAGTGAGCCAAACTCCGGCGGCACTTATGCCGGTGGTGGCACACAACTTGCCGGTGGCGCAGGCGCTCCGGTATTTACCATTTGGACTGTACCCGGTATGAACGGCAGTATTGGCCAGGGCGGCGATGGGAGTACAGATGGTATTTCAGGCGGTGGTGGTGGTGGTTATTATGGTGGTGGTGGCGGCCTTTGGAGTGGTGGTGGTGGCGGTTCGTCATATGCTGATACAGTTGCCAGCCTCACATCAGGAATTGTAAACACCCAGGGATACGATACCAGTAATGGCCAGATCACTTTAAATTATGTAATATATGGCACTTATAGTATAGTGTGGAGTGCCGCTGCACATGCAGCCGGATTCAGGGACACAGCATTAGTGTCCATGCCGATCACAGATGCAGGATCATTTAACATTACAATACCGAGCATAGTAGATACAACACTTGCAGTTACCTATACCGGAACCCTTACCGTTTCTTCGGCTACCTGCACAAGCCCTGATTATCCTATCAGTGTTATTGTTAACCCGGTTGCAGAAGTTTATCCAAATATCCATAACCAGGTGGCATGTAATGGTGACTCAATTCAATCTATACTTTTCACAGGTACGCCCGGAGCAACATTTAACTGGGTTGCCTCAAGCACTTCAATAGGACTGGCAGCTTCTTCAGGCAGCGGTAAGATTTTTGGGTTTGCAACAACCAATGGCGGCGCTGTGGTGCCTTCTGTTGTAACAGTTACTGTTACCCCAACTGAAAATACCTGTACAGGAACACCTAAGACATTCACAATAACCGATAACCCAATACCAGTCCTTAACAGTACTACTCACCCTGCAGCAACCTGCGATAGTATGCCATTTATGTATCCTGCAAGCAGCTCCACTCCCGGAACAGATCTTAGCTGGAGCCGCGCTACTGTGCCCGGCATTACTAATGCTGCGGAAACAGGCTTTAATGATGTAAACGATACACTTGTTAACACAACAGATACAGCTATAGCGGTAGTGTACCAGTATATTTTGAATTATGATGCTTGCCTGGATACAGAATATGTTACCGTAAATATAGATCCTCACCCGGTGCTCACCAGCACGCTTACCCCGTCTGCTATATGCAGCGGTACTGCATTCAGTTATACACCAACTTCAAGCGACACAGGCACAATATTCACCTGGAGCCGTGCTGCAGTAAGCGGCATCAGTAACCTTGCCGGCAGTGGTGCAGGTAACCCTGATGAGATACTTACCAATACAACAGCTAACCCAGTTACGGTTACTTATGTCGATACACTTACGCTCAGCTATAATAATAGTTGTTCTTATACACAGAATGTTTCAGTGGTTGTAAACCCAATGCCAATACTTAATTCACCACTAATTGCTGCTTCAACATGCGATACTGTTTCTTATACCGCTACGAGCGCTACAACCGGAACTACATTTGCATGGAGCCGTGCTGAGATATTCAGTATCAGCAATCCAGCATCCAGCGATACAGGCGCAACTATATACGAAGGGTTGACAAATACAACTGCTAATCCGGTAGTAGTGGGGTATACTTATACCTTAACAGCAAATGGTTGTCCAAATACCGAAGTTATTACCGATACAGTAAAACCAACTCCAACATTGCTTTATCCTATCCCTTCGCCCGATTCTATATGCAACAACACTTTATTTGCATATATGGCGATGAGCGCTACAGCAGGCGCTTCATTTGCTTGGGTCCGTGAAGCAACTTCCGGTATCAGCAATGCCGCTGATTCAGCCAGCAACGCTTCTATTTCTGAGATACTTACAAATACTACTACCGCAACTATCCCGGTTACCTATATGTATACCCTCACAGCCGCAGGTTGTGTGAATATGGCAAATGTAATTGTAACAGTAAACCCGACGCCTGTGCTGAGCAATGCGCCGATTGATACGACTGTATGCGATAATACCTTGCTTACTTATTCACCAGCCAGCGCCACATCGGGAGCTACATACACTTGGACCTTACCTTATGTGCCCGGTATCAGCAGTTTTGACACCAGCGGAACCGGTGCTGCAACTGTGACTTTGGATAATACCACTTACGTAAACGTAGACGATACTTTCGAGTATACGATAACTGCAAATGGCTGTTCAAATACTCAGAATGTGATCTTTACGGTACATCCAAATCCTACACTGTCATCTGATACTACCGCGATCATGTGCAGTGGTACGCCATTTACTTATTATCCTCAAAGCTACACGCCTACTACAACTTTTTCATGGATATTGCCACCTGTTCAAGGCATCACTTCATCTGCCAGCAGCGGCTTTGGTTTTACACTCATTGACTCGCTAACCAGCACTTATGCAACAGATACCACCGTTGTATTTGAATATACATTACTTGCGTATGGATGTACAGATACACAGAATGTTACGGTACAGGTAAACCCTGCACCTACCATCTCTAATCTGACCACTATGGCTCCAAATACTGCGTGCGACAATACTATGTACCAGAATTTCGGAACATCTGTAGCGCCGGATTCCGGATTTTCATACAGTTGGGCGGCATACAATGCAGAGGTTTATGCTACTGGTGCCAACGGTCAGTATGCCCTGATCAATTTCAATAATCCCGGCGTAGCTACTATTTATCTTTATGTGGAAAATTTATCCACACAATGTTTAAGTAACCAGGGCTATACTGTTACAGTAGGTAATACTGAAAACTCAAGTCCTGAAGTGATCTATGTAAATGGTGAGCTCATTTGCAAGACCAATACAGCCGATCATTACCAGTGGGGTTATGATGATGGCACTACCCTTGACTCAACAATAATAGCAGGAGAGACCAATCAGAATTATTTTATACCCAGCCTAGTTGCCAACAGGTATTACTGGGTCATGACCACTAACGGAGACTGCCTGCAGAAATCGTATTATAATACACCGAATTCAAACACAACCGGTGTGACAAATGTAAACGGAGCTCAGGATGGAATTAATGTATATCCTAACCCTACGGCAGAAAATATTAATGTAGACATACATGCTGTAGCAGGTGGTAATTTCAGGATAGAAGTTTTAAACTTACTGGGCCAATCAATTAATACGATCAGCACAAGGGACCATAATGTTAAGATAGACGTTGCAAGTTTACCTGCCGGTTGTTACCTGGTAGATTGTTATAATGACGGGGTGAAAATAGCCACCGCGAAATTTATTAAAAATTAATCCCAACGTTAGCGGGACAACATTAAAAAGTATATAGATGAAGAAACTATTATTATTGTTGATGGCAGCCAACGGAGTGTTATCAGCCAATGCGCAAACAAATGATACGGCAACTAAAAAAACATACCTTTCTGACGCTGAAATGAAAAGGTGTGTGGTCGACATTAATTTGCTTGGCGGTGTACTTTCCCAAAAGTATACTACAGCTAATTCGATAGGTAACTATACAAATGCACTGAGTGATGCTAACCTGGGTAACCTGAAATTCACGAATGGTACTTCATTCGGGTTCGATGCTCAGCTGGGCTATTTCTTTGGCAACAGCAATCATTTTGGCATCGGGCTTGGGTTTATGTATCTATCGCAGATGGGCGATGCTACGCTGGATCAGTTTCATGTGCAGTTCCAGTCTACTGACGGTTTAGGAAACGTATCTAGGGAAGTAATTACTGCCGACCAGCCGGTGAAAGAGACATTACAGGTTACGAATATGAACATTCCCCTGGTGTTTAAATATAAAGACCGTTTCTCCAAGAGATTGGGCTTTACCCTTGATGCAGGTATACTGTACAATGTGCAGGAAAAAAATGCATACAAGACCAATGCAACATTTGATTATGAGGAGATCGTGGACAATGTAACAACTGCAGGTGGCGGCAATGTAACGATCTATGATAACTCATTGACACCGGCAAGCACAGACCTCACCATCACTAAGAACTGGTTCAATAACACTGTTCATCCCAACGAAACCATTCAGCAGTATTTTGCTTACCAGGAAAGCCTTGGTTATCATGTAGGCCTAGGAGTATCTCCAAACAATAAAACTGGTTCTGTATCTTATACCAATGGCTCTATTGGTTTCATTATTCAGCCTTCTATCAATTATTTCTTTTCAGATAATGTAGCGCTTAATATTGGTGCTTATTACATCTACCAGACTTTTAATAATTCTCCGACTAATAATTACCAGCTTACCACCAAGCCCGGTGATTACAGTTCTGTATTGAATAATGTATCAAAAAGCGTTAACCAGTCTTACGGACTTAACTTAGGTGTTCGGTTCTTCTTTGGTAAGAAAGGGCCTAAGCAAATGATCACAGGCGAAGATGGTGTAGATCCTACAGCATGTGGATTAATGGATGGCAGCATAACCCTGCATGGATTAACTCCGGGTAAACCTGCAACCGTAAACTACACACTGGATAGTTCGAGAAACGACATGTACTCTGCAACAGTGGAAGCAAATGGTACGATCAAAGTTCCGAAATTAGGCGCTGGTGCTTACACAAACCTGTCGGCCACTATGGGCAAACATAAACTCGATGGTACACCAATAAAATTGGTAAACCCAGCAATGAATGTTTCGGCATATTCTTCCAACCCGACAGCAGCAGGTGCCTGCGATGGAACAATTACGATAACTGGCTTACGTGCCGGACAAATGGTAACTGTTAATTACAATGTAAATGGTGCAGCTAAACCGGCTTATACCGGCACGGTGGCATCAAATAATTCGGTTACTATGACCGGCTTGTGCGCTGGCACCTATTCACAGATGGTTGTTGCGATGAAGACCTGCACTGCAAACATGAGCGATATCATGCTTACTGCTCCGGCACCACCACCACCACCATCAGCTCCTGCACAGGAACAACTGGCAGATATCTCAAGGCCGATCTTATTCGAAGTAGGTAAATCAACGATTCATCCTTCTTCTTATCCAACACTTGAGAAAGCAATTGTGGAAGTAGGCAAGTCGGATAAATTGTACATCCTTGTTGAAGGCCATACAGACAATACCGGCACCGATGCGATCAACGATCCGTTATCCAGAAGGCGTGCTGAAATTGTTAAGGAATATCTTGT
>Ga0364860_10735_pt1 | contig 16455 bp, 4 predicted proteins | sample ExccelAu500001D4_FD_206916 | JGI IMG/M metagenome (GOLD analysis project Ga0364860, IMG submission 206916) | Enriched cells from Trout Bog Lake Hypolimnion, Wisconsin, USA - BchlTB.Aug20.5000.01 .D4 | ecosystem: Environmental > Aquatic > Freshwater > Lake > Hypolimnion/Profundal zone | place: USA... | reverse complement strand
TATAGGTGTTGTTAGCACCAGTTGTTTTTTATCTTATTAAAAATTCGTACTCATATACCTTCGGTGTGATTTTGTCGGATAGCAAATTTAGTTTTTGTCGTAAGGTGCCAATTAGTTCCGTATATTTTTCGTCTATGCTTTTTGCGTTCATTCTCCCTTTGTCGTTACGTCCTTGAAAGTGTAGTTTAATGTCGTATAAACTTGCATTAACATTTACGTTTTCTTGCGAATGGTAATGTTTCCAAAGTTCAAACCCAGCGTTAAAAACTTCGGTTGCTTCGGTTGAAAATTGTCTGGGTTTATTTATGTCAAATTGATTTGTTGTAGTGTTGCCAAACAAGCCGTCAGCTTGTTGTTCTGTTTTGATTTTTCCTTTTATGAAGTCACTCATAAAATTGCTTTCAAACTTTTCTTTTGAATTTACTTCGTTTTCTGTAAAAGGTATCCAATGATTTACACCAAACTTTATTTGAATGTTATTATTAAAAAGAGTGAAAGTCAAACAATCATTTTGAAATTCTTTGTCTGTTTTCCAATTGTCATTCGGATTTAAAAATTGGTCTCGGTCATTAAGCCAATTAGCTTCAATTGCCTTACGAACAGAAAAATAAATTGAAACAGGAATTAAATTGTCTTTGGAAATCCAAATGCCACGAGGATTTGGTAATTGTTCTTTTGTGTTTAAAACATAAACGATGTTATTATGCTGAAAATCATTTCCGTTAATGCCGTCCATAAAACCAATGCTATTTTCTTTTGTGGTTTTATAAATGGAAATAAACTTGTTAATGTATTGGCTTTTATTTAGGGCATAGATTCCCTTTGTGCCTATAAAATTGGCGTTCTTATCGTAAATGTCGGCTACAACATTTTCAAATATTTCTTTTTTGTTTGTATCCCAAATTTTAAACCCAATTGGGAACTGACCTTTCACATTATCAAATGTGTCAGCAGGGGCTAAAAATATTTTTTCAAGCTTCGCTTTAAAGTGGTCTTTAAGGCTTAAGAAAGCCGAGCCTTGCAGAATTTTCAAAGTTGAAAATTCTGCAATGATTACACCATTAAACTCTGAATAAATTCTGATTAAGAATTGAGCAAATAATTCTCTACCTGCTGTACCTAATATAGAACCGTATTTTGCATGTGTCTTTGTTTGGTTTACGCCAACCTTACCTTTTTCAGCTTTACTCGAAACTTCTGCATAAGGTGGGTTAATATAGATGATAAGCTTTTTTCGTTTCTTCTCATCGTTCAAAATATCTTGCAAACCTTGTGGAAGTTTGGAAAAATCATCATTCAAAAAATCAAATTGGAAAACATGATTTTCTAATAAGATTGCACCTTGTTTAATACGGTCGTGCATAACCTTTACATCTGCTTGGTCTAAAGTGCTTGCCCAAATATTGTATTTATTGGTCAAACCCACAAGAAGATTGGCTGTGCCAGCGGCACAGTCCCAGATATAATATTCTTCTTGCCAATTTTCACCCAACAAGTCAGACAAATATTTTTGCGAAAGTTCTACCCATTGTCGAGGAGTGAAAAATGCTCCTTTGCGTTCTCGAATGTCTTGCGGAACAATTAAATCCCTACGTTCAATAATGTAGTTTTGAAATTCTATTATTGGTGGTCGTTTGTAGCGTTTCCAAAAAAGTTGATATGCTTCTCTGTTGCGAATGTTGATTGTTGCATCAAACATTTGCTTTAGGTTTTCTTTGGCGATTTTGTAACCTTGATTTTGAAAAATGACAAACAAATTTTCCCTAATAGTTATGTCGTCATCAATTTTGAGTGTGTCTTTATCGTCAACAAAAAGGTCTGCCAAATAAAAGTCACTATCTAAAATACTTGCTTTTTTAAGGTCGTCCCAGTTTACGTCAATTACTGGTTTTACAATGTCAAGCCAACGCAAGTAAATTGGAATGAAATTATTTTTATCAATTTTAATTTTACTCGCTTCTGTGGCTTTTGCGATGTTATTTGCAATAAATGTTTTTAGGTCTTTTTCGTCAGTCTGATAATCGTAGATGTAAGTGTTTTGTTTTAGTGTGGCTTCAATTCTGTCCTTGATGAGTTTAAATTCTTTTGTCTCGTGGTTGCTTGGTGTTACGTTCCAATTAAAGTCGTTAATGTAAAAAATGTCTTGGATGCTAATATATGGAACAAAAGCAATTTTTTTGAAGTCAAATGCGCCAAGGAAAGCAGGAGGTAATGTTTTGTCAAAAGTTCGGGCTTTCCCGATTGTAAGAATTAATTGAACAAACATTGTCGTAACGTCAAAGTTGCCAGTTTTAGCTTCAGCCCAAAGTAGCGGTGTCCGTCCGAAAATATTGTTTTGTTTTGGAAAAACTGTAAAATCTACGTTCCCCAATATCTCTGTTGTGTCAAATGATTTAAACCAATCCGCACCAACTTTATTTTTTAGTTCTTCTTCTCTTATGTTTCGATATTTCATTCTAATTCAATGTTTATCAGATATGTGCGATTTTTATTCAATTGGTGCTAACGGTTGAGTGTAGCAGCAGTAAGGGATTACGGGCGACAAAACTGTCTGCCAGCACCGAAGTTTGAGCGGAACAGAATGTTTGAATTACAACTAAACCCCTTATTGCTGCTACACTTTGTTATAGCCATGTGCTTCATTTCTATCGTTTAATCATCTGTTGATTTTTAATTGTTTTCCGAAATACTTTTGTATTAATGAAAGTAATTCATCCTTGTTAATGGGTTTTGAAATATAATCGTTGCATCCTGCTTCTATTGACTTTTCCCTGTCTCCAGATAGTCCATAAGCTGTCTGCGCGATTATGACCACGACTTTATTAAATTTCCGGATTTGTTTTGCAGCTTCATATCCGCCCATTTCTGGCATCCGAATATCCATTAATATCAGGTCTATGTCGGGACTATCACGGCAAGCTTCAACGGCTTCAACCCCTGTCCTGACTTTTAAAATTTCTTTGCCAAACTTTTTGACGGTTATGTCAATCAACATTCCCGAAACTTCATCATCTTCGGCTATCAGAATTTTTAGTTTTCTAGTGGTATCTGTTTTCCCTGAAGATACAAGTTGCTGGGTAATAGTTTCTATCACCGATTCAGCATTGCAAGGCAAGGTGAAATAAAATGTTGATCCAGAGCCTTCTTCACTTTCAACCCAAATTTTGCCGCCAAGCATTTCAACATACGATTTTGTAATCGCCAAACCCAAACCTGCCCCCTGACGTGCTTTTGTATCCTCAATATCAGCCTGGACAAAACGTTCGAAGATTGCGGCCTGTCTGTCTTCCGGAATGCCAATACCTGTATCTTTCACGTAAAACTCAAGGGTACCGCCCTTTTTTGAATAGCCAACTTCTATTTCACCTTCTTCGGTATATTTAAAGGCATTTTTCACCAGATTGGTAAGGATGGCATATAATTTCTCCCGGTCAGTGATGATGGTTACTTCTTTTGTCGGTAAGGGATTATTAAACGATAGTTTCATCCCTTTTGCTTCCACCTCCGGTTTGAAGAAAGTATAGATGAATTCAACTTGTTCATTTATATTCGACTCCGACATCTTCGGTTTGATGAGGCCGGCTTCTATTTTCGAGATGTCAACAATGTCGTTGATGATATTAAGCATCCGTGCGCCGCTTTTTTCAATTATCCTGATATACTTTTGCTGTTCATCGCCGGTAAGACCTGGAGTTTTAAGCAGTTCGGAAAAACCTAAAATGCCGTTCATGGGCGTGCGGATCTCATGACTCATATTCGCGAGAAACGCAGATTTAAGGCGGTCGCTTTCTTCGGCTCTTTCTTTAGCTTCTAATAATTGCTCCAGCGTTTCTTTCAGCGCATTTTCGGCTTCACGTCGCTCCAGTTCGCCTGCGGCACGCGGTGCAACCAGTTTCAGCAATGATTCCGCCTTCCCTTCACTATGCAATGGCTGGTGCCCGATAATGGCGATCAGACCAATAGCCTGTCCTCTTGAGTCAATCAGTGTGGTGCCGACATAGCTTTCCGCACTGAGGTCCTGTAATGCCAGGTCATTCGGGAAGAGATGCCGCACCCCACGCCGGTAACAACAAACACGCTTGTCAACCACTTCACCGCAGGGAGTATCTTTTAATGCATATTGTGCATTGGTTTCAAACTGGCCTTCATTATATATGGCAACGGTTTGTGCTGTTAGTCCGTCACCCATAAGCCGGTCGATGCAAACATATTCCATTTTCAGCGTTTCGGACAGATACCGCGCCAGTGACTCGAAAAAATCCTCGCCGGTCCCAGGCAATCCGCAGCCTAGTAAAAAAGTTTGGGTATCTTCGAAAAGCTTGCGCTCCGAGATATCGAAACAATGACCGATGTATCCAATAAATTCTCCTGTGCTGTCGAAATTTGGTGTACCCATGTCCACTATCCACCTGTATTCTCCGCTTGAATGGAGCAAACGGTATTCCATTTCGAACGGTTTCTTTTTATCGAAGGCAGCCAAATAGGTTTCAAGACATAGATCGAAATCATCAGGATGAACTCCTTCGGTCCATCCATGTCCCATTTCCTGTTCCTGGGTTCTACCTGTGAATTTAAACCACGGGCTATTAAAATAATTACACAGTTTATCGATACCGGATGTCCAGATCAGAGCAGAACCCGAGTCTGCCAATTGCCGGTACTGAACTTCACTCTCCTTCAATCTATCCTCCGCAAGTTTGCGCTCTGTAATGTTAGTATGAGTACCGACCAAGCGGACCGGTTTCCCTTCAGCATCCCATTCCAGAACTTTCCCCCGGTCCAGGATCCATTTCCAGGATCCGTCCTTGCATAACATACGATGCTCAGATGCAAAATCCGGGGTCATTTTTTCAAAATGCTGCTGTAGGTTGAACTCTACCCTCTCCATGTCTTCAGAATGAACCCGGCTTTTCCATTCGCTGAGTTTTCCTTCAATTTCGTCTGGCCCATAGCCGAGCATCTCTTTCCAACGGTAGGAGTAAAAGACTTCATCGGTGATAACATTCCAGTCCCAGATACCATCATTGCTTCCTTCGATGGCAAAATGCCAGCGTTCTTTGCTTTTCTGAAGTTCTGTTTCAACTTTGCGTTTTTCCAGTATTTTATGCAATTCGTTGGCTACGGCTTGTATCTGGATTACATCCAGATCAGTGTAATCCGATGATTTGTTGCCTACGCCAAAAATAAACCGGACTTTTTCTTCATGTACTACAGGAATACTCATGAACCTCCCTACAGGGGCATGACCTTCGGGCAACCCTTTTCTATTGGGGGATACGGGATAGGTGTTGTAAACGACCGCTTTCTTTTGTCGTATACAATCGGCCCAGTTTCCTGCTGTTTCAATGGGATAATGGTTATCATGAATAGTGGTACAATTTTTCTTTGCTTCATCATTCCAGGTAGTGAGCATGGCTTCCTGCTGGTTATTGCTTACCAGGTGAAAGAAGCCGATTTTACTGTCGGTGATTTTTACGGCTATATCCAGTGCCTGGTCGTAAAGTTCTTTATCGGACAAGGCCGGAGCCTTTGCAAATAAATCGAACAGCAACGAATTACGTTCAGCTTCTTTACGAAGCCCCAATTCAGCATTTTTGCGATCGGTAATGTCGACCGCAGTTACAAAGCATTGCTTCCCACTTTCGGTGGAGATGCCCGAAAGATTGACATACACAGGCTGAATGCCGGACGTTATCAGGGTTACGTCGCAGGATTCCTTTCTGTTGGTTTTAAATATTTTTTCAAGAAAGAGAATAAAAATTGCTCTGGTTTCAGGAGCAACAAAAGAGGCAAACCTGCTGTTTCTTAAATGCGGAAGATCTTTATCCAGCAAAAGCGCCCCGGCGAGGTTCAGCTCAACAATTTCACCTTCGCGTGAAAGTGTAAAATACCCGGATGGAGCCAAGTCGTACAATCTGAAGTACTTGTCGTTCGCAACTTCTGCCACAGCCTGTGCATGGCGGAGTTCATCATTCTGCAATTCCAGCTCAATCTGGTGTACCTGTAGTTCGTGGATTAGTCTGAGCGATTCGACTTCAGACAATGGCGAAGCAGTTCCGGATGATTTCTTTTTCAACAATTCTTCAGCCTTCTGGCGCATAGAATTTTCCTTTGAGGGGTTTTTATCCATAACTTTTTTTATTGATTTTGGACCGGTAAAGTAAATCGGAATGTGCTTCCTTTTCCCTCTTCGCTCTCAACCCATATCTTGCCGCCGTGCTTTTCGATGAAATCCTTGCAAAGGAGCAATCCCAAACCCGTGCTGGGCTCGCCATCAGTCCCTTTTCGGTTTGTTTGAACATCGAGCCGGAATAAATCTTCGACCATCGTGCTGCTCATTCCGATGCCTGTGTCCCTGACGGAGATTTCAACTGAATTGCCGGATACCGTCTTTGCTGCAATGGAGACATTTCCGCCTTTTTCAGTGTATTTTACTGCATTCGTAGTCAAATTCCTAACAATTGAACCAAGCATGTTTTCGTCGGCAAATACTGTTATTTCCCCGGGAATCTCTATATCAACCATGATTCCTTTTTTATTTGCAATAGGCATAACAGATGAAATACTTTCGGTAATTATTTTTTTAAGAAGTAATTTTTTTGGATTGCTATTGCTAATACCTCTTTGAAGACGAGACCATTCAAGAAGGTTTTCAAGCAGATTGTATAAATTGTTAGCCGAAGTACGCATCATTTTAGCGATAAGTTGAATTTCTTCAGGACGAAGACGTGGCAGATCTTCCGCCATCATCTGTGTAAAGCCGAGAAAAACATTGAAGGGACTTCGCAGATCATGTGCGATGATCGAATAGAATTTATCTTTCTCTGCCATGAGCCTTAGAACCTCATTGCTTTTACTCTCTATTTCAGCTTCAGCTTTCTTTCGGTCTGTGATGTCGCGGATGGAAGCCAGTACAACCTCCCTGCCATTCATCATAAAGCGGCTGGCTGAAATATCTACCGGAAAAACAGTTCCATCTTTCTTTTTATGATATCGGACTTCAATCCGTTCAATGAATTCTTTCAGCGCCAATGCTGTCATTTCCGGCTCAAAAGACAAGTCTGTGTTCTTCAGGTTAAGAATTTCATCCCGTGAATATCCATAGAGGCGAAACGTGTAGTCATTGGCATCCAGAATATTCCCGGTTTCCTTGTCAATAAGGATAAGGGCGTCCCTGCTGCAGGAAAATACCTTCCGGAATTTTTCTTCACTTTCATTAATGGTTTTCTCAGCTTGTTTGCGTTCAGTAATATCCATCGCAGTGACAAGGCAATGTTTTTCATCATCGGAAACTACGCCGGTTAGCAAAACATGAAACGGCAAATTGCCTGCACTATCCATCGTTACCTCACATGATTCTTTTGCTTTGCTCTTAAATGCCTTCTCAAGGAAAAGACTGAAGATTGGTTTTGTTTCTTCTGAAACAAAAAAACCAAACAGGCTGGATTTCAGATGCTGCCGGTCATTGCCCAGCATCCTGGCCCCACTGAGATTCAATTCGATGATTTCACCTTTACCGGAAAGTGTAAAATAACCTGAGGGTGCGAAATCGTACAATCTGATATACTTGTCGTTCGCAGCCTCTGCCTCTGCCCATGCACGGCGGAGTTCTTCATTTTGTAATTCCAGCTCAATCTGGTGTACTTCAAGTTCGTGGATGAGTCTGAGTGATTCGACTTCTGAAAATGGCGAAGCTGTTTTTGATGATTTCTTTTTCAACAACTCTTCTGCCTTTTGGCGAAGGAGGGCGCTGCCGGATTTATTGTCTTTTTCCATTTCCTTCTTTGTTTTTCCGAAGTTCATCTTCCATCTGCTTTCGGGCAGAAATGTCGTTATATACAATGGCTACGCCATATCCTTCAAGTGGAATGGGCGTAGCTGAAACGTTGATCCAGGTAACCTGTCCATCGTCCTTTCGAATGCCCATTTCCACATTTTCTATCTGGCATTTTTCATTGAGGGCACGTACGCTGGCATACTCCGATGCAGGCATGGGGGTGCCATCGGGCCTGACAATCTGCCACTCTTTGCCATCTATCTGCCTCTGTTTTTGCTGTTCAGGAGCGAGACCCAACATACGTTGGGCGATGCTGTTTGTTTCAATTATCTTTCCTTTGGAATCAGAAATAGTAATACCAGCCGGGAATAAATCGAACAGGGTTCCATATTTCATCAGGCTCACGCGCAGGGCTTCTTCCGACTTTTTGCGTTCGCTGATGTCGCGCCATACGGAATGTAAAAATGTTTTGCCACGCTCCTGAAAAACAGTGAGAAGGATATCAACGGGAAATTCCTCTCCGTTTACCCTGCAATGCACCCATTCAAACCGGATACTCCCTTTGGCGATGCACTCCAGAATTAATGCCTCTGATTTTTCAGTTGACAGGCGGCCATCGGGTTGATATTCTGGCGATAATTTAATACGATTGGTGGCAACCAGCTGTTCTTTGGAAACCATGCCCAGCATATCGAGTGCAGCCTGGTTGCAATCTGTAAAGCCATGATCGCGCCCATCGGAAAAATCGCCGATGATGTGGGCATCAGATGAATTCTGATACAGCATACGAAACCTCAATTCGCTCTCTTTAAGTTCTGTCTCCACCTTTTTAGCAAAAGTAATATCGGTAAAGGTGATCACCAGCCCGTCGATGCGGTCGTCCAAGGTACGGTAAGGCATGATGCGTACATTGAACCACCTCCCGTCGCCCGAGGTAATCGCTGTTTCTATTGTCGAAAGGGTTCTGAGTACCTGCCGTGCATGGTTCTCAATTTCAGGATACACCAGGTTGGAAACCAGATCGGTAAAAAGCCTGCCGATATCCGAATTACGTATTTTGATGATATTGGTTACCGCTTCGGTAAACCTGCGGATGTTCAACTCTTTGTCGAGGAAAAGGGTGGCAACCTCGGTAGAGTTGAGCAGGTTTTTCATATCGTTGTTGGCCTGTATAAAGTCACCTACCTTACTTTGCAGCTCTACATTCACGGTTTGAAGTTCTTCGTTCAGGCTTTGCATCTCCTCCTTTGATGTGGTAAGTTCCTCGTTGGTCGATTGCAGTTCCTCGTTGGTTGATTGCAGCTCTTCGTTGGTCGATTTCAACTCTTCCTGCGAGGTTTGCATCTCTTCGCGGGTGCTTTGCAGGTCTTCATAACTTCGCTGAAGTTTAATTTCCATTTCCTTTTGCCTGCCGGTCAGCCTTCGTTTACCGGTTTTCGGGTTCAGCGGATCATGTTCGACCATGGCAGGCACATCGGTAAATACCACGATAACCATGCCTCTTATCGAATCGGGGCTTTCAATGCGTTGAACGGTGATATCCACAAGCTGGCTTCCCCCGTTGGTTCCTACTGTAAGATTACGTATGATGACCGGGTCAAAGTTTTGCATGGCTTTGCGGAAGGCGTTTGGCAGCACCTCACACAATCCTTCGCGCGCCATAGCATAAATGTTAAGGTTTGTTTTGCCGGCAACATGTTCCATGTATTTTCCGGTACGCCCGGTGATGAAAATGATGTCGCCTTTATCGTTGACCAATGCACTGGCCGGTGCAAAACGCTGAATCATGAGCTGTTCGGCAGAGGCCTGCACGTTTGCAGCGCTTTTTGATGGCGCCAGCTCTTTTGGGGGTACTCGCCGGGTGCGGGAAAAGGAGCTTGGAAAGTCAATGAGCTCATGGGAGATGGGTGTTACGGTACGTTTGAAAATTTTCAACCGTGGATCAACCTCTTCAAATCCATCCTTATGGGTTCCAAGACTTTCGGCAGAGCCAAGCAACATGATCCCACCCTGGTTCAGGCTGTAACTAAACAGCGCCATCAGCTTTTTCTGCAATTCAGGTTCCATGTATATCAGCAAGTTGCGGCAGGTAAGCATGTCGAGCTTTGTGAATGGCGGGTCTTTGATCACATTCTGCGGGGCAAACACCACCATTTCGCGGATGGCGGTTGTCACGCAGTAACCTTCGCCCGACACATTAAAAAACCGGTTTAACCTTTCCTGCGTAACATCGGCCATAATATTTTTTGAAAAGTAACCCTTGCGTGCTATTTCAACGGCATCGGGGTCGAGATCGGTGGCAAAAATCTGTAATGTCAGGTTTTTACGCTTTTTAGTTTTCTCGAGTGCCTCCTGAAAAACAATGGCCAGCGAATAGGCCTCTTCGCCGGTAGAACAGGCCGTAACCCAGGCGCGAAGCACATACCCGTTTGGTAATTCGTTAAGCATGGCAGGCAAAACCTGGTCATTGAGCATATCCCACACGGCGGTATCGCGGAAAAAGCTGGTTACGCCAATGAGCAACTCTTTGAAAAGGATTTCCACCTCCTTGGGATTATCCTGCAGATAGAGTACATAATGCTGTAACTTATCAATCTGGTGAACGCCCTTGCGCCGTTCGATACGCCGAAACAGGGTGCTCTTCTTATACAGCGAAAAGTCGTGGCCCGATTGCTCGCGTAGCAGGATGATAATCTTATCGAGGTTGCTTTTGCTTTTACTGTCTATTTCAGTGTCGATGACAAGTGATGGAATAAACTTTAAAAAAGCGATCAGTTTGGCCGGTAATTCTTCGGCCGGTGCTACAATATCCGCAATTACCGCTTCGGTGGCACTGTAAGGCATGCCGTCAAATTTGGCTGAGGCTGGCGATTGCACCACCACAATGCCATTTTTTTCTTTGATGGCTTTAAGTCCCAGGGTGCCGTCGGAGCCCATGCCCGAGAGGATGATCCCGATGCTCTTTTCCTCCATGTCAACGGCTAATGAACGGAAGAAAACATCAATGGGCAGCCGCAAGCCGCGCGATTCGACCGGATCGAACAGATGCAGGGAGCCGTTGAGCAGCGACATGCTCTTGTTGGGCGGGATTACATACACAAAGTTTGGCTTTACTTTAAGTCGGTCGCTTGCCTGTAGCACCTTCATGGGGGTAATCCGCTGCAATAACTCCGGCATAATGCCAACATGGTTTGGGTCTAAGTGCTGGATCACCACGAAGGCCAGGCCGCTGTTTTTGGGCATATTACCGAAAAATTGTTCCAGCGCTTCGAGCCCGCCGGCGGAGGCGCCGATGCCCACGATGGGAAACTGACTGCTATCGGTTTTTGCGGGCGCTTTCTTTGTTCCCGGTTCTGCGGATGTTGGCTTTTTGGTATTCATGGGAAATGGTTTTATTGATTACAATAGTATTAAAATTTGCAAAATCAGGGAGTTATTTCACACTCCCAATATACTCATCCACCACCTGGAGAAAAGCCCTGATGTCGAGCGGCTTGGTTAAATAATCTTTGGCTCCTGCTTTCATCAGCCTTTCAATCTGGTGTGCCATCGCATCGGCGCTGACAACCACAACCGGAATTTCCTTTGTTTTTTCTTCCGCCAGCAGAAGGTTGATCACTTCGAAACCGTTCATATCCGGCAAATCGAGATCAAGGAGAATTAAATCAGGAGCGTATTCGATGGCCATAGGAACAGCCTGCCCTCCCTTCTTACTACTCACCAACTGAATGAATGGCCGGTGATTGACCAGGATTTGCTCGACCAGTTCAGTGTTTGAGGCATTGTCCTCGATATAGAGGATGGTTCTGGTTTTTTCGGAGATTATCGTTGGAGTTACTGAACTGTATTCAGTTTGTTCTGAGGATATTTCCTGAACTTCAATGAACGGCAATTCAATCCAGAAGGTACTTCCCTCGCCCGGCACACTTTCAACACCAACGCTTCCGCCCATGGCGTTCATCAGTTTCTTGACCACCATGAGCCCGAGACCAGTGCCTTCAATGCCGGTTTTCTCGGCTCCGATACGTTCGAACGGCATAAAGAGTTTTTCGAATTTTTCAGGATTAATTCCGGAGCCTGTGTCGCTTACCGATATTCTTACAAATGGCATTTCCAACGCTGTAGATTGCTGTAATTCGGTTTTAATCATGACGGAACCACCTTCACGGTTATATTTTACAGCATTGTTGAATAAATTTATCAACACCTGCCGTAAGCGATGATGGTCGGCTTTGACAAAAAGTGGTTCATGGCCCGCATCAATCAATTCAAATTTCACGTGCATTGCCCGAGCCGCCGGATCAATGGTGTCTATTGATTCCCGGATGATTCTGCTTAGATCAACAGGAACAAATGAAAGCGAAACCCGGCCTGCTTCGATGCCCGAAATGTCTAAAATCTCGTTGATCAGATTGAGCAGATGCCTTCCACTGTTCAGAATATGATTTACCCCTTTTTTATGCGATGCTTTTAGTTCGCCCATCTCCATTAATTGTGTAAACCCAAGTATCGAGTTCATTGGCGTGCGCAGTTCGTGGCTCATGCGCGAAAGGAATTCGCTTTTGGCCTGATTTGCCCTCTCTGCTACGGTTTTTGCATTTTCCAAGGCTTTTTCAATCCGTTTTTGTTCCGTAATTTCCAGATGTATTCCGGACATCTGCAGGGGTTTGCCGTCGCTGTCCCATTCATGCACTTTTCCACGGTCCAATACCCAGATCCATTCGCCATTTTTATGCCTCATTCTTGACTCACATGAATAATAAGGCAATTCACCGGAAAAATGCTTCTCCAGTAATTCAGCGGAAACTATCAGATCATCGGGATGTGCAAATTTCGTCCAGGTTTCGATGCTGACAGGAGAGAGTTCCTCCAGGGTGTAGCCGATGAGTTCAGCCCAAATTTCATTGAACTGGGTTTCACCGGTTGGTATATTCCATTCCCATGTTCCGGCGTTCGTACCTTTGATAATATCGGCCAGTCGCCGTTTTTCAGTGGCAAGTTCCTTGAAAAGTTTTTTGCGCTCCGTGATATCAATTTTGATGGCAATAAAGCTGTAAAGATTACCTTCATCATCTAACACAGGAGTAATGGTTTCTTCTTCATAATAAAGCGTACCGTCTTTCCGGCGGTTGATGATTTCACCGCTCCATACTTTTTTACTCAGTATCTTATCCCAGAATGTTTTATAAAACTCTTTATCCTGTTTTCCCGATTTTACCAGATCACCAGGCATTTGCCCGATGGCTTCGATCGAGGAGTATCCGGTAAGTTTGGTGAAGGCTGAATTTACCCACTGAATCCGTCCTTTTATATCGGTAATAATAATTGCAAGGGCGAACGACTCAAAGGCAGCGCTTTGCATTTTCAATGCGGTTTCCGATTCCTTGCGATTCGTGATATCACGGATAATGGAAAGCACCTCATCTTCTGAAATAGGAATAATCCTGTTCTCGAAATAACATTTCTTACCCTGAACGTCAAGTTCATATTCAAAAAGCTCCACTTCACGTGTGTGAAACGCATTCTCAATTGCGATCATTGCCTGACGGGCCAGATCGGGAGGTAAAACCTCAAAGACTTTCTTTCCTGTGAAAACTTCACTGGGGGAATAAAACATCGAATCATCACGGCTGTATGCATCCATTAGCAGGCCATCGCGACGGATTCGGAACATTAAATCCGGAACTGCGCGGATAATGGCAGCCTTTTCGGCTTCACTCCTCCGAAGGGAATTCTCTGTCTCTTCACGTTCTGTAATATCATGGTAATTCAGCAGTACACCTTGAATAACCGGATCGTTCGCAAGATTGGTTGCGGTAAGTTCGATCGGCTTATAACTGCCATTTTTACATTTGTAACGATATGTTACCGTTTTTACTGATTTGTCATTTTTAACGAGATCGGAAAATTCCTTTTGAATACGGTCGAGGTCATCAGGGTAGATGGTCAACCAACCGTCTGTTCCAATCAAATCATGGGGTTTCCAGCCAAAGTACTTTTCGATATTGGGGCTTTTGTATTTCATTACACCATCCATCCCCATGATCCCGATCACGTCAGAAATATTTGATATCATTGTACTATGCAGGATATTTTGAAACCGCAATGCATCCTCTGCCATTTTCTGTCCGGTGATGTCGGTCAACGAGGTAACCCGTACATTTCGCCCCTTATAATACATCATCCTTCCGCGTAACATGCAAGGAAAAGTTGTACCATCCTTTCGCTGGGCGATTGCTTCGTAAGGATCTTCGGTACCTGACAACATGTTATTCATGACCATTCCCCTGTATTCGGGCGCGATCCAGTCGGTTCCGTACCTGCTCAGAGCTTCTTCATTCGTGTACCCGAACATGATTTCGGCAGCCATGTTTTGCTCGATGCAAAGCCCTTTTTCAGAAAAGAAGATCGCTTCAAATGAAGCTTCCGATAAGCCCCGGTACTTTTCCCTGCTCTCTTCAAGGTCCGCATCAGCCTGTTTGCGCTCGGTAATGTCGGTAATAAAACCATGCCATAGTATCGAGCCATCTTCATTGGCTTGCGGCACGGCATTGCCCGATAACCAACGCACAGTACCATCATCGAACTTCACCCGATACTCGTGTTGCCATATTGTGTTGTTTTTTGCCGATGCCTGAATGGACGCAACCACGCCTTCGAAATCGTCGGGATGAAACCTGGTAAATACGGCTGAAGCATCAAGGGCTATTTCTTCGGGGCTGACCCGGTAAATGTCACGGATGCCTTCACTGGCATATGGGAAACAGGATGATCCATCGGGGTTCAACCGGTACTGGTAAACAGCCCCGGGAACCCGGTCGGCAATCTTTTCCAACCTGCTCAATGCTTCTTTAAACTGTTCAGTCCGTTTATGGACCGTTTGTTCGAGGTTTGTGTTGAGGTCGTGAATTTTCTGTTCCGTAATTTTGCGCTCAGTGATATCTTCCTCTACGGCAAGGTAATGTGTTGCATCTCCAAGGTTATTTATAACAGGTGAAATGGTTGCAGCTACCCAATAAAGCTCGCCGTTTTTCCTTTTATTATGAAACTCGCCCTTCCATTCTTTTCCCGAACTGATTGCATGCCATAAGTTTTTATACTCTTCTTTAGATTTTTCACCCGAACTGAATATCCGGGGTTTCTTGCCTACGAGTTCACTATTGGAATAGCCTGAAACTTCTGTTGATTTCGGGTTGGCATATTCAATGATTCCTTCCAGATTCGTTATATAAATGATCACAGGGCTTTGCTCAATAGCCTGCGAGCGTTTTTTCAGTTCATCCTCAACCTTTTTTCGTGCCGTAATATCCCTGAAAAAACCAAGCAATTGGGTTCTTCCATTTATTGAGATAAGCGATACACTGATATCCGCGTAAAAAATTTCGCCATTCCTTTTGAGACATTGAATATTTTCGGCACGAGTTTTTTTCCCGTGCGACATACTTTCAAACTCGGCGAGGGTTTGCGCGAAAGTATCCTGCGGATGAATGGCGGCGATGCTCATCGTTTTGAATTGTTCTTCTGTATAGCCGAATAAACGGCATTGAGCCGAATTGGCATAGGCAAACATTTTTGTTTCGGCATCGGCAATCAATATTCCATCGGGGCTTCCCTCAAAAATGGAACGGTACCTGTCTTCTGATGCCTGTAGTTTTTGCTGTGCCCGCTTTCGCTCCGTCAGGTCCCTGTATTTCCACAAATGGCCTGAGTAGACTTCGTTAAGCCAGGTTGGAATATAATCCCTTTCGAAATGTCGTCCGTCCATCAGTTCAAGTTCATCATTATACACCGCCTTTTTATTGGCCAGGATAAGGTTGATGCCGGCAACAAAGTTTTCCGGATTTTTAAAGAAATGCTTATTCTGTTCCGCCGATTCAGAGCAATCGGCCCCGATCAAAGCTTCGGGCGGCGCCGGAATGGCAAACATATCGCAAAAAAGTTGGTTGGTCAATACAATTTTGCGGTTTGAATCTTCGAGCAAAACACCTTCCTGCATATTGATGAGAAGGTTATTGAGGATAGCCGATTTTTGCTCTGTTACGTTTTCTGCCTGTTTTCTGTCGGAGATATCGATCGCAGTTACCATGCATTGCGTTCCATTTTCGGAGGCAATGCCCGATAGATGGACAAACATCGGGTGGTTGCCGGAAGTTGTCAGGGTTACTTCGCAGGATTCTTTTGCTTTGCGATTAAATGCCTTCTTAAGGAAGAGTTTGAAGATTGGCTTTGTTTCTTTTGACACAAAAAAACCAAACAGGCTGGATTTCAGATGCTGCCGGTCTTTGCCCAACATCTTTGCCCCTGTAAGATTTAATTCGATGATTTCACCTTTGCCGGAAAGTGTAAAATAACCTGATGGTGCGAAATCGTACAATCTGATATACTTGTCGTTCGCAGCCTCTGCCTCTGCCCATGCACGGCGGAGTTCTTCATTCTGCAATTCCAGCTCAATCTGGTGTACCTCGAGTTCGTGAATGAGTCTGAGCGATTCGACTTCAGAAAATGGCGAAACAGTTCCTGATGATTTCTTTTTCAGCAACTCTTCGGCCTTCTGGCGAAGCAATGAAGGGACAGATATATCTTTGTTTTGAAGAATAAGTTCTTTGTCAGCTGTGATTAACTCTGCAGAACGGTTTTCAATCAAAGCCATTAAATCAGAATTCTCCTGCTTTAATTCC